>JAABUX010000959.1_pt1 | contig 46003 bp, 47 predicted proteins | sample 5561851 | NCBI WGS metagenome assembly JAABUX01 (sample SAMN10711883, study PRJNA513361) | rock metagenome | isolation source: Antarctica rocks | place: Antarctica: Victoria Land, Richard Nunatak red sandstone | collected 2016-01-03 | reverse complement strand
CCGCCACGATCAGCCCCACGTACCGCCGCTGCTTTTCGGCCTGCACCCCGCCAGCGGGTGTCCGTCGCCTGCTCCGCATCGCAACCTCCAAATCGAGTGGGTGTTGCAACGTCAGCTGGAATCCGCCCGTCTTGAACTGGCCCCACCTCCGTCCGATCGTGGCTTGACGCTTGGCGCTCATTCGAGCGCGGAGCGGAGGCATGGAGGAGTGGGATCCAGAGTGGAGCATTCGAGCAGATCAGAAGGGATCGTGATCGTGAGGGCCTCTCGATCAGGGGGCTCGCGCGTCGTCATGGGGTACATCGCCGCGCGGTGCGTCAGGCGCTGCTCTCGCCGGTGCCGCCGGCGAAGCGGGCGCCGGTCGGCAGGCCCGCGCCGAAGCTCGGCGCGTATCGGGCGGTGATCGATGGGTGTCGGCGGGCCCGAGCCGCCCAGCTCGATACGGTACTCGGGTGGTCCAAGAAGAGATGAACGCCACTCCGGCCTATGACCGGCTCGGCCTTGGCTACCGCGCAATCCGGGCCACCGATCCGAAGCTGGCTGCTCGTATCTGGTCAGCGCTCGGCCATGCGCGTACTGTCCTCAATGCCGGCGCCGGCACGGGCTCCTACGAGCCGCCGGATCGCTGGGTGCTCGCGCTCGAGCCATCGCCGGTCATGACCGCGCAGCGCGCCAACATTGCGGCTCCCGTTCTTCACGCCGCGGTCGAGTCGCTGCCGCTCGCAGACAAGACTGTCGACGCCGCGATCGCGATCCTCACCATCCACCACTGGAGCTCAGTCGAAGCGGGCCTGCGCGAGCTCCGGCGCGTGACTTCTCAGCGGATCGTGATCGTGACCATGGATCCTGCGGCGCTCGCGAACCTGTGGATCGTGCAAGATTACCTGCCGGAGCTGATGGGATTCCACGCCGCACGGTTCCCCTCGATCGAGCGCCTACGCGAACTGCTTCCTGGTGCCGCGGTCGACATCCTCGCCGTCCCGCATGACTGCCAGGATGGCTTCATGGCCGCCTTCTGGGCTCGTCCGCGTGCATACCTCGACCCGGCCGTGCGCGCCGCCACTTCGCCGTGGCGCGACTTGTCCCCGGCCGTGGTCGATCGCGCGCTTGCCCGGCTGCAGACGGATCTCGACAGCGGCGCCTGGGAGCGCCGCTACGGCGAGCTGCGTAAACGGGCGGAGCTTGATGTTGGCTTGCGGCTTGTGACAGCCAACCCGTGAAGCCATGAGACGAGGATCGTCGAGCGACCGGGCCCCGCGATCTGCGCCAGGTAGCACCGCCGGATCAGTTGGGAGCTCCTGGAAGGAGACGGTTGACGCGCAGACCTCCAGTGTCGCGGCAATCTGTGCTTGCGAGACACCTTCGGCGAGGAGATGCGCCCCTCAGCCACGAACATATGTTCCCATCTAGGTCGGACAGAAGCGCTCCAGTTCGAGGCTATACTCGCCACTGCGTGAGCGGGAGCTTCGCGCTAGAAGTCAGATCCAGCGGGAAACCGGCAGATCAACTGCGGGGTGGAGTAATGGAAACTCGCCAGGTTCTGGTCCTGGAATTCAAGGTTCGAGTCCTTGCCCCGCAGCTTTGCAATGCCGAACGTCGCAAGGGTGGCGTCGTGCGCTGGTTCCCCTGTCGCGGCCTCCCTACACCCCCGCCAGCTCACTCCCCAGATCCCCCAGCGCCGCAACGCCAGCCGCCCCGATCTGCGCCCCCAAGCCAATCAGCCGCCGGGCGTGCTCGAGGTCATCTGAACGACCGACGGACAGGGCCGCCGCGAGGCGCCCCCCATATAAATAGAAGACGCTGAACTCGCCCTCCTCGATCGAACCGCGGATGACCTCCCGGTCCCAATCGCGTGCCGGCCCGACGTACTCGAGCGAAGCCCAGTCCGACAGATCGGAGAAGAAGTAGGGCACCACATCGTGAGGCTGATTGCGCCCGAGCATGTTGAGCGCCGCGGTCTTGCCCTGATTCAGCGCAGCGTCCCAGTGCTCGACCCGGATCGGATGACCGTCGTGAACGACGCTCTCGTACTCGGCCACGTCGCCGGCCGCGTAGATGCCCGGCACGGCGGTCTCCAAGCACTTGTCGACCGCGACGCCGCCGGTGTCTCCGAGCCTCAGCCCGGCACCACGGGCGAGCGTCACCTCGGGCATCGCGCCGGTGCCCAGGATCACGGCGTCGGCCTCGAGCTCGAGCCCGGACTTGGTGATCGCGCGCGTCACCCGGCCGCCGGCTCCCTCCAAGCGCTCCAAGCCGTCGCCGCCAAGGACGGTGACGCCGTGCTCCTGCAGTGCCCGCTGGAAGAACCCGCCGGCCTGCTCGCCGAAGCCGCGGCTCAGCACGACCGGCTCGAGCATCACCATCGTGCACGAGCTGCCGAGCTCGGTCAGCGACGCGGCCACTTCGCTGGCTATGTACGAGCCGCCGATAAGGACCACGCGCTTGCCGGCGGCGTCCTCGCGTAGCGCGTCGCTGTTGGCGGGCGTACGCAGGTAGTGAAGCCCCTGAAGCTCGGCACCGGGGAAGCTCAGGCGCCGGACATTGGCTCCGGTGCCCAGCAGCGCCTTGTCGAAGGAGACCTCCTGGCGGCTTGACAGCTTGACCGTGCGCTCTGAGACGTCGACCTTCATCGCCGAAACGCGGGCCAGCACCTCGACCTGCTGCTCCTCATACCATTCCGGCGCGCGGCATAGGATCTCGGAGCGTGTCTCCTTGCCCTGCAGATACCCCTTGGAGCAGGGCGGGCGGTTATACGGCAGGTCGGGCTCGCGCCCGACGAGCAGGATCGAGCCGTCCGCGCCCGACTCGCGCAACCAGCGCGCGCAGTTGACCGCCGCGAGCCCGCCGCCGATCAGCAGGTAGTCGACGTAACGGTCAGCCATCACGCCGTCGCCCGAGGAGACCGGACCGGTCTCGATCGGGGAGACCCGACTCGACCCTCGCCCCGTTGAGCGCGAACTGCGGGGTGATGTCTGCTTCGAGCCCCGGGTCGAGGATCAGCAGCACCTGATCGCCCACCTCGATCACAGAGTCGGCTGCCGGGACGAAGCCGGCGCCACCGCGCAGCACGGAGATGATCAACGAACCCTCCGGCAAGGACACGTCCCCGACCCGCCGTCCTGCGGCGGCCGAGCCATTGCCCACCTCGAGCTCGATGATCTCCAGATGCTCCTCCTCGAGCGCGAGTAGCTGCACGAGGCCGTACTCGGGGACTTCGTGCTCGATCAACCGCAGGATCAAATCGGTCGCCGAGACCGCGGGTAAGATCCCGAGCAGCTTGAAGTGCTGAAGGTTGCGCGGATTATTGACGCGCGCGACGATCCGCTGGCAGGCGTACTTCTCCCTGGCGAGCTGGCAGATGATGATGTTGTCCTCGTCGTCGCCGGTGACCGCGATCACCAGATCGGCGCGCCGGACCCCCGCCCGCTCCAGCACCCACAGCTCGGTGGCGTCGCCGTACTGGATGGAGTGCTCGAGCTCCTCCTCGACCACATCGTAGCGCCGGTGGTCGGATTCGATCAGCGTCACCTCCCGATCCTTGTCGATCAGCTCGCGGGCGAGGTTCAATCCAACTTTCCCAGCGCCGGCGATGATCACGTACATCGGGTGACCTATCTTTCCACGGGTGCCAGCGCCATGCGCTCGGCCTGGTCGATCGCCTGCTGCGTGGCGCAGATCGTGACCAGCCCCTGCTCGGAGTACCAGGCGGCGCGCCCGGGATCGGCGACCCGGACCACGATCCGCGGCACGTTGAACCGCCGCTGGGCCACCTGGGCGATCACGAGATTGGTGTTGTCGCCTCTGGTTGCCGCGAGGAACACGTCCGCCTGCTCGATTCCGGCCTCGAGCAGGCCGGCGATCTCGAGCGCGGTGCCCATCGTGAACTGGCCGCCGGAGTCCTCCCAGGTCGTCATTTGGTCCTTGTCCAGGCGCTCGTGGGACAACGGATCGCTATCGATCACCGACACCTCGTGGCCGGCTTGGAGCGCCCGCTTGGCTACGGCCGACCCGACTCGGCCGCAACCGACGATCAGAATGAACACGAGCGCAATTTTATGGGTTCAGGTGAGATGATGGCGCCGGGAGGCGGAAGCAGTCGTGGCACGTCTTCGCATCCCGCCGTCGCGAATCCGCGCTCCAGCCCGTGGCCGCGGGCCACGGACAACCCCTACGTGATGAGGGGGATGATCAGCAGCGCGACGATGTTCGCGACCTTGATCATCGGGTTGATCGCGGGGCCGGCGGTGTCCTTGTAGGGGTCGCCGACGGTGTCGCCTGTGATCGCGGCGGCATGGGCCTCTGAGCCCTTGCCACCGTACAGGCCGTCCTCGATCAGCTTCTTGGCATTATCCCAAGCACCCCCGCCCGCGGTCATCGAGATCGCGACGAACAGGCCCACGACGATTACCCCGATCAGCAAGCCACCGAGCGCCTCGATGCTGATCAGCCCGACGATGACCGTGAACACGATCGGGATCAGCGCCGGGAGGATCATCTCCCGCTGTGCGGACTTGGTGACCAGAGCGACGCAGGTCCCGTACTCAGGCGTGTCGGTCCCCGCCATTATCCCCGGCTTCTCACGGAACTGCCGGCGGACCTCCTCGACGACGGCGCCGCCCGCGCGCCCGACCGCCTCGATCGAGAGCGCAGCGAACAGGTAGACCATCAAACCACCGACCAAGAGGCCGATCAGAACCGCCGGATTGCCGATCGTGAAGTCCGGGTGCTTGCCCTTTGCCGTGAGCTCGCGCTGAAACGCGTCGAACAGCACCAGCGCAGCGAGCGCGGCAGAGCCGATCGCGTATCCCTTGGTGACCGCCTTGGTCGTGTTGCCGACCGCGTCGAGCTGGTCGGTGACGTCGCGAACCTCCTCGGGCAGCTCGGCCATCTCGGCGATCCCCCCCGCGTTGTCGGTGACCGGGCCGAATGCGTCGAGCGCGACGATCAGGCCCATCAGCGAGAGCTGCGCCATCACGGCAACGCCGATGCCGTAGATGCCCTGCGTGCCGCCGCCGGCGAGCTTCCAGGCGCCGAGGATGCCCAGTGCGAGCACGATCGCCGGCAGCGCTGTTGACTGGTAGCCCGAGGCGAGGCCCTGGATGACGTTCGTGGCGTGGCCGGTCTGCGACGCACGCGCGGTCTTCTTGACCGGCGAGAAGCGCGTGGAGGTGTAGTAGTCGGTGATCACGAACAGCAACGCAGTGATGCCGATCCCGATCAGCGCACAGAGATAGAACTTCCACCAGTGCGGGGTCGCGGCGCCGGACTTGAGCGTGACGTTGCGCATCATCCAGTAGGTGATCGGGATGAACGCGAGCGCGGCGAGCGCGCCGGAGACGATCAGTCCCTGGTACAGCGCGCGCTCGACGTTGCCCGCCTTGGACTTGACCGCGAACGTGCCGATGATCGACGCGACGATCGACAGGGCGCCGAGCACGAGCGGATAGAGCGCGACCGCCGATTGGTTCTTGAACAGCAGCACTCCGAGCAGCATCACCGCGACGGCGGTGACCGCGTAAGTCTCGAACAGGTCGGCCGCCATCCCGGCACAGTCGCCGACGTTGTCGCCGACGTTGTCGGCGATCACCGCGGGGTTGCGCGGGTCGTCCTCGGGGATTCCCGCCTCGATCTTGCCGACCAGGTCAGCGCCGACGTCGGCGCCCTTGGTGAAGATGCCGCCTCCCAGTCGCGCGAAGACCGAGATCAGCGAGCCGCCGAAGCCGAGTCCGATCAGCGCGTCGACGGCCTGACGCTGGCTCTCCCCCACGATCGCCGTGAGCACGCCGTAGTAGCCGGCGACGCCGATCAGCGCGAGACCGACGACTAGCAGCCCCGTGACCGCGCCGCCGCGGAAGGCCACGTCCAGCGCGCGTGAGACGCCACTGCGCGCGGCCTCCGCGACGCGCGCGTTGGCGCGCACCGAGACGTTCATCCCGATGTAGCCGGCGGATGACGAGAGCAGGCCGCCGATCGCAAAGCCGATCGCGACGCGGATGTTCTGGACCAGGATCAGCAGGATGAACAGCACCACGCCGACGCCCGCGATCGTGGCGTACTGGCGGTTCAGGTATGCGGAGGCGCCTTCCTGTACCGCGGCGGAGATCGTCCGCATGCGCTCGTTGCCCGCCGACAGCGCCAGCAGCACCCGTGAGGTGACTGCACCGTAAAGGATGGCGGCGCCGGCGCACACGAGCGCGACGACGACGCCGTGGTGCGTTAGGAAGCTGGACAAAGAGGTCCTCCGGGAGAAGCTTTGTTTAGGATCGTGGGAGGGCGCCCGCGAGCGCTGCCGGACAATGCAAAGGGCCGCCACCCGTAACGATCGGGTGGAGGCCCAAGAGCCAGACGGCGCAAGACTATAGTGCGCTCAGAGGTCAGGCGTCACGACGCCGCTGAGTTGGCCGGCCCGCAGGCCGGCCGACCGAACGATAACTGGCCCATACGCCTACTGGCCCGGGGACCCGTACGCGCCGGCCTACTGGCCAGAGACCCACAAGCGCCGGCCTACTGGCCGGGGACCCACAGGCGGCCGCTGCTCTGAGCGGGTCCGGCTTGACCTGGCTTGGGGGGCTCGGGCTTGCGCGGCTCCGCACCGGGCTCCGCCGGCGAGCCCGCGCCGGGAGCCGGCGCTCCCGCGTCCGGCCCGCCCGCAGCGGTGGCCGGCGGCTGGGCCCCCGGCACACCAGAACTTGCCGGATCACCGCCGATCCGCACGAAGGCGAGCTGTAGCTGGGAGAGGGCATCCCGAATCGGCTTCATCTGCTCTGGCGCCACAGGCTCCAGCAATGGCAGCACCGCTCGGATCGCTTCGATCGCGAGCCTCACCTGAGCTGGGTCGCGCTCGTCTTCGGTGCCTGGCGCGAGGCCCGTACGGCGCATCCCCAGATTGACGAGCGACACGACGTGCTCCAGCAACACGTGCTCGATGCGAATGTTCTTCAGCTCCGCCTCGTATGCGCTGCGAAGCTGCTCCTCTGTCGGCTCTGGCTCTGTCGTGCTCATCGGAGGACGGTTGTCTCTGGGCTCTGTCGTGCTCATCGGGCGAGCTCGGCTGCGCTTCCCACTGTCCCAGCATACGTGTCCCGCGTCTGCGCGACGCTCGTCTCATAGATCTCGGCCAGACTCGCGCCCGCATCGCTCATTCGCCGCTGGCGCTGGGCCCCGTTGAGCTCGGGGAGCACCACCTTGATTCCGAGCTCAGCGCGCGCCGGAGCGCTCCATCGCAACAGCCGCTCCAGCACCGCCCCCGCCGGGTAGCCGCGTCCCCGCTCGAGGTCGAGCAGCTCGCCGTCGAGGCCATATCGCAGCGCCCGCCAAACGTTCTCCTCGATCATGCGACCGGGCAGGTCTTCGAACGGAACCCCCGCATCGACATCCCGCGCAGCCTGCGCCACGCACGCGACGATCAGCGAGGCGAGCCCGTCAGACTCGGCGGCCGTCGGCTGCGCGTCACAGATCCGAACCTCTACGGTCCCGAACGTGAAGTGGGGACGGATCGACCACCACACCTGGGTGTACTCGACGATCGAGCGCGTGCGCACGAGAAAGTCGATGTACTGCGCAAAGGCACTCCAGCTCCCGAACGCGTCCGGGACCCCGCAGCGCGGGAAGCTCCGGGTGAAGATCTGCGTCCGCGCGCTGTGCAGGCCGGAGTCGCGGCCGTCCAGGAACGGCGAGCTGGCCGAGAGCGCCAGCAGCAGCGGCAGCACGGGGCGCAGCCGATCGCAGACGAGCACCGCCCGGTCAGCTCCACGCACGCCCACGTGTACGTGTAGCGAAAAGGTGTTGTTCCTCCAGGCGACGTACTTCAGTCCCTCCTCGACCCGCCGGTAGTGCTCGGTCTCGATCACGTACTGGCGGCGGTAGTCAGACCACGGATGGGTGCCGGTCGCGCCGAGCGCCACTCCGTGCTGGGCCGCGAGCGCGAACAGCCGCCGGCGGCGATCTCGCTGCGCGCCCAGCGCTCGCTCCAAGTCCTCGCCGCGACCCGAGCGGATCTCGATCTCGGAGGAGATCAGCTCACCGGCGATCGATTGCGCCAGCACGGGGTCCGCGCTCGTGGCTTCCGCCAGCTCGGCGAAGCGCGGCACGAGCGCCAGGTCGATCCGATCGAGCAGCGCGAACTCCTCCTCCAGGCCAACGGTGAAGTCCGTCGATGCCTCAAAGGCTGCGCGGGCGTTGTCCACGTCGAGGTCCACGGAGGGCGCGTTCTTGTCCACGTCGAGGTCCACCTGGAGCGTCCTTTAGGTGAAATAGAAATACAGCGCGTAGAGCAGCTCGACGGCGGGGTTGGACGTGTGCACCGTCACTTCGCGGGGCACCTCCAGCAGGGCCTCGGAGTAGTTGAAGATGATCTTCACGCCGGCCCGCACCACATCGTCGGCCGCTGCCTGGGCTTCCTCCGGCGGCACCGCGAGCACCGCGATGACTATCTCTTCGTCCTCCATCACGGCGGGCAGCTCCGAGTTTTGGCGGACCCTAAGCGAGCCGATCCCCGTCCCCACCTTCTGCTGGTCGATGTCGAACAACCCCACCACCTTGAAGCCGTGGTCGGCGAACACGTCCGAGGTCACGATCGCCGTCCCCAGGTTCCCGGCCCCGAACAGGGCGATGCTGTGCTGCCCGGAGCTGCACAGGATGTTGCGGATCTCCGTCATCAGCGGCTCGATCTCGTATCCAACACCCCGCTTGCCGAACTTCCCGAACGCCGAGAGGTCGCGGCGGATCTGGGTCGCGTTGACGTTCGTATACTCGGCGAGCTCCTGCGAGGAGATCGTCTCGGTGCCCGTCTTGTGCGCCTGCGCAAGCACCTGCAGGTAGCGCGACAGCCGTGCGGCGACGCCGAATGCAAGCTTCCCTCCGAGAAGCGCCCCGCCCTGGGCGGGGAAAGGCTGGTCGCGCCCGGTCGCGTCGTTCATCCGGCCTGCACCATACCGAGCCGGCGCCCCAGGTCGGCTTCGTCCACGAACAGCTCAAAGACCTCGATCCCGTCGATTGTAACAACTGGAACGCGCTCGAGGTAGGCTCGCTGCAAGCGGTCGTCCGCATCGATGTCGCGCTCCTGCAGCACGAACGGGTGCTTGGCGCGAGCGCGCATCAGCACCGCTCGCGCGTCGGCGCAAAGGCAGCATTCCTTGCGCCCGTAGAGCACTACCGTTCTCATCGCGGCTCCGGCGCCCTTTCGCCGGTGGCGTAGACGTCGAGCTCCAGGTAGTCGGGATACGGGAGCACGTGCACGAATCGGGCGGCGCTGGCGATCATCGCTGCATTGTCGGTGCACAGCTCGGGCGGGGGCACATGGAGCTCGGCGTCCAGCGTCGCGAGGCGATCTCGCAGCGCTCCGTTGGCGGCCACGCCACCGCCAGCGGCGAGGCGCTGCAGCCCGGTGCCAGACAATGCCCGCTGCACCCGGATCGCGAGCGACTCGACGATCGCACGCTGATAGGAGGCCGCGAGGTCTGCACGGTGAAGCTCGGCCTGCGCCTCGCCGAGCTCGCGCACGCGATACAGGAGCGCCGTTTTCAAGCCCGAGAAGGAGAAGTTCAGGCCCGCCAGCTGCTCTCCGGTTGGGAACTTGAACGCCTGCGGATCTCCCTCTCGCGCCAGGCGCTCGAGCGCGGCGCCGCCGGGGTAGTCGAGACCGAGCAGCCGCGCACCCTTGTCGAACGCTTCGCCCGCCGCGTCGTCGAGGGTCTGGCCCAGGATCTCGAGCTCCGCCCCTGGGTCCGTTACCCGCGCCAGCAGCGTGTGACCCCCGCTGGCGACGAGGCTCAGGAATGGTGGCTGCAGCGGCCGGGGCCCGAGCAGGCTCGCGGCGACGTGCCCGTGTAGGTGGTCAACGGGCGCCAGCGGAAGGCGGTGGGCGCCGGCCAGCGCCTTGGCGGTCGCAAAACCTACGAGCAGCGCCGCCACGAGCCCCGGGCCGCGCGTCACCGCTATCAAGTCGAGCTCGGACAGCGACGCCTGCGCCGTGCTCAAAGCATCCTCGACAACGGCACCGATCAGCTCCAGGTGATGGCGCGAGGCGATCTCGGGCACGACGCCGCCATAGCGGGCATGAATGCCCTGCGAGGAGATCACGTTCGAGCAAATTTCATCCTCGGCGCCCAGCACCGCGGCACAGGTGTCGTCACAGCTTGTTTCGAGCGCCAGGATCACCCCGGCATCACTCCCGGCGCACCCGAGGGCGCCTCAGCGCAGCGCCACATGATCATCGCGTCCTCTCCGGTGTCGTGGTAGTAACGGGGGCGGGTGCCGGCGCTGCGAAAGCCCAGGCTCTCGTAGAGGGCAATCGCGGGAGCGTTCGATGGTCGCACCTCGAGCGTGTACTGCTGCTCTGATCCCGCGCGCTCCAGCAGCGCCACCATCAGTGCCCGCGCGAGCCCGCGGCGGCGGGCCGGCGGATCGACAGCGATGTTCATCAGGTGCCAATCGCGGTCATAGCGCGAGCAGACGAGATATCCCAGCAGCCTGCCTGCCTGCGAGGCGGCCAGGCAGATGCCAGATGGCTTTGAAAGCTCGAGCACGAACATCGGCAGCGACCACGGAGTCGGAAACGCTCGCCGCTCGATCCCGATGAGCTGCGGAAGGTCGGTGTACGCGAGCGGGCGGATTATGGCGGGCTCTGCCTGTGTCATCTGGTGCCCGCGGCGCGGCGGATGGTGGCGTCGGGGAGGCGGAGGTACTCGGGCTGAACCTGATCGGGGGCGCATGGGGGCATCTGGACGGCCAGCCGGCAGTGGTTGATCGCGGTGACCCTGTGAAGCCTCGATTCGTCATCTGGAATCAGCGCTCCCGAGCGCTCGAGGACCGACCGGAATTCTATCGCCCCATCCCCGAGTGCCAGCACGCGACAGCGCAGCGCTCCGATCAGCTCGGCGAGGCGCTCGGGAGCAAGCGCGCTGGGAGCGATCAGCGGTTGCCCGGGCGACCCGGTGCCGGCGCCTACCGTGTCGCTGCATTGGTCGCTGCACAAGCGCCATCCCGCCGCGAACACTTCCTTTCGCCTGGCATCCAGCACGCCGAGGACGGCTTGCGCGCCCAGGCCGGCGGCCTGCTGGGCGCCGGCGGGGCCGGACCCCGTGCCCAACGCCAGCGGAGGCGAGCTCGCGTTCAGCGCCAGCGACCGGAGCGTCGAGACGCCCACGAGCGGGATCCCGCGCGCCTGACCGAGCGCCCGCGCCGTGGCGATCCCGATCCGCAAGCCCGTGAACGTGCCAGGCCCGACGCCGACGGCGATCCGGTCGATCTGGGGCCAATCCAATCCGCTTCTCTCCAGCAGCTCGACGACCAGCGCCATCAACCTCGTCGTGTGCCTCGGCCGCTGGCCTCGTGGAGGATCGTCGCGCGCTTGCAGCTCGAGCGAGGGCGGGGCCCACGTGCCGGTCCTCAGGCCGGCCCCCGGGCCGGCCTGATCCAACATCGCCACTGTCGTGGCCGCCGTCGCGGTGTCGAAGCCCAGGACCTTCACGTGATCTCCACCCTGCGGCGGTCACCGCCCGCGTGCTCCAGTAGCACGCGGGCGCCGATCCGGGCCAAGCCCTCCAGCGTCCGCTCGTCACCCGCGGGCCACTCCACGAATGAGACCGTCTGCGCTCCCAGGTAATCGGCCAGCAGGCCGGGATCCTCGTCGGCCAGTCCCTGCACCCGGTAGAGATCGACGTGTGCCACCCAGACCCCGTCTGACGCGGCGTAGCGCTGGCCGATCGTGAACGTGGGGCTCGTGACCAAGCCGGTCACCCCCAGTGCCCGGCACGCGCCCCGCACGAAGGTTGTCTTGCCGGCGCCGAGCTCACCCTCTACGAGCACCACGTCCCCGGCGCCGAGCGTGCGCGCGAGATCGGCGCCCAGCGCCTCCGTCTGCGCCGCGCCGGTGGTCTCGCAGCGACGGCGCACGCCCGCTCGCCGCTTCTATCGCGTGTCCGCGCGGCGCGTCCTGAGCGTCGCCCCGGCGCCTAGCATCACCGCCGCCATCAGCGCCTCGAGCCCCACGCCGAGCCCCGTCCGGGGGAGCGTGCCCGGCGTGGACTGCGCCACCTTGGTACCGGGCGTGTCCTTGGGGATGCCGGGCGTGGCTGCGGGGTCGGGCGCGCGCGCCGCCACAGGCTGCTGCGCTCCTGCCCCGGCCGGAGGGCTGGGGCGATCGGCTGACCCATGTGGCAGCCAGACGGGCGGCTTCGGGGACAGCGTCGAAGGCGCAGCGGCGGCCGCGCTGCATGGACACGCGAGGCCGATCCAGGTGAGGAGAACCACGGCTGTTCGGTGACGCGACATCGCTGCTAGACACTTTAGAGAAGTGGCCGGCGGCAAAGCTCGCGATCGGGATGACCGAGCCACGGCAGCGGGCGCGGCAATGAAGAGGAAACCGGGGCTGCGAGGACAAGCCCCCCAAGCGTTGACAGGGTGTGTGCTCTCATCCCCGCTATGCGAAGTTGAGGGGGCAAGCCCGTGTACGGCCCTGGGGGTTTGTCCTCTCATCCCCGCTACCCACGCGATCCCGCTCCCATCCTCATCCCCGCTACCCACGCGATCCCGCTGACACACACTTATCGTCCCGCTGACACATTCATCGCCAGGCGCCGTTCGATACGACCCGCCGCCGTTCGATACCGTCATTGACACAATGAGCGTTCCCGCGAGCGAACCGGCCACTGGCCCCGTTGGCGCCCTGCGGCGGCGGATACGCGAGGTGCGCGGCACCTTGCCACCGTCGATTGCCGGCCTGCGCGAATCCGGCACCGCGAAGGCCGCGGGCCTCGCCGGCGCGATGATCGCCACCAACGTGCTCGGGCTCGTGTCGAACATCGTCTTTGCTCGCGTGCTGAACGACTACGGCGCACTCGCTGCGCTGATCAGCTACTACCTGATCCTCACGGTAGCCGGCCAGGCGATCCAGGTCGCGACCGCCCGCGAAGGGGTGCTTGGGCACCTGGGTGTCGGCCACGGGCTTACCGCAACGCTCAAGCGGTGGACGCGGTCAATGGTGATGTTCACGGCGGTGGTCACCGTGCTCTCGATCCTGCTGCGCGATCCAATCGCGCACGCTGTCGGAAAGGGGATCCCGTCGTGGGCGGCGGCCGCAGGGCTGCCGGCCGGCTGCATATGGCTCGAGCTCTCGATCCTCCGCGGCGCCCTGCAGGGGGTCGAGGACTACAAGGGCGTAGGGTTCAGCCTAATGGGCGAGCAGGCCGTGCGGCTCATGTCGGGCGCGGTACTAGCGGTAGTCGGGCTAGGGGTCACGGGCGCCTACCTAGGGACCCCGCTCTCGCTGATCGCGATGGGAGTTTTCTGCGCGGTGCGCCTGCGGCGTCACGCGGAGGCGGTGAGCGGCAAAACCGAGGCCAATTCCGAGCGTGGTGCGCCCGCACACGCCGCGGCGCTCGCCCTATGGACGCATGTCCGGCGCGCCTGGGCGCCGATCGCCGGCTTGGCAGTGATCGCTGTGCTTCAGAACATCGACCTCATCGCCGCCAAGCATCGCTTCACCAAGGACATCGCGAGCTCTTACGGAGCGACGGCGGTGGCCGCCAAGGTGGTGATCTGGATCGCGATGGGCGCGGGCTTCTACCTCGTGCCCGAGGTTTCCAGGCGCCGAGCTGCGGGCCAGGACCCGCGACCGGTACTCGCGCGCGTGCTGGGGATCATCCTCGTCTGCGCGATCCCGTGCCTGTTGATCTTTGGCTTTGAGTCCAAGCTGCTGCTCCGGCTGGCGTTCGGCTCAAAGCTCACTTCCGCCTCCCCCTCGCTGCTCCCGCTCGGTGCCGCGTTCACGGTGCTGGCGGCTACCTACCTCGCTATCCAGTACATGCTTGCGCTGAAACGGTTCTGGTTCCTGATCGTCGTCGGCGCCGTCGCGGTCGCCGAGCCGGTGCTGCTGCTGCAAGCCTCGCGCAAGCCCGCCGGCTTCGCGACGGTGGTGCTCGCGGTGCAAGCGGTCGGAGCCCTGCTCGCCTTCGCGATCGCGCTGCGCCGGGGCACTCCGACGGCGGCGCCATCGCCGGCGGCCAACTCGAGCCAGCCTGACGATGCGGCTGTGGCTGTCGCAGCGGAGACGGCTTGAGGTGCGCTGAGCTGACCTGAGACGGCACGCCCCACCAAGCTCGAGCGGCGAGTGTCGTCTTACGGCAAGCCCGCCGGCGAATGGCGTCACACTCTGCTGCCGTGGCGTGCCACGGAGCGCCGCCGCAGCGGCGGCCCCGATATCGTCGATCGGACAATGGCCTAGAACCCACGCACCCAGCATTGGAGGACAAATGTCTGTCATCAAGATCATCGAGCTGGTGGGCAGCTCGCCCACCAGCTCCGACGAAGCCGTCAAAGAGGCGCTCGCAGACGCCAAGGGGACGCTGCGCAACATCAAGGCAGTGGACATAGTCTCGGTCGGACTGCGCGGCGAGAATCTCGACGAATGGCGCGCGCACGTCCGCGTGGCGTTCCTGGTCGATCGCGTTCCGGCGTAGCGCCGCGTCGAAACTGCGGCTCAGAACAGCCCGAGCTGCGCCGCCGGCTCGCGGTCGCCAGCCGGCGGCGCCGGCGCTTGCGACTGAGCCGCCCCGCGAGCCTTGCGGTTTTCGGAGAGCTCCTCGCGGTCCTCTGAGAGAGCGTCCCGGTCCTCTGAGAGAGCCTCGCGGTCCTCTGAGAGAGCGTCCCGGTCATCTGAGAGCTGAGGAATCGCATCCGGCGGCTCCATGGGCTCAGGCGGCTTCGGGGGCTCAGGCGGCTTCGGGGGCTCAGGCTGCTCCGGGACGCCGAGCGCGAGCACCTCGGGGATGCGGTGGAAGTCGGCCCGCAGCAGCTCGAGCGTCGAAGACGCGTAGAGCGCCGCGGCCGGGTGATAGAGCGGATAGAGCCGTACAGCCCGAGTCCCGATCACGCGCACCTCGTCGCGGCCGTGGAGCCGAGAGATCGCGGTGGTGTCCGCGCGCAGCAGCTTGGTCGAGAAGTTTCCCAGCGTGCAGATCACGCTCGGCTCGATTAGGTCGACCTGGCGGCGCAGGTAGCCCTGGCAGGACTCGATCTCCCGGGGATGGGGATCGCGGTTGTCCGGAGGGCGGCACTTGATGACGTTCGCCACAAACACATCTTGGCGCTGCATCCCGATTTCCTGCAGCAACTTGTCCAGCAGCTTGCCCGCCTGGCCGACAAACGGCAGCCCCATTCTGTCCTCGGTGGCCCCGGGAGCCTCGCCGATGAACATCAGCTCTGCGTCGGCGTTGCCGGCGCCGAACACAACGGTCGTGCGCGTCTGGTGGAGCGGACAGCGCACGCATCCGTGCGCCTGCTCGTAGACGGCCTTCAGCAGCTCACGGCGCTCGGTGGCACCCTTCATCCCAGGCGATGGTAACCCCAGCGCACGACGGGGTACCATCTACGGAAGAGGCCGTCACCCGTCGCGGGACGGACCTCAGTAGCTTCAACATCTTTTCACCGCCGACCGGTATCTGATTGGAACTGGAACGGAACCGAATGAGAGCTCTGCGCACCGTCGCCGAGGTCCGGGCCGCGCTGCGCGAGCCGCGCCGGGCCGGACGCGTGATCGGCCTTGTCCCCACGATGGGGGCGTTCCACGACGGTCACCTGTCGCTGATGCGGCGCGCCCGCCGGGACTGCGACGAGCTAGTCGTGTCGCTGTTCGTCAACGCAGCGCAGTTCGCCGAGGCAGACGACCTGCGCGAGTACCCGCGCGACGAGCGCCGCGATGCGATGCTCGCGGCCCAGCTCGGGGTCGACCACCTGTTCGCCCCAGCCGGCGAAGAGATCTATCCGCCCGGCTTCGATACGACCGTGTCGGTGGGCGCGATCACGCAGACGCTCGAGGGAGCACACCGCGGGTACGGGCACTTCGACGCCGTGACGACCGTCCTGACCAAGCTCTTCAACATCGTCTCGCCCGACGTTGCCTACTTCGGCCACAAAGACGTCCAGCAGACGCTCGTGATCAAGCGCCTGGTACGCGACCTGAACATCCCGGTGCGAATCGAAGTCTGCCCGACGATGCGTGAGCCGGACGGACTGGCGATGTCCAGCCGGAACGTACGCCTCTCGGCGGCCGAGCGAGAGCGCGCGAGGGCACTGCACCGCGCGCTCGCCGCGGCGGAGCGCGCGGTGGTGGAAGGGGAGCGCGATCCGGAGGCGGTCAAGGCGCCGGCGCTGAGAGAGCTTCACGCAGCGGGCATCGAGCCCGAGTACCTGGAGCTCGTATCCGCAGCCACGCTGGCGGCCGTGCCGCACCTCGAGGGCGACGTGCTCGCAGTGCTCGCCGCCCGCGTCGGCGCCACGAGGCTGATCGACAACCAACCGCTCTCCACCGCATGCACCAACCACGGGAGATGCTGAGATGCAGCGAACGATGCTGAAGTCGAAGATCCACCGCGCGACGGTGACCGACTGCGACCTGCACTACGCCGGCTCGGTCACCGTCGATCAGGATCTGCTCGACGCAGCCGACATCCGCGAGTTCGAGCAGGTCGCGGTCCTCGACGTGGACAATGGCGCTCGGTTGCAGACCTACACGATCGCCGGTGAGCGCGGCTCTGGGGAGATGAAGCTCAACGGCGCGGCGGCGCGGCTAGTGCACCGCGGCGACACGATCATCGTCATCTCCTACGCCGCCTACGACCCCCGCGAGCTTCAGGACTACAACCCGCGCGTCGTCCACGTCGACGCCCGCAACCAGATCCTGAAAGTGGACAGCGAGGCGGCGACCCTGCTCGGGGCGAGCACTCGCTTCGCGAGCGCGGGCGAAGCGCCCACCTACTGATGGCCGGCGCCCCGATGTCCACGACGCCGCACAGCCCTGTTCCCCCTTTTCTCAGCGCCCCGCTGCCGATGACCCTGCCGCGCCTGGCGGAGAAGCGCCGTCTGCACGAGCCGATCGTGATGGTGACCGCATACGACTATCCCTCCGCGCAGGTCGCGCAGGAAGCTGGCGTGGACGTGGTCCTCGTCGGCGACTCGGGCGCGATGACGGTGCTCGGATATCCGTCCACCCTCCCCGTCACGACCGAGGAGATGCTCATGCTCGCCGCGGCCGTCCGGCGCGGCTTGCAGACGCCGCTGCTCGTCGGCGACCTTCCGTTCGGATCGTACGAGGCCTCAGACGAGCAGGCAGTCTCAACGGCGCAGCGCTTCATCAAGGAGGCCGGTTGTGACGCCGTCAAGCTGGAGCGGGGCGGCACGAGCGTGGAGCGCGCCGGCGCGATCGTCCAGTCGGGCATTCCCGTGATGGGACACGTCGGCCTGACGCCGCAGAGCGCCACGGCGCTCGGCGGCTACCGCGCGCAGGGCCGGACCGCCGAGCGCGCACTGGCCTTCGCCCGCGATGCCCTCGCGCTACAGCAGGCCGGCTGCTTCTCGATCGTCTTCGAAGCGATTCCGGCCGCAGTCGCGCAGGTCTTAGTGGAGCGCCTGGACATCCCGGCGATCGGGATCGGCGCGGGCGCGGGCACCGACGGCCAGGTGCTCGTCTTCCACGACCTGCTCGGCATCTACGACGGGCACACGCCCCGCTTCGCCAAGCGCTACGCGGAGCTGAGGCCGGCGATGGTCGCCGCGGTCGCCCAGTACGCGGCCGAGGTACGCGGCGGGTCCTTCCCCATCGAGCCCGAGCACACCTACTCGATCGACGCCGACGAGCTAGAGCGCTTCCGGCAGGGACTCGGAGCCAGCGCGTAGCGCGAGCGGTCAAGGGCGACCGGACGGAGCCCCTCGATTTCAGGACGCGGGCCCGGATGGCCCGCGGAGGACTACCATCATCGCGATGCCGCGCCTCGCGCATGTGTTCTCGTCCCGGGACCGCGAGTACTTCGAGCGCTTCGAGGAGGCTGGCCAGAATTTGCTGCTGGCCTGCGACCTGCTCGACCGGATGCTGTCCGATTATCCGGACAGCAAGGATCTAGCGCGCCAGATCACCGACTGCGAGCACGATGGCGATCGGATCACGCACGACATCATCCACCGCCTCAACCAGAGTCCCGCGACGCCGATCGACCGCGAGGACATCCTCGCGCTCGCCTCGGCGCTCGACGACACCGTCGACTACACCGAGGAAGTCGCCGACTACCTCGGGCTGTACAAGGTCGAGGCGCCGATGGACCAAGCGATCCAGCTCGCGCACGTGCTGAAAGCCGCCTCGGGGCAGATCGCCGAAGCGATCCCGAAGCTGCGCGGCTTCAAGGACATCTCGCAGTACACGGTCGAGATCCACCGCCTCGAGAACGAAGGCGACCGCGTCACGCGGGGGGCGATCGCGTCCCTATTCGACGACGGCGTCGATCCGATGGTCGTGATCCGCTGGAAGGATCTGTTCGAGCGCCTGGAAGCCGCGATCGACGCAACGGAGCACGTCGCGAACATCCTCGAAGGGGTCGTCATCAAGAACTCATAAGGGCTTATATCTATGCGCCCACCTCGCCAAGAGGGCGGTCCGGCGCACTACAGACAACTGGCAGCCAGGCGGGCGCGTCAATTGGAGGCTGCGTCAGATCGTCGAGCAGGACCTTCAGCACCGGTGCTCTCCCGAGCTGGATCCCTGGACGGCTGCGGGTCAGATTCCCATCTCAAACGGGAGGTTGGGGTACGGGAGCTTGACGATCACCTCAGTCGATACCTCAGGCACGTGGCCGATGGCGGTGAGGTCGTCGTCACCGTCCGCGGCAAGCGCATCGCGCGCCTGGCTCCGGAGGAGGGCACGGATCCGCTCGGCAGACTACGTGCTCGCAGGCTCATGTCAGATCCGACCGCTAATTGGTGTCCGCGAGGGGGCGGTCGCGCCGCTTCGACGTCGCCGGTCGCTGATCTGGTCGGAGACCAGCGACGCTGAACGCGTACTTTGATACGTCGGCGATCGTCAAGCTCGTCGTGGCCGAGGACGGGTCGGAATTGGCCGACGAGCTGTGGGCGACCTCGGCGTTGCGAATTCCAGCCACCTCATCTATCCCGAGGCGCGGGCCGCACTGGCAGCTACAGCACGCGCGGGACGGATCGACGCCCGTGCCTTGCACCGCGGGGTCGGTGATCTCAACCACGCCACGAGGGCGATGAGGCTGGTCGGGGTCGATCACACGCTCGCGACCGAGGCCGGTCGGCTAGCTGACGCACACGCCCTCCGCGGCTACGACGCTGTGCACCTCGCGACGGCTCTCGGCATCGATGATCCCGAGTTGCTGATCGTTACCTGGGACCGCGAGCTGGCCACCGCTGCCCGCGAGTGCGGGCATCCTGTCACGCCGCCACTCGACACCACATAGCGAGCGCGCGCCCTGAGCTCTCGTGCTGTCGACCGGCCGGCGCCGCGCGGACACCACGAGCGGCACAAGGCCCTGTTCTCGCACGTGCCGGTGACGACCTCGGTCCGAACCGGCCTCGGCGCCGAGTTGAACCCCGAGAGCGACTACCTCATCGATCTCCTGCGCCAGGGCTCCCATGCAGGGGGGTTCGACATCGACGATCCCGCCACCACCGGCAACCTCCTGTACGCCGCGATCCACGGCGCGGCTCACGATCATCTGCTGCTCGATGACCTGGCGGTCAGAGAGTCAGGTGAAGGGACCATGTTGAGCCATGGTGTCGCGTCGTGGGGAAACCTCAACACGATCGTGGCAAGGTTGGCCGGCGAGGGCGCGGCGGGCGGTGCGTTAGCCTGCTGATGTCATGACGACCCGGACAGTCGCGACCACTGCCGAGGAGCTGTTCTACCTTCCCGATGATGGGATGCGCCACGAGCTCGTGGAAGGGGAGCATCGGATGATGCCTCCCCCAGGCGCAGAGCACGGCCGCGTCGCATCGACGGTCGGATGGCTACTGACCTCACACGTACGTCAGACGGAGTCGGGAGTCACCTTCGCCGCCGAGACCGGCTTCCTGCTCGCGCGCGACCCCGATACCGTCCGCGCGCCCGACGCGGCGTTCGTATCCCGCGAGCGCGCCGAGGCGGCGGGCCGCGTCGTCAAGCATTGGCCGGCCGCGCCGGACTTCGCGGTCGAGGTCCTCTCGCCGAGCGATAGCTTCGCCGAAGTCGAGTCCAAGGCGCTCTGCTGGGTGGGGGCGGGCACTCGCGTGCTGCTCGTGGTCGACCCGGAGCGTCGTACCGCGACCGCGTATCGCGGGCGCGGCGACGTTCGCGTGCACACCGAGGCTGAGACGCTCGATCTGAGCGATGCGGTGCCCGGCTGGCCCGTGGCGCTGGCGGAGTTCTTTCGCTGAGCTTCGGCGGCTGCGTACCGTAGGGACGCGGTGTTCTCATGGTATGCGAACCACCATTGATGGCGCCGGGCGTGTCGTGATCCCGGGTTCCGCGATCAGCTCGGGTGGTATCACCTTGCTGCTCCCTGATCCGGATCAGTTCCTCTACTCGTATGTGCGCAAGGAGGCCGTGCTCTCGTCGCAGATCGAAGGCACGCAGTCGTCGCTCCCAGACCTGCTGCTTTTCGAGCATGACGTTGCTCCCGGCGTGCCTCGGGACGACGTCGAGGAAACCTCGAATTGCGTCGCCGCGATGAATCACGGCCTTCGAAGGCTCGCGGAGGGCTTCCCGCTGAGTCTTCGCCCGATCCGCGAGATCCACGCTGAACTGCTGAGCGGCGCAAACAAGGCCCCGGGCGAGTTCCGCCGCACACAGAACTGGATCGGCGGCACGCGGCCGGGGAACGCGAGATTCGTGCCGCCACCCGCAAATGAGGTCATGCCGGCGATGGGCGCACTCGAGAAGTTTCTCCACGACGATCCCGAGCCCACACCGATCCTGATCAAGGTGGCACTCGCCCACGCTCAGTTCGAGACCATCCACCCGTTCCTCGACGGCAACGGCCGAGTCGGCAGGCTTCTGATCACGCTGCTCCTGTGTTCTCCGGACAACCAGGTGCTGTCCCGTCCGCTGCTCTACCTGAGTCTGTATCTCAAGCGGCACCGCGAGGTCTACTACGACCATCTTCAGCGGGTTCGGATGCGTGGAGTTTGGGAAGATTGGGTTCGCTTCTTCCTCGAAGGCGTCATCGAAGTCGCCCGGTCGGCGACTGACACCACCCGCCGGATCGTCAAGCTGATCGAGCAGACCGAGCACGAGTTCATGGTCTCGGCCGTGCGTCGGGATCAGCCGCCCGCACCCACGACCTTGCGGTTCGCGAGGTCGTCCTCACGATCCCGGAGACCGCACCACGCGTTGGGGTGAGCGAGCCCACCGCAGCCAAGGCACTTTCGCACCTCGTCACGCTTGGAGTGCTCGACGAGATCACCGGCCGCCCCAGGAACAAGGTATTCGTCTACCGCAAGTCCTCAATTTCCTCCAGGAAGGCACCGAGCCGTGAGGTAGCACTGGCCGCCCCGGCTGTAAAGAAGTCAACCCCTCTCATCCTCGCCGGCCAACGCGACTCGGAGTGCGGCGCCGAACTCCGCGGTCATCCGTGATCGTCGCATCGACCGCCGACGCGCATCGGCGATCTCCCAGACGTACATTCGGGTGACCGTGCCTATGGCCAAGCAGGAAGGCGACCTCGTCGACGCTCTCGCCGGCGAGCAGCGCGCGCGAGGCGACGGTGTGCCGGAAGGAGTGCATGGAGGGCAGCGTGACGCGCGGAACGGGGACCAGCTCGCCGTCACCGTCGACCTCGTGGAGAACCGGGAAGGAAGGGAGGCCATAGGCGTCGACGGCACGTCGCTGTGCCTCGCGGCACCCTGCCCACGTTGCGCTGCTGCAGCGGGCGCCCCGGTGCCTGTCGAGAAGACGAAGCTGTCGGCCGCGACGCATCTCGCGCTGCTTTGGTGCCGGGCGAGCACGTGGGACAGGTCGCGCGGGATTTGCACGATGCGTGCGGGAGCCGTCGGTCTTGGTTGGGCGGCGGTTTGCAGTGGCGGTCGACCTGCCAGCCGAACTCAGTCTCCGCTTCGTCGAGATCATCAACTCGAACGTCGGTCCAGGTTACGCCGCAGAGCTCGGAGATGCGGGCGCGGTGAACGCCGCCACGGTGAAGAGGGTGCGGAACGGCTTGTGAGGGGCCGCGATCGTCTGCTCGAGCTGTTCGCCGGTGAAGATCGGCCGGCGCTTCGCCTGCGAGACCTTCGGCCGCTCCGATTGCAGCATCAGCGTCGTCGGGATCGTGCCGGTCCAGTCGAGGCGCCGAGCGGAGAACTTGTAGGTCTGGCCGACGACGCCGCGAGCGCGGACTGCGCGGCTGCTTGGAGCGCTTCTCGATCGATGCCGTAGCGGTCGGCCACCGCTGCGAGCGGTTCGCTGATCCCCATGTCGGGATACAGAAGTTGCACCTCAACCGGTCTGCCCTGGGCAACGGCGACGATCGCGCGAACATGAACCTCGTCGCTCGCGTCCGCGTGCGGTGCGTCGGTGATCGCGATCGAGATCGCGTTGGCAGCGCTGTCGTAGTCAGCTCGCATTATCGGGTCCGACGAAAGACGGTGATCACGAAGTCGGGGTCATCCGCCGCTACGACAACAAGGATAGGCCGACCGTCCGCCGCAATGCCGGCGAGGCGCGCGTTCCGCGATCATCGACCTTCGCGTAACGGGGCCGCTGATCGTCCCCTCGACATCCTCAGAGGCGATGCTGTACAGCCGTATCTCGTTTCTCGCGTGGCGGCTCAGCCTCCATACTGGCCTCGATCTCTTGGCCGGGACGCCGGCCGAACCCGAGATGTGCTGGCGAGCCTGAGCCGGGCAGACCGCACCGAGGGCCTAGTCCGGCCGGGCTGTCAACACCTTGGGAGCGCCGTCACCGCGTCCCCGCTGGAGCAGTAAGTCATCGGCTCCGGTCCTTACCATTTCTCGGCCGCTGCTCGCTCGAGGTGCTCGCTCCCTCCGACCCGGTGGTCGGAGCGCTCGCGCCGGGGCTGCCGGTCCGGCATTGGCACGGCGCGGTGTTCGATCTGCCGACCGGCGCCACCCGGCTCGCTCGTTCGCTCGGCACCGCGTGTCAGGCGTTCCGCGGCGGTGAGCGCGCTTGGGGGTTGTCCTTCCACGCCGAGGCGGACGCCCGGCTCGTAGATCCGTGGCTCGCCGAGCCGTCGATGGTCGCTGAGGCACGTGAGGCGCTCGACCCGCAGGCCGAGCGCCTGCTGAGCAGGGCGCTCAGGACGCCGCCAACGAGCTGCTCCCGCGCTCGCAAGCCATGTTCGCCGCGTTCGCTCAGCAATCCGCGGAGTTCGGGGCGCGGCCTCCCCAACAGATCCTGCCAGCGCTCCGCTATGTCCCCCTCACGGCCTGCACGCTGGGGTAGACCGGTCCCGTACGCGAGCACGGGCGAATGGAAACGGGACGACCTTCGCCTCGGTTCGGTTGGGCGGGAAGACGCGTAAGCCCGCCGCGCTCGTCTGGCAGCAGCTGGAGCGCGGGAAGTCTCCCGCCTCGACCCTCCGCAGCACTGCGGTCGCGGTGTCGCCGCTGGCGAGTCTCACGTCGTAGCTTGTGATCGAAGTGATATTGACCGACGGTTATCGTCATCGGCGCAGCGTGGGCGGACGGGGGTCGTTCGTCTGCGGGAAGGCGGTAACCACGCGGTCAACCTGGCCACGGAAACTCAGTGATAACGCGGATCCAGATTAGCGGGCCACCGCGGCGGAAGTAGCGTTCACGGCCTGCACGGACATCTGGTTCGCGGTGGTCGGGGGATTCGATGGCGCTCATCGTATCGGCAAGGTGCGCGGCCATCTCAGGGTGCTCCTCGAGCACATGATTCCACGCCGCTGTGTCGAGCTGGACGGTTCGGCCTCAGGGTTGGCTGTGGTGGCGATGATCGCTGGATCTGGCATCGCCAGTCCGTCACTCAGTCGAGCAGCCCGCGTATGTCCTCGGCGGTGAGACTGGTCGCGAACAGGTCACCCTGGTCCATCACCCCAGTGAACAAGGCGGCTTTGCGACGGGCGAGCGCGACGACCTTCTCCTCGATCGTGTCCCGGGCGATCATCCTGTAGACGTTCACCGGACGGGTCTGGCCGATGCGGTGGGTGCGGTCGATCGCCTGGGCCTCGGTGGCGGGGTTCCACCACGGGTCCAGCAGAAAGCAGTAGTCGGCTTCGGTGAGGTTCAGGCCCAACCCGCCGGCCTTCAGGCTGATCAGGAACACCGGCGCCGTGCCCTGCTTGAAGCGGTCGATCACGCGATCGCGCCGGCGCGTGCGGCCGTCGAGGTAGCAGTAGTCGATGCCCTCGTGGTCGAGGCGGTCGCGGACCTTGGTCAGGAATCTCGTGAACTGGCTGAACACGAGCGCTCTGTGCCCGCCGCCCACGATGTCATCCAACTGCTCGACGAAAGCGTCGAGCTTGCCGCAGGGCACGCGGTCGTAGCGCTCATCGACGAGCCCCGCGTGCAGGCTGAGCTGACGCAGCGAGGTAATCGAGCGCAGGATCGTGAAGCGGTTGCGGTCGAAGTCGTCGATCAGCCCGAGGACCTTCTGACGCTCACGCTGCAAGTGCGTGTCGTAGAGCTTGCGGTGACGCGCATGCAGCGTCACGTCGAGGGATTGCTCCTGCTTTGCCGGCAGGTCGCCGGCCACGAGCTTCTTGGTGCGCCGCTTGACCAGCGGCTTGATCCTGCGCCGTAGCCGTTCGAGCTGGTCGGCGTCCCCGCCGCGCTCGATCGGCCGCGCGTACTGGTTGGCGAACCGCCCCGGATCAGGGAACAGCCCGGGGGCGGTGATCGAGAGCAGCGACCACAACTCCATCAGGTTGTTCTCCATCGGCGTGCCGGTGATCGCCAGCTTGAACGGCGCCGCCGACTGGCGAACGCAGCGGTAAGTCTTGGCCTGGTGGTTCTTGACGAACTGGGCCTCGTCGAGAATCAGGCCCGCCCACCCCACGCTGTTGTAAGCGTCCGCTTCGAGCCGGAACAGCGTGTAGGTCGTGACCACGACATCGACGCCGGCGCCGGCGAGCACGTCGTCGATCTGGCGACCGGAGCGCGCCAGCGTGTCGGTGACCGCGGCGACTCTGAGCCCGGGAGCGAAGCGCGCAGCCTCGCCGACCCAGTTGGACACGACGCTCGTCGGAGCGACCACCAGGAACGGGCCGAGAGCGGAGTCGCTGTCACGGGCATGGCAGATCAGCGCGAGCGCCTGCAGGGTCTTGCCGAGCCCCATGTCGTCGGCGAGGATCCCGCCGAGCTCGAGCTCCCACAGCGACGCCAGCCATCCGAACCCATCCAGCTGATAGGGCCGCAGCCGGGCTGCAAGTGCCGCTGGGGGGACGGGCTCGGGCAGCGCGTCGAGCTCGAGCAGCGCGCTCACCTGACGCTGCCACGCCTGCGCCTGCTCGGTCACGATGCCGAGCGCTGCGAGCTCGGCCCAAAGGCCGGCTTGGTAGCGGCTGATCCGCAGCGGCGCCGACGGCGACTCCGTCAGCGCCCGGGCCTCCTCGATCAGCTGACGCAGTGACTGCAGGCGGGGGGCGAGCAGCGAGAAGTGAGCGCCGTCATCGAGCAGCAGGCGCGACTCGCCGCTGGCGAGGGCCACGAACACGTCCGCGAACGGCAGCTCGCGACCCTCGGCGCTGATCGTCACGCCGAGGTCGAACCAGTCGCGCTCTCCGGCGATCGCCGCGGTCGACACGCCGATCGTCACCGAGTCGTCAACGTCGCGGTACTCCGGCGGCTCTCCGGTGATTTCGACGCTCAGCCCCGGTTGCTGCACCAGTCGCGGCAGTTCCTCCGTCGTGAGCCGCATGCTGTCGACGCCTCTGAGCGAGACCACCTCCGCGGCCGCCGGCCGCCCGGTGCCGTCGATCAGTCCGAAGCGCTCGAGGCCGGTCTGCGTGAGGACCGTGGCGGCGAGGATCGCGCGCTCAGCTTCACGATCGCGGAACCCAGGGCCGCCGGCAGCCTCGCCGCCGAGGGAAGCGCGCCTGGGCGTCTCGCCGACCTGATAGGCCCATTCCCACGCGGCCTCGATGGTGTGGTCGGCGCCGTAGCTTGCACGCAGCACGAGCGCTGGCGCTGAGATTTCCGGCGGGGTGAAAGATCCGTCCGACGACACCACGGCGGCGACGTTGCGCAGGGCCGGGCAGAGCTCCTCGGCGAACTGGTGCAGCTCGCTGGCCGGGATCTCCAGCCGCTCGTCGTCGAGGACCATCCGCCGCAGCCGCGGTGCCGCGGGCCTGGCCAGGCGCAACAACCGCAGCCGGCAACTCTCGAAACCGTCACCGCCGACGATGCCGGCGCGCTGGAAGCGCTCGACGCACTCGTCATGCTCGGCGCGCTCGACGTACACGATGCCGTGTCCAGTCGCGCCCAGGAACAGCACCGGCTCGATACTGTCGGGGTCGCCGCCGTCACCGCGGATGCGTGCCGTCACGAGCGAGCCTCGATCGCCCCGACGGGTTACGTCGATGATCAGCTCGCCGCGCTGATAGCGCCGCAGCTCGCCGAGCCCCGGGCGGGCGTGGACCAGCGCGAGTCCCAGCCGGTCCGCCTCGTCCAGCAGCGACCATAGCTGTGAGCTCTCGCAGTCGCTCAGATCGAGTGTCTTATCGCTGCCGTATTGGTAGTAGTAGCGCGCGCGTCCCTCGCGCACGCGGTGAACGGCGTACAACTCGCGGACCAGCGTCAGGTGATCAGGTCGGTACTCACCGTCTCGGACAGCCCAGGAATCCAGTCCGCTCCATGTCAGCGAGCCGTTGACCCAGCCGCCGCGGGCGCCAGGTCGCATCAGCCGGGCCATCAGCCGGGGCCCACCCCCGCCCGGCGCCGCGGCGCGCAACGTCAGCTCAATCGCCAGCGGATTCCCCGTCGTGTGCGCGAGCGGCGCGTCGATCAACGCGCGCAGCGGCTTCTCCCAGGACAATGGTTGGGCTTCGTCGAGCGGTTGGGCTTCGTCGAGCGCCCGGCGCGCTGGGCTCGGCGCGCTGGGCGACCGCGCGGCGCGCCTTGACCGACTGGCACCGCGAGCGTCGCTGGCGGCGACCACGATCGCCGCTACATGCTTGCAATTGTGTCCCACGGGGCAGCTACATTCGCCGTCGTCGAACGCTATCGCGCCGTCGCGGTCGGCGGCGAAGAACGCGGTGGTGCGGTAGAGCGCGCCATGGCCGATCACCGAGCCTGTCAATGTCTCAGCACTCTCGTCCCAGTCGATCGCCAGTACCTTGTTGCCGCGCGCGTAGCCGCGCCCGCGCTGGAAGGACTGCGCTCCCACGGCCGCCTCGACATCGGATAATCCGATGTCGTCGAGCTCCGTGATCGCGGTGGCCACGATTGCAACATAGCTGCCGCCCCGGACGGCAACATGGCAGGAGACCGCAGAGTCAGCGTTCGATGCCGAAACCCGAAACCGTCGTCGCGCGCATCGCCATAGCGAAGTGCCTGCTCCCGAGCACTCACGCCACCGACGATCGCCCGAAGCCGTCGTCGCGCGAAGCCGCTCAACAACACGATCAGCCTCCACCTCGGGTCCCCGCGGTGCATCGAGGCTTAGCACATATCGCTATGCCAGCCTCTTACGACCTTTGCCGGCGCCCCCGCCGCCACCGAGAACGGCGGGATGTTTTCGGTCACGACGGAGTTAGCTCCGATCACGCAGCGCTCGCCGACGCTCACGCCGCTCGTGATCACGACGTGCGCGCCGCACCAGACGTTGTCGCCGACGCGGGTCGGTCCCTTGGTCGTGAAGCCCTGCCACGGGACGGGTCGCTCGGGGTCGTCGAAGCGGTGATCGGCGTCGGTGATCAAGCAGCCGTTGGCGAACATGCAGTGCTCTCCGATCTCGACGAGCTCCAGCGCGGCGATCATCACGCTGATGTTCAGGAACGTGCCCCCACCGATCCGTACCCGTGCGGGCGACGGTGCAGTGATCCAGACATCGGGCTCCAGCAGTGTCTGAGCGCCGATCTCGAGTCGTCCTTCCCGCAGGGCCTCGAGCACATCACCGTGGAGCGGCCAGCGCGCGAATGCCCCGCGCCGGGCCAGCTCCCAATGAATGCGGGCGCGGTTCCACGGCAGCGAGTTGCGCTCGTACCAGCGCCACCTCTGCGCCCAGAGCCTGAGCTGAGAAAGCGTTGCCGGCGCCGGACCGCTCAGGACAGCACCACGCGGAACACGGGGTGCTCTGGCGCGTTCCGGCGCAGTTCCTCGTCGGGGGAGTCGGTGCCGACCCCCCCGAAGTACGCGCCGGTTTCCCGCCCCCAGCGCTTCAGGTAGGCCCGTAGAAGCGGCGGCTTGTCGTCGTCGCCGACCTCCGTGGCGGTGAATGTTCTGGTCCGGCGCCCGAGGATCAAGTGTCCCGACCCCCCGCTGGCGCGGAGGTTGCGCACCCATTGGGTGTGCCCGCGTGGCGCGACTAGATAGTCGGCTCCTTCGACCCGCAGCAGGTAAACGGGGGTTCGCCGCCACTCACCGGAAGTGCGCCCCAGCACCTCCAGCACGCGTGAGCCTCTCACGCTGACCCCGGCCCGCGTGAGCCCCGCGACCAGCCGGTTGAGGACGTTGGTGGTGAACCAGCCGGAGCGCTGGTAGTGGACAGCCATCCGAGAGATTGTGGCACGCCCAGCGCGCGCTCGCGCGGGGGTAAGGCGACCGCTCCACGTGTTGGTTAGCTGTAGTAGCGATCCAGCGAGACGATCACTCGAACTGCTGGTTGGCTGCAGCGAACCCGCGAGTGAGCCTACGAAGGCTTGACTCTCAGCGACAGCGTCGTCCGTGCGTGCCCCGCGCCGGTGATCCCTACGACGAAGCTCAGCGTGCCGGCCTTCCCCTGCCTCACTGCTCCGTCAATGGCGTCGCTCGCGCTGATCGCGGCCCCGGAGATCGTGATCTGCACGCGGGGCGCTGGGTGCGCGAGTGCGAGCGTCAGCATCCCGCCGCGCCCGAGCCTGACCGTAAAGCTCAGGCGCCGACCCTTGGAGTCCTTGACGGCGAGCCCTCTGCGCAGGGCCTGCCGGAAGTGCGAGAGGGCGATCCCGGGCGGGGGATCAATCGCTATCGACCGAAGCGACCGACCCGGTGGGATCCCCGCGCCGACGCTGAACGCCAGGCGCGGGCGGTCGGCGGCCACGCTGCTCAGCGAGGCGCTGGAGAGGCGCGGCCTGGCCGCCTGGACGGCCGGAGCGGCGGGGTCCGTTGACGCGTAGGCCTCACCGACGTCGTCGAGCGCGACGCAGAGCCCGGGCAGGCAGGAGATGGCGGTCAGCTCGAAACCGTGCTCGAAGGGCGTGGCGATCGAGGTCCTGACCCACGCCCTACCACCGGCGGTGTGGGGTCGATCGAGGTGAAGGCGTAGCCCGAGATGTCGATCGCGACGCACAGCCTGGTCGAAGCACAGGAGAGCGCGACCAGCTCGAGCGGGCCGCCGCTTGCGCTGCCGGGCTGACCCTCGCCGGCCAGGTAGGTGTCCCTCCAGGCAGCGGGGCCGCCCGCAGGATTTGTGGGAAGTCAAGAACTCGGCAGCGCCCTCTACGACGCACAGCTTGGGTGATGGGCACGAGATATCACCAAGGCCAGTGGCTTCGTGAGTATGAAGACGGAACGTGGACCAGGCGCGGCGACCGCCCGTGGGGTGGTGGGAGACGGAGACATCTCCGTATATCGCGATTCCCCATCGTGATAGTTGGAGACCACACAGAAGGACACCGTCGGGCAGGAGACCGATTGGAGGACATAAGCGCTGCTGGTCAGGAGTGTCCCGCGCCACGTGGTCGCCGCGCCCAGGGGGTGAGCGGAGGCCAGGACGTTGCCCCTGTAGTCGACCGCCACGCACAGCCTGTTGCTGGGGCACGAAACGTCCGTTAAGGCGTTGTGGCTGATCTTGCGCGCGCTCCAGGCGCTGACTCCGCCGGTGGGGTCAGTCGAGACATGCACCTCCCCGCCGTTGCCGACCACCGCGCAAAGCCCGCTCATCGTGCACGAGACGGCGTTTGCTTGACCGCCGACGCTTGCGATGCTCCACGCTACTCGGCTCGGGTCGGGCGAGCTGAGCACGTTTCCCCTCCCATCCACGGCCACGCAGAGCCTGGTCGTCGTGCAGGAGACCGCGCTCAGGTTAGGAAAGGACCCGGGATCGATCTTGGAGAAGTAGAACGCCCCAGGAGGAGGGCCGGAGCCAGTAGCCGAAGCGGACCCGCACGAGAGCCCGAGCGCGAGCACCGCGAGCAGCCCGATCCAGATCGAGCGCCGCCTCGGGACGGGCGGGCGGCGCGGGGTGGCGCGCTGCTCAGGAGCGCGCGAGCGCGCCGCGGCCGTCGAGGAGCGGCGAACCGGGAAGCAGCACGCGGGCACACGCTCATGGACCGAAGCCGAAGTGCTTCCAGGCGGTGTAGGCGGGGCCTGCGCTCATACTGGCCGGCGGTCTCGTTGGGACCTGGCTGGGCCTTCCCATTGACCTCAATCGTCCTCGCAGGTCCGTACACCGGCGTCAACCCTGCTCCAGAGCGATGTTAGGTATTGATCGATGGCGTGCAACGTAGCGCAGGTCGCTATGCCAACGCCTTGTGCCGAGCCGGGAGCCCGGCACTCTGCTGTGGAGCCATGGACGAACCCCTCAGCCCGCCGCCGCCGCCGCCCGGCGTCGTGGGGCGCGCCGGCGGGGCGCCGGCTTGGCCTGCTCCGCTCCGTGCCCGGGCAGCATGTCGGCGAGAAAGAGCCCGGTGTAGGACTCCCGCACAGCCGCCACCTGCTCGGGCGTGCCAGTCGCTATCACGCGGCCCCCCTCCTCGCCCCCCTCCGGCCCCAGGTCGATGACCCGGTCAGCGACCTTGATCACGTCGAGATTGTGCTCGATCACGACCATCGAGTTGCCCGCCGCCACCAAGCGGTCGAGCACCTCGAGCAGGTTCTGGATGTCGGCGAAGTGAAGGCCGGTCGTGGGTTCGTCCAGGATGTAGAGGGTTCGCCCGGTCGCTACCCGGCACAGCTCGGCGGCCAGCTTGACGCGCTGCGCCTCGCCGCCTGAGAGCGTCGTCGCCGGCTGCCCGAGGCGCATGTAGCCCAGGCCGACGTCGTTGAGCGTCTGCACCCGACGCTGGATCTTCGGGATGTGTGCGAAGAACTCGAGCCCCTCCTCGATCGGCATCTCGAGCACGTCGGCGATCGTCTTGCCCTTGAAGCGGACCTCCAGCGTCTCACGGTTGTAGCGCTTGCCGTCGCACTGCTCGCACGGCACGTACACGTCGGGGAGGAAGTGCATCTCGATCTTGATCTGCCCGTCGCCGCGGCAGACCTCGCAGCGCCCGCCCTTGACGTTGAACGAGAACCGCCCCGGCTTGTAGCCGCGCGCGCGGGCCTCCTGGGTCTTGGAGTAGAGCTCGCGGACCTGGTCGAAGAGGCCGATGTAGGTGGCCGGGTTCGAGCGCGGCGTGCGCCCGATCGGCGACTGGTTGACCGAGATGACCTTATCGAGCTGATCCAGTCCCGTGATCTGGCGGTGCAGGCCGGCGCGCTGCCTGCTGCGGTGCAGCTGATTGGCGACCGCCTTGAACAGCACCTCGTTGACGAGCGTCGACTTCCCCGATCCCGACACGCCGGTGACGCAGCACATCACCCCGAGCGGAACCTTGACGTCGATCGCCTGGAGGTTGTGCTGGGTGGCGCCTTCGATCTCCACGTAGCCGGAGGGCTTCCGGCGCCGGCGCGGCGTCTCGATCACGCGCGTGCCGGCCAGGAACTGGCCGGTCAGCGAGTCGGGCACCGCGGTGACCTCCTGCGCTGTGCCTTGGGCGACGACGTAGCCGCCGTGCTCTCCGGCGAGCGGACCCATGTCGACGATGTGGTCGGAGGCGCGCATCGTGCCCTCGTCGTGCTCGACCACCAGCACCGTGTTGCCGACGTCCCGCAGCCGCTGCAGGGTCGCGATCAGCTTCTCGTTGTCGCGCTGGTGCAGCCCGATCGAGGGCTCGTCGAGGATGTAGAGAACCCCGACCAGCGAGGACCCGATCTGCGTCGCGAGCCGGATGCGCTGCGCCTCACCGCCCGAAAGCGTGGCCGCGGCGCGCTCAATCGACAGATAGCCGACGCCGACGTTGTCCAGGAAGCGCAGGCGCTCCTCTATCTCTCTGAGGACCATACGCGCGATCCGGCGGTCGTGCTCGGTCAGAGTCAGCCCGCTCACCCACTCCAGCGCGCGCCGGGCCGACAGCGCCGCGAACTCGTGAATCGCGGTCCCGGCCACGAGCACCGCACGTGACTCCGGGCGCAGGCGGGCGCCCTTGCACTCCGGGCACGGGCGCAGCGTCATGTACTCCTCTATCCGCTCGCGGGAGAAGTCGGAGTCGGTCTCCCGATAGCGGCGCTCTAGGTTCGGGACGATTCCCTCGAAGCGGGTGGCGTACGAGCGCCGGCGCCCGAAGCGGTTGCGGTACGAGACCTGGACCCGGTCGCCATTGGTGCCATGGAGGAAGAAGTCGCGCGAGGCCGCCGGCAGCTTCTGCCACGGAGTCTCCAGGTCGACCTCGTATCGCTCGGCGATCGCTTGGGTGAGCTGGTCGTAGTAGTCAGATGCGCTTACGGCCCAGGGAGCGATCGCGCCCTCTCCGATCGACAGCGACGGATCGGGCACCACGAGCTCGGGGTCGATCTCCATCTGGGAGCCGAGCCCCGTGCAGCGCGGACATGCGCCGTGCGGAGAGTTGAAGGAGAAGATCCGCGGCTCGAGCTCTGCGAGGCCCGGCCCGTGGAGCGGGCAGGCGAACTTCTCCGAGAAGGTCAGGGTCCGCTCGCGCTCGCCGTGCGCTCGGCATCCAGCCTCGCTTGAATGCGCGGCGCGCGCGTCGTCCGGCGCCTCGTCCACCATCTCGATCTCGACGAGCCCATCGGCCAGCGCGACGGAGGTCTCGATCGAGTCCGCGAGGCGCTTGCGGAGCTCCCCCTTCATCACCAGGCGATCGACCACCACCGCGATGTCGTGCTTGTACTTCTTGTCGAGCGCAATCTCCTCGTCGAGGCGACGCAGCTCGCCGTCGATCTTGACGCGGCCGAAGCCCTCGCTCCGGAGCTCCTCGAGCCGCTTGCCGTATTCGCCCTTACGCCCGCGGACGATCGGTGCAAGGACCATGAAGCGGGTGCCCTCCGCCAGCTCCATCACCTGGTCGATGATCTGCTCGGCGGACTGTCCGCTGATCGGACGCCCGCAGACGTGGCAGTGTGGATGGCCGATCCGCGCCCACAGCAGGCGCAGGTAGTCGTAGATCTCGGTGACCGTGCCGACCGTGGAGCGCGGGTTGCGGGAGGTCGTCTTCTGATCGATCGAGATCGCGGGAGAAAGGCCTTCGATCGAGTCCACGTCGGGCTTGTCCATCTGCCCGAGGAACTGGCGCGCGTACGCCGATAGCGACTCGACGTACCGTCGCTGACCCTCGGCGTAGATCGTGTCGAAGGCCAGCGAGGATTTCCCTGACCCCGACAGACCGGTGATAACCGTCAGCGACCCGCGCGGAATGGAGACGGTTATGTCCTTGAGGTTGTGCTCCCGGGCACCCGAGACTACGAGTTGATCCACTCAGACGATTCTAGATGCCCGGCCAGACCTTCCCTCGAGGCCATTTTCCCCAATGTCCGGCCATTTCGGCCGATGTCATCCCGCGGCCGACTTCACCCCTCGCCCGGCGTCATGCCTCGACCGATGCGTATACGTCGTCGACCAGCCCGGCGCGATCGTTCAGCCGGAAGTTCTCCTCCAGGTACCTGTCGGTCTCCTCGCGAGGAGTCCCGTTGAGCGCCATGTTCAACGCGATGAGCCGTGCGCCTTCGGCATCGTCGGAGCCGTCTGCCGGCGAGGCGGCTTCCCGAGGAACCCCGGCGGGCTCTGGCTCCGGCCCAGGCTCGGTTGTTTGAGCGGGCCCGGATAGGGGCTCATCGGCGGGCCCCAGCTCCGCGGTTTCGAGATCTCCCGGCTCCGTGTAGGCGTCCGGTCCCTCGATCGCCTGCAACTCCTCCATCCCGGTGCCCTCGGTCTCGAGCACGAACTCGTCCTCCGGCTCGGGCTCGGCCTCGAAGCGCTGCCGTGGCGCGACCGCTTCGCCGACCTCGGCCAGGTTCCCCTCCAGCAGCTGGAGGTCGGCGCCCAGCCGGTTGGACCCGGTCCGCAGCGACTCGATCAGCGCTCCCAGCTCACCCTCCATCGCATCGAGCCGCTGGAGCATGACCGCGGTGGATTCCGAGACCCTGCCTACGTAGTCTCGTGCCTGCGCGGTTGCCTGCTCCCGGGCACTCTGCGCCTCGCTGCTCGCCTCGGCGCGGATGTCGCGAGCCTCCTCCTCGGCCTCGCGCTGGATATCTGCGGCGCTCGTCTCGGCAGCCTCGACGATCGCACGTACCTGCTCGCTGGCCGAGGACGCCAATGTCTCGCTGCGACGCCGCGATGAATGCTTGAACTCGTCGATCTCCTCGGCGACAGCGCGCAGATGGGCGTCGACGGCATCGGGGTCATAGCCCCGGCGCCCGATGGGAAAGTCCTTCTTCTCGATGCTCTGTCGCTCGAGTGCCACGCGTCACCTCCATGTCAGAATCTGAGAGAAGCCCGGAGCCTACCTGACCCGGGCGCCAGCCGTGGGGCCGGCGCTCAGCCGATCGGCGCGCGACCCTTCGCGCCAGCCGCGCGCTCGGCATCCAGCCTCGCTGGATTGGGCGCGGCGCGAGTCATCCGGCTCTCGGCATCCAGCCCGCAAAAACAGCGCGGGGCGCGAGTCATCCGGCTGCGACCGCTTGATCGAGCTCCTGCTTGAGATCACGGATCTCGTCGCGCAGCTTGGCCGCGTACTCGAAGCGCAGTTCCTCGGCCGCCGCCAGCATCTCCTCCTCCAGCTCGACGATCGCCCGTTCCAGCTCCGCCGGCGCCATCCCGGCGGCGGCCGCCGCCGCGCGGGCTCGCCTGCGCCGCGAGCGCGGCACCTTGGAGTCGGACGACTGGAGGAATTCGGCGATGTCGGAGATCCCCTTGACGATCGTCTCCGGCGTGATGTCGTGGCGCTCGTTGTACTCGCGCTGAATCGCGCGGCGGCGATCGGTCTCCCCGATCGCCGCCCGCATCGCCGCCGTCTGCTTGTCGGCGTACATCAGCACCTTGCCCTCGACGTTGCGGGCGGCGCGGCCGATCGTCTGGATCAGCGAGGTCTCCCCGCGCAGGAAGCCCTCCTTGTCGGCGTCGAGGATCGCCACGAGCGACACCTCGGGCAGGTCGAGGCCCTCGCGCAACAGGTTGACACCCACGAGCACGTCGAACTCCCCCAGCCGTAGCTGGCGGAGGATCTGAATCCGCTCCAGCGTGTCGATCTCCGAGTGCAGGTAGCGGACCCGAAATCCCATCTCGAGCATGTAATCGGTCAGGTCCTCGGACATCTTCTTGGTGAGCGTCGTGACCAGCGTGCGCTCGTTCCGGTCGGCGCGATCCCGGACCTCGTTCATCAGGTCGTCGATCTGGTTGCGCGTCTCGCGCACCTCGATCTCGGGATCGACGATCCCGGTCGGGCGCACGATCTGTTCGACGATCTGCTTGGAGTGGGTGCGCTCATATATGCCCGGCGTCGCCGAGACGAACGCGAGCTGGGGCGTGATCGAGAGGAACTCGGCGAAGGTTTGGGGACGGTTGTCGAGTGCGCTCGGCAACCTGAAGCCATAGTCCACGAGCGTCTGCTTGCGCGACCGATCGCCTTCGTGCATGCCGCCGATCTGCGGAATCGTCTGATGGGATTCGTCCACGAAGCAGACGAAGTCCTCCGGGAAGTAGTCGAGCAGGCAGTAGGGACGGTCGCCCGGCCGGCGCCCGTCGAGAATCCGGGAGTAGTTCTCGATCCCCGAGCAGAAGCCGAGCTCGCGCAGCATCTCCATGTCGTACTGCGTTCGCTGGCGCAAGCGATGGGACTCGAGCAGCTTGCCCGCCGCGTCGAGCTCCGCGCAGCGCTCGTTCAATTCCTTGCCGATCTCCGCGACCGCATCCTCGATCATCCCCTCGCGCACGTTGTAGTGGCTCGCGGGCCAGATGCCGACGTGCTCCAGGTCGTCCTCGATCAGCTCTCCGGTCAAAGGATCGAAGTGCTGCAGCCGCTCGACCTCGTCGCCGAACAGCACGATCCGGAACGCGGTCTCGGCGTAGGCCGGGAAGATCTCGAGCGTCTCCCCCCGGACGCGAAAAGTCCCCCGCGCGAGTGCCGTGTCGTTGCGGGTGTACTGGATCGAGACCAGCTTCCGCAGCAGCGCGTCGCGATCGATCATCTCGCCCTTGCGCAAGGTCTGGAGATTCTCGTCGTAGACCTCCGGTGAGCCAAGGCCGTAGATGCAGGACACGCTCGCGACGATCAGCACGTCCCGCCGCGCGAACAGCGCCGCCGTGGCGGAATGGCGCAGCCGGTCGATCTCCTGGTTGATCGCCGAGTCCTTCTCGATGTAGAGGTCCCTGCTGGGGACGTACGCCTCGGGCTGGTAGTAGTCGTAGTAGGAGACGAAGTACTCGACCGCATTGCGAGGGAAGTAGGTGCGAAACTCGTTGCACAGCTGCGCCGCGAGTGTCTTGTTGTGCGCGATCACGAGTGCGGGCTTCTGCACGGCCTCGATCGTCGCCGCCATCGTCATCGTCTTGCCGGTCCCGGTGGCGCCGAGCAGCGTCATGAACCGTGCGCCGGCCTCGATCCCCCGCGCCAGCGACTCGATCGCCGCCGGCTGATCCGCGGCCGGGCTATACGTCGCATCGAGTTCGAATTTCGGCATTGGACTGACGTTTCAGGGTAGCGTGGGCTTCGGACGGAGCCTGTGGCTGAGCTCACCCTGAGGCGGTTTTGGTCCGAGTCGCGGTCGGTGTTCTGCCCTGGTCGGGCCTGCTCGCTGTGTTGAGCCCTGGGCGAGCCTTCTCGGGGCGTTTAGTGCGTCCGCCTGCCTGCGCGTAGCGACACGAGGGCTTTGTCGATGCGCGTGCTGCGGGTGGCGGCCTGCTTGGTGTCCTCGATCCAGCGCACCCACTCCTTGCGGTGGGTGTAAGCGAGCGCGTCGAAGAACTGCCGTGCCTCGTCATCATGCGCGAGCGCCTCGGTGAGATCCGCCGGCACGGGCACCTCGCGGGGTGCCGCGTCGAGCGCGAGATCGACTTCGACTTCGTCGCCCGCAGCGACTCCGGCCGCGTCGCGGTTCTTCGCGCTGAGCGGGACGAGGAACCGGCCGTCCATCGACGCGACTGTAGTTCGGTAGGTGTGGTTGCCAATCGTGACCTGGACGGCCGGACGCTTGCCGGAGGCGAGCGCCGAGACGACGGCGTCCGGGACTTGCAGACCGGTCGCCGTCTTCCCGCCCAGCTCGACTCTGGTGCGAAACCTCATGCCACGATTATGTCCGACCAGCACGCATGCCTCGACGCGCCACCGGCCGCGTCCGGGCGCCGCTCACGCCAGCGAGACCAGCAGGCGGCTGAGCGACGAGCCGGTTGGCAGTAGGTTTGGCCTCGCCTCGGACGGGTGGCCTGCAGTTTGCGCTGGAAGTTATGGTCGCCACTTGCGAACATAATCGTTCGTAGATCGGCGACAAGATCGTACGCATGATACGAACGTGACAGTTCGCATTTAGCGAACTACCATTGTTGTGGTGCCGAAGTCCGTCCTCCCACCGCCGAGAAATCCGTTGCGATCGATCCTGAGCTGCGCTACCTATGGGATGCCTTGACCCCCAACGAACGGCGCGTCTTGGGCGCGTTCGCCTCAGGCTTCACGCCCTACCAGCAGGAGGCCCAGCTGTTGATGGGCCTGGCCAATCGCAGCAGCGCCGCGCGCGCGGTTGGGCGTCTCGAGGGCAGCGCGATCATCGAACGCAACCGCAAGCACGAGCCCAACGCCGCGCACGAGCACAACGCCGAGGACGAGCACCTACGAATCGTAGACCCGCTCTTGGCCCGCTGGGTGCGCCGCCACGGTGGCGCACGGCTGCAAATCTGCATCGTTCCCCACGGCGGGCAGTTCGTGGTCACCGTCGGGCCCTCGCTTGTCTTTACGCGCACCACCCACGACACAATCGCCGAGGCGGTTGCTGAAGCCAATCGCGTTGCGTCCACGAGCCGCGGATCAGACATCATGGTTTACGACACCGACGACCCCAACGATCTCCCCGATTGGGCAACGACGAGCTGACTCGCGCTCGTCGGCTCAGCCGTGAGGCCAGCGGCGCGCTGGTAGGCCCGTAACTTGCTTGGGTCGCTCAGCTTGATCGGATCGCCGGGCACGAGCAAGCCGGAAGGCGTCCAGCGGTTGTGCGACCGCCAGGCGCACGTGAAGGAGGCTGGCTTCAGCATAGAAAAGCCCCGCCGTAGCGGGGCCTTTCCGTAGCAGGCCTGTAAGCCGGATCTTGTCTGGAGCAATCATCCATCTGAGCGGCCTACCCGGACCTCGGCGGGCCACCTGCGAACGGTCCTGCTTGGCCTAGCATCGGGTGGGGTTTGCCTGGCCGTCGCGTCGCCGCGACGCCGGTGCGCTCTTACCGCACCATTTCACCCTTGCCGGCCCGGAGCTGTGCAGCGGCCCCAGGCTTAGGCGGTGTCATTTCTGTGGCACTTTCCCGCGGGTTTCCCCGGGTCGGCGTTACCGACCACCCTGCCCTTTGATGTCCGGACTTTCCTCGAAGGCTCCTTCACCTCCGCGACTGCTCAGCCTGCACCAGCAGTCTAACCGGGCCCGCCGGGAGCGGCGGGTCGGCTGAGGGGCGCCGCCGGGCGTTGCGCCCGGGTCGGCCGAGAAGCAAGCACGGGCGTCGCGCCCGGGCGGGCTTTGAGGGGTCCACCGGAGCCTCAGCTCAGCACCGTGCCGCAGCTTCGACAGCAGCAGCTCATCCGGCGTCCAGGGCCAAAGTGCTCAGGCGCCATCTCACCCGGGCACACCGGACAATGCGCGGCGCCGTGGACGGTGAGCTCATCCCAAACACCCGCGAGCAGCTCATCGAGCGTCAGTCCACCGACGGCCTCGCTCGCACCGCCCATTCCGCGGGCATCGCCCGGTCGCCCCAGGGGCGACTCCGGGCGCCCGCCGCGCTTGACCGCAGGCTCGCTTGCCCATTCCACGCGAACCGGAGCCAGCGCCGTCACGAGATGCTCCTCATCAGGCCGACTACCTTGCCGAGAACCCGCACCTCACGGCTGCGTATCGGCTCCATCGCTTCGTTCTCGGGCTGCAACCGTATGTGATCCGATTCCTGGAAGAACCGCTTCACCGTGGCGTCCTCGCCCACGAGCGCCACGACGATGTCACCCTCCTCAGCGGTGTCCTGGGACCTGACCACGACGAGGTCGCCCTCGAGGATGCCGGCGTTCTTCATCGACTCCCCGCGAACGCGCAACAAGTACTCCCCGTCGCGGCCGCCGGCGAGCTCGGGCGTCTGGATGTAGTCCTCGATGTTCTCCTCGGCCAGCACGGGCTGACCCGCGGCCACCTGGCCAACCAACGGCAGCCCCGGCCGTACGAGGTCTCGCACGCCCGCGGCGGCTCGATCCAGAAGCTCGATCGCGCGCGGCTTGGAGGGGTCACGCCGGAGCAGACCGATCCGCTCGAGGTTGGCGAGGTGCGCGTGAACCGTCGAGGACGAGGCAAGCCCGACCGCCTTGCCGATGTCCCGGACGGTAGGCGGATAGCCGTACTTGTCGCAGTGCCGCTTGATGAAGTCGAAGATCTCCTGCTGGCGCTTGGTCAAGTCCATTGATTCGCTCCTTGCTGCGTCTGGCCCGGCGAGCCGAACACGTCGAACATGTGTTCGTAAAGGTAGCGCGCAGTGAGGACGGGCTCGTGTGCAGTTGCTTGGTGGCGGCCGGCGGGCGCCGCTATGAAGGCTGTGGCCTCGATCACGTCGTCAAGGCGGAGCGCCATCGAGCCGCGGGTTCGAGGATATAATGAGTGCCACGCGCTCGTGGCGGAATTGGTAGACGCGCAAGGTTGAGGGCCTTGTGGACTGATTGGTCCGTGGAGGTTCGAGTCCTCTCGGGCGCATAAGGGAGAGCCCCGCTACTTGCGGGTTTCTTCGTCTACCAAGTTCCACGGTGACCTCAGCGCTACGCTGATCCAGTGGTTTCGCCGGCCCCCGGGGCGACCTACTCCGGAGCCCCTTTGCCATTCGGTCGGCCTAGGTCACAGTTGCGCGTGCCGCGTTCGGCAGCTCGTAGACGGAGACGTGCTTCTCGCTCCCTGCGCTGAACGGCGCCCGATCCCATCCGCTCCAGCGAGAGCGCAACTGAAGACCGGCTGCGCGCGCCATCAGGTCAAGCTCTCCGGGCCAGGCGTAGTTATCGACGACCGAGACAAAACGCGTGCCGGTCGGAGTCAGGTGTACCAGGGTGCGCTCGATCAGGTGCACCGCAGGGTCATAGCGTGCGACCTGAAGCTCTACGTGCTGATCGAGCACGTGGCGCGGCTGAACATACCAGCGGCCCTCGAGCTGCTCGCCGCGCAGGATGAATGTTTCGACCACGAAGCACCCTCCGGGGGCGAGATGGCGGGCGGCGTTTGCGAAGCACTGGATCTGCGCTTCGCGGGTGGAGATGGCGAAAATCGTGTTCAGCGCGAGCAGTACGACCGAGAAGCTTCCGGAAACGACGGTATCCGCAAAGTCTCCCACCACGACGTCTATCTCGTCCCCGCGTCGCTTTGCGCGCAACTGCTGGGCTAGCATCTCCGAGCCCTCAATGCCGGCCACGGTGACACCGCGCTCGAGAAGCGCCAGCCCCAGTCGGCCGGTGCCGATACCGAACTCGAGCAATGCTCCCGAGCCGGCCAGCTCGGCTAGCCGTGAGACGGCGGTTTGGGTATCGGGAGGGTCCGGGTACAGCGCGTCGTAATCGGCGCCGACGCTACGCCCGTAGGCGGCTGGATCGTGTTTCTCCATTGCTACAGTCATACTTGATCTGAGCCCTGGGCGTCCGCACGCCGCCGCGTTGGCGCTAAAGGAGGTGGACGGACATATACACTCCTGGATACCAGATGGTCGAGGATGAGCACCGGCTCTGGAGCACCGTCGAGCAACACAGCTTCGGCTCGATCGTCTGCATGGACGATGCGGGAAGGCCGAACAGCACGTTGGTGCCGTTCTTCTGCCGAGACGGACGCCTGTGGATGCATTTGGCATCCGCTGATCCACAGGCGACTCTGCTCGCGGATGGCCGGCCCGTGCTCTGCCAGTTCCTCGGTCCGCACGCCTACGTTTCACCGTCGTGGTACCTAGAGCCGGGCGACGTGCCGACGTGGAACTTCGTCCAGGTCACCGTCGCGGGCCGGATGCGATCGCTCGAGGAGACCGAGACCCGGTGGCTGATCGAGGAGACCGTTCGAGAGCACGAGGATCGCCGGCCAGTTCCGGCTGCGGTTGCTCAGATGACGGCCACGATCGACGAGCTGATCGGGGGTATTCGCGCCTTCGAGGTGCTCGTGCACAGCATCGACGGACGATTCAAGCTTTCTCAGAATCGCAGCGACGAGGATCGTCGAGCAGTGATCGAAGAGCTCAGTGCCGGGAACGAGGCGCAGCGCCACGTGGCCGAGCTCATGCTCGAGCAGTGGAAGCCTTCCGGCGCCTCCCGAGCTCCCAGACGCTCGCCGGGCGGCCGGGGCGCCACGGGAAGACCGATCGTGACCGATGCGCCGGCGACGATCACGGCCTATCGCGATGGACCGCTACTGGTGCGCGGACCGGTGCGGATAGAGGATCAGGACGGCAACGAGATCCTCGTCGAGCGCCGCACCGTGGCTCTCTGCCGGTGTGGCAAGTCACACCTGCGGCCCCTCTGCGATGGCACCCACAAGCTGACTCGGTTTCGCGCGCCGAGCGGCCTCGAAGGCGGCGGCGCATCGATTGCCACCCAGCCGGGCGGGCCGGTTCCCGGATGAAGCCAGGCGCCGAGCGGCGTTAGCGCCGAGAGGGTTCGGCACCCCGACGCGTATCAGCCGCGAGATACACCGAGTCGCCCGGCGGGTCGACGCGCCCGAAGGTCTCGGGGCCCGGTAGGAGCGAGCTGCGGTGCTCGCTCCAGGCGTCGAGCAGGCCGCGTCCCCACCCACCTTCGACCTCCACGACAGCACGAGCGCCCCATAGTATGTCCCCGGTGAGCGCTGGGTCCTGCCGCGCGAGGCCGCCGGCGAGCTCGACGGCCGCGATGTTCTCGTGTACCGCGTCTGCGATCACGTGCTCATCGAAGAAGCCCGTCGCGCGGGGGCCGAATCCGAGCCGCCGCAGGCCCTGAGCGTAACGGCGATTAGGCACCGACGAGGTCATCTCGAACAGTGCGAGATGACCGGCGACGGCTCCGCGGAGGCGACGATGCAGGCCGAGCAGCGAGATCAAATTCACCGTGGCGAGGGTCGATCCTGGGATCCGGTTGAGATAGGCACCATAGGCGGGGTCGAGGCCAAGCTCCTGCATCGTCTCGGCGAACAGGTGGGCGTGGGCACGATCTGCGCGCCCACCGCCGTACTCATCGGCCTGAATCTCGACGAGCGCGGACTTTGGCCCTCCCCATAGCCGCGGTATCGCCCACGAGTGCGGGTCTGCTTCCTTGAGCTGGTAGGCCGAGCGGTGGATGACGAACTCGAGCACCTGCTCGGTAGAGGCCGAGCGCTGGATATGGCGCGAGAGCTCCGGTCCGCTGTCGGCCGCGGCGATCTGGCGCAGCGCCAGATCCATCTCCTCAGCGGCGACCGAGCTCTCCTCCCTTGGCTCGACCGCCGCTTGGAGGCCCGCTTCGAAGCGCTGCTCGAGCTGGCGGCGAAGGTGCAGCAGCGACGGCTCCCATTCCCAGCGCTCGTCGACTCCCGCAAAGCCACGGTAGTGCAGCTCGTAACAGATGTAGAGCCCGAGCTGGAGGTCCTCGTCGATGAGCGGATCCTCGGAGACGATGAGAGGTCCGGCCGGAAGCAGCCGGGGAGACCCTACGAGGCTCGTGATGAGCAGCTCGCTGATCTCACCTCTCGGTGCTGGCAGCTGTGGCATCGCTGCTCCCCCCATATCACTCGCGTCCCCGGCGGCGGTGACCGACCAGGCCGCCCAGCGGCAGCAGGAAGAACAGCGGTAGGAACAGCAAGTGGCCCCCCGATACCGCGAAGACAACGGCGGCAATCAACAGTCCGACCAGCGCGAATCGCATCGTCAGCTCCTGGGGAGAGAATCGGCCGAGCCGACTCGGTGCGCCGGCGCGAGCCGCGGAGCCTGACAAGACAAGCCGCTACCCGCGCTCATAAGGAACCGCGACCTGGGTTAGCGCCAGTAGCAGTCATAGGGTCCTCCCGTGAACGTGGAAATGGACGACAGGTCCCACCCGCGAGGCCATCTACGCCGCCGGAGCCGTCCCTATCTGCTGCTGGAGAGCGCGTAAGCTGTCGTCAAGCGCTCTCCACCAGACTACCCGACCTGACGATTCCAGGGTTCGCGCACTCGGCTTGCGCGGCCCCGAGACCGTCGGTTAGTGTTCGGAACGGATGTCCGAGGGCGAGACTGAGGACGGCAAAGGCCAATCGGCGCCCTCACCGCAGGCGCGCGTTTCTCACGTCGTCGTGCGGACGATGAAAGACCTCTACGGTCGCGGGCCGACGCACGCAAAGACCTACATCTGCGACGAGTACGTTTTCTGCGTCCTGAGCGGCGGTATGACCCGTGACGAAGAAACCATGATCCGTGGCGGCGAGGAAGAGGCGGTTCGTGACTACCGACTGCGCTTCCAAGCCGTAGTCAAACCAGAGCTCGTCCGGCGCGTCGAGGACGTGTTGGAGCGCAAGATCGTGAACTACCACAGCCAGATCCTCTTCGACCCTGACCGTCTGATCGAGATCTTCGTGCTCGAGCCATGGGTCGAGTCCGCGGATCACGATTTCGGGCCATAGGGACCGGCCCAACGTCCGCGCCCCAAGGCGGCTACTGGCGAGAAGCGGGGACGGCGGCGGCGCGGGTATCTGTGCGTATCTCCGCGAAGCCCACCATGCGGCCAGCCGCCTCGTCGTAGAGCTTCAGCCTCACTGCCCGGAGACCGTCCAGCAGCGAAAGCGTGGGCACGTCGTGGAAGATCGGGTTCTCGTCGTGGGCGCGTTGCAGGTTGTAGTTGGGGATGCGAGCGCTCAGGTGATGCACGTGGTGCAGCCCGATGTTCCCCGTGAAGAACTGGAGCAACTTCGGGAGCTTCAGGTAAGAGCTGCCCCGCAGCGCGGCGTCGGCATAGCTCCAGCGCTCTGCGCTCTCCCAGTACACGTCCTCGAACTGGTGCTGGACATAGAACAGCCAGATACCGGCCGCGCCCGCGAGCATGATCGTCGGAACCTGTACGAGGAGGTAGTCGCGCCAGCCGATCAGCCAGCAGAGCGCGCCGACCAAGGCCACAAGCGCAAGGTTGGTGGCGATCACGCTGCGCTTGATGCGCGGGCGCGCGGAGCGCGAAACCAAACGCGGTTGCACAACCAGCGCAACGATCGGCCCGAGACCGAACATGACCAGCGGATGACGGAACAAGCGGTACGCCAACCGTCCGCGCCACGACCGCGCCTGGTACTCGGCGACGGTGATCGTCGGGACGTCGCCGACGCCACGACGATCGAGGTCGCCAGCACTCGCGTGGTGAACCGCATGACTGTGCTTCCAGGAGGCAAAGGTCGAGAACACAAGCAGTCCCAGCGCGGTACCCAACCAGGTGTTTGCTCGCTTGGAAGGCAGGAACGATCCGTGCGTGCAGTCATGAAAGACGATGAACGTGCGCACGAGAAATCCGGCGGCCGGAATCGCGATCGCCAACGTGAGCAGATACGAAACGTTCAGCGCCAGGTACATCAGCATCGACAGCGCGAGGTACGGCGCGACGGATGTCGCGACATCCAGCGCGCTACGGACTAGGCTCGGATGCGTATAGGGCGCGAGCGCATCGCGCCAGAATGGACGCGACGATGCAGTCCCGCCGTCAACGTTCGGAGGACGCACTAACTGCGACACGCTGGCATCTGCGGGATTTGTGAAGAGGTTCTCGTGGACAAATGGACCCCCGGGGCGAGTTGAACAAGGACTCCCTGGGCGCCTTGAACGCCAGAAATTGGGAAGTCAAATGGCGTTGCGTGCCCCCTACCCTATGGGAGCTGACCGCGCGCTGCTGCCTTCCACCATCGATCCTATCCAATCCTGCGTGCTTTGGATTCTTCCCCGCGCCCCGAAGTGAATCGCTCGCCCAGCCAACCCGCGTCGTCCAGCCAACACGCGTTGCCCGACGCGTGGCGTGGCCCGCGCACGTGTGGGCTACGCCACCGCTGAACGCGTGTGCTACTCGCGCGTAGCAGGTCGCCCCGCAACGCTCGAGGACGTTAGAGTGGATCAGATCATTGGACCTGGAGGAGGCGCATGGCCGACGAGCCGCAGGTAGAGCCTGGCGCGGAAGCCGCCCCGCACGAACCACGCCAGCAGCGAGAGGAGCATCAGGGGGGTGGTGCCGAGGGAGCACCACAGAATCACGGGGGCGCCGGTGCCGAAGGCGTTGCCGCGGGTGCGCCGCAAGCTCCGCCCGGGCCGGTCACGCCGCCAATCTCGCGGGAGCCGCTCAGGACTCGGGAGCCGCGTCCCACCGTTGCTGCGCATGTGTGGGTCGCACTTGGCGCCGCTGTGGTGTTCCTGATCCTCTTGATCGTCTTCATTGCGGAGAACTCCCGCTCGGTCACGATCTCCTTTCTCGGTGCCAAGGGACATCTGGCGCTGGGCCTCGCGCTGCTCATCGCCGCCGTCGCAGGCGCCCTGATCCTGTTGCTGATCGGCAGCACCCGGATCATCCAGCTACGCCTCGCGCTGCGCCGCCAGGGGCCCCGGCGCGTCCGGTAAGCTGCGCGACCCGCCAATCTGAGCGTTACGCGCCCCGAGAACGATCTCGGTCCCCGCCAATCTGAGCGTTACGCGCCCGGAGAACGATCTCCGTTCCCGCCAATCTGAGCGTTACGCGCCCGGAGAACGATCTCGATACACGTCGCGCCGGCAGAACGATCCTGATCGGCGCGTTGATCCGCGTGCCACGGGTGGGCGTAAGCTGGAAGTACTCCCGGGCGCTGGTACCCGGGCCAGAGCTTGGAGGCTGGTATGGAGGATTCTGGTATGAGCAGTGAGCAGGAGCGCGGCGCAGTGG
>JAABUX010000958.1_pt1 | contig 46004 bp, 44 predicted proteins | sample 5561851 | NCBI WGS metagenome assembly JAABUX01 (sample SAMN10711883, study PRJNA513361) | rock metagenome | isolation source: Antarctica rocks | place: Antarctica: Victoria Land, Richard Nunatak red sandstone | collected 2016-01-03 | reverse complement strand
TAACTGGAAGAAGAGCCTTGAACCAGTGGGTGAAGTACCGCCAAAAGTGCGAAAACAAAGCAGCGTGAAAGCAGATTCCGTCGTAGTAGCAAGCACTTTGGCCCTCAATCAGGAGATCAAATTGTTAAAGGAGCAGCTTTCACATGAAAAATTACGCGCTGAAGCTTTGCAGATAATCATCGAGGTCGCAGAACTAGACCTTCTAATTCCTATCAGAAAAAAGCCTTTACCCCAGCAGTAAAAAAAATGAAGCAGCGCCACCAGGATATCCCAATCGAGTATATCTGTAAGCTGCTGGGGAAACGTAAGCGTCCGGTAAAGTACGCGTTATAATGGGCTTGGGGGCTATCTAATTTGGGCATATTAACCGATCGCTCTAATGAGACACCGCAAAATGCTTAGCCCTGACCAGCTCAAGTTTGTCGAAGACTGCCTTAATAGCGTATCCGCCCGACGAAGTACAGGGTTGACAATCCTTTTTAGGCGTCTTTTTTCGGCGTGCTCTCCTGGGTTTTCACCCAGTTTTGTGGCATGAGCTCTTTCAGGGAATCGTTTTTTGTGTAATAAGGCAGCCTTTCAATGACGTAGGTAAGCCACTCGATGGGGTTTACGCCCTGCTTCTTGCAGGTGGAAAGGAAAGAGTATAGCATGGCTGCCCGATGACCCACTTCGTGAGATCCAAGGAACAAAAAGTTCTTTTTACCGATTTTATGTAAAGCTTTACATAACGTGGGTTATGCAAAGCAATCGATTATGTAAAGCAACTTTGCTAAGTGGTTGATCCTGAAAACATCCAGCCCGAACCTCGCTCTATTGCTTTACATAATTGCGGAAAGACCTAGAAGCTTTTCAGCCAGGTGAGCAGGCTATCACTGATAAGCCACTGAGAGGCGTCGCCCGACGTCACCTTGGTATAAGCCTTTTCTAGGGCTTCTCTTTTTTGTTTCGAATCTGCCCGGGCATACACTTCGGTTGTTTGTACGGACACATGACCCAGGATGTCCCGGATGTATACCCGGTTAACGCCAGCCTGCAATAAGTGCATAGCCTTAGAATGGCGCAATGAATGAGGACTTATCTTTGCAGGAATTAAGCTCAGCTGCTCCTGCCTTGCCCTTGCAGCGTATTTCTCCAGAATATAGCCTACGCCAGCCCTGGTTAACTTCTCTCGTCTGTAGTTGAAAAACAGCGGAGCGCTATCATCTCGAGTCGATCGGGGTCGATTCTCCTTCATATACTCCTTCAAAAGAGTGACCTGATCTTCCAGCATGGGAACAATTCTGGTCTTGTTGCCTTTGCCATGGATTCGGATTGTACAAGGCCCGTCAAGTCTAAGGCTGGAAGGGGTAAGATCGATTAATTCCTGAACCCTTGCCCCCGTATCGTAAAGCAGCGCGAGCAAAGCGCGATCTCTTTTGCCTAAACGGGTGGTGCCATCCGGCTGCTGTAGTAGACACCGCACGCCGTCAATAGAAAGGTAACTGAAGGACACCTTCTCTGCATTTTTCACCCGAATGGACAATATCTTCTGATAGTCGGCCAGGTTTTCAGGATGCTTGTACTGTAAAAAGCTGAAAAACGAATGCAAGGCTGCAAGCCTGTTGTTCCGCGTAGAGTTACCGCAATGACGCACGGCCTGAAGCCAGTCTAGAAAAGATAGGACCACCTCTTGGGTTATCTTTTCAAGGGTCAGCCTTTCGGGCTTCGTGCCCTCGTCTTGCATATAGTTGATGAACAGGACAAACGTATCCCGGTAGGCTGCAAGGGTATTCTTACTGACGCCTCGTTCGTGTGGTAGGTAGCTGCTCAGGAAGTCTGTGAGATGCCTGGCAAAGTCAGTCGGCTTCATGGATGTCGCTTTTAGATGGAAAGACATTTAAACACACTAGATCGACATCCTTCAGAAGAGCCGGATACATTTCAGCCGTCAGCCTGACGTAAGCGTCTGTGGCCCGAAGGGACCCGTGGCCAAGAAAAGTGGAAAGTATAGGCAGGGAGCAGTATAAGTCTATGCCCGCTTCCACCATTTGAGCTAAGGAATGAACGGCAAACGTATGGCGCAAATCATGAATGCGCGGGCCATGATGGTATTTTAGAATGCCTGCCTGCCTAAGTATCTTTTGAAAACAGGAGTGCACGCCGCCCCATGTACAAGGCCTTCCTTGAAGGTTGACAAAAAAGAAGTCCTTGCCTGTGCTTTTAAAAGGCATAAGGGCTTTTCTACTGACATATTCCTCGCAGACCGACTTCAGCGAATCCGACAAAGGAATCATACGCTCCTTGCCGTTCTTTGAGTCTTTCAGCCGGATACAGGCGTCGGGAAGACTGACATCTTCATTGCGCAAAGCAAGAGCTTCTCCGATCCGTAGGCCAGTAGCGTACAGGAACCTAAAAAGTACGGGGATGCTAAAGATGGCCGACGTAAAGTTTTTTTTTGGGACCGCATCGCATCGCAGGCGTTAAACAAACGCCCTATTTCAACGCTGGAAAATATATGTGGCGTAAAGTTTCGCTGGATGCGGGGCAAACGAGACTGATGGGATGCAATGCCAGCACCGCACAAAAAAGCCGCGAACTGATTTAGGCAGCCCGCCCGCTGAAACCAGTAGGAATCTGATTCGTTAGGCCTTTTCCTATTCCAGGCACCGGCCAGCTCTTTGGTGATGCCGAGGGTGGTTTCACCTTGTTCCACCGCGAAACGATCAAATGTCAATAAAATGGCCTCTTCTGTATGATACTTAAAGCCTAACTGTCGTTTAAATTCGATGAACCTGCCTATAAAGGGCGCGTAGACGCTGCAGAACTTCTTACTCATAGAAGTAACCTCCTTTCTGGGTGTAGAACGAGCCGTCAACAGGCGGCACCGGCAGTGCACAGGCCTGAAGTGATTTAAGATCGATTCTGAGATAAAAACGCGTGGACTCAGTGGTCGAATGGCCAAGAACTTCAGAAATCACCGGTAGAATGGTTCTTCGCTCGAGAAGTATACCTGCAAGGCTGTGCCGGAGGGCATGGGCGCCATGTTTTCTATTTTGGATGGATATCCCTGCCTTTACAATAGCGGTATGCACAATACCTGTAATGGACGAGTTAATCATTGGCGTAAAGGGCGTTCTAGCTAAAAGAAAAACAAAAGGCTCGTTAGACTTGGGGCGGCCGTTTTTCAAATAGTCTATAATCGCATTACCAACGTCACCTAATAAGGGAAGTTCCAGCTTCTTGCCCGTTTTCTGCTGATGAAGTACAAGGGAACTGCGGTCCCATAAAAGGCTTTCAAACTTAAGGCCTGAGATATCGGAGGCTCGCAGTCCCAGTCTTGCGGCAAGTAACAAGATGGCATAATTGCGTTTCCCTGTCGCGTTTCCCCGATCTGTTCCCGCGAGCATCCGTTCGATCTCCTCTCGAGAATAGGTAGACGGCAGTTTCGCCTGCTTCTTAAAGTTATCTCGGGGAATAAACGTGGACAGGTTTTGGGTGGTCAAGCCCTGGTTATACAGATGCAACAAGAAATTCCGAAGGGTAGCTAGGGTGTGGTGAGTTAATGTCGAAAACTGACAGCTCATTTCTTTCAGGTACGTCAATATGAGCGGTTGAGTGATGTCACGAGGTTCACCTACGCCCTTATTCTGAAGAAAGCGTAAAAACCTGTAAAGGTGCCGCTCCTTTTCGCTGATGGTGGACTTCTTTAGCCTCAGACTCCGCTGGTCGGAAAGATAACCCGACATCAGCTGACCCATCTTGCCTTCAAATACCGTTTGCTCCTTTACCGGGCGAATAGTTCCACTTCTGTAGAGCTCACACAAAAGTTCAACAGCACGAATTAAATCTTTGTCCCCTTTGGGAAGTTTCTCATAATCGCAGTCGCCAAATTTCTGTAGCAGATAGTCTCTGGCCGCCGTTTCAGTGAAATAATCGAGGCTGTTTGCCTTTAGATACCGCTCAACTTTTCTCCATAAGCACTGGTAATGATGCACGGTCCCACTGGCTCTCGACCGGTTCGTTTCTAAAAGCTTAGCTGCGCCAGCAGCCAGTTCTTCAAAGGGTACTCCCTTGTTATTCATGACATTTGTTTTAAGGCAGCAACACTGCTTGCCGGCTCCCATCAGGCCGCACAGTGGACCGCCGTCTTTTATTCTCTACTGGGATCGTGTAAGAAAAACGGCGTAGAGCCCTTCGAATGGCTTAGAAAAACATTGGAAACCATCCCAACTCACCACGGAAGTCGCATCAAAGAACTCCTTCCCAATTATAGACCAGCTTAAATAGGAACTGCTTTCAATACCCGCAAGATGGGTTAGCCGAATGGATACGGTTTACATACTTCTTTGCTGAACTCATTGTGGTCGAAAGTAGGCCAATTACGACTAAAACGAATTTAGGATTCTACAATACTGGTTACCAGATGGCTAATTCGCACAATATAGTATTAATCATTGCTGTCCGGGTAATTTTTGAACCTAAGAAAAAAGTGACTGTGCGGCTCTGCTGAAAGCATTTTCGTTCTTTTTGTAAAAGAACCCCTCCTCCTAAGTTGGAAAGAGGGCTAGTTGGGCAAGGTCCAGACTCGTCAAATCCCTCCAGTCCCCTCCTGGATCTTTGAGAAACTTAAAGAGATCGATGTAAGTAGTCAGGTGGTAGCGAATGACAGCCATCATGTTCGAGAAAGCCCATTTACGCTTCGCTTTTCGCTGGATGATCAGCATAATCAGCTGGATGATCAGGCTTACCCAGATCTGGATTTCGATGGCATTCTGATCGTCTCCAAAAAGTATTTCAAGGGGAAGTTTTGCTTCAGGCGTTTAAAAAGGGTTTCGATCTGCCACCGCTGTTTGTAAATATCGGCGATGGTGCTGGCGTCAAGGGAAAAGTTGTTCGTTATGAAGACGTATACTTTATGCTGCTCCTGGTGGTAAAAGCATACCCGGCGCATGAAAACAGGGCGCCCCTGCCTGGATACTTCAATGCGCTCGTCTTTGAGTACACCCGAGGGGCTGTCCTCCGGGATATCGTACTCTTCCAGGCTTGTATAGGCGGCATTGTCCTTCTGACGGGTAACGAAGTAAACGTCTTCCAGCGTCCAGCTGGCATACTGGGCGTAATCCAAGTACCCTTTGTCAAAAACGACAAAGGAACCCTTCTTCAAGTCCAGTTCCTTCAAGAAGGTATGATCATGGGTGGCGGCCGACGTAAAGGGCACCAGGCAGGGAACATCTTCTTCTGCCTGAATCATCGTATGCATTTTAATACCCCCTTTCTTCTTCCCGGTCAGCGGATTGCGACCTACGCCCTTTATAATATCGCTGAATAAGCTGATCGTTGAGGAATCCACGATCTTCAAATTCTTCACCGGAAGCGCCCGGGGATTGCTGTCCGACAAAAAAACCTTGTATTTATCGTAAACCATATGGTAAAGGTCGGCGAAAATGCAACTGGGCCTTCTTCTGTTGCCATCTGAGATCGTGCTGCGTTTGGGAAAGCGCGTGAGTCCCAGATGGCAAAGCTTGCCCTCACAGGCCAGCAGGATGCTGGATACCTCTCTGAGGGAGCTGATACCGCTTAGCGTTGCAAAAATCATGGTCACCAGGTGGTCGTAAGTCTTAAAACGTTTTTAGTAGCGGTCACTCTTATGCTTTTTAACCACCTTGGCCACAAAACCAGCAGGAATAAAGGATAAAATCTGACTGATAATCGGGGGTCCGGTAAAGTTTTTACTTTTGTTCATACTTGAAAGGTCTGGTAACCCAAAAGTATGAATTGTGGGGTGGCTTAAGCTACCCCCTTTTTCTTAGTTTCCCCGGACACTAATGATTAACAAAGAAAAGGGCCAAAAGAAAGCTGTGGATAACGCTTCACATTCACCACAGTCGTGCCACTACTATAATCATTTTTGATGATACGCTGGTTGCCCCCAAGGCTAAGGTCAAAGCCGAAGTCATGACCGATCTTATGATTTGCTCCGATCAAAAAGTCGGTGTTCGCTTCTCGGTTTGACATATCTTCACTAAAATAAGATCCATTGTATCCAATGGCCGATAAACCGAGAAAGGCTGTTCCGATGGGGACAGCATAGTCGTGAAGCCGCACCGAATAATCCATTCCCACCCGGCCTTGCAGATAGAGCCAGTCGGTAAAGCTGTATAGTAAACTAGCGTTGCCGAAAAGCCGGTCCCGGTGAATGTTCTCAAATTTTTGGTAGGCAGACCAAAATGGGTTGGTACGCACGATAAAGCCGGCGAACGGTATCTCATATCCCGTAACTGGGTCTATATAATGGTTCCTCACATCATTGATGTGGGTAGAGTTCGCCATCGTTAACAGGGAAAGATTTTCATTGAAAGTTTGAGCGCCTACTACCGGCGGGTTACGGGTATATTCATGCGCGTACAGGACGTTTGTATTAAGGCTCAAATGCTTGTCGAAGTTATGGTTGAGTCCAAGACTGATACCCTGCTTCGTATAATTTGAGTTTGGCGTGATGGCTTTACTGTCAACGTTGGTAGCTGAAAAGGTAAAGCCTCCTTTGTCATTACCACCTGCCAGCAAGATGGTGTTCGTACTATTTATAACCTTTGTTATAGAATTCCCTAATCCTATTTTTGTCGGCTTCATAAGGTGCCGTGCCGCCCCAGTATTGGATTTGGGGAGAACCGTCGAGCTTGCCGCCATAGCTATAGTCGCCAGCTCCCGTAGCATCAGCCGGGGTTAAAGGACGTGTATTATGCTGACCCAGTCCATAGACATACTGGTAATCGGTCTCGTCGATCGCTTGTTCGGTCAGATAGTAACTGCTGACGGTGACCACAAGTCCCTGTACCGCTCGCCCGCTCTTGGTTGTAATAAGGATCGCGCGGTCTATAGCCCGTGAACCATAAAGTGCCGCAGCGGCTGCGCCTTTGAGGATGGTCATGTTCTCAATATCGTCAGGATTGATCGCCGAAAGACCGCTTCCGCCATCAGACTGCAGCTGAGAAGTGTTGCCGTCGGCCCCGTAGATGTCGTTTGTAAACGGTATTCCATTAATGACAATGAGTGGATTACCACCTCCGTTTAAGCCCGAACTTCCTCTCAATCTTAACTTACTCGAGCCCCCCGGTCCGGTGGTCGAAGCCGTCACGTTAAGACCGGCCACCTTTTCCTGAAGATCGTCTCCGATATTGGTCGTTTTTTTACGGTAGTAAGTTCATCTTGCCTGACCGTTGTCGCTGAGTATCCAATTCGTTTTTCAGACTTTCGGATCCCTAAAGCGGTAATAACAACCTCATCCAAGTTCTTTCTGGTCTCTGTAAGGGAAATTCTTAACTGGGCGGTGCCGTTGACCACTACCTCCCGGGTGAGGTAACCTACGAATCGAACGACAGAGTGGATCCTGGGGGCGCACTTAATGAAAATTTCCCGTTGGCATCGGTTAATGTACCAGTCGTCGTCCCTTTAACAACGACCGATACGCCGCCGAGCGGCTGGTGATCGGCTTCAGCAGTAACAAGTCCTAATAGGCTTTGCTAAAAAACTGTCCCGGTCGACGTGATGAAAGTCCATAGCACCATCAGGCAAATGAGGTAAAACTTGTTCATAATGGCGTTGGATTGATCGGTTAATTGTTGCCTTGACGTTTTCACTTGAAGCTACGTCAAACATTTATTAATCTACACCCTTTATGCAATGTTTATGATACTATGAAACACCCTTTTCGAATCTTCCCTACGCGGTGGCTGCTTGCGTTCGTTTAGAAGCAAGGCCAAGGATTTGGCTGGTACGCTGCCGGGTCTCCTCGCATAATTTAGCATTTGCTGCCAGCGACTGGCCGTATGAAGGAACCATTTCCCGTATACGTTTTTGCCAGCGGGCGCTACGCATCCTGTAGGAGAAACATTTTTCAAGGAAAAAAGCATGATCGAGACCGCGGTCGAGGCCCCTGGTGAGGCGCCCAAAAGAGCCGCAATGCTGTGATCAGCAGAGAAGACCATTTCGGTCCCAAATTCGAGGATCCCTCCATGCTCGGGATCCTTTTTGATCACCTGTACCCGTTGTCCTGCTGTTTCTAGTTCCCAATCTTCGAGCTTTGCTTTAGGAAGGTATTCCCGTAAGGCGTCGAGCCTGTCTTCTGGAGATTGGGTGACTTGGTGTATAAGGTATTTAGTAAGCGGTATGTTATCCAGGCCGGCAGCGATCATTGGCCGTATATTATTGACCTTAATTGAAAGCGGAAGATCCAGGTAAGAACCATTTTTCAAGAACTTCGTTGAAAAGCCGGCATAAGATCCAAATAGCAAGTACTTTTTGCCACTAATTTGTCTGGTGTCTAAATGAGGGACAGACATTGGCGGCGAACCTACGGCTGCTTTGCCGTAGACTTTAGCTTCGTGCTGTTCGATTATTTGTTGGTTTACACATCTAAGCCACTGACCGCTCACCGGGAAACCACCAAATCCCTTGCTCTTGGGAATTTCTGATTTCTCAAGGAGGAGCAATGAGCCTCCACCGGCACCAATAAACACGAATTTAGCGTGGATATGCCGGGTAGTTTTCGCATGGAGTTCCCTCGCTTCCAGTTTCCAGTCCTGTTCGCCCTGCCGGTTTAATTCCCTCACCTCCTCATTCAAATGCAGACTAACACCCGGAAGACTCACGAGGTGCTTGACGAGACTGCGGGTAAGCGAACCAAAATTAACGTCGGTACCTAGATCCACCCGTGTTGCAGCCACTTTTTGATCTTTACTTCTACCGGCCATAACCAGCGGAATCCATTTCTCAAGAACGTATGGGTCTTCACTGTATTCCATGGCGCTAAAGAGGTCGATCCCACAAAGCGCTTTATACCGTTTACGCAGGTACGCCACATTTTCTTCGCCCCACACAAAACTCATGTGTGGAATACTATTGATGAAGTTTGATGGGTGACCAACAAATCCCTTCTCGACGAGGAAGGACCAAAATTCCTTCGATACTTCAAAAGCTTCGGCGATCTTAACCGCCTTTACGGTTTCAATGGTTCCGTCGGCGAGCTGTGGAGTATAGTTGAGTTCACATAAAGCCGAGTGTCCGGTACCGGCGTTATTCCAGGCATCTGAGCTTTCTCCGGCAACGACATCGAGCCTTTCGATGATCTCTATGGTCAATGTAGGGTCAAGTTCTTTGAGCATGAACCCAAGCGTAGCACTCATTATGCCGGCTTCAATGAGGACGACATGGGGCTGGAGTGGGATTCGAAATGGTCCATTAGAATTGGGCGTACTATTAAAACTATCTACATAGTAAACTTACTAGTTTCATGCGATCAACCTCATTGGTCCTGCTTTTCGGTAAGCAGTTTCCAATACCGGGTAGGGATATGGCGCAAGTGCAATTTCATGTTCCTACGGCTGGCGATATTGACACTGGTAAAATAATTTTTCCAAAGCTTTCTGAAATCCTTTTCCTCGCCATGCATGACCTGGGTCACTTCCTTTGTTTGATCTTCAAATTCGATTATACAGGTGCTCTCGAGATCATAATACAGCCCATAATCTCTGCGCGTGTCGTAAATAAGCCACTTTTGATCGGCATATCGACACATAAAGTGTTTTTGAATAAGGGGAAGTACATTGAAGTCGGGTTCAACCTCGGCATAATAAAGGTCATCTTCCAATCGTGCAAATCGAATGAAGGCTTTCATGCGATGCCGTTCACGCGAAACCATCTTAGCAGTCTGCTTTACATCCATCACATAAAAATTGCTGTAATCTGTTTCTATGCTTTCAGCACTATGAAAAGCGTGTAAACAGTAACCAAGCAGCATGCGTTCAACCGTTGTAAGCTCAGAAAGCCACACCGAAAAAAAGTCGGAAACCGCCTGATCAGATAGTCTTTTTTGGAGGCCGGCGAGCACTCGTATCGCCTTTTCGCGGTCGGTAACCACTGCCCGGGTTTGCTGAAAAAGATTGGACGATTCGGTGTCCTTTTCAATTACAGCCGAAAAATTTTTAAGACTAAAAAGATCAAAGATCGCGGTAAGAAATCCTTCGAACGAACCGTCATAGATAAACCTCATCACAAACGCTTAAAATAAGCTTAACTGAGGGCTTAACGGTTGACTATACTTCGATGCCGATTCTTCAAGGATAAACTTTTTGATCTGCTGGGAAGTAAGATCCTGCTTTTCAAAAAGGCGGCTCGAACAAAAAACAAAGTAACGGGCCTTATTTACGGCCACTCCCATTTTTTTGAGATGTTCCCAGGTCAAACGGCTAAACCTGCGCCCTTCAACGATCTTTTTTGCCGAGCCAAGACCAATTCCAGGCACGCGTAAAATTTGCTCAAGCTCGGCACTATTGATATCTAAGGGAAAGAGATGGAGATTACGAAGCGCCCAGCTGAGTTTCGGATCAATATCAAGCTCCAGCCTTGGATTGGTGTCAGAAACAATCTCCGGGATCTTGAATCCATAAAACCTCATCAGCCAGTCGGCCTGGTATAGTCTGTTTTCACGAACCACAGGAACCAGCGTTCCCATTGCCGGGAGACGATTGTCGGGAGAAACTGGCACATACCCTGAGTAATACACCCGTTTAAGTTTATGCGTCTTATAAAATGAGTCAGCGGTAAATAGAATATCCTTGTCGCTTTCACCGGCGGCTCCAATCACCATTTGTGTACTTTGACCGGCTGGTGCAAACAGAGGCGCTGTTTTGAGTGTCTGCTTCTCTTCCTTGAGCCTTAATATTTCACCAGAAAGATAAGCCATGGGCTTTACCATTTGCGACCGGCTCTTCTCGGGTGCCAGCAATTTAAGGCCTTCTTCGGTAGGAACTTCAATATTCACGCTAAGACGATCGGCATAAAGGCCGGCTTCGTGCATAAGTTCGTCACTCGCGCCTGGTATCGTCTTCAAGTGTATGTAGCCGTTGAAACGGTGTTCAAGCCTTAATTTCTTCGCCACCCGCACAAGTCGTTCCATGGTATAATCAGGATCCTTGAAAATTCCCGAACTTAAAAAGAGCCCCTCTATGTAGTTACGGCGGTAAAAATTCAGGGTGAGATCAACCACTTCCTGTACCGTGAAAGCAGCTCGCTTTACGTCGTTGCTACGCCTTGATACGCAGTAGGCACAATCGAAAATGCAGTAATTGGTGAGCAAGATCTTGAGCAAAGAAACACAGCGGCCATCTTCAGTATAACTGTGACATATGCCTTCCCCGGTATTGCCAAGTCCCTTGCCTGTATTTTTACGTTTGCTGCCACTGGACGCACAAGAGACATCATACTTTGCGGCATCGGCAAGAATGCTTAATTTTTCGGAGACCCGGTCAAAATCCATTGAGGTGAAATTACTAAAATTTTTAGTTTTAAAATGAGGCTGTTCGAAGAAAAGCAAATTTTGATAACAGCCGGTCCTACCCGCGAAGCGCTCGATCCGGTAAGATATCTCAGCAATTATTCCAGTGGTAAAATGGGCTTCGCTCTAGCAGAAGCCTTTCTTAATGAGGGGGCTTTTGTAAATCTTATCTCTGGCCCGGTAAGTCTTCGCTTAACCCATGATCGGCTAATCGTGACAAAGACAGAATCGGCCGCCGAAATGCGTAACGCATGTCTTGCAAAGTATGCGTCAGTCAACATTTGCGTCTTTGCGGCAGCCGTCGCAGATTACCGGCCCGAAACAATTGCTTCAGAAAAGATAAAAAAAGACTCAGAAGAGTATTTTGTCAGACTCGTTAAAACCATTGACATCGCGCAGGAGTTTGGTCGAATAAAGAGTAAAGATCAGTTCTCGATCGGGTTTGCCCTGGAGACCGACGACATTCTCGCAAATGCCAGAAACAAACTCATTAAAAAAAACTTTGATCTCATTATACTCAACAGCCCGCTGGATCCTGGGGCTGCTTTTGGCCACGATACCAATAAGGTAACGATATTAACGAAGGACGGTTTGGAGCGCGGCTACGAGCTCAAGTCCAAACAAGAGGTTGCTCAAGATATTTTAATGTCTATTGCAGCCCTGCAGTGAATACAATTGGACAAAGGTTGCACCTTTGGGGAATGAAAACCGACCGCTTCGCAATCCTGGCCCTACTGCTGGTGTCCTTCTTTTGGGGAACCACTTATCTCGCTTTACGGATCGGTGTGAGCAATTTACCACCCTTTCTTTTCACCGGGCTCAGGATGACAATTGCAGGTGTGATTATGGGCGCGGTATTTTTGGTGGCGGGAAGAAGACAAAAACAGACCTATACAATAAGGTTCATTGGTGTGAATGCACTCGCTGGAGTCATGTTCTTTTCACTGGGGGTAGGGATGGTTGGCTGGGCCGAAAAGATCATCCCATCGGGTCTGGCTGCTCTCATTTGTTCTTTACCGCCTGTATGGCTTGTCCTCATCAATGTTTTCATTCTCAAGATAGAAAAGCTGAACCGGGTTATCATCTTCGGAATTTTATTGGGTCTAACAGGTATGATCATCGTATTTCACGAGCATTTGGCCGATCTGACGGTCGCTTCATACCAATTTGCCATCCTCGTCACCGTTCTTTCGAATATCTCCTGGGTTGGAGCTTCAATAATAGTCAAACAGGCTAAGACCGCAGCCAATCCCATTTTCAACAGCTCGGTTCAAATGCTTGCCGGTGGGCTTGTCCTGCTTCTTTTAAGCGCGATCTTTGAAAGACAACTGACGGTGACCTGGACGCGGGAAGGTGTTTACGCCTTGATCTACCTGATCACCTTTGGATCAATGGTGGCCTTTGCGGCCTACAATTATGCGCTTGCCAGGCTTCCCATAACGTTGGTCTCGATGCACACTTACGCCAATGTTTTGGTCGCAATAGCCTTAGGGTCGCTGCTTTTGCATGAAATGATCAATGGGCTCATCATTGCAGCTATCCTGATCACGCTTACTGGTATTTACTTTGTCAATCTAGGACTAAAACTGAACAAGCATGTCGCCTAAAATCAGCTTATTACTTCTTCTTCTTTCCATGCCGGCGAGGGGATCATCGAAACCAGGTCACCCAACCGATTCGCATTTTGCCTTAAGCACGCCTATGCCACGCAGCTCAAGGTGAGTCCGGTTTATACGCCTCAGTCAATTGTCAATGGCCGGGCCGAGCTTATTGGCTCACAAGAAGGGAATCTTCGAAACCAGATCACCAAGGCGTTGAGGGAACGAACTGAAGACGAAATTCAAATCACACAAGCGGCGTTTCGGCCAAAGGAGCACCAGGTTAATTTGGTGTATGCCCTACAATGTTGCCACACGCCAGATAGCCGGGTCATCGCCGCCCTGGTTCAGCTGAATGCGACTTCGAGCGTTCGTGGAGGCGAAAACGAGGGGCGAACCCTGGAACATGTAAATATCGTAAGGACGCTTGAATCGCAGCACGCATCGGGTTCTGAACACTTTACTTTAACAAGGCCGCCGGAGTTAAACGAACAGCAGCTTAAAGTGGTGGTCTTTCTTCAAAACGAACAAACCGGTTACATTATGGCGGCAAACGAATCAAGCATGAGAAAACCATGATGCTCCTTGACACAATACGGGATACAGCTGCCGCCAGTGACCTAAGCGGCGAGTTTTCAACGGTGCTAACCTATTCGAAATCCCATCCCCGGGAACTTTACAACCAGCTGCTTTTCCAAAGGTCATGGGAAATGAATGTCTTCCACCTTACCGGCTATGCTCTGCTCGCGGTCTTTACACTATTGGGCTGGCGCCTGTTCTTTACAAGCTCCTTATGCCGTGGTCAAAGTTTTTTAGAACGGGGGATCCAAAAGTCGGTTCCCAGGCGCCAATTCAGTTATGCCCGGGTTCAGTTGTTTTGGTGGACCTTCCTGATTCTTTTCTGCTTTCTGTTCTTTTACGCCCGATTTGGAGTCCTGCTGCCCCTTAACCCCACGGTGGTCTTGCTGCTTGGTGTAACACTCTCTGTCCTGGTTGCAGGGACGACTATCGATAATGCACAAATTGCGAATGACAAAGAAATACTGCCAACGAGATATCAGGACGTTAATGATTCAAAAGGTCTTTTCAGTGATATACTGACCGATGACTCGGGAATAAGCCTTCACCGTTTGCAGGCGTTCGCATTCAATGCTATATTCGGAATAAGCTTCTTAGCCAGCTTTTTCTCAGGAATGGAAAACCTCAGATATCCACTGGCCGAGTATGAACCCTGGCAGCTTACCTTATTGGGAATAAGTGCGAGCGGGTATGTTGGGCTCAAAGCGACCGAGAATAGCGCTGCAACCGAAAGCCAGCGAACCATCCAGGCAAAGACCCAGGCAAGAGAAAATACGGACTTATCTAGTCCTTCATCTAGTCCAGGCAGTTAAGATCGCACTATCGGGGGTTCTTCTCGAGGAAATCGGCGATCTGGTCAATATGATCTGTATTTAAATAGTCTACGCCAAGCCGCATGAAAACCTTCCAGGCCAAGGGGTTATCGGGAGCTCCATAGAACCTGATTTTCTTTCCTAAATGATGAGCGGTATCAATCAAATGTTTTAAACTGTATTCATCGCTTGATGTAAATTCGCCGACTCCATTCCAATGGGAATAAGTATGGTAATCAAGGCTCACTAACCCTACCCTTGAGAGCTGAGCCGCATCGAGTTTTTCTTCCAGCGCATAGTCGAACAGGATGTTCGGAGGGTAATGATAAAAACTATCGGGCCTGGGCCGGTTGCCCGTGATGATGAGTTGTACGGCATGTTTATTTACACGCCGGTCAAAGACCCCGGGATAAGACGAAGTCTCCTTGACAACTTCGCGCACCGAACCGCTTTCAGTCTGTTTGATGTCAATGAGTAGTTGAAACCGTTTTGAAGGACTTGGATAAGGCTTATTGTTATTCTTTTTGAACTGCTCGACCAGCGGCAACACGTACATTTTTTGAAGTGTACGTTCGGGAGACACATCACTTAAACCATGAGCCACCAATAAGTCACCATTAATCAAAAAGACATCGGCCTCCATAGACCCAAACTCGCGCCCGATCGCGGCGTAGAAGGGAATTTTTTGCGCATAATCATTATGCGAATGCACGTCCTGGGTCGAGTAAAGCCGCTGCTCTAGTGCATCGGGACCGGGGAACAACATTAAAAGCACCGCAAACAGACTTACACCTTTTTGAACTTTCATTGTGTCGCGTTATGAACCGTCTGGTGACGACTCGAGGCCACCAGAACGGTCGTCCTTATCTTTTTTGAATTTTAAGCCCCCGAATTTCCAGGTAAGATTTAGTCCGAAAGTACGGTATGGAATTCGACGCTCACTGCTGGTTCTAAAATTTACCCCATGAATTGATAGCGGCTGCCTTACATCATTGGACAAAAAGTTGCCGGCGACAAAGGCGAAGCTTGCCTTACCTTGCGCGAATTGTTTTCTCAGGGCCAGGCTATAATTCGTGAATGCAGGATAATGGCCCTGAACTTCGTTTCGAGCCGAGCGAAAAGCGCCGGCAAACTCTATAATGAAGTCCTTTGACACCGTGTAATCGGTATTTGCATTGATGCGGTAGTTGAAGCTCTGAGCGTTTAGGCCCTTGTCGATCGCATTTGTCGTATAGCGTTCAAAAAAGGTCAGGTTTGAATGAAGGTTCACCTTGTTGGTAACCTGGATCGCAGAATACACGTTAATCCCGGGATCCTGTTCAAGACCAATATTTTGGTTGGTGATGACATTTACATTCCTGTATGCCGCCTGGCCCACATAGAACACCGGATAAAGTACCGAGTAGGGCTGAATGTCTTGGTTCGAGGTTCGGTAATACAGCGTCAGGGTAAGGGAACCGGCTTTCCCAAGGGTGGTGTTAACCGCGAATTCGAGCCGGTCGGCAATTTCGGGCTTGAGGTAGGGATTACCCCGGGTCAAATTGTAAGGGTCGGTGGTGTTGATATACGGATCAAGATCATTGTACCTAGGCGGCTCAATACGACGGGAGTAGCTTAGTTTGATGAGCTGGTCATGGCCCAATTTTCTGGAAAAAAAGACCGACGGCAGGAAAGAATTGTATCCCGGCGGGCTCGGTTGGCCGGGCCCGGCATTTGAAAAAAAGGCATTAATGGCGGTATGCTGATAACGAATCCCAAGCTTTACATCGACCAACTCCTTAAAAGGGAAGCTAAGCTCGGTGTAAAGCGCGTAGATCTGGTCTTTATACCGCAGCATGCTTGACGCCGGATTTAGGACATAGACAAATCTTGCGCTGTCAAGGCGGTTCGCCTTAATAGTGCTAACCACGCTACGCAAATTTACTTTGCCGCCGAACCCCAGGATCACGTCCTTTTGTAAGGGTGCTGTGTAATCCACCGAAATCTCTGTCTCATGGTCCTTGCCGGGATTTGCGGTACTGTCCCCAAAAAATGGTTTCGCCCCCGCCCGTACCGGCAGGTAGTAACGCTCACTCTCCGAGGGGGTGTTTCCATGGCCTAAACTGGAGGTGACCACAATTTCGAGCTCCTGGTCGGGTTTAGCAAACTTTGTTTTCCAGTCCACATTCGCGTCAACCGTTCGAAACGTGTTCGAATTGGCAGTTCGTTCAAACAGGTTTTGCCTTGCTGTGGTGTCCTTTCGAGAGCCTGCGGGTGTGGTCGAACTATATTGGGTCGTTTCGGCAGGGTTCGATCTTTTGAAGACTTCGTAGTTAACCCCACCGGTGAGGCTGGTTCGCTTGCTTAAAGCCCAGTCAAAACCTACCCCGCTTTGAATTCCGCTTCGGCTTAACCTGCTGGTCCCCGCCGAATGCAGGTAATTTAGCGACCTTCCACTGTCAATTGTGCGGTAAGTGTCGCTGCTGTTTTGGGTGAGTACCTGGCGCCGGTCGTTTCCACTAACGAATGCGTTCATCCCAAACTTTCCTTTGCGGGCATTAATATTGAAGGAACCGTTTTCATTTCGTGTACCCCCGGTTATGGAAACGGTACCATTGATTCCTTGGGCATTATTTTGCCTGAGGATAATATTGATGATTCCGCCTAAACCCTGAGCGTCGTACTTGGCGCCCGGATTGGTGATCACCTCAATACTTTTGATCTGGCTTGCGGGGATAGACTGCAAAACATCGGCGATGTTAGAACCAAAGGCCGAAGAAGGCTTGCCATTGATTAGGAACCGAATGCTCGAACTGCCGGCCATCTCGACGTTACCATCGACGTCTACAGAGACCTGCGGAAGTTTTTGTAAAACGTCTGAGGCTACGCCACCCTGGGAAGTTACGTCCTTTTCGACGTTATACACCAGTTTGTCGATACGGTTCTCGACACGATCCTTTTGAGCGGTGACAGTGACACCCCTTAGAAGCTTAGATCTGGAGCCGAGGAAAACCGGCTTAAGGATCACACGGGGCATTTCCACGCTTAGGGTAATGTTCGGTATACGAACCGCTTTAAGCCCTATAAATTCGACAAGGACCTGGTAGCCAGTGCCTGACTCTACTCCTGTTAGTAGAAAGTTACCTGCCCGGTCGCTTGTCGTACCAGTGATCGGAGCCTTAGTTCCCGCCCGGTACAGCGAAATAGTAGCAAACTCAACCGCCCCGCGGGTCGCTGAATCGAGTACCTGACCACTTATGCTTCCTTTCCCACCTGTTATCTGAGCGGTGGTCTTTGGGCCAAGAAGCAGCAATCCAAGCACAAAAAAAATCAAAAACGCTTTATAGGACATGCGGTAAAACTGAGAAACAATTCCGAAGTAATTTGGCTAACTAGCGGGATGACATTCAGTATTGTTCCACAAATAAAGGATTTTCAGGAGGAAATCCTGGCGGGGGCCAGGCAGATCTATAAACGCGTGACCTTTAGTTACGCAGATGTCAACAAGAAGGCGATCGCGCCGAGAGTGCTCGTAAGAGAGATCCTGGTACGCTCTGACGCGAGCTCGATCCTGCTTTATAACCGCAAAAAAGGCACGGTTGTTCTGGTAAGACAATTTCGCCTGGCGACGTTTATGTCTGGCAACCCCGATGGCATGCTCATAGAAGCCTGCGCGGGACAAATCGACGGTGATGAAACCCCTGAACAAACGGTTATAAGGGAGACCAAAGAGGAAACTGGCTTTATAATTTCAAATATAGAACCGGTGTTTGAGGCATATATGAGCCCGGGTGCGGTTACCGAAAAGCTTTATTTCTTTCTTGCAGAATATGACACTTCGAACCGATTGACCGTAGGCGGCGGCATTGATGACGAAGAGATCGAGGTATTGGAACTGCCCTTGTCACAAGCGCTGAAAATGATCAGGGCCAAAACCATCGTTGACGCGAAGACAATCATGCTTTTACAACACCTCGCGATCAAACTTGCCGTCTAGTGCACGGGATTAGCCTTTAAGCGCTAAGCGTTGAAACCCCAGCCTTTCATGATCTGAAGATCCTGCTTTGCGCAAACAAGCGGGTCAAGATTCTGATATTCCTCTTGCTCGATGATAAAGTTGACGGTGACACCATGAGTCTTTGAGTAATCAACGACCTGATGGGTATGGGCGACGCCTTTGCCGAGAATGGTACTGATGTAACCATCCATTCCGCCTTCACCTTTAATCACGTCTTTGACGTGCATGAGCTCAAACCGACCGGGATGTTTGCGTATTATATCCAGCGCACGACCTCCAGCACCATACATATTCCCAATATCGATCTGTTGAGCCACAAGATTCTTATCGGTATTCTCGAGAATGATGTCATAAAGCGATTTCTCGTTGAAATTGGTCTTAAATTCAAAATTGTGGTTGTGGTACGCAAATTTTAGACCCGACTTTTTACAAAGCTCGCCGCTTTTGTTGAACACGTCCATATATCTCACCAGGCTGTCATAATTCTGACGATAGACATCGTCCATCCAGGGGCTAATCACATAGTTTTGACCAACTGTCGCTGCGTCTTCTACGGTTTGTTTCCACTGGTCGGTAAAGTCTTGTTTCGATTCGTCCCAATGGTTTTTTGTCAGTGAGGTGTGGCCACTGTGCATTTTTAATCCCATCCCGTCGAGCAGGGTTTTGAATTCGGTCGCCGGACGCCCGTAAAATTTGCGATCGCGATAATCGGCGTGTTCCACATTCTTATACCCCATGCCGGCCAGCTTTTGAAGTGTTCCATCAGGATCAGTATGCATAGCGGCGCGAAGGGAATAAAGCTGGATACCAATTATTGGAAGGTCCTGCGGGGCTGCCATGAGGTAGTGCGGAATGGCGGGAAGTGCCGCCGCGATAAGGCCGGTCGCACCAGTCTTGAGGAAAGTTCGGCGGTTTTGGTTGGAGAAGGTCATTTCGATCGTCTAATACAAAAATCAATGTATGAAATTGTTTGAAATCCTACGGTCTTCTAAGTTGCTGCAGCCTTCTCCCCTATTAAATTCGCTTTGAAACTGCCATCTCTTCGTCCTCTGTCAAAGACGCGACTAAAAGACCGGCTAGACCAATGGCGATAAACGTATTACGCACTCGGGTACGTTTGGAAAAACTAAAGAGCCAGGGCGAGCAGACCGCAAAAATGCTTGCCGCATAATCCAGAGTAAGGTGTGTCTTGAAGGGTAGTACTCTAAACAAGCCGCCCTCATACCTTGTGAGCAAGCTTGTAAGAAAGACACTGCCGCTAAGACTTCGGGCAATGAGAGAAGCTTTTTGGTGGTTATCGAACTCAAACACTTCGGGTGCTGCCAAAACTACATGCGCATAGGCGTAGTCTATAAAGGCATGTACTTGTCTTGAAATAGGTTTCTCCATGGCTAGATGAGTCCATGTAGAACTAAAATAAGTAGCCATGGGTTTGTATTATTCCTGCTAACCAAACTTAATTTCCGTCTTGACGTTCAAACTTACAACCGCATAGAAATCACTACTCAAGCACAATTAAAAGATCGTAACTGTTAGCGAATGGATGCTCTTTAGGTAACATGATAACAGGAACGGTTGCTTTTGCACGATGAATCAGGATTTTAAATTAAGCCAGAAAAACCGTCCTTTAATGATCATTCAAGAAGAGCTCGGCAGGGCGATTAGCGCTAATGACTGGTCAAACAGTTCCATTGGCGTTCCAGAACTTTGGCCTCAAAGCCTGCGCACAACGCTTGGGATCCTGTATAATTCAAACATTCCTATGTTTTTATTCTGGGGTGTGGAACGTTTTTGTTTTTTAAACGAAGCGTTCAGGGAGAGTTTTACTATCCAGGAAGAACGTGCAGGTGTCGCGGTTAAAGGACAAGATATCTTCCCGCAACTTTGGGCAACCATAAATCCATTCATTGACACCATTTTCTTTGGCGGTCCATCAAGCTGTGACGACCTTCTGGTTCCCCGTTTGAAAAGTGGCGGGACCGAAGATCTTTTCTGGAAGTTTCACTACACGCCGGTCAGAAACGAATCGGGATCAACCGAGGGAGTATTGGTTACTTGTGTAGAAAATACTCAAAGGGTCCTTGCCTATGAGCGTCTTAACGCTTCCCAGGAAAATATTAGAAACATGATCAGGCAGGCTCCAGTTGGCATGTGTATCTTAAGCGGAGATCACTTAGTTGTTGAGGAAGTAAATGAACTATTTCTTGAACTCATCGGAAAGAGCCGGGCGCAGTTCAAGGGAAAACCATACGGGGAAGTCTATCCCCAGGCACAAAGAAACTATCTTCAGGTCATTAAAGAAGTCTTAAGGTCTGGAAATGCATATCATGCAAAAGAGCAGGAAGTGGTACGGCCTCGCCCAGGCAAAGATGAAATTGTCCTCGTTGATTTCGTCTATGAGCCCATGAAGGATTCTCAGGGGACCAGTTATGCTATTATGATCGTCGCTATTGACGTGACGTCGAAAGTTGTGGCGCGAAGGGAACTCGAAAGTGCCTACGAGCAAGCCCGTTTGTCGAAAGAGGCGGCACAGTTGGGAACCTTTGACATGGATCTGAAGAAAGGTTCCTTGGAATGGGATAATCGCTGCCGGGAGCTTTTTGGAATATCTCACTTTGGCAAGGTAACCTATGAAAATGATTTTCTGCCCGGCCTCCATCCCGAAGACAGAGATCGTGTTTCAACCATAATCGGCAAGCTCTTTACCAAATCCTTAAGTGATGGAAATTACGATGTCGAGTACCGAACTGTAGGTATGGAAGACCAGAAGGTGCGGTGGGTGAGAGCAAAAGGAAAAGTGTTTTTTGACCAGGATGATGCACCGTTACGCTTTATTGGGTCGGTCCTTGATATTACGGAGCAGAAGTCAGATGAAATCAGGAAGAACGATTTTATTGGAATGGTTAGCCATGAACTAAAAACACCTTTGACTTCTCTTAAGGGGTTTACACAGCTCTTAATTGACAGAACTAAACGTTTCGAAGACCAGTTCACTGAGAATACCCTTGCAAGAATAGAGGCGCAGGTCAATAAGATGGGCAACATGATCAATGGTTTTTTAAACGTATCACGTCTTGAAACCGGAAAGTTGCGCCTGGAGAGTTTTGTTTTTAATTTGAATGATCTTATCATCGAGATGATCGATGATATTAAGCCAATTGTACACAACCATCCGATTGTCTTTACGCCGTGCGAACCTGTTGAAGTCAAGGCCGATCGTGATAAAATTGGCCAGGTTATTACAAATCTGTTGACCAATGCGAATAAGTACTCGTCAAAAGATAAACCCATTAAGGTGGAATGCATGCCAGCCGATGATCAAATAAGAGTAAACGTTGTCGACACAGGCATAGGTATCAAGGAGAAGTATCTCGGACTGCTTTTCGATCGTTTCTATCGAGTTGAAACCCATGAGATCCAGCACATTTCGGGATTTGGAATTGGCCTGTACCTATCGGCGGAGATCATTAAGCTCCACCAGGGTCAAATTTGGGCTGAAAGTATCTTCGGCGAGGGGTCTACATTTTCATTTACGCTTCCGATTGTCGACTAGGCAATTACAAAGAAATTTCGTAATCCCGGGCATGGATAGGGTCGCCGGGGTCCTCAACGAAGAGCACGCTGATCGCGGCTGCTAACAAAAAGACACCGGCAAGCACAATGGCGAAGATGGGATGTCCCCCATAAAGATGTTTTACGATCCACCCACCCAACAGGCCGTTTACAATTTGAGGCAGTGTAATAAAGAGATTGAAGATTCCCATGTAGATACCGAATTTTCCAGACGGTATCGAACCTGAAAGTATCACGTAAGGCATGGCAAGAATACTCGCCCAGGCCAGTCCGATACCGATCATACAGTACTTGAGCATTTCCGGATCTTTGATGAAATAGATTGAGACGAGACCAAGCGCGCCTGCGATAAGCGACACTGCATGTGTTGCCTTGCGGCCAATGTATCTGGCGATCACAGGAATTACCAACGCATAGACCATGGCTACTAGATTGTAGATCCCAAACGCCGAGCTCACTTTGTTTCCGGCCTCATTATATTTTATACTTCTCGAATAATCCCCCGTTAGACCATATAAATGTGTTGCGACTGCGTCTGTGGTAAAGACCCACATGCTAAAGAGCGCAAACCATGAAAAGAACTGGACCAAGCCTAATTGTTTCATGGTGCGGGGCATCATTCCAAAATCAGTTAGAATCTGACTGGGACCCGAATGCTTGTCACCGGCGGTTTTACCCTGATACTTTTCAAATTCATGGGGCGGATATTCTTTTGAAAAGAATACAGTAATAAGGATCGCTGCCATGAACACCGCGGCACCGATGTAAAAGGAATATTTAATATTATCTGCTACATCATTCGCCTTAGTTACCATGCTAAAACCATGATTGCCAAGAAACTCTGGCAGGGCCGAACCGGCGACTGCTCCCAGGCCTATCAGGAAAGTCTGGATTGAAAAACCTAGGGTCCGTTGCCGGTCGGGCAAATTATCAGCAACCAAAGCTCTAAACGGTTCCATTGCAACATTGAAGGAAGCGTCCATAATCATTACCATCCCCGCTCCTATCCACAGAGCCGGTAGGATAGTTGCCAGAGAACCCGAGTTGGGTATAAGTACTAATGCAATCGAAGACAATACGGCACCGGTCAAAAAGTAAGGTTTTCGACGTCCCAAGCGGTTCCAGGTCCTGTCACTGTAATGTCCTATGAGTGGCTGGACAACCATACCCACAAGCGGAGCGACGATCCAGAACAAAGGCAATTGTTCAACATTCGCACCGAATGCGCGAAGAATACGGCTGGTGTTCCCGTTCTGCAGCGCAAAGCCGAACTGGATTCCGAGAAACCCAAAAGACATTGTGAAGATCTGGACTAACGATAAGCGCGGTTTGGGAACAACTGAGGTTACCTCCCTACTGCTTGGAACGATTAAAGACATAAAGAATTGGTTGGAAACAAGAACACCATAATTTAATGATGCCAGGCTTCCCGCGGCTTAAATTAACTGACCTGAGCAAAATTAATATTCGGCCATTTCTGAGTCCACATAGCACCACAACCACCGCTCACCGGGCTGGGCTGAGGCGATCACCGGATGATCAGTCTGTTTAAAGTGCTTTGAAGCATGGCGATTCGGCGAACTGTCGCAGCATAGTGTCACGCCGCATTCCTGGCAGGTCCTCAAGTGCAGCCAGGTATCGCCGGTCTTAATGCATTCTTCGCAAACTAATTTTTTCGCTGTTTTCAACTCTCCTAAGTTTTCTAAATGCGTACATACGGTCGCCATAATCGTCGAAACAGCGACCGGCGATTAATGTTTCCCGTACCGCCGCAATGCCAGTGAAGTGAATAAGGGCTTATAATTTATAATCGCTAAGCCCTTTAGTTATCGCGCTCATACACGTATCGGTCGCTTTCTTGCCAAGGCCTATAAACAAGTTTGAAAGCAGTCTTTCCCAGGGTTTGAGACCAAGTTTTCTTTGGGTTATATTCACCATTTTCATGCAGCGCATACGGATAAGTGACTGAATTTCAGAAAGATCGTAACCCTTCTTATACGGCCACATGGGGAAGTAGGTTTCTAGTGCTGCGCGACCACACAGCGGAATCACCGGAAAGAACAGCGCTTGCTTTCCGTTGAGATCTTTTTTAGTGAACTGGTAGCGGTCATGAGGATTGACAGCAAGCATCTCTGCAAAAGCCGGATTGGTCTTGATGCTGGCATAAGGAAGGGAAAAGTGCTGCTGAAGAAAGCGCTGCCCGTTGCGCCTTCCTAAAAAATAATCGTGTTCTCTGAAATCTCTTGACAAGAAAGCCCCAAAGGCGCTGAGCATACTTGCCGTTATCGCTGGGCTTACGTGCTCGTTCGTACCAGGGCCAGCATTTCGGGTTGGGGTAATGATGAAGCGGCTATACACACCCTCATCAAAGGCAAGCGAAAGCTCTTCATCGCTAAACATGGCATCATCCCTGAGCGATGTAAGTAATTGCGGAATAACATCGAGCAGACCATCCCGCGAGAGATCATAGCCGGCCCTAAATTTTCCTGCCGTTTCCAGTGGAGATACCATAACAACGGCGCGGGTCACATCAGCAGCTTCTCTTGTAACCTCAGGTTCCTCTGTGCTTATAAGCGCTTTTCGGGCCAGCTCAAGGGGGCGGTTGTTAAATAGCGCGCCGTCAACGTCAAGGGAGTCGTAGTCTTTAAGTCCGGGCGGGAAGGCGAGTGCATGCCCATCTTTTCGGCCTGCATATACCTCGACCGGCTGGGTGAAGATCCGCGGTTTAAAGCCGATCGGTACAGCGCACGTAGCCAGACAGGCTTCGCGCAGTTTCTGGTAGTTTGCTGCAAAACCAGAAGAACCTGTATTCGTTGAAAGTTGGTAACGGTCTGGGTAACTGATCGTGTCGCGGGAGTATTCAAAAGCCGCGTAATCGGTATGCCGGTAGTAGAACAAACGGTTGGTGCCCTCACCGCGAAAGTCAATATAGTAAGGGATCCCCCTCAAGTTTGAAAGCGTGATGAAAGCCTGTAGATTTGGATCGATATAGGCCCTGGAAACGCTTGCCCCATACCTTGACAGCTGAAAGACCTCGCTGGCTATTTTACTGAAAGCCGAATCGTTAAGCAGGGAATGGAGTTCACCACCGTCTAGATCACTGCTATTCACAAGCTGATCAAACCCTATCAAATTAACCCAATTGTGATAAAAATCATTGTCGGTCGCTTTGCCAGGAGATTGTGGGGTCCTAACATGTTCATACAGCTTCCCTAACGAATTTAGAAACAGTCCGGTAATGATACCCCCGCCCGACGCCCCGCTAATTGATTTGATATGGACCTCATGAGATGGAACCGTCCATTTGGACTGATCATTCCCAAATTCACCCCGGCAGTGTTCCTTCTCCAGTTCCCATTCTTCTAAAGCCTCAAGTATAAAATCGATTACTCCGGCGGTATAAGGTCCTGCCGAAACAGTGCCTGCCAGTGACAGACCAAGCTGAAAGATCTTCATGATGCAGGACCGGTCCTATCGTGCCCCGGGGGGATTATTAGTTGTCAGGAAACGTTTCAATAAGCTGTATAAATGCTCTCGGGTCCCTTCTCCCTCATAGATGCCATGGGACCTGTTGGGGTATTCCATCATCTCAAACGGTTTCCCTTGTTTGACAAGTTCATTAATAAGCATTTCACTGTTCTGATAATGGACATTATCATCTCCCGAACCTTGGACAAGCAGCAGATGACCTTTTAACCCGGAGACAAAATTTACCGGGGAACCTTTCTTGTAATCGAACGGATTTTCCTTAAGAAGGCCCATATACCTTTCCTCATAGGTATTATCATAGTTAGCAAGGTTTGTGACCGGCGCGACAGACATTCCAACCTGATAAAGCTGTGGATATTTGAACATTAAACTAAGGGTCGTTGAACCACCACCGCTCCAGCCCCAAACCGCTACCCGTGTTTTGTCTAGGAAGCGATATCTCGCTAACATCGCCTCGGCTGCGAGTGCCTGGTCCTTGATATTAACCGCTCCAATGTTTCGATAAATCGCCTTTCGCCATGCCCTGCCTTTCGGCGCCGGTGTCCCCCTATTGTCCATCGCGATGACTACATATCCAGTATCTGCAAGCTGTTCGTGAAATGGATTTGGACTGTACTCATCTTTAACGACCGTACCCGCCGGTTCCCCGTATACATAAAAAAGGACCGGGTATTTTTTTGTAGAGTCAAGGTGAGGCGGAATAGTCATTCGCACATCCATGACGACGCCTTCGGAGGTCGTTATCTGCGAGAACCGGGTGTTCGCACTTGCGCTTTTTTGCCCGCCTTCCTGACTTGAAGGGCGGCCAGCGGCTCTTAGGACCTTGTCCCTGTCGAGATCGAGAAACTCTGAAACGGGTGGAGTGGTAAAATTGGAAAAGGCATGAACCGCGTATTTGCCGTCTGCAGAAATATTGTATTCATGGGTACCGGCCTGGCTGGCGGGGCTCACCCTCGTTGCAGATTGGGAACCGTCGAGAGAGGCCATAAAAAGATAGCTCTGAGTGGCGTTATCGGGTGAGGCATCAAAATAAACTACGCCTTTTTTCTCATCCAGCCCGGTTTGTTCGATGACATCATAATTGCCTTTGGTGACAAGGGTCCTGCTAGACCCGTCTTTCGATACCCTGTACAGGTGGCGCCAGCCGTCTTGCTCACTGAGCCATAAAAAGCTGTCCGCCGAGTCGATCCAGGTCCAGCTTGGCCGGTCGTACTGCCCGTGATAGGGAAGATCTATCCAGGAAGGGTCTGTTTCGCCGTATAGGCGTTTAGTCAGGCCGGTGTGAGAACTTGCGAGATACAAAACGGTCGAATCCTGCTTTCGGTTAAGCTGCTGGACAACCAGCTGGCCAGGTAACTGGGTCCAGGCAAGCCTAGGTAAATAATGCTGAACCGGGTTTCCGGGAACCTTTAACCAGGTCGTCTTACCGCCGCCAGTTTGAACGACACCTATGCGCACACTGGAAGGATCGTAGCCCACTTTAGGATATTGGACGGGAATGGTGAATGAGTACGTTGAATCGGTATTGTCAATCAGGAGGAAATTACGAATGGCGCGGGCGTCTACCTGCCAATAGGCTATTTCTTTGCTATCGGGGCTCCACCTGAATCCGTCCCGGCAGTCAAGCTCTTCCTCGTAAACCCAGTCAAAGGTGCCGTTGATCATCTTCTCGGTACCGTCATGGGTGAGCTGGCTTAATCTGCCAGTTTTAAGATCCTGAAGATAAATGTTGTGTTTGTTTACCAGGGCTGCTTTTGTGCCGTCCGGGGAGATCTTCGCGAATTGTGAGAACGTATTTGCAAGGCCAGGCGCAAGGCGGGTAAGTCTTTTAGTGCTTACATTGTACACCCAGAAATTTCCCCTTGTTTTCGCTCGCCACACGCGCTGGGCATCGGTAAAAAGCAGTATCTCTTTGTCTTCGGGATACCAGGTATAATCTTGTACGTTTAAAGGCTCATGACTTCCCTTCGGCGTCAGGTCACTGGCCGAAGCCAAGATCATTTTCTCAAAATGATGTGCCGGGTCATAAGAAACGATTTGAGATACCTTAGCACTGTCGTCGCGAATCAGATAAGTATACAGGTGCCCGGATTTCGCCCATTTGAGTTCCTCTGGGCGACGCCTTTGGGCGTAAAGTGAGCTTGTTAAAAGAAGCATTATAGCAGAGATACAAGCGTATTTCATTTAGAGGACTTTATTCCTTGAAGTTGAATCAGTTTACATTGCGGTCTGCAGATTGCCTTTCGACCATCCAGGCCGGGTATTCTTTGGGTATCGCGCTCACGGCGTCGAGCTTGTTCAGATCGTCTTGTGAGAGAGTGATCGTTACAGAATGAATATTGGATCTTAACTGCTCGGGGTGCTTTGCGCCAATGATCGTGCTGGTGATAGCTTTTTGCTGCCTTACCCAAGCAAGCGCGATTTCGGCGGGTTCGACCTCATAGGTTTTACCAATCTGACGACAAACGTCTATTATGTCAAAACCCTTTTCCTTATCGACAGGCGGAAAATCAAAGGTGTCCCGTCTTGAATCACCGGCTTTGGCAGACTCACGAGTATACTTTCCCGAAAGGAATCCTCCCGCGAGGGGACTCCAGGGCATTACTCCAAGACCTTGATCAAGGGCAAGCGGCAAAATTTCGCGTTCGGTGTCTCTGCCAGAAAGGGAATAGAAATACTGCATACCAATGAACTTATTCCAGCCATGTTTGTCACTGATCCCCAGTGCTTTCATAACCATCCAGGCTGGCCAGTTGCATACTGCGACATACCGCGCCTTGCCTGCAAGGACAATGTCGTTCAGAGCCCTCATCGTTTCTTCAACAGGTGTCCTGGGATCAACGCCGTGCACATACAGCACGTCAATGTGGTCTAATTGCAGCCTGCCCAGGCTTGCCTCAACAGACTGGAAAATATGAAAACGGGACAGGCCTACATTGTTTTTCCCTTCACCCATACGGCCTCTTACCTTGGTGGCGATGACAAGATCGTCACGATGTGCGCCTATATCTTTTAGACCTTGGCCAAGAAGCTTTTCTGACTCACCGAATGAGTAAATGTTGGCTGTATCGATGAAATTTATTCCTTCCCGAACAACCTCCTGAAGAAGATCATTGACCTCTTGCTGTGTTTGTTTCCCAATCGCCTCCCAGTAACCTTTACCGCCAAAGGTCATTGTACCAAAGCACAGTTCAGAAACGAGAAGACCGGTCTGACCTAAAAAATTGTATTTCATGTTCTTGCTCCCAAATAATTGTCCCGTGAGGCTTAAGCGGGAAGTCTGAAATTACGAAGTAGTTGGTGTGAATTAAAGTTTTTTAGAAGTCATAAAAAAACCGCCGGCTTTTCGACCGGCGGCTTTTTTAATATTAAATGTCAACAACAGCGCTTTTTCTTGCCATTAAACCTTAACCCTGGTTTCAAATAATTAAATTAATTAATTGATCTCCACGTTGTTAAAAAAGGCGAAGAATTGATTTGAATTCTTCGGACGGGGATAATTGATCACGGTTGAACTCTGCTTCTTCAAGCTTTTAATAGGCGTATAAACAGTCTCAAGACCATCGTCATTTAACGCGACAGCGAACGAGATTTCTTTTCTGTAGTTATTCAATACTTCAACAGCGACGGTCGAGTTTGTGCTTTCTGAGGTTAGCACTTCAATGCGGTAAAATATATTGGTGTTCGGGTAGTTGTTCCAGCCAGACCAGTGAATGTTCATCTTATCTCCAACCGGAAGAGGCAAAACGGTATGAGGTTTTGCAGTAAGTACGATCGCAGGGCTCAACATGAGCATTGTAAGAGCAAATAGGCGGAGTGTACGTTTGTAGCTTTTCATAGTATCCTTTCTTTCTATATACGAACGTACGGCGAAGCGCAGGAACCGTAACGTAAATATCGACGATATCCCATATAACCCGGCTGAGTTCAAACGCAGACTCTTTGAACTTCAAATACTTTTTGACATTTTACAGGCATAAGATGGTAAAAACTAGACTTTGCGCCACTTACTTTATTAATTAGAATCAAAGCTTCAAATGCCCGAAGGACCTACTATTGCACTGTTAAGAGATTCGGTAAGCATCTTTAGCGGTAAAAAGATCTCAGAAGCAGGCGGCAAAGGTATGGGCCTGGATTTTGACACACTCAGCCAAAAAACAATAACCGGCTTTAGTACCTGGGGCAAGCATCTCTTCGTCCATTTGGACAGCGGTTACCTGGATATCCATCTCATGCTCTTCGGATCGTGCCTCATCAATGAGCATAAGGACATGATCCCTACACTCCACCTGGAGATCGGGAACGGCGAACTTAACTTTTATGCGAGCCGCATCGCCCGGCGCGATGGCACGCCTCGTGAATTCTATGATTACTCGGTAGATGTACTTGACCCGTCCTTTGACCGCAAGCGGGCCCTTGCAAAAATGAACACTCAGGCAGGGGAACTGATCTGTGACGTGCTTCTGGATCAGAGTATATTTTCTGGTGTAGGAAATAAGCTCAAGGACGAGATCCTTTTTAGCACCCGGGTGCAGCCGCAAAGTATTACCGGAATGGTGCCTATCCGCTTAAAAAGGGAGATGGTTGAAGATGCCGTTTCGCTGAGTCGCCAGTTCCTTTCATGGACCAGGGATGGGGTGCTAAAAAGTCATTTACTGGCTCATACCAAAACGACTTGTCCGCGCGACAATGTGCCTTTCGTTAAAATGGTCCTTGGTAAAGCAAAACGCTCTGCGTATTACTGTACACAGTGTATGAAGCTGTACAGCCAGCTATCCTTAGATTTACCCCCGTGAGAAGGGACTATTTTAAGGCACTTTGTGGGGTCATATTTCTTTTGACGCACGAGTGCCTCGCCCAGCAACCGCTGCGAAGAGCGAATAGCTTTTTTGGCCTTCACTTTGATTTTCACGCTACGCTCGAGGACACCGGAATTGGCCGTAGGCTAACCGGATCCATGGTTGATTCTCTCCTTGCCAACGTAAGACCAGACTTCGTACAGGTAGACTGTAAGGGACACCCGGGAATCTCCAGCTACCCGACCCAGGTTGGTAACGCGGCACCACTGATCTTTAAAGATCCGCTTAAACTCTTTAGAGATGTTACGCTTCGACATCATGTCGCTTTATATGTTCACTATTCGGGCGTTAAGGACGCGAAAGAAGTGAGCCTTCATCCCGGCTGGGCATCAATAGATGAAAGCGGGGTCGCCAACAGGGAAAACGCCTCGGTCTTTGGACCTTATGTCGATAGCCTGCTCATACCACAGCTGACCGAACTCGCGAATCGTTATAAGATCGATGGCGCATGGGTAGATGGGGATTGCTGGGCTTTAAGGCCCGACTACTCCCCTTACGCCCTCAAAGCCTGGCACCGGCTCGGGAATAGCGGTGTTCCTCACAAAGGCGACTCTTCCTATTTTAAGTTTATCGAATTTAACCGAAGCGGTTTTAGAGCTTATCTGGCGCATTACGTGGATAAACTTCATGCAGCAGCGCCAGGGTTTCAGATAGCCAGCAACTGGTCTTATTCGTCCATGATGCCCGAAAAGGTTGACACCCGGGTGGACTACCTCTCGGGCGACCTGGCCTCACAAAACTGCATGAATTCAGGTGCGTTCGAAGCCAGATGCCTTGCCCCGCAGGGACGACCATGGGACCTTATGGCCTGGGGGTTCACGCTAAATTGGGAACATCCAGAGATTCAAGCGTACAAGACTGCCCTTCAGCTTGAGCAGGAGGCTGCCGAAGTGATCGCGATGGGTGGAGGCTTCCAGATCTATTTGACTCAGGCAAGGGATGCGTCTCTAAAAACCTGGCTGTTTCCACTTGCAGCGCAGGTCGCAGGTTTCGTACGCGCCCGGCAGCCGTACTGCCAGTACGCGAAACCTGTACACCAGATCGCGCTTCTGTACCCTACAGATGATTTCAAGCGAAATTCGACCGAGATCTATAACACCGGACCGTACCTCAAGCCTATGCTTGGACTTAACACCGCTTTACTTGACGGCCAGCACACTGTCGAAATTAGGATGGAACATAGCCTTACCAGACACATGAAGGATTTTGGGCTTATTGTGGTTCCTGAGTGCTCATTTATTAAGGACGCCTTTAAAGCCGAATTGCTGGCTTATGCCAAGGCTGGCGGGAGCGTGCTACTTATCGGTTCTAAAACCGTGCTGCTGTTTGAAGATCAACTCGGCGTAAAATTCACGACTTTACCTCAACAGAAGTACTTATTCGCGGGTTTTGGCGGCCGAATGACCGCCTTAAGCAGTGGCTTCCAGCCTTTCATGCCCTTAAATGGCACACAGACAGTTGGCGGTGTTTTTCCTGATCAGGATATGAGGGATCCACTTGGACCAGTTGCCAGCATAAAGCGTTATGGCAAGGGGATGATCGGGGCGATCTACGCCAACCTGGGCGGGGCTTACATAACCAGCGAAACCCCGGTTGTTCGTGACTTGATAAGCGCTATTGCCGACACGTTATTTGTCCATAGATTAGTTCGGCTATCGGGAAGTCATCTCGTTCATGTCACCTTGAATGATCTCAGGGGCAGGATCATGGTAAATCTGATCAACACCGATGGTCAGAGCGCCAATCCACACTCGTATTCTTTTGATCAGATCAACCCGCTGTCTGAACTAACCCTCAAAATGACACTTGATCACAAGCCGGCACATATTATCGTGCGACCGGGTAAAGATGAAGCCGACTGGACCTATGATGGCCATACGGCAACCATCCGGCTGCATACGCTTGAACTGCACTGTATTCTTGAAATATCGTAAGTTGTAGAATGAAACTTCGTATTCTGGTAGCCGGCAGCTCAAATACAGATATGGTGATCCAAACTTCTCACTTCCCAAAACCGGGAGAAACTGTAATAGGCTCAAAATTCTTAATGAACCCCGGAGGTAAAGGCGCAAATCAGGCTGTTGCCGCCGCCCGCCTTGGAGGAAGCGTTACCTTTCTTGCCAAAACGGGTAATGATCTGTTCGGAAAGCAAAGCCAGGAGATGCTCCAGAATGAAGGGATCAACACCTCCTATATCCTTACCGATCCAACACAAGCTTCGGGGATCGCCCTGATTACTGTCAATGAACAAGGGGAAAATTCGATAGTTGTTGCAAGCGGGGCAAACTCGACCTTATTGCCACAAGACTTTCACGATAGCAAGGAGATCATTGAATCAAACTGCATCTTTTTGCTGCAGTTAGAAATTCCCTTGGCTACCGTTGATTATATCATCCAGGTAGCCCATGCCCGGGGGGCAACAGTAATCCTTAACCCGTCTCCTGTCTTGGAGTTGAAAAGGGATCTTCTCTCGAAGGTATCTATCCTCATCGTGAACGCCTCAGAAGCTGCTTACTACTCAGGACTACTTGTTAACGGTATCGAGACAGCCCTGGCAGCAGCGCATAAACTCAAAGCCGCGGGTGTTAAAAAAATCGTAATCACATTGGGCCGGGAAGGCGTCCTGTTACTAGATGATCTTGGCTCAAGCCACATGGCTTCTCCAGTGGTCGAGGCGATTGATACGACAGCGGCGGGAGACGTCTTTGCCGGTGCGCTGGCACTTTGTCTGAGCGAAGGTCTTATGCTGCGGGCGGCTTGCGAATTCGCTGTGAAAGCCGCTTCCATATCGGTCACCCGGCTTGGAGCGATAGCTTCGGCTCCTTACCGGAGGGAGGTAGAGTGTTTTAGCGGGTCACTGGTTACCAGGTAAAAACTAGATCAAGCAACGCTTTGCAAGCGATCAGACAAGACTGGCGTTAATGTGATAGTTCACCTTCTCAATGAGATCTTTCATTTTAAAGGGTTTGGGAATGAAACCGTTGGCTCCGCAGGTTTTCGCTATCTCTTCGATGTCCCTGTTAGCCGAAAGTAGGATTACCGGTATATGACGTGTTTTTTCACTTGCCTTTAATTCTTTGCAGATTTCGCTGCCAAATTTGCCAGACATCCAAATATCCAACAAGAGCAATTCGGGCATTTCTTTCTCGATATTTTCCCCATTATCTGACGTCTTTACAGTGTATCCCTTATTTTCCAGGATCATTGATATGACTTCAAGTATGTCGGGATCGTCATCAATTAGAAGTATTTTTTTTCCCATAGGCCTTTTAGACTCATCCGGCTTAAACATACGCATATCTTGGGGTCAGAGTTCGTAAAAGAAGTACCTCAGGCTTAACTGCGCCATAGAGGACGTGATTTTCGCTCCTGGTTGTTTACTCACGCTTCCAAAGCTTTGCATATACCGCAAGTCAAGCCCCAATCCCGAAGAGAAGCCATAGCCGGCTCCCCCTGTCCACGATAACTGCGCCTTACGGAAAGTACTGCTGAGAGTCTGGTTCGAAACCTGGCCGCCTGCAGAGTTGGTCTTTTCAGTAGCTGAAAGAAGATAACCGGCGGCAACACCCGCAAATAGGTTAACACCGTTCAGCGGCTTGTATTTTAACAAGAGCGGCAGGTCCAAGCTGGTCAGATGAAGGGTGTTTGAACTCACAGGACCTGACAGTTTCGCTCCTGAGCGCGTGTAATCAAGCTCTGGCTGCGCATAGAGATTATCGGCAAAGGGAATTTCCACTTGGAGACCAGCAACATACCCAGGTATCCAGGACACAGTGGGCTTTCCAGTTGCCGTTCCAGTTGCCGTTCCAGTTGCCGTTAACGTGGCGTTCCCTTTTGTATCTACAAACACCAGTGGCCCAGTTAGAGTCGCCCACGTCCCGCCGGCGCGAAGCGCAAAGGCGACACCTTCCCGGTCAAGTGGAGATTTAGCGTTCCAGCCGAATTTTATTGGACGCGTATTGATCGGATGATCGACAAAATGCGGTTCTCGTGAGTTTTGAGCGCTTAACGTAAAGCTATTTGCAAGACATAAGGCGATGAAAGGTATCACCGCAGATTTATTTCTTTTCCGACCGTGCCAAGTACCCACTTGCATCTATTTGTTATGAAGAACTTTATACGAATGCTGCTCTAGTTTAGTTGCAATCTCGAACGCAGCTCAATACCGGTGACCTGTTTGTATTTGCTGACAAGATCTGATTTTCCGGTGATCCCTGAAAAATGGATTGTGGAACCTGTCAAAATACTCCAGCTGCGATCAATAGGATTTTCATTTAACCAACAGCAAATGTCATCTGGGCCGAGCCACTTACCAAAAGGGTTTCGAAAACCCAGTAAAAGTAAAGTTCCTTCATTGATCGTATCCATAACCGGTAGATATTTCCCAAAGCTATCATTTTACTAAAATTTTTAGCAAAAAGTGCGGAAAGATTAGGCGCGATCTTTACCGTCCAAAGTCATCCTGAACCCTCACAATGTCATCTTCGTTTGAAGGGTTTGAGGCATCGGTATGCTGCCAGATCTCAGCGACGATCCCCCATTCGCTCAGGCCCACCAGACGATGCCGTTCACCTTGTTTTATCACAATCAGATCCCCGGTTTTATGCTCGACAACCGTTGTCTGGATATCGGAATCGCTGGTCATCACCCCTACCACACCATGAACAACTTTCCATATTTCTGCACGGCGATGATGATACTGCCAGGAAAGACGCATCGACGGCGCGACGAGAAGGAACTTAGGACTCAATTTACCGGTGATCCGAAGCTTGTCCATTCCAATACCGGCGAAATAACGAGTAGCGAATTTCTCAGCCTGGCTTTCATCGAGAACAAAGAAGCCACCCCATGGACGCTCTTCATCCAGGGACATAATTGTAAACCCTTCGTTTGCAAGTTCTTTTTCAGTGTCCCTAAAAATCTCTTGTTTTTGAACTGCGGCCATCGTATACGTAAGGATTAAGGTTGCCCGCAAATTAAATGATTCACCAATACTTGGGCAGCTGAAATGAAATTTTAAATTTGATTATGACCAGGGTTCTCAAAACTGCCTTTCTGTTCCTTTTGTATGCGGGCAGCATGCACGCTTCGGTTAAATTACCCGTTGTTTTTAGTGATAACATGGTGCTTCAGCGAAGTTCCATGGTGGCCTTGTGGGGCAAATGTGACCCTGGCTCCACCGTTCAAATACTAACCTCTTGGAACAAGAAAAAATACCTGATCAAAGCGGGCCATGATGGGTCCTTCAGGCTAAAAGTTAGAACGGCCGAAGCGGGCGGCCCCTTTACCATACGGTTTACCCAGGGAACTACGATCGTTCTTCACGACGTCATGCTGGGTGAAGTTTGGCTGTGCTCGGGACAGTCCAACATGGAAATGCCGCTTGCCGGCTGGGGTAAGATCCAGAATTATGAAGCCGAGATCGCCGCGGCAAAATATCCGGCAATCCGCCTTCTACAGGTTAAAAAGGCCATAAGCTATGTCGTTACAGACACGCTTGCCGCAGACGGCGGCGGCTGGCAGATATGTTCGCCTGCAACGATCCAAAATTTCTCGGCTGTAGCTTATTTCTTCGCCAGGGCCCTTTACAAAGACAAGCATATTGCAGTAGGCCTTATCCATACGTCCTGGGGAGGCACAGTCGCCGAGGCATGGACCAGCGCCGCTTCGCTGCGCACGATGCCGGCCTTCGCTGAGCGGCTTAAAGAGATTCAATTCAAAGGGAACCTGGCTGGCAAGGCAAATGGCGATAAGCATGTTACCGACTACCCCGCACAACTCAAGACTTACATGGCACTGGTCAAAGCGCGGGATTCTGGCTACCGGGGTGACAGCGCAGTTTTTGCCAGCCCTTCTTACGATGACCGCTCCTGGAAGAAGATGCAGCAACCACGCTTTTGGGAGGCATCGGGTCTTGCAGGGTACGACGGCATTGTATGGTTCCGAAAAAAGATTGCCGTAAAGCCTAACTGGCTGGGGAAAGATCTCCAGCTTTCCCTGGGAACTATTGATGATGACGACATTACCTGGTACAATGGAGTTGAGGTAGGCAGAACTGAGGGTAATGCGAAACCACGCCTTTATACAGTTCCGGCGTCGTTCGTTAAGCCCGGCGAAGCGGTCATTACCGTGCGTGTGACCGATAACGGGGGCGACGGGGGTTTCTACGGTGATCCTGCTAAAATGAGTGTTTCTCCGACGCCAAGGGGCGAAAACGCAACTTCACTTACCGGCGAATGGAGCTATTTTCCTTCGGTCTCATTTGCTTCTATGCCACCCGCCCCACCAAAACCAAACGATCCTAACCAGGTCACCGTGCTTTATAACGCAATGATATACCCCCTCCTGGGTTTTGGGATCAGGGGGGCAATCTGGTACCAGGGTGAATCCAATGCAGACAGGGCGTACCAATACCAAACACTTTTTCCGTTAATGATCACCGACTGGCGCAAACATTGGGGATTAGGAAGCTTTCCGTTTTTATATGTACAGCTGGCCAACTTTGGAGAACGAAAGGATACACCGGCCGAATCAAACTGGGCCGAGCTACGTGAAGCCCAGCTTAAGACGTTATCACTACCCGGTACAAGCATGGCGGTGATCATTGATATTGGTGAGGACGCCGATATTCACCCAAAAAATAAGCAGGAAGTCGGCCGGCGGTTATCCCTGCTCGCTAGAGCCCATGTCTATAAAGAACCTGTCGTGTTCAGCGGTCCTGTTTTTGAATCGCTTACCACGAGCGGCCGCACCGCGCTGGTTAAATTTAGTCATGCCGACAGCGGCCTGGTCACTCATGGGGCAAGTGCACTGCAAGGTTTCGCTGTTGCTGGTGAGGACCATAAATTTTATTGGGCTAATGCCCAAATCTCCGGGAACGTTGTCCAGTGCAGCGCTGTAGAAGTACCTAAACCTATTGCTGTTCGCTATGCCTGGGCAAATAGCCCAGTTTGTAACCTATACAATGGTGCAGGCCTGCCTGCAAGCCCCTTTCGCACAGATGCGTTTACAGAGATTACCCGGGAGAAACAATAAGGGTTTGATCGATAAGCATGACGGTCATCGTTGGGCAACTTTTTAGAAAAACCAACCGGCGGAGAATATTTTTAGCTCTAAAGGCGACTTTTCGGGAAAGGACAAGCTCAAATTTCGTCTAACAATGACCTTTCTTTAGCCCAGGCCATGGTATAGTACCAAGAATAGGAGGTCACTGATCGCATATAAAATCAAATGCGGAAGAAAAGAAAGCACTGTCAAACCTTGTATATGGTAAAACAATTTGTCTTTCTTTTAAAAAGATAACATTTCAAACACATTAAGTGACCAAGCATACTGTGGACAGGTAATTGATTGACTGCAGAATATGTATTCAATTATGGAACATAAACAAGTCGTCTACGTGGCAGATGACGATAAAGATATTTTAGATATTATTAGCACAATCTTGGTAAATCTCGGTTTTACAGTCGAAACCACAATGACGGGTGACTTCAGGGATCCAGAAAAGGCCGACTTGTACTTGCTGGACATTAACCTCTCGGGGCGAAATGGAGGCGATATTTGCAAAAAGTTGAAAGCCCAGCCTAAAACCAGTCAAATACCCATTATATTAATATCTGCCAACGAGGACATAAGAACCGTGTGTATTGAATGTGGCGCGGACGGGTATCTAAGAAAACCATTCGAAATTAAAGCGCTTGAGGAGCTGGTTAAGAACCGGCTTAGTATCGCAAGCTAGCATACTAGCTTTCTAACCAATCTATAAATGACAAGACCCAGCATTCCTTTAAGAAATGAGATAAGGCATACGCTTTTTGAGCGGTTTAGCAACGCGGTAACTCAAAGTACGAGTACCTCTCAGGCCTTTGTGATTGCCGTGCTTGTCATTGTGCTTTGGCTTGCTTCGGGTTTCATTCTTCACTTTTCTGAACTGTGGCTTGGCATTATTGGTACAGTCACTAGTGTGATCACATTTCTCATGGTCTTTATCATACAAAAAGCTCAAAACAAAGAGTCGAAAGCTATTCAACTAAAACTAAATGAGCTTTTAGCCGCCAGCACTCAGGCGAGTAACAGGCTTGTTGGTATCGAAGAACTGGCCGATAGTGACTTAGATGAGATGTACGATCATTTTCGTACACTAGTTGAACTGTCTTATAAGAAATCAAAATTTAACGTGAGCCGGTCCATTGAGCATGCCATTCAGGAAGAAGCGGTGAAAGAGAGCATTAAAGAAGCAAATAGCGAACAAGACGGCGCCTCTTAACCCATCTACAGCAGGAAATCATTTCTGTACAAGTTCAGCATCATAAATTCGTTTTAATGGGATATTAGGAGCGGCCCTTATGACAAGCGGCACCTTCTCAATTCGAGTATCGCTGGTGTCCAAACCATGTTCCGAAACCTCGGTCTGAGCGAAGCGCTGAATGGTGAAGTAAGAATTAAGGATAAATCCTTCTACGGTATACAGATCGTTTTCAACCGACAAAAAGTTGCTGATGAAAATAAACCTAAAATCGGCCGGCAGGTTAAGCTTCTTCAAAGTTGGAAATTTACTGGTCACATCGAGTTCATCAATGCTAACCATCTCTTCGACAACCTTTCTGAACAGAACGTTGAGTCTAGTCTGAATTCGAAAGCCGAGGTGAAATTCGACCCTGATCATCCGATCATCATGCAGATGGATTATTTTATATTCCATCGTATAGGGCTCGTCGGTGCGGTCGATGTGGATAAACCAGTAGATGTCGACCTTTTTAGGAATGCGGCTAAAGATTGAATAAATGATCTTGTCTTCCACAAATTGGGGCTCATCGGCCTGGGTAAGATAGATAAGGTGAGTAGCATATTTTGGTACCGAACTATCCTGACTTAGCGCTAAAAATAAAGGAATCTGATCAAGCAGACTCAGGTATTTGGTGAAGCGGGCGGTAATCTTTCCCGCGTTGTACCAGATATACATCGTTGAAATAAGACCTACCTCAAAGACCAGGAAAAATAGCCTTTTGACGATCTTGACGGCATTGGCAATGAAAAACGATGTTTCTACTGTTAGAAATATCACCATTATCGGTATCGTCACTGCCAACGGCCATTTTTTCACATACCGCATGAAATAGAAAACAAGGATTGTCGTCATGAGCATGGCGACTGTAATAGAAAAGCCGTACGCGGCAGTCATTCTCTCTGATGTTCGAAAGTAAATTTCCACCGCTATACAGCCGAAACACAGGATCCAGTTAATGCTTGGGATATAAATTTGCCCGCGAAGGTCTGTTGGGTATCTGATACTTATACGCGGCCAAAACTTCATGCTTACCGCTTCACTAATCAGTGTGAACGAACCGCTTATGAGCGCCTGGCTTGCGATGATCGAAGCCATGGTCGCGATGATAATGCTTGGAAGAAGAAACCAGGATGGAACTATCCCAAAAAAAGGATTGACACTCGCATAGGACATCCCCGGTTTTTGAAGCATGACCCAGGCACCCTGACCCATATAATTTAGGACCAGCGCTATTTTAACAAAGATCCAGGTCACCCTGATATTTCGACGCCCGCAATGCCCAAGATCAGAATACAATGCTTCGGCCCCGGTGGTACATAAGAACACAGCGCCTAAGAGCCAAAAACCACGGGGGTGATCATAGAGCAGCCTATAGCCATACCAGGGATTTAGTGAAGAGAAGATCCCCGGAAAACGAATGATCTGAGAAATACCCAAAACGCCTAGCATGGTAAACCAGGTAAGCATGACAGGACCAAAAGCCGAACCAATGACCTTCGTTCCAAACTGCTGGAAGAAAAAGAGCAAAGCGATAATCGCGATTACGATCGCCAGAATATAATCGTTTCCAGGAACGATGATCTTTTCAAGAGACTTTATCCCGTTCAAGCCTTCAATTGCAGAGGTTATCGAAATCGGAGGAGTTATTATGCCATCGGCCAGGAGTGTTCCTGCACCAATAATAGCAGGATAAGTTAGCCAGGCACCATAGTTTTTAACCAGGGCGTAAAGCGAAAATATTCCGCCTTCGCCCTTATTATCGGCCTGAAGAGTAATGACGATATACTTAAAGGTCGTTTGAAGAGTAAGCGTCCAAAAGACGCAGGAAATAGCGCCATAAATGAGAGAACGATCTGTCCTGCCTCCCTCAACGAGGAGGGTTTGAAACGTATACAGCGGTGAGGTACCAATATCCCCGTAGATAATCCCAAGGGTGATTAGCAAACCAGCACCGGTAAGTTTGGTAATACGTGAATCCATCAAGGCAATTTAAAGTCAGATTCGCCTCCCTGGCGTATCATTTTTAATAGGTCACCAATGAAATGGGGAAAGCCGAACTAATCAACTTTCCCCATCCATGAAGCTCTTTCGAGCTAGAAGCTACTGTTAACTCAAAAGAAATGACACTTTATTTCTTCGTGGTTTGTTTTTCAGAGTGTTTTTTCTGAGCCTCTTTCGCATGCTCACCAGCTTTTTCGTGGTGGCCGGCAGCCGTGTGTGCATGATGAGCAGATTTCTCGTCATTGCCTTCCTGATGCTCCTTATGAGCGTTGCGGTGCGACTTTGCAGCTTCTTCGTGGTGGTTAGCAGCCTCTTCGTGATGCTTGTGCTTTTCTGTTGCCATAATTGGGTTTTTTAATTTTCGTAAAGATATTAAAGCAAATTTGATACCGCGGTTTAGTTTTCGGCCATAATAGGGCTTGTTTCTCAAATATTGACGCAAAACGAATGTGGCGGTTGGAAAGTAACAATTTTAATGGACTATTGACGGGGGCATATATCTTGGTGATGTCAGGTTCAAAAACTAGACAACATACTATGGCAACTACATCGAGTTCAACAAATCCCGGGTTAAAAAACACGGATCTCTATGAATTTTTTAAAGATGGATTACAGGATATTTATTGGGCCGAAAATCATTTGGTGAAAGCGCTTCCCAAAATGATGAAAGCTTCAACCTCTCCTAAGCTAAAGGCTGGCATTGAAAAGCATGTTAAGGAGACCGAGGAACATGTATCACGCCTTGACCAGATCTTTGAAATGCTTGGTGAAAAGGCGAAGGCTAAGACCTGCCAGGCAATGAAAGGTCTTTTGGAAGAGGCGGAAGAGATTATGACCGAGACTAAGTCACTTGCGCCTGCGGTGCGTGATGCAGCGATCATACTTGCCAGTCAAAAAGTTGAGCACTATGAAATAGCGACATACGGCGGCCTGGCCGCGTTGGCGAAGCAAATGGATACTATGGATGTCGCGAACCTTATGCTCAAGACACTTGAGGAAGAGAAGCAGGCCGATGCACTTTTAAGCCAGGTCGCCGAGCAGGAAGTAAACCCTCAGGCAGCAAAGAGTTAGTTTTAACACACTTGATTTGTTTGGAAGGCCGGTAATGAACCGGCCTTTTTTATGCAGCGTTTTTTCCGAATTGACCGCTTGGGTGTTGCATCATAATTCGCTCGGGAAAAGGGTTTTGCCCGGTAAAACCTTCAATGATCTTAAGATACGAGCCAACTGGCTTAGCCTTATCATCTTTATTCAAGTTGATCTCGATCGTGCAGCGTTCAACAATCTGATAGATCATCGCATCCAGCTCTCCGGCTGCAAGACGCATATATTCGAGAATTTGATAATTTTCAGGATTATGCGGATTGCGGGTGTCCACTAATGATAACAAGCCAATTATCGAGCTCACCGGGCGTCTAATGTCATGGGAGCTTATGACAGCGATATCTTGCAAGACTTCAACCTGTCGCTCAATGTTGCTGACATATCTTTTTCGCTCTGAGATATTGCGGGCAAAACAAACGGCTCCTACAATCTCTCCATTCACCTGGACCGGGGAAAACTTTAACTCGAGATAAACCAGCGCAAAATCACCCATGTCGAGGATCTTTTCGGTATTGATCTTTTCGCCTTGAAGCGCCCGCATATAGTATTCACGCTGCAGCTCCATGAAAGTTTCGGCATAACGGGTGAGGATATTACTCACATCGGGAAGTACATAAAGTCCGGTTATCTCACGGATGAACCGTTTGTAGGTCGAGTTCGAGGCGGTCGGAACCAGGTTTCGATCCACAGCCCAAATAAAGTCATCGGTACTGCTAATAACCGCGTCAAGCAGTTCCTTCTGTTCCTTTACCTGTCTTTCTTGAAGATACTCGCCGGTTATGTCAAGGACAGTTATCAGCGCCACATTACGCCCGCGGTAGCGGGTATTGAAAGCAATGGTCTTCACATACATCACCTTGCCACTTTTTTTTTGATGTTGCCAAATGGTCTCATCATCAGCAAAACCACGAGCGGAGAATGGAAAGGTTGATTTTGTTTTTTCGTTGAGGGCCCGAGAATCGGCGATCGCTTTTTCAGGGCGAATGTCCAGTACGGTCATTTTATAGAATTCGGCCTTCGAAAACTCATATTCTTTCACCGCCGCTTCGTTGACGAGCATGAATTTGAGCGTCTTAATATCAAAGATCCACATTGGCTGTGGGTTTTGACGAAAGACCTTGAAAAAGCTAAGACCTGGCTTATCGGTAAGAGCTTCCAACAATAGATATCCAGAAAGTATCGCACCCAACAAGATTCCAAGGGCTATTCGGACGTGAATGGCCACCTCCTGCCCCGTAACATTTTGGGTGTCCATCGTTTCCAAATGAAGATTGCCCAATGCCACCCATACTAAAACTCCGGCAAGTACAGAGATAAAAATAATACTGCCGAGCTTTTTACTTTCCATACTCTAATCCCGGTATACCCAATCTTAGTCTGAGCTCTTCCTGGTTTTACGGCTTTAGCCACAAGAAATGTTACAACTAAAAGGATTACTTTAACGTTGCTTTATTTATCACCTCAATAATTTCCATGAGTTCGAAAGCAAACTATACCTACGACGCCATTGTCATTGGTTCGGGCATTAGCGGTGGCTGGGCCGCCAAGGAACTGACCGAAAAAGGTCTTAAAACCATTATGCTTGAAAGAGGACGCAACTTCGAGCACGTCAAAGATTATAAATCGGCATCACAGGACCCCTGGGAACTTGATCACCGGGGGAAATCGACCACAAAAGAAAATAAGCGCCACCCTTACATTATGCGAACATGGGGTGCGTACGGTCCAATCATGGACTATTGGGCAGATGATGTTGATTGTCCCTACACTGAAACCAAGCCTTTCAACTGGTGGAGGTCTTACCAGGTTGGTGGCCGCTCCCTGTTATGGGGCAGGCAGAGTTACCGGTGGAGCGATCATGACTTTGAAGCGAACGCCAAAGACGGCTGGGCGATCGACTGGCCTATCAGGTATAAAGATATCGCTCCGTGGTATGACCATGTCGAAAAATTCGCCGGTATAAGCGGATCGCGTGAAGGGCTTGAACAGCTGCCAGACGGGCAGTTCCTCCCGCCGATGGATCTTAATTGCGTGGAGAAAGACGTTGCCGCCAGATTGAAAAAACACTTTAACAACACCCGGCATATGATCATTGGCCGGGTGGCCAACCTAACGCAGGCGATCCCCGGTCGCACTCAATGCCAGTTCAGAAACCGGTGTTGGGAAGGCTGTCCCTATGGTGGGTATTTTAGCACGCAGTCTTCGACCTTACCTGCCGCCGTTAAAACCGGAAACCTTACGGTTCGACCGTTTTCAATTGTTAGGCGTATTATTTATGACAAAAACACGCAAAAAGCGACAGGCGTTGAGATTGTCGATGCAGAAACTCATCAAACCTATGAGTACCATGCAAAAGTCGTGTTTGTAAACGCTTCTACCCTAAATAGTGCCTGGGTACTTATGAATTCGGCAACCGATGTATGGCCAGGCGGTCTAGGAAGCAGCAGTGGGGAGTTGGGTCATAACATCATGGACCATCACTATAACCTTGGGGCGTCAGGTACCATGGAAGGGTTTGAGGACCGCTATTATTACGGTCGCCGGGCAAACGGGGTTTATGTGGTTCGTTTTGCCAATCTCTTTGGGGACAAACGGGATTACCTTAGGGGATTTGGTTACCAAGGAGGAGCAGGCAGGGAGGGCTGGAGTCGAAGTGTCGCTGAACTTTCTATAGGTGCGGCCTATAAAGAAGCGCTTACAGAACCAGGTTCTTGGACCATGGGAATGGGTGGTTTCGGAGAGCTACTGCCTTATCACGACAATAAAATAAGTCTCGACAGCTCGGTGAAGGATAAATGGGGGCTTCCCGTTTTGAGGATGGATGCAGAGCTCAAGGAAAATGAATGCAAAATGCGAAAGGATATCGTGTCAGATGCGGCAGCGATGCTTGAAGCGGGCGGAGCAAAGAACATTCACACCTGGGATTCGGGACATCATATAGGCGACGGCATCCATGAAATGGGTTCTGCTCGAATGGGTCACGACCCCAAAACCTCGGTTCTAAATAAGCATAATCAGGTATGGGACGCTAAAAATGTATTCGTTACTGATGGTTCACAAATGGTCAGTTCAGCTTGCGTGAATCCCTCCCTAACTTATATGGCCATGACGGCGCGAGCGGCAGACTTCGCCGTAAAAGAATTGAAAAAAGGCAATATTTAAAGGATAAACATGAATAGAAGAGAAGCATTATCAAGAGTAGCTCTGCTACTAGGCGGAACGATCGTTGGTTCAGAAGCGTTTCTTGCAGGCTGTTCGACAGACACTGGCAAAGGAAAATTCAAGGGAATTTTAACGGCCGATCAGGTCGCGTTCCTGGACGAGGTCGGTGAAACAATCTTACCCGCTACCCCCGGGTCCGGCGGAGCCAAGTTTGTCCAGATCGGTGATTTTATGAATAGTATCGTCACCGATTGCTATGAACCAAAGCAGCAGGTTCTTTTTACAGACGGTATTGTCAAGTTGCAGGAACTAAGCAAATCGGTGTATAAGCAGGAGTTCATGGATCTCACGGCCGGGGAACGTACAAAGCTCCTTACCGACGTCGATGCTGCGGCCAGCGCTTATACGAAAAAGAAGAAACTGACCGACCCCAATCATTACTTTACGCTTTTCAAACAGCTAACCCTGTGGGGGTATTTCTCCTCAAAAGAAGGCGCCACCAAAGCCCTGCGATATGTCGCGGTGCCCGGTCGCTACGAGGGTGACATACCGTATAAAAAGGGAGACAAAGCCTGGGCTACCTAAATGATTGACTACTTTTAGAGAACTGTTTTCTCATGATCATTGAACCAAATAAGGTGGTTTCGCTCACTTATGACTTGTACGTCGAAGAGGAAGGCAAACCAGAACTAGTCGAAAGTACCACCTCAGAAAAACCTCTGGTATTCTTGTACGGCGCGGGTCAAATGCTGCCCAAGTTTGAAGAGCACTTAAGCGGGCTTCCTGCAGGTAGTTCTTATGAATTCAAACTTTCACCACAGGACGCTTACGGTGAATATGATGAAGAAGCTGTAACGGAAATCCCAAAGACCATCTTCAAAAAAGATGGTGTTCCTGAGGCAGGTAGTATTATTCCTTTACAGGACAGTGAAGGAAATCAGTTTCAAGCAGAGGTGCTGGAGATAAAAGACGATGCGATCGTGGTTGACCTTAACCACCCCATGGCTGGGCAGGAACTTCATTTTAGAGGAAACATCTTGTCGGTACGTGAAGCCAGCACGACTGAGCTAGAACACAAGCATGTTCATGGCGAAGGCGGTGCCCACTAGGTGTTCTGCTAAATTCGCATAGAGTCTACCTAGAGTCTACCTAGAGTCTACCTAGAGTCTACCTAGAGTCTACCTAGAGTCTACCTAGAGTCTACCTAGAGTCTACCTAGAGTCTACCTAGAG
>JAABUX010000957.1_pt1 | contig 46019 bp, 38 predicted proteins | sample 5561851 | NCBI WGS metagenome assembly JAABUX01 (sample SAMN10711883, study PRJNA513361) | rock metagenome | isolation source: Antarctica rocks | place: Antarctica: Victoria Land, Richard Nunatak red sandstone | collected 2016-01-03 | reverse complement strand
AAATCGCTTGACAAATGCAACCACTAGCACGATAACTATTTTAGTTCTACCGCACGTAGCAGCAACCTTGAGCTAAACCACTTCACTCAGCTCGGTACTTCTACACACGTCCCGGGACGCTACCTGGAAGTTCGATAAAAGAGCCTATCAGCGTTTGACGCCGGTCCTTGACTTAAGCCGGTACAAAATACGAGCGTCGCAGCTGCGTAGTCACGCATGATACGCCGCAACAGTTGGTCCATGGCTCGATAACCTTCGAGAATCGCGCCTGAAAGTTTGGGATGCCGTGACGGAGCGCTTGAGAAAGCTTCGGGTTCCATATCGCTCCAGTAGAAATGTTGCAGGTGCGCGGTACTATTAGAGAAAAAGGTCGCAAACTCAATATTGAAGCGCTGATTCAAACAACGAAAAACGTCGTAAGAAATCTCGTCTAGATTTATTACGCGGCGCCAACGGAGGCCCGGATCCACCTTATCGACCAGGAGTTGTCTTAACGCGTTGAAGGCAGTTCTTGGCGAAAGGCCGTTGTATACTAGAAAAGCGCTGAGTTGTAGCAGTTGCTTCGGAGTCGTAACGTAACGCGATGAATCTTTGACTTGTTGGGCAATAATCTTATAGAAGCCGTCGAGCAATTCGGGATATGCACGCCCCCGCTTGTCCCAGGGATCCGGCACGTAGTAGCCGGACAGTCGCTCATAATTTACATTCATACTGCCGAATACGCCGACGCGCACGCCAGCGCGCGATGCTACCTCCGCCATGCACGGAAAGCTTAGCTCGAGACCACCATCACCCATATGCGCGATCCCATGTTCCGCAGCCGGAACGCCCGAGTGAATCGTCGGCCACACAACCCACGGATTAAGCTGGGCGTCATCAGCCCAAGTTGTGTAAATGGTCGATTCACTAAAGAAGCGCTCGAACTGCGGTATCGCGCCGTCTGCCATAAACCGTTGTAATAACCAAGGCGACAGCTCGTTGAATTCAATTAGGATTACTGGGCGTCTCACAACCCGACTCGATCCCTTCGCGCACTGAGCGCCAATTTTGTTGCAACTAGATAACTTGAGCGGCCATCCTAAAGTCCCATATACCCTTGCTTAACTGCCGCAGCTACTTGGAAATGGCGATTAAGCTCGGATCTTCATAACGAGAATGGCCCGGAGCAACGGTCGAAACGGATCCGTGCTTAACGCTTCGCTTCTTACTGGACGTCAGTAAGTAGCCGCGGTAAAGTGCCATTATGGAGAACGAAAGCCATACATACTTCGCGTTCAGGTTGGATGTCGAAAAACCCGAAACTACGATACCCAAGAAGGCCCCTTCAAGCGCTAAGCGTAGCTCGAACCCACTAACGTTGCCGAGTGCAAGATTCAACAATATTCGAAACTGCAGTACGGTCGCTAAAACGAAGATACTGAGTCCAAGAACTCCCAGTTCAGTCGCAATTTGCAGCGGAACGTTGTGCGCTGGCCAGTGCCATCCGAGCACATAGCGAGTGTATACATTGATATACTCTCGGTCGAAGGCGTTGGGGAAATTCCCGACGCCTGCTCCCGTTAGCCAGTAGTCGCGAAAAGCGAAAAGCCCAATATGCCAGATGTCGCTGCGCCCCGCCGCGCCGTCCCGCTGCGCATCTGCGAAGCGCGCGGGAAGACCCGGATTTGCAGCGAGCGTCGTTAACGCGGCAACGACCATCAAACTGCCAAGCCAAACGCGATGACGCGAACGAATGATGAGATACACAAAGAGTGCGGCAAGCTCTACGAAGCCGCCGCGGGAGCCAGAAGCCGCAAATCCAAGCAAGAGCAACGCAAGTGTTGGAAGCATCGCGATAGACAGTAGTGTGTAACGGGAATTGAAAAGCCAATAGATTGCAATCGCAGACGGCAGTACGAGCGCTGCGGCGAGGGAGTTTGGATCAATAGAAGCGCTCCCTACGACAATCATCACACGAGATACGCCAGCGTTCGCCGCGACAAGGCCTTGCCCAGTATGATAGAGATACGCGTCATAGCCGGCAGAGATAACGCCGGCTATCACGATAGAGCCTAGGATACAGTTAAATTCCGCTGCCGTGACTCGCGCAATCGAAAGCAACGCGAATAAAGCGATGAGCGATGCGTACATTTGGAACGTTCCGGTCGCGTCGCGAACGTTTAGCGCCCAAAACATTGAAAAGAACATCCAGCCCAGCAGAACGAGCCACGCAAAGATTGAGGAAGGAGCCCCGATTGATTGCCCGCGACGGACGACGCGAATAAACAAGGCGCCGGCGGTCAGCACTCCTAGCAACTTTGCTAGGGTACCGCCGCTTCCCAGGCTGCTGAGCGAATCGAAGGGCAACACGAGAATGTACGCGCAGAACGGAAAGATCAATGGCGTCCGTAGAGCGCCATACATCCCAATTGGGCCAAGAGCGGCAAGTGCGAGCAAGATGAGTGTCTGTTTTGACTCGCTTCTTAGGTATGCCGTTGCCGAGAAGAGTACGGCCGAAACGTACAGGACGCTGCCCCAGACGATCGGCCGGCCGGCAAAACTTACACGCTCGAGAACGCCCCTGGGCGACAAAAGCGAACGAACCATTGGCTTCAAGCGTGCTGGAACGGCCACTCCTTGTAAAGAGACGTTCGAACCAATCGCCCGAACCTTTGCGAATGGGTTACAAGTCTAACGAGCGGCCGATGCTGAACACCCGTCGAAGAACACTCCAGAATGCTCGACCTGACACCGTCCCAACGTAAGCCCGACTGGCTCAAAGTCAAGCTCGCACACGGCGAGAACTACGAGCGCCTCAAGCGCGATGTCAAGGCGCTCGAACTCCATACCGTCTGCCAGGAGGCGATGTGCCCCAACATCGGCGAGTGTTGGGGGGCCGGGACGGCGACGATCATGATTCTGGGCGACACCTGCACCCGCGGCTGCCACTTCTGCAACGTGAAGACCGGCAGTCCGCGCGGCGAAGTCGATTGGCTGGAGCCGAAGCGCGTCGCGGAAGCGGTTCGCGAGCTCGGCTGGCAATATCTCGTCTTGACGGCGGTCGATCGCGACGACCTCGCCGACGGCGGCGCGGCGATATTCGCAAGCACGGTGCGCATGATTCACAAGCATTCCCCGGGCGCGAAGGTCGAATGCCTCACAGGCGACTTCGCGGGCGACCTGAGCGCCCTCGATGTCGTGCTCGAAGCCCAACCGGAAGTTCTCGCACACAATCTGGAAACGGTTCGCCGCCTGCAAGCGACCGTCCGCGATAAGCGCGCGAACTTCGACCAGTCGCTCAGCATCCTCGAACGGGCGCGCCGGAGCGGCAAGGTGCGCTTCACAAAGACGTCTCTCATGTTGGGGCTTGGCGAGACGGAACCCGAAATCGGAGAAGCAATGGACGCGGCGCGCGCGGCCGGCGTCGATATCTTGACGATGGGACAATATCTGCAGCCGAGCAAACGCCATCTCGATGTTGTCGAGTTCGTAGCTCCGGAGAAATTCGAGCGGCTGCGTCAGCTCGGCGTAGCCAAAGGGTTCCGGCAAGTCGTCTCGAGCCCGCTCTCGCGAAGTTCCTATCATGCGGAGCAAGCCTTCGGCAGCTGACGCGCAGCCGTTGACCGACGGCTTGCCCCTCCGGGCACGGCGCATCGCGTACTTCGCGCTCGCACTCGGGACGACGATGTCCGTACTCGACGGCTCGATAGCCAACACCGCGTTGCCGCAGATCGCGCGCGATCTCAGGGCAGCACCGGCGGCCTCAATTTGGGTCGTCAACGGTTTTCAATTGGCGGTTACGATGGCGCTCCTGCCCTTCGCCGCGCTCGGCCAACTGCGCGGGCCGGCGCGGGTCTATCGCGTCGGCATCGTCGTTTTCATCGTCGGCTCGCTCCTCTGCGCGCTCGCGCGTACGCTCGAGCTGCTGATTCTCGCGCGCATACTACAGGGCTTCGGAGCGGCAGCGATTCTGTCGATCTCACCTGCGCTGTTCCGTGAAGTGTTTCCACGCGCGGAACTCGGGCGCGCTCTAGGCCTCAACGCCCTCGTCGTCGCGACGAGCTCCGCGGCGGGTCCGACGCTCGGCGGCTTGATCCTTGCCTTCGCTTCATGGCCTTGGCTGTTCGCAATCAACGTGCCCTTCGGGCTCGCGAACGTGCTGCTCAACCGGGCCCTGCCCCATGACGTGCCACATGCGGGACGGCTCGACATCGCGAGCGTTGTCACGAGCGCCGTCGGCTTTTCGCTCATCATCTACGGTCTCGATGGCTTCGCCCGGGCCGAGACCCCCTGGTCGATCGCGCTGCGGCTGGCGGTCGGAATCGGCGCCCTCGCGTGGTTTGCCCGGCGACAATTCACGTTGCCGGAGCCGATGATCGCGCTCGACCTCTTCCGCATCCCGGCGTTTTCTTTTGCCGGCGCGACGTCGTTCGCCACATTCACGGCGCAAGGCCTCGCCTTCGTGGCTTTACCATTCTTCTTCCAGGAAGCGCTCGGCCGCAGTCCCCTTGCCTCCGGCTTACTTCTAACAGCGTGGCCGCTGTCGATCGCGTGCGTCGCGCCGATCGCGGGTCGGCTATCCGACCGCTATTCGGCGGGCGTGCTTGCGACTGCGGGTCTCGCCGTCTTCACCGTCGGACTCGCGCTCTACGCGACGCTCTCGCCTGTAGCGAGTTCGCTCGTCATCGTTTTGCACGGCATCGTCTGCGGGCTCGGCTTCGGCTTCTTCCAATCCCCGAACAACCGCGAGTTAATCGGCGCCTCGCCGCGCAGCAAAAGCGCTAGCGCAGGGGGCTTGCTGGCCACGATTCGGACGAGCGGCCAAACGCTCGGGACATCGATCGTCGCGCTCGTCTTCGGTGCTTGGGGAGCTTCCGTCGCCGTCGACGGTGCGGCGCGTACGGCGGTCCTGCACGCGGTCCCGGTCAGCCTGTGGATCGCTTGCACGTTCGCCGGAATCGCGACGCTAGCAAGCGGCTTGCGGCTGCGTGCGCTGCCCGAGCGCACGCAGCCGACATTGCAAGTGTGACCGGGGCCAACTTTTCGATCCTGAGGGCTCGCGCGCTGCGTGTCTCGGCGCAGCGCGTCGACTATTAAGTAGTGATGATACCAGCTACCGATTACCGAACACCAGCGCTGCCGTTCTTGAGCGACCTAGCGGCGCTCGGACGACACCGGAACGTGCAGATCCTCAGCCGGCTGCACGGCGGCCAACTGCGCTTCAACGACATGTTGGCGAGCCTGCCCGCAGTCGGTGAAGACGGTATCAATAATTCTCTGCGCGAACTCGACCACGCCGGACTCGTTATCCGGCGTGTGGAGTCCGGACCGCCGCTTCGCGTCCTCTACGCGCTCACAGCCGCGGGCGAACGCCTTGCGCCGGCACTCGAATCGCTCGCAGCGTGGGCCGAAGAAGCGGGCCAACACCGGACTGCTAACTAGGCGTAAACGCCGCGCGTGTTCATCGACGCTACCACACGATCGATGGCGAGCATGTAAGCTGCCGTGCGAAGCGGCACACCCCGTAACTCCGCAATCTCGCTAATCTTGGCAAAATTTTCCAGCAAGACGTCGGCTAAGCGTTCGTTTACCTCCGACTCTTTCCAGAAGTAGCCGGCGCGGTCTTGAACCCACTCGAAATAGGAAACCGTTACACCACCGGCATTAGCGACGATATCCGGAATGACGATAATGCCGCGCTCCTTAAAGATATGATCCGCGTCGGGCGTCGTTGGGCCGTTTGCGCCCTCCACGATCAACTTCGCCCGTACGTCGCGCGCATTAGCAAGCGTCAATTGCTTTTCGAGGGCGGCGGGAACCAGCACGTCGCACGGCAGCTCCAAGAGCACTTCATTGGTAACGCGTTCGCCCCCGCGGTAACCGTCGAGCGAATGGTGCTCTTGCGCGTAGGCTGTCGCTCCGGCAATGTCGAGTCCGCTCGGGTTATAGTAGCCGCCCGTGACGTCCGAGATAGCGACGACAATGCAGCCTGCGTCGACGAACATCTTCGCTGCAACCGAGCCGACGTTGCCGAAACCCTGAATCGCGACCTTGGCGCCGGCCGGGTCGATGCCCATGCGCCGCATCTGAGCGAGGGCCACGAGCGAGACGCCGCGCCCGGTCGCTTCGACGCGCCCGCGCGAGCCGCCGATCGCGAGCGGTTTCCCCGTAACGACGCCAGGCACGTGCTGACGCGTATGCATGCTATAGGTGTCCATGAACCAGGCCATGATCTGCGGGTTCGTACCGACATCGGGCGCGGGAACGTCCTTATCGGGTCCGACCACTTCGACCAGTTCGGCCGCGTACCGGCGCGTAATTCGTTCGAGTTCGCCCTGCGAAAGGGTCGCCGGATCGCAAGTAACGCCGCCCTTACCGCCGCCGAAGGGCAGGTCGACGACCGCGCACTTCCAAGTCATCCAGAAAGCAAGGGCGGTCACCTCATCGAGCGTGACGCCCGGATGGTAGCGGATGCCACCCTTCGCCGGTCCGCGAGCGAAGTTGTACTGCACGCGATAACCCGTGAACACTTCCAGCTCGCCGTTATCCCGCTGAAACGGAATTGCAAAGATAATTTGACGCGACGGCTTGGTAAGGATCCGCCGAATGCCGGGATCCAGATCGAGCAGAGCGGCCGCTTCGTTGAAATAAGCGATCGCGTCGCCGAATACCGACACTTCGCGGACGGCGGTCATCATGATGACACTGGCAACCTCTTGGTGTGTAACACTCCCTGCAGTTCCCGGCCTCGTTTACGTTACCCTACAAATGGATAATGGCGAACTTGAAAGACTGTCCATTTGTAGAGGCACGTGCGCGACAACCGGTAAGGGGACGGCCGAGGAGCGGGATTGTAGCTCGTGCGCGAGTCAGGCGATGCGGCTTTTGCTCCGTCTCCATGCACCGTACGTCGCCGTCCCCGGACCTACCAAAGAGTAAGTTTGCCGCTTGACGACAGCTTAACGCACCCGCTTACAACTAAAACGAACTGCCCTATACGTTAAAGCGGAAGTTGACGACGTCACCCTCCTGCATGCTGTAGTCTTTGCCCTCACTTCTTAGGAGGCCGGCGGCTTTGATCGCTTCCATCGTACGCAAGCGCGCGTAGTCGCCATACGAAACGATCTCCGCGCGAATGAAACCCCGCTCGATATCGGAGTGAATCTTCCCTGCAGCCTGCGGCGCTTTCGTGCCGACGTCGATCGTCCACGCCCGCACTTCGATTTCGCCCGCGGTCAGAAACGTCATGAGGCCGAGTAACTGATACGTGCTCAAAATAAGCTGATCGAGGCCGCTGCGGTCGATGCCCAGTTCCGCCCGAAACGTCTTTGCTTCATCCTCATCGAGCCCGGCGAGTTCGGCTTCGATTTTTCCGCAAAACGAGATGGCGAGACTTCCCTCGGAAGCCGCAAGCGCGAACACTTCTGCAGCCAGCGGACCCGGTTGCAAAATCTGCTCTTCATCGACGTTCGCGACGTAGAGCAGCGGCTTGGCAGTCAAAAGGAAGCTTTCGCGCGCGAGTTCCTTCTCGAGCGACCCGCGCGCGAACGAACGCGCCGGCCGGCCTTGTTCGAGCGCCGCGCGCAGTGCCTTCGCGGCCGCCACGCGCGGCGCGAGTTTCGTATTGACGCGTGCCTCACGTTCGAGTTTGTCGACGCGCTTGCCGAGCGTCGCTAGATCCGCGAGCGCCATCTCGATGTTGATAATCTCGATGTCCCGCAACGGATCCGGGCCGCCCTCCACGTGCGTGACGTCGTCGTCTTCGAAGCAGCGGACGACCATCGCCACGGCATCGGTCTCGCGAATATGGCTCAGAAACGCGTTGCCTAGCCCCGCACCCGAGCTCGCACCCCGCACGAGGCCGGCGATATCGACGAAACGCATCGTCGCCGGCACGATGCGTCGAGCGCTGACGATCTCGGACAGAATGCCCAGGCGGCCGTCCGGAACCGGGACTTCACCGACGTTGGGTTCGATCGTCGCGAACGGGTAGTTGGCTGCCAATGCCTGCGCCGAGCGCGTCAAGGCATTGAAGATGGTCGATTTACCGACATTCGGTAAGCCGACGATGCCGCATGAAAGTGCCAAACCGTCGCTCGCGGTTCGCTCAAGGCAAGGATTCGTCCTGGACGCGTAGGATTTCGGCACATGCGCCAAATGAGGGTCGACAAGCTCGGCATCGACCTGTTGACTCACGACCCGGTCGTCATCCTCAAGGACCTGGAAGGAAAGCGGTATCTGCCGATCCTGATCGGGCCGTTCGAAGCGACCGCGATTGCCTTGGCGCTCGAGGGAACCGCCGTCCCCCGCCCGCTCTCACACGACTTAATGCGGACCATGCTCGAGTCGCTGCACGCTTCGCTCGAGCAAATCGTCATCCACGATATCAAGGACTCGACCTTCTTTGCGAAGCTGATCGTGCGTCAGAACGGCGACACGCGCGAGATCGACGCTCGCCCCTCGGACGGCATCGCACTCGCCTTACGCATGCAAGCGCCGATTTTCGTTTCCGATAAAATCGTGCTTGAGGAATCCGTGGGCGACAAAAAAGCCGAAGCCGAAGAATCGTCGAAATTCCGGAAGTTCATCGAGGAGCTCAAGCCGAGCGATTTCAAGGAGTAGTCTGCGCGCAATGCGGCGGCAATCGACTCAAGCGACGATGTACCGATGAATGACGAATCGCAGCCGACGAACGCCGAGCTGCTGCATGCAATAGTGGCGCTTCATGGGTTCACCGAAGCCGGCTTGCAACGGCTCGATGGCAAAATCGACGGACTCGACGGCAGGATCGACCGCCTCGAAGGCAGACTAGGCCAACTCGACGGCAGGATCGACCGGCTCGCAGGCAGGGTCGGCCAACTCGATGCGAAGATTGATATCCTAAGGTTCGACATGAACAAGCGGTTCGACCGCGTGTACGACGATCTTGACGAGCTGAAAACGCGCGTTGCGCGCCTGGAGCACCACCCTACGTAACGCTCGACACGCCGGGCCGTTCGAGGACCGGGGCGCCGCTTCCCGAACCTCGCCGAGTCTTTCTATTGGAGGTTCATCGTGGCTAAGGAACGAGCCGAAATCGGAGTCTTCGGCGGCTCCGGTTTCTACTCGCTGCTCGAAAATGCGCGCGAGGTCTGGATCGAGACCCCATACGGCGCGCCGAGCGATAAAGTGGCGATCGGCGAGATCGCGGGCAAGACCGTCGCCTTCCTGCCGCGGCACGGCAAGGAGCATCAGTATCCGCCGCAGGCGATCAATTACCGCGCAAACCTGTGGGCGATGAAGGAGCTCGGCGTCACGCGGATCATCGGCCCAACGGCCTGCGGCTCGCTCAAAAAAGAAGTCGCTCCCGGGGACATGGTCGTAGCCGATCAAGTCGTCGACCGTACGGCCGGCCGTAAGGATACGTTCTACGACGGGCCGATTACGACGCACGTGAGCTTCGCCGATCCGTATTGTCCGCAACTGCGACCGCTTGCGATCGACGCGCTCAAATCCCTCGACATTACGACGCACGAGACCGGTACGATCGTCGTCATACAAGGCCCGCGCTTCTCGACGCGGGCCGAGTCGAAGTGGTTCCAAGACGCAGGCTGGGAAGTCATCAACATGACGCAGTACCCCGAGTGTTATCTCGCGCGCGAACTCGAGATCTGCTACGTCAATATCTCGCTAATAACCGATTACGACGTCGGGCTTCCGGGCGCGATGCCGGTGACGCACGAAGACGTGCTCAAAGTGTTCGCGAGCAACAACGAACGGGTGAAGCAAGCGATCTTTAAAATCATCGCAGCGATTCCCGCCGAGCGTTCGTGCGGTTGCGGTTCAGCGCTCGCAAGCGCGCGAGCGTAACCGCAAAAACGTGCGCAAACTAGGCGCAGTCGATATAGCTGCGTACGGGCGCGCGTTCGTGCTGCTGGTACGCAATCCGCAGATCGCGCTCGCTCCGCTAGTCGCTTATGTCGCGCAAATCTTGCTCTTCATGCTCTTTCCCGCGCAACTTGGAGCGGGCTTCCTGAGCAGCGCCAATTCCGGGCTCGCCGGACTCGCGGCCCAGCTCATCGGATCGTTCGGCCTCGCCGTCGCGCTGATCGTCGCCTCGACGGTCTGGCGACGCGGCCGCGCGCCGTTCGACGACGCTTGGGATGAAGCGCGGCGTAAAGCCGGCGACATTCTCTTCGCCGCGCTCGGCTTCGGCTTCGTCGTCTACATCGCGAGCCTCGTCGGGTCGTTTCTGGGCGCTTACGGCACGCTTGCGCTGACGCTCGTTGCGTACTACTTCTTCATCTATACGATGCCCGCTGCGGCCATCGGCGGCGTGCCTGGCAGCGCCGCGCTCAACGTTTCCGTCGAACGCGCGCGGCGCGCTCCGCTACCGACGCTCGTCGTGACGGCGGTCTACATGCTCGCCTTCACGTTCGTGCCGGCGCTCGCGGTGCAAGCGTTGAGCCCGATCTTGCTCGGAAATTCCATCTTCGCTTCGGGGATCGCGTCGTCGCTCATCGTCGCCGTCATCAAGGCGATCGTCTCCGGCTACGTCGCGCTCGTTCTCGCGAAGACCTACGAAGACGTTTCGTACGGTCGCTCTTTTTGAGAGTCGTTCCAAACCGAGCCTGAACGACGCGCGCGCAGCCGCTCCTCGAGGATCTCACGCAAAGCCGGTGCCAGCGTGAAAACCTGTTTATGCGCTTCGCGCAGCGGATGCGGTCGGGGCAACGGTTCTTGCAACGCTCGGGCATTGCGGCGCAGGCCTTCGATACCGGCGACCGTACACTGCTCGCGTAAGGCTCCGATCGTTGCTTCGCTTCGGACGTGAATTGGGACCCGCTCCACGAGCGGCCCCGTGTCGATCCCGCGCTCGATGTAATGAATGCTTACCGCAGGCTCGATACCCAGCAGAAGCGACCATTCGCAAGCGTTCATGCCACGTATCTCCGGCAGCGGCCCATGATGCGCGTTAAGGATACGGCCCCGAGCTGCATCGATGAAAGCCGTCTGGAGCACGCCGCCACCTCCGTAGAGCACTCCGTCCGCTTGCGCGGTATGAACGAACGACAGCGCACGCGCATCATCGAGTGACGTCACGACCCGGTATGCGACACGCCGTCGCTTACACCATCGCCGCAGCGAGCGCTCCCCAACGGAGTTCTTTAGCAGGTATTCTCGCAGGGGTGAACCGGCGCTCTCGGGCGATACCCGGCCAAGCCAGCGCCGCACGGCACTTACGATGAAGCCGAACCCACGTTGACGGATGTAGGCTCGAATGCGCGCGGGGTTAGCGGCTCCGACGACGAGAACCCCCACGACCGCAATCCCATCGCGCGCGAGAAGCGTCGCGAGTGCAACGACGTGCAGCGACCGGTCGAACCCCGCCGTAAGCACGACGCGGGTCACGCTTTCGCCGACTCTGCGGCAAGCCGCGCACGAAGCTTCGTTAACGCGTCCAAATGATATTTCGCGGCCCAATTCGGATAGCGCAGCCGCATATAGCGGCCCCAGAGCGGCCGCGACCCCGCTACCGCACCGCGGATGCCAGAGTCCGGGTGACGCAAATGCTGGGCGTGGCAAACCGCATCGACGAGCTTCGCCGCCGCATTTACCCAGCGCAGGTCGGCTTCGCGCGCGTCCGCGGCAAGAAAGCAGATGGCGAGTTGCGCGCTACCCGTAAGACAAACGAATCGTCCGGCACGCTTCCAGCGTGTGTCGTAAGCGCCGGGAAGATTGCCACCTGCAATTTCAGCTCTGCGGCGGAGCGTTTCGAGCGCTTGCATCGCGGCTTCGCCGACGCGCGCGTCTTCCAGCAATCGCGCACTCTCGAGTAGCCCCCGCAACAGATAGGCGATCGTGTGCGTAAACGCCGGAGCATCCGGATCGAAGCCCCAATCGCTGAAGGCGCCGTTCGCGCGGCGTTTGTCGAGTACTGCCTCCAATACACGTTCGGCAGCCGCACGTACCGGTGCCGCCCTCGACAGCTGCCACACTTCCAGCATCGGCCAGGCGACCTGCGTGTAGTAGCTCGGGTTGAAGTTGCTGCGATAATTACCGCTTACGAACGTTCCGTCAGCGTCGACGCCGGCGGAAAGCCAAGCGCTCGCGCGCTGTGCGGAGTCCAGCCAGCGCTCTTCGCCCGTTGCCCGGAAGAGCGCGCACATTCCCTTAACGATTTGTGCAGTGTTGAAAACGCTCGCTTCGGGTCGTTTCGGCGGATGCGTACCGGCGTGCCAGAAGCCGTCTCTGGCCTGAATTTCGAGGAGCCATCGACCGAGCGCGATCGCCCGCTCGAGCGCCATTCCATCGCCAGCCTCGACTCCCGTTGCAATGAGCGTCGGAATGAGATAGCCCGTCGTCTCGGGATACGGCGGCGACCAGCCCCGCAGCGGAAGATAGTACGCACACGACCCGCCACGGCCGCGCTCGATCGAACGGAGCGTCCAACGATACGTAGCGACGAGGTGACGCCGGTAGCGCGCATCGGATGCAATCACGCCGGCGTCGCGCTGCTAAGCGCCGCGGGCGCAGCCGCAGGGGGCGCGATCACGTACGATAGGGTAGCGGGAAGTTTACCTTCCAACGACATAACGACGACGCGGCCTTCTTGTGCATTGCCGAAGCGCGGGAAATGCGCAGCGAACTCGAGCCGGCACTCGACGTTGAAGGATGGCCGCAGGTCCGCGAGATGTCGCCCGATTTGGGTTTCGATCGACACCACACCGGCCGTTAGATGCGCTACAAGTCCGGGATGCAAGTGCACGCGGCTTTCTATTAGGTGGTCGCCCGCGCCGTCGATGCTATCTTCAAACATCCATTCATCATGCTCGTAACGAACCGCGCGACGATGAACGGCCTTCGCAGCGGAACGTTGGAAGCCGTCGTGTGCGCCGGCGAATGCCGCTATGCCGGGGCCAGCCAGCGAAAGCGACGGCCCGATCGGGCACGCGCGGCGCGCGACACGGAAAACGTCCCACATTTCCGATTGCTCGACTGCGTCGATTTGCACCGTGTTGTGCGCGGCAGTGCCGCGGGCGTAACGGCGCGCGGCATTGTTCTCGTAGTCGAGCACGCCCGCGTCGACGACAACGCGTTCGCCATCGAGCGCAAGCTCATAGCTCAAACAATCACAGTGTCCGTGGCCCGGCTGGTACTCGGGGCCCGGCGCCCCGCAATCGATAACGAGCATGCTCGCCGCATCCCTGATCACGTAATACCCGCTCGCCTCGAGCGCTCGAACCGAGAGACCGCGCGTCGCTCCAACCGGTTCGTAACCGAGCGTTGCCTTCGCATACGCGTACAACTCGACGGGCGATGGTCCGGTGCCCTCTGCCGTATCGTTAAACAGCGGCAGCGTCCCGTCCGGCATCAGGATCGCCGTCATAAAATCGAGGCCTGCCAGCGCGTGTGCACGTAGCGCTTCGAGCGTGCTCGCTGCTTGCGGATAACCTGCGGCACTTACGTAGACATATACGTCGAGGACGTCTTCGACCGCGATCGCATGATACATGGGGCTGCGTTCGTAGTGGCCGCCATCGGCAAGAAACTGCTCTTTGCACTGCGCTAGGAAAATTTCCAGGCCCCGCTTTTGCCAACGTTCCGCATCCGCACCCACAAAAAATAAGCCCGCAAACAGAAGCGCTTTCGTGTTTTTCAAATAATGGTTCGCCAAGATATGGAGCTCGAGATTGCTCTCGAGCCACAGCACCTGACCGTACAAAGCGCCGAGCCAAAGCTCGTCGATGTCTGCCGGGACCATGCGCGTCAGAAACTTTATCCAGTTCACGATGCGCAAAGACACCGCGTACGCAATCCAGCCGTCGCCCTTATCCGGAGGATTTTTTTCGATCCAGTCCGATACGATCGCACGTTTCCATTCCTGAGAACGGTGCGGGTCGTTCAGATAATCGAAATAGTGCAGCTGATAGCGCAGCGGTTGCCACATATCGCTCGTTTGCCAATCGAAACTGCCGTTAGGCCACGTATCTCTGCCGACGAAGCTCAAGCGATCGAGCAGCTTCGTGTCGTGCGCAAGCGGAAAATCCGCGCTAACGGATTCGCGTACGCGCGGACGATCGAGAGCCCGATGCGCTGGCGAGCTGCGGCGAAAGAGCCGGCGATACGCCATCTGTAAAAGCTGATCGCCACGCAGATAACCCATCGTCTGCACGTAAAGGCGCGCTGTATCGACGGATCGTGTCAGCATGGCTCGCTTCACTTCGCCTTCATCGCAACCGGTGCGAGTTGCATCCGCAGGTAATCGACGACGAGGCCCGCGGAGACGTTCGTGCGCGAGATACGTTCGACGTCGCCGATCGCGCCGAGCAGCGCGACGATCGAGCGCGTATCGCGCGCCGGCAACTCCGCGATGCGCGCGCGCTGATCGCCGGCGAGCAGCGGAACGTCGCCCGCTTGGAGCGAGAGCGCCGCCCAGTCTCGCGCTGCGACGCGCACGACCTCGATGAGCTCGCCGACGAGCGCGCGCTTCTCGGCTCCCGAGAGGCTGCGATCGTCGAGCCGCAAGAACGCGGAGCTTGGCTGCTCGCCTTTGACGGCGCTCGCGAACCACGCAAACGACGCGCTGCGAACGCCGGACTCGTCTTCATCGAGGACCGAGCGCGCGCGAGTGATACTCCCGAGCGCAACTTCCGCCGCTCTGCGCGCGGCATCCCGCGCGACGCCCGCGCCTTCGAGCACCCTCGCTACGTCCGAAGCCGGCAGCGGTCCGAATGGGATCTCGACGAAGCGCGAACGGATCGTCGCGAGCAGCGTGCCGGGCGAACTCGTCGTGAGGACGACGATGACCCCGCCCGGTGGCTCCTCGAAGAAGCGCAGCAAGGCGTTCGCGGCTTCATGCGTTGCAAACGCCACATCGCCGAGCAGGACGACGCGATAGCGGCTGCGATAGCCGTGCAACGAAAGTTCGCGCACGAGATCGCGCGCCGAAAGCTCGTCGTCGTGCAACGCGCTGCCGGCGTCGCGACCGATCTTGATCGTGCCCTCGGCTTCGACGAAATCGGGATGCGTGTGCGCGGCGAATAATTTGCATCCCGGGCAAATTCCGCAATACCCAAGCAGCGTCGTTTTCGGCGTTTCGCACAGCAGCGATTGCGCGAACCGGCGGCCGAACGTTTTCTTACCAACTCCGGCCGGCCCCGTGAAAAGATAACCGTGCGCGACTCGAACCGGGTCGAGCGTCGTAAAAAACGCGAGCGGCGCCTGCGCGCCCACGACGTCGAATTCGCCGTCGATCTTCATAGGGAGTATTTCGATTGCAGGGCGCGCCAGGCTGCATTCAAGAGCGGTTCCCGAGCGAGCATACCGTCCAGCGTTACGAACGTGGCGTCATCGCGTGCGAGCGCGAGATAACCGTCCCGGACCCGCCTGTGAAACGCGCCGTCTTCCCGTTCCAAGCGATCGATGGGCAGTCCGTCCGCGAGAGCGCGCGCGCGGACGCGTTCCCGCGACACGTCGATGCCGACGTCGATAAGCAGCGTCAGATCGGGATAGCGGCCACGGGTCGCGATCGCCGCCAGCATCCGCAGCGTCCCAAGATCGAGGCCGCGTCCGAAACCCTGATAGGCGAGGGTCGCGGCGACGTACCGGTCGCAGAACACCCAACGCCCCTCGCCCAGGGCCGGTTCGATAATCTCGCTCACGTGTTGCGCCCGAGACGCATTCACGACGAACGCCTCGGCGAGCGGATCGATCGCTAGGCCCGGCTCGAGGAAGGTGGTCCGTAACCGGTTACCGAGCGCGGTCCCGCCTGGTTCACGGGTGGCGACCAAAGCGACACCCGCAGCTTCGAGGCGCGCGGCGAGGCCCGAAAGCAACGTCGATTTGCCGCTGCCCTCGATGCCTTCGACGCACACGAAGCGAGCTGCGTTTACGCGGGCGCTCCACGATAGAAGAGCACGCGCCGGTTCGGTTCCATGCCGGTACTACGCGACATGACGCGGTGTTGCTCGGCAAGTTGATGCTGTAAGCGTCGCACGTACGACGACTGCGGCGTCAATTCGATCGGTTGGCTATCGACGAGCACCTTGTAGATCGCTTCGCTCGCTTCGCGCAGCGCGATCTCTTCGGCATCGATCGACGGCAGCGCGAAGATATCTTTGAGCGCGTGCATGATCTGGGCGGTCGTGTTCGTTTTGATCGAATAGATCGGGACGTTCTCGGTCGCAATCGACTTGAGTTTATCGGAATCGCGCCGCTCGAGCGATTTGAGCGTTAATACGACGTCGGCATCGTCCCACTTGCGAGCGATCGACGCATTCACGCTCAAGTTGTGAATCGCGCGTTCGATTTTGTTCCGCGAGACACCGTAGGGAAAGAGCAGCATGTGCGGCTCTCGTTCATCACCACGCTCGTCGAAGTCACCCGCGTGCATCGCAGCCACGAATTCGGGATCGGGCACGGCGCGCGGCGCCGGCGCTACGGCGGGGACTCGGCGTTGCGGGGCCAGCGGCACCGCTTCGGAGAGCACCTGGACTGCCCCGCCCGCCAGGCGTTGCCGCACTTCGGGCTGCGGAGCATAGCCCCGTAGTAATCCATCGACCGTGTCGGCCACGTTCTGATAGATCGATAGCCGGTTGCGATCGTTGATTTCGATCAGCACTTCGAAGGTCGGCGGCGCTTTGCGTTCCAGTACGGTTTTACGCGTCCCGCGCCGGCGTGCTTCTTCATCGGAGAGCGTCACCGTGCTGATGCCGCCGACGAGATCCGAAAGCGTCGGATTCATCAACAGGTTTTCGAGCGTCTTGCCGTGCGCCGTACCGATCAGCTGCACGCCGCGTTCGGCAATCGTACGCGCCGCAGTCGTTTCCGCCTCGGTACCGATTTCGTCGATGACGATCACTTCGGGCATGTGATTCTCGACGGCTTCGACCATCACGTTATGTTGTAGCCCGGCGTCGGCAACTTGCATGCGCCGCGCGTGCCCGATGCCGGGATGCGGAATATCGCCGTCGCCGCCGATTTCGTTCGACGTATCGACGATGACCACGCGTTTGCGGTCGTCGGCGAGCACGCGCGCACATTCGCGCAGAATCGTCGTCTTGCCGACACCCGGCGGCCCGAGCAAGCAAATCGATTTGCCGCTGCGCACGACGTCGAGCACGATGTCGATCGTGCCGAAAACGGCGCGCCCGACTCGGCATGTCAAGCCGACCACGTTACCGGCACGGTTGCGTATCGCCGAGACGCGATGCAACGTCTGCTCGATACCCGCCCGGTTGTCGCTCCCGAATTGCGACAGGCGCGAACTGACGTGCGCGAGATCTTCGAGCGTTACCTGTGCGTCGCTCAAATACACGAAATCGTCCGGAAAGCGCGCTTCCGGTTGACGCCCGAGATCGAGCACGACTTCGACGAGCGCTTCGAGATTCGGAAGCCGGACGAGCGCTTGCCGTATCGGTAGTGGAAAGATATCGAGAAGTCGAGTCAGTTCCCAGTGCGAAGAGAGATCTTCGGCGTTAACAGCCAATGCACGTCCTCGGCGAGAATTCGGCCGCTGCCGCTCCTGCGAGCGAATGCGACCGCTGTTGCGGTGATTCGGGCTCACGTATGGGGAACCCCCCGCACGATCTTCGGCTCACGCTTCTTCTACCACGCGGATCGAACGAAGTTCCGAATCGTACGGGCCTTGCATGCGCACGCCGGCCTTCTTTTCGAGATCGAGGTACGCCACGATCTCCGGCGTGATTTCTTCCCCGGGCGAAATGACGGGTATCCCCGGTGGATATGGCGTGATCACCTCCGCACAGATGCGCCCCGCGCTCTCCTTAAAACGAATCAACTCCGTCGAAGCGAGAAACGCTTCACGCGGATTCATGCGAATCGGTGGAATCCGCGGTAAGTTATAGGTACCGGTCTTCAAGCGGCGTTCTAGAACGCCCGACGGAGAGAAGACATCGATCGGACGATCTTCGCGCGAGAGCTCCTTGACGCCGTAGACGAGCCGGTCGGCGGACTCTTGCGTCGTACCGATCGTGAAGAGCGCGAGACAGTTGAAGAGATCGGCGAGTTCGCATTGCACGTTATAGCGACGGCGCAGAATCTCTTCCGCTTCGTAACCCGTGTAACCGAGTTCTTTCACCGTGATCGTAATCTTGGTCGGATCGAGATCGAACACGCCCGGGCGGCCGACTTCCTCTTCTCCGAAACACGTCACGCCGTCGATGTCGTTGAGCCGGCGCCGCGTATCGTTCGCAAGCTCGATCGTACGCGAAAGGAGCGCGCTGCCTTCGACGGCCATCTGACGCCGGGCGACATCCAGCGACGCGACGAGCACGAGATTCGGCGACGTCGAGAGGAAGAGCTTTACGACGGCTTTGAGCCGATCCACGCGGATGCGCTCGCCCTTCTGATGCAGCATCGCCGTCTGTGAAAGACTTCCCAGCATCTTATGCGTCGAATTGATGCACATATCGGCGCCCGCTGCGAGCGCATCGATCGGCAGCGCGGGATGAAAGTGAAAGTGGGGGCCCCACGCTTCGTCGACTAGGAGCGGCAAGCCGTGCCGGTGCGTAATCTCCGCTATCGATTCGAGGTCGGCTGCAACGCCGTAATACGTCGGGCTGACGATGTAGACGGCTTTCACGCCCGGATGCGCTTCGAGCGTGCGCCGCACGGTCTGGGGCGTTACGGTGTGATCCATGTGCAGCGCGTCGTCGACTTCCGGGGCCATCCACACCGGCTGCGCGCCGCTCATGATGAGCCCGCCCATCGCGCTCTTATGCGCGTTGCGCGGAACGGCCAGCTCGTCACCCGGATTGAGCGCGGCCATCATCATGATCTGATTGCCGCTCGTCGAGCCGTTGATGAGAAAGAACGAATTGTCGCTGCCATACGCCTCCGCCGCGAGCTGCTGCGCGTCGGCGAGCGCCTCGGAGGGTTGCAGCAAATCGTCGAGGCCGCGGATCTGCGTCAGATCGATCGCAAGCACGTTATCACCGAGAAAGTCCCGCAGCTCACGGTCCATACCTCGACCCTGCATATGCCCCGGGGTGTGAAACGGAATGACGCCGGAGTCAACGTAATCGAGGAGGACATCGAAGTACGGCGTCCGCGACTGATCCACGTGCGAGGGGATTCCCCGCGTACGTCACGATCTCCGTCCTCGAGATGCTTCTTGCTACGGGCCATCTTTTTTGCTTACGATCATCGCCCTCGGGGAGCCGTGGCGAAGCTTATTCGACGCGCTCGTTGATCGAGACGTTGTATAAGAATAAGAATTTGTGCCACTCGCCGGGCAGCGTATTGCGTTTGACGCGAATCCATGGAATATATTTCGGCGCCTTCGGTTTGCGTTTGAGGAGCATGTTCGCATGCTCGGGAGTTCTGTTATTTTTACGGTTGTTGCAACGCATGCAGGCGCAGACTAGATTTTCCCACGTCGACGGGCCACCTTTGCTGCGCGGCAAGACGTGATCGACCGTCATCAAACGCTCGCCCTTGAGATTGCAGTACTGGCAGGTGTAATCGTCGCGCAACAAGATATTCTTCTTCGTCAGTGCGACCTTCTGCATCGGACGCCGAATGTAATAGAGCATGCGGATGATCGAAGGCAGCCGCATCTCGTACGAGGGCGAACTCAATATTTGAGAACGCCCGTGCACGACTTCTGCTTTACCGGAGAACAGTAGTTTGACGGCCCGCTGAAAACTCGTGATGTTCAGCGCTTCGTACGTGAAGTTCAAGACGAGAACGTCGTTCACAATCCTCGTTTCCTAACGCACGCCATTCGGACGTCCGTAAGCAACACCGTGATTGCCGAGCGTTCCTCGGGCTTCATTTGCGATGCGATACGGTCGAACGCCACACCCGCGACGTCGATTGCGATCTCGGCGCTTCTGACGTCCGCGAGCGCGCCGTCGCCCGGCTCCAAGTATGCGTGCGCGGCAAGGGCCAGTGACGCGACGACCTCGGTAACAAGAGCGTCGACCGGAGGCACCGCGGTCGCATCGGCTGCGTGGCCATCTGGCGCTCCAGTACGCCGCCTCGCGAACCATTCCCCGCAGGGGACCGGCACGGTGCCGGGCGCTTAGGCGGCGGAGCGATCGTGGTTCTGTACGAGTTCCCGTACGAAATAGGCGTGCACGCGGTCGTCGTCCGTCAGTTCGGGATGGAAAGATGTCGCCATGACGTTGCCTTGCCGGACGAAAACGCCGTGCCCCCCATGCGTACCCAGCAGTTCGACGCCCGGGCCCGCTCGCTCGATCCACGGTGCGCGAATGAAGATCGCCGGAAACGGCCGGCTGCCGAGAACGGGAACGTGAAGCGGCACTTCCTCCGAAGCGATTTGACGGCCGTAAGCGTTGCGCCGCACCGTGATATCGATGAGGTCGAGCGTCTTCTGGTCTAAGCCTGCGACGTCGTGCGCGGCTAAGATCATGCCCATGCACGTGCCCCAGAACGGCATGCCGGCGCGGACGCGCGCCACGATCGGTTCGATCAGCGCGAAACGTTCGAGCAACCGGATGACGGTAGTCGACTCACCGCCCGGAATGACAAGCGCGTCGACCGCGGCTACGTCGGCTCGCGTTTTCACGCGCATGGCTTCGGCACCCGACGCCCACAGCGCGCTAAGATGCTCGGCGACGTCACCTTGCAACGCGAGCACTCCGACCACGCTTCCACGGCGCCCGGGCTCGAGCATTAGTTGCCGCGCGCGCTCAGCAGCGCTTTCTCATCGAGTTGCCGCAGATCGATGCCCAGCATCGGACGCGCACCGGCGAGCGAGAGCGACGCCTCGACGACGGCTTGCGGGTCTTCGAAATGGGTCGTTGCCGCGACGATCGCTTTGGCGTACCGTAGCGCGATCTCAGGGTCGACTTTTGGAAATCCGTTGTCGTCGTACGCGGGGAGACCGTCCTTATAGATTGCAGCCGCCTTGAAAATGCCGCTGCCCACGAAGATGCCTTCGGCGCCGAGTTGCATCATGAGCGCGGCGTCGGCCGGCGTCGAGACGCCGCCCGCGCAGAAAAGCACGACCGGCAAGGACTTCGTTCGCGCGACGTCCCGGATGAGTTCGAGCGGTGCGCCGATCTCGCGCGCTCGCGCCACGAGTTCTTCGGCGGGCGCGACCGAGAGCTCGGCGATCGCGTCGCGAATCGCGCGCATGTGGCGCACGGCTTCGACGATGTTGCCGCTGCCCGCCTCGCCCTTGCTGCGGATCATCGCGGCACCCTCGGCGATCCGGCGTAAGGCTTCGCCGAGATCCCGCGCGCCGCACACGAACGGCACCGAAAACGGGCTCTTGTCGATATGGTACTTGTCATCGGCCGGCGTCAGAACTTCGGACTCGTCGACGTAATCGACGCCGAGCGCCTCCAAGGCGCGCGCCTCGGCGAAATGGCCGATGCGGGCCTTGGCCATGACCGGAATCGTCACGGCATCCATGATGCGCTGGACGAGGGACAGATCGCTCATACGCGCGACGCCACCCGAAGCGCGAATGTCGGCCGGTATGCGCTCGAGCGCCATCACGGCAACGGCACCCGCTTCCTGCGCTACGACGGCTTGTTCGGGCGTCACGACGTCCATGATGACGCCGCCCTTGAGCATCTGCGCGAGCCCGCGCTTAACGACCAGCGTCCCGGTTTGCGAACCATTCTCTCCGAGCGACATCTCAATGACCTCTCCGCTCCGCCTAAGAGCGTCTCTACCGTCTCTATTCTATCAAGCAAGGGCAAGGAGAACAGTAGGAACGCCCTACGCGAACTCGTCGGCGCCTCGGCCGGCGACACCGGCGACACGCTCGCATCGTCGGGCGGCGAGGTCTCGCCCGGGGAGTGTTTGACGAGCGGATAGGCGAGCGGCGGAGACGTGTACGGCACTTGGACGCCGCCCTCGGTCGGCTCCGGCGGCGGCGTCGGCAGCGGGGTCGGCGCGCGCGTCGCTTTCGGGATGGGTCGTGGCGTCGGCTGGGGCGTCGGCTCGGGCGTCACGCGCGGATCGGGAAACGCGGGGTCGGTGGCGACGGTCGTCACCTGTCGGCGCCGCAGCGTCAGCGAATTCGGGCCGCCGACGTCCGCCGGCGAGGGCGTCGTAATCGGCAACAGCGTCGCGGGCGCCTGGGCGACCTGCCGCAGAACGCGATTCCCCATCCCGTTCCCGACGAAGATGGCGCTCAGCAACGCGAGCGCTCCGAGGATCAACAGCGTCGAGAGGCCGGTACGCGGCCCCACTCAGCGAGCCTCCAGCGCCAGACCGGCGTACTGATCGGGCGACGTCGGAAATGCTTCGCGGTCGAGCGGCGTGCCGTGCAGGGTCAGCGCCAGCAGCTGGCCCGCAGCGAGCGTGCGCCGCACGCTCGTCGTGCGAAAATCGAGCGCTACGTCGCGTTCCACGTCGTCGAGATTGCAAATGAATGCGCGCACGGCGCCTCCGTCGTCTTCGAAGACGACCGCTCCGACTTCGATTGGGGAGATCGACGCTTCGTCACTGACGTCCGTCCCGGCATAGACGCTGCGAAACGGTTCCTCCGCCGACGCTTCGCGCATATCACCGTAGATGCATTTGTGTTCGACGTCGACCACGTAGGTGCAGCGCCCCGTCCCCCACCGAACGCGGACGCAGGCGACCCACTTCCAGCCTTCCGGGATCAGCGGCGAAAGATGGGGCCGTCCGCTCGTACGATAGCCGTCCAGGCCGCCGACGGTTTCTGCGACGGCCCACAGATACTTGGCGCCCGTCCACGGCGACATGTACATGCCACGATTGGTGAGCGAGCCGCCGTCGAACCATTCGGCAAATTGTCCCGGTACCGTGTTGCGCCGCGCCCCCTCTTCCATCGTCGCATAAATCTTTTCCAGCCAACCGGCGCCCTCATCGACGAACCCGTTGCGTGCCAGCGCGACCGCGAACCAAAGCGTGAGATCGGGCCACACGCCGCCGAGCAGTCCGAAGCCGTGCGACGGAAAATACCAGGAGTCGGCCGTCGAGATCGTGCGCAACCCGACGGGCGTGACGAAGTCGGCTTCCGATAAACGCGCCAGGAGCGCCCGGCGCTGATCGTAACTAGCGACGCCGAAGAGGACCGGAAACACTTCGTCGGCCGTTAGATTGTCTTGATAATTGCGGTCCTTATCGTAGTTCAACACGAACGCGCCCGTGTCGTCATTGAAAAGGCACGCCATCATACGCGCGCGTAACTGCTCCGCTTCGTGCGCGTAACGTTCCCAATGCGGGCGTTCGCCCGCAACCGCGCACAGCATTGCGGCGGCTTCGAGAGCGAACACCGCTTCCGCGTTGATTTCCGTCACCGCGCCGTCGAGCGTATAGTACGGGATGATATTGCGCCATGACGTGATGCCGTACATATCGACGCCTTTGGCGTTGCAATAGACGAGGCCGTTATCGTCGCGCTGCGAGAGCAGGTAATCGGCGATGCGAACGATTAGCGGGATGAGGTTTTTCACCCACGCATCGTCGAGCGTCGCATTGTAATGATGCAGGATCGCGACGAGGTGCAGCGGCGTGTCGTCGTTGATGTTCAGATCGTACGACGTCCGGAAGCCGCTCACGCCGCGCACGTATTCGACGATTTGTCCGGACTCTTCGGCGAAGCGATTGAACAGATCGAGCGCGTCGCGGCTGAACTGCGGCAAAAAGTAGTCGAATCCGTGCACGAACCACGACGTGTCGCGCGAAACCAGGATGTCCGAGGGCGGCGAGTTGGTCGCACCCCAGCCCTGCGGATAATCTTTGATGATGCGCAGCATGTTCGCTTTCGCCCAAACGACGCCGCGACTGATGACGGGCGAAGGGACCATGAAGCGCGCGTCCGCGAGCGCTTGCGCGTAATAGGTTTGCGTCTTTTCCAGAGCGCGCGTATCGGCGAGCAGCCCGTCGAAGATCGCCTGTGCCGCGGTTCGGCCGCGGCCGTCATAAGCGACTACGAGCCGTAACGTTTCGCGCGCGCCGGGCGCGACGGCGATGCGATACTCGAGCGCACCGAAGATACGGCCGCGAGCGTACTCCGCAAGCTCCGGCGTCACTTCATCGAGGTGGCCTTCTTCGCGCAGCGCCCCGTGGCGCATCGCTTTGAGCAGCACTTGCTCGCGCAGTGCGACGATCGCGGCTTCGGGCTTGCGCGAGCCGCCCCAGATGCGGGCCGCGGCCGTTTCTTCGCTCCACGCGCACAGGTGGTCGCCTTGAACGGCGGCATGCACTTCGGGCTCGGGTTCGCCGTAGAAACGCTGTCCCACGAGTAACGCCCAAGGGAAGATCGTCGCGAGCACGGACTCGCGCGACGAATTCGATAACGTTACGTCGATGACGAACGCGACCGCCCGCTCGTGAACCGGTCCGTGCGGCACGTAAAAACATTCCGTTACCAGTAAACGTTCGTCGAGTGCGAATTCCGAAATCTGCGCGTACGGAAGGAACGTGAATTCGCGCTCGATCTGGTGCGGGAAAATCGTCCGGTCGCGGTCGCGCAGCCGGTACGCAATCTGGTGCGTCCCGAAGATGATGCGATCGCTATCGGCGTCCCACAAACCGCGGACGCCGCCTTTGGGCGTGCAGGAGGCATACGTTTTGAAGTTACCGAGGGTCAGGCCGAAGGGCGTTTCGGATTCGGGCAAGACGTAAGCGCACAGTTCGTTCCGTTGCGCGTGGTAAGAGGGCGTCACAGACGCGAGCCTTTCGCGTGCGGAGAATGAGGCCCCCGGTTGGTCGGACGAAGAGACGGCGGTGCCGACGCTGCTGGCTCCCGCGAAAATAAATGCGACGCTCGAGATTCTCACGCGGCGCGACGACGGCTACCACGCGCTGCGCAGCGTCATGTTACCGATTGCCTTGTACGACCGCGTGGAACTCGAACCGAGCTCCGGCGCACGCTTCAGCTCGAGCGATCCGGCCCTAAAGAACGGAAACCTCATCGAGCGCGCACTCGCCGCCGCCGGCGTCGAGCAGAGCTTTGCCGTCACGCTGCAGAAGCGCATTCCGATCGGCGGCGGACTCGGTGGAGGCTCGAGCGATGCAGCCGCGATCCTGGCGGCGGCGATGGCAGGCACGCTTGGGCCCCGGCCGGAGCGTGACTGGATCGAAGCCGCGCGGCAACTCGGTTCCGACGTGCCGTTTTTCTTATGCGGAACGGGCGCCCTCGTCGAAGGTTTCGGAGAACGCGTGACCGCGCTCGGCACGTTACCGGACTGGTGGATACTCGTCGTTCGTCCGCACGTGGCGGTCGCAACGGCCGATGCATATCGCCGCCTCGACGCCGGGCGCGCGGCGCAGAGCGCTAGAGACAGCCGGCCGCGTACGACGAGCGTCTCGCTCGCGAGCGTGGATGCACTGCAGCGGCGTGACTTCGCGGCCTTTGCAGCGGCCCTCCAAAACGACTTTCACGAAGTCATCCTAGCGGCTTACCCTGCGGTCGCTCTCGCTGCGGAGGCACTACGCTCGGCGGGAGCGGAGCACGTCCTGTTATCGGGCTCGGGTTCGTGTTTGTTCGCCGCGTTCGAGGGTGAGACGCCGGCTCGCGAAAGTGCCGCGCGATTGGCAACGGACGCCGTCGAAGCCTCGTTCGTCGTACCGCTGCATCACGATTTCGCGTGGCGCTAACCCGCCGCATCGACGCCGTCGTGCTCGCCGGCGGCCCGCACGACGCGGTCGCGGCGCTCGCACCGGACGCCCCGAACAAAGCCTTCGTTCCGATCGCGGGAGAGGCACTCGTGTCGCGCACGATTGCAGCGCTGCACTCCGCGCCCTCGATCGGTCGCATCATCGTCGTCGCGCCGCGCGCGGCTCATCTACGAGCGGAGCTCGAGCGAGCTGACGAACGGCGTGATGACGGGCGCACGATGAGCGAAAGCCTGCGCTCCGGCTTGCGCGGCTTACCCGCGGACGAACTCGTCCTCGTCTGCGCGTCGGATCTGCCGGTGCTCGACGCCGTTGCGCTCGAAGAATTTTTAGCAATCGCGAGCGCGCGTTCCGCCGACGTGACATACGCGTGCGTCGAACGGCGCACGCACGTCGCGCGCTTTCCGGACGTACCGCACACGTGGGCGCGTTTGCTCGGCGGCACGTATTGCGGAGGCGGATGCGTCGCGCTGCGACCGCGCGTATTACCGGCACTCGACAGACTCCTGGGACGCCTGGGCGCCGCGCGCAAGAATCCGCTCCGGCTCGCATCGATCTTCGGGCCGGACGTGCTGCTGCGTTACGCGCTCCGCCGGCTGACGATCGCGCAGGCGGAAGCGCGAGCGAGTCAGCTTCTGGGGGCGCCCGTTGCCGCCGCTATTTGCGCATACCCGCAAATAGCGGTCAACGTCGATCGCATCAGCGACGTAGCACTCGCCGAACGGCTCGTCGCGCCGTAAAGTCCCGGCGTCGCTGCGCCGATGTGATGGTCAACCCCGCCGTTTCGTTACCTAACCGCATCGCTTTGAACGCTCTCGCGTGCTGAGGCGCTCGTTTCATGCTGTCTCTTAGCTGCCCAGGAGCGTTTGTGTTCATGAAGGTCCGCCAAATTAAAGCAGCGGGGCTGGGGCTCGTGCTCCTCGCCTTCGCGCTCGAACGCCCGAGCGATTTCTCCGCCGCCGCAGCACCTCAGGCAAACACACGAACGAACGCCTCATTTACGCCGGCGCAGATCCCGAGCTTGCAAGCGTGGTTCGATCCGTCGCAGACGAGCGGCGTCACCCAGACCGCGGGCGCCGTCAGCATCTTGAACGATCTCAGCGGCAACACGAATTCCGTCTCGCAGGCGACGCCCGGTCTGCAACCGGGCTTTACGGCGAACGGCATCAACGGTCTCGGCAGTTTGTCATTCAATGGTAAAAATTACTTAAGCGGTGCCGCTTTCTCGGCGAATCTATTCAACGAGTCGACCGTCTTCGTGGTGACGAATCAGGCCGACGCAACGCAGGATTCGTCGGTGCTCTTCAGCGGATCTTACGATGCCGACCCGCATTGGGGTTTGAAATTGTCGGAAGGGCACGCGACGCGCTACGATCTCGACAATAGCGCGGGCGGCCGTCTCTCCGCAAACGACGTTGCAAGCGGTCCCGCGCTGTGGACTGCAGCGGGCAGCATCGGCTCGCACCTGCAGTACCTGCGTAAAAACGGCAATCAGCTTGCGAGCACCGCCGGTCCGGCGGTGGCCGTCTCCGGCGCATATCCGCTCGCCGTCGGTGCGACCGCGCAGGGCTCTTCGGCAGCCTATTTTTATACCGGGCAGCTCGGTGAGGCGCTCGTTTTCAATCGCGCGCTATCCGGCGCGGAGTCGACGCAAATCGAAGGCTATCTCGCCTGCAAGTGGGGTTTGCAAAGCAGGCTCCCGGCGAATCACCCGTACCGCAATCTCTGCCCGCAGGGCGGAACGTATCCATCGTTGCCGCCTGCCGCCGCGCCCGGGGGCGCGCTGCGGGATCCGCTGCAGCAACGCAGCAGCAGCGGTCGACTCGTCTTCAACGTCGTCGCCTCGCAAGCGAGCAACGGCACTCCGCAGCTCGTCTACAACGGTTCGGCCGTGCCGCCGACGCTGCGCCTGCAGCCGGGCGACACGCTCTACGTCAACCTAACGAATAATCTGCCAAAACCGCCGGCAGGCGCGGGCTACCTCAACGACACGAACCTGCACTATCACGGGCTGCACGTTAGTCCGAGCGCCCCCGGCGACGACTCGATCGACATGCTGGCGATGCCGGGTCAGACGCTGCACTATCGCGTCGCCATTCCCGTCAATCACCCGAGCGGCTTGTACTGGTACCACTCCCACGCTCACGGTGAAGCGGAACGGCAGAATCTCGCCGGCATGTCGGGTGCGCTCGTCATCGACGGTATCGCGCAGTATGCGCCGCAGGTCGCAAACCTGCCGGAACGCATCCTCATTTTGCGCGACACGCCGACCGCCGGGCAGATCCTGCCGAGCGCGGATCGCAATCAGGTAGCAGCGATGTTGTGGGCGATGCGTCACGGCACCGCCGCACGCGGCATGTCGATGGATAGCGTCGTGCGTGGCAACACGACGGCGAAGACACGCAATCCTTACGTCGACGTAAATCCGAAATTCCAAAGCTTCGTACGACCGGCCGCGAGTTCGCATTGCCTCGCCGGCAGCCCGGAGGCGCCCTCGCGCAATTGGACCCTCAACGGTCAGACTCAGCCGAGCATCGGCATCCGGCCGGGGGAACAGCAATTTTGGCGCCTCGTCAACGCCGGTTCAGATACGTATCTCGACCTCTCCGTCGATAAAACGCAGATGCAGATCGTCGCTCTCGACGGCGTTGCGCTCGCGAGCGTCGGCAATAGACCCATGACCGTCAGTCACTATCTCGTACCACCCGCGAGCCGTGTCGAATTCATCGTCAAGGGCCCCCCCCGCCGGAACGACCGCGTACCTGCGGACCAGTTGCTTCGACTCGGGCACGACCGGACTCGCCATGCCCGGTACGACGCTCGCGACGATCAACGCGACGACGTCGCTTAGCGATTTAGCAAAGCGGCGCGCGCGAACGCAGCCGCAAGCGACGCTGCATGCGGCGACGCTGCGCGCCCACGGCGTCGCTTACATCCGCTCGTTCGTAAACGCGCGAGGGATCGCGCGCACGCAAACGCTGAGCTATAGCGATCAAGATCAGATCAACGGACAATCGTACGATCCGGCCGCGCCGCCCCAGTTCTACGCGCAGAACGGGACCATGGAGCGCTGGCAGATCGTCAACGTCTCGAGTCAGGTCCACACGTTCCACATTCATCAGACGCACTTCTTGGTGCAGTCGATCGTCGGCGGCAGCGCGATCGAGCAGAGCAACGTCGGCCAAGTGCTCGACAACATCAACGTTCCGGCCGCGACGCCCAATGGACCGGGCTCGGTCACGCTCGTGATGGATTTCACCGACCCGACCATCATCGGCACGTTTCTACTGCACTGCCACATCCTCTCGCACGAGGACATGGGCATGATGGCAAAAATTCGAATCGGCACGGCGCCTCCGCTCACGACCAGCGCGCCGGCCCAAGGCCTCTCCTTCGCATCCCCGAGCTCACCCGCCCGAACGGTCGCCGTGGCGGGCGGTCAGGCTCCCTTCAGCGTAAGCGGTTGCGCGAACGTTGCCGACGCGAGCGCCGATAAAGCGGTGGTTACCGTCAAGCCCGTCGGTGCGGGGGGCTGCATGCTCGTCGTCGCGGACAGGCCCGGTCTCACGGCGAACGTCGCCGTGACGGTTATAGGCCAAGCTTCCGCCATCTCCGTCTCACCGGCTTCGCTTGCATTCACCGCGCCGAGCGCAGCGTCCGAAAACGCTACCATCGCGGGCGGCAAAACGCCTTACAGCGTGATCGGATGTTCGAACGTCGCGCTTGCAACGATTGTCGGCAGCACGCTTACGGTGCGACCGCAAAACGTCGGCTCGTGTTCGCTGACGGTGAGCGATGCGGCGCACGACGTGCGGGCCGTTTCCGTCTCGGTGAACGCCGCCTCGAGCGGGAACGCTTCCGATAACCTGACCTTCCATCACGACAACGCGCGCCAGGGCTGGAACCGCGCCGAGACCGTCCTGACGCCCGCGAACGTCGGCGCAGGCACTTTCGGCAGGCTCGCTTACCTGAGCGCGAGCGGTTATGGCAAAGTGTACGCGCAACCGCTCTTTGCCGGAAACGAACTTGTCGGCGGTACGAAGCATAACCTCGTGCTGGTCGCAACGGCGACCGATCAAGTCTACGCCTACGACGATAGAACGCTCGCGATCGTTTGGCACCGTAGCTTCACGAACCCGGCTGCCGGGATCTCGCAGCAGACGGCGAGCGATATCGATTGTTTCGATGTCAATCCCGATATCGGCATCGTCGGGACGCCCGTGATCGACCGGGCCTTGGACCGCATGTTCGTCGTCGTCCCGACGAAGGAGAACGGCGCCTATCACATGCGTCTCCACGCGCTGTCGCTACAGAACGGCGCCGACGTCGTGACCCCGGCCGAGGTCAGCGCCTCCGTTATGTTGGCGGGCAACACCGGAACTGCGACGACCAGTGCGGAGCACAATTTCAACCGCGCCGCGTTGCTCGAAGCGAGCGGCAGCATCTACGTCGCCCTGGGTTCCCACTGCGACGCCTACGCAAGCACGACCCATGGATGGGTCCTGGCCTATAGCAGTACGTCGCTCGCGCCGGCCGGCACCGTCATCAACTCTACGAACGGACAGAGCACGAGTTATCTCGGCGTTCCTTGGATGAGCGGTTACGGACCAGCGGCCGACGGCGCCGGCAACGTCTACTTCTCGACCGGCAATGGGCCGTGGGACGGCGTGAACGCCTTCTCGATGTCCGATATCAAAGTGCCTGGTAATTTAGATATCGCGAACGGCTCGTATTTTACGCAAATCGACGAAGCGGCGCTATCGAGCAAGGATGGTGACCTCGCCTCCGGTGGAGTTATGCTGCTTCCCGACGGATTGTCGGCAACGTATCCGCATTTGATGATCCAAGGCGGGAAAACCGGTCGTAAGTATCTGTTGAACCGGGATCGGCTCGGCGGTCAACAGCCAGGCGACGCCGGAGCGGTCTGGCAAGGAAACATCGCCGGCGGCTTCGGCGGCCCGGCGTTCTATCAAGACGCAATGAACAATTCGTATGTCATTTACGGCAACGGTGACCCGCTCGCGAGTTACCGCTTCGATGCTGCATCGTCGTCGCTCTCGGTAGCGAGTGCGGTGAAGGTCGCGGGCGGCTGCCTCGAATGCCGTAGCGGCGGCTCGCAGCCCGTCGTCTCCTCGAACGGAACGCTTGCCGCGACGACGATCGTCTGGGCGTTGCAGACGCCACGCGGCGGCGGAGGCGCGATTTCCCTGCTCGCTTTCAACGCTACGACGATGGTGCCGCTCTACGCCGGCGCCGCCGGCGGCTGGTATCCCGGGAGCGGACTCGATAGGATCGGGGGCGCCTATATTTCGCCGCTCGTCGCTAACGGAAAAGTCTACGTTCCGACCGACTGCGGCGTCGCCGTCTTCGGTCTCAAGTAAAGGACGTTCGGCATGAAGCTTCGTTTTTTCACCTCGGCAGCGGCGCTCTGCGTCGCGCTCGTTACACCGCTTGCGGGCGCGGCACAGAACCGGCCCGCGCGCGAACACATTCTCTCGCGCGGCGCTCCGGACGGTGCCCGCGCTTTACCGCCGGCCGCGCGCGTAAGCGGCACCGACCATGTCTTGTACGGCCGCATCGACGCGCTGCGCGGGGCAATACTGACGGTACGAACGCGTAGCGGAGGTCTGCAACGCGTCGACGCTAGCGCGGCGTTGCGGAGCGGCGCTTACTCGGAGCCGTTATTCGTCGGCAAAATCGTCAGGATTCACGGTTCTTACGACGCTAGCCGAACGTTGCAGGCGCAAAGCGTCATGCGCACGGGGCAGCTCGACGCGGCCACCGGCCCCGACCGTTGAAAGACCCGTCATTTTCCTGCCGCCGGAGACGGAGCAGCAGCGTTATTTCCAGCGCTTGAAGAGTTCGTTCTCGATGCCGAACTGATCGAGCGCTTTGCCGACCGTATGGGCGATGATGTCGTCGACGCTGGCGGGTTTCGCGTACAGCGCGGGAATCGGCGGGAGGATGACGGCCCCGAGTTCCGCCAGCTGGGTCAGCGTGCGCAGATGCCCGAGGTGCAGCGGCGTTTCGCGCACGACGAGAACCAGTTTGCGTTTTTCTTTGAGGCACACGTCTGCCGCGCGCACCAGCAAATTGCCGTTGAGCGAGTACGAGATCGCAGCAGCGCTCTTCATCGAGCACGGGATAACGAGCATGCCGTCCGTGATGAACGAGCCGGACGAGATCGCGGCGGCGAGATCGTCGTCGCGATGAACCACGTCCGCGAGCGCTTCGAGATCGGCCAGCGCGCAAGGCGTTTCGAGCTTGAGCGTTACGTCCGCCTGTCGCGTCGCGACCAGATGGATTTCGTAGGCCGCTAGAATGCGAAGCGCGCGAAGCGCCGCGAAGGCGTAAGCGCTACCGCTCGCGCCCGTCACTCCGACGATCAGTCTTCGCATCCTGCACGCCTTTCCAGAACGAAGTGCGGGGTCCCGCACTGCAGAACGCGAACGAACGGTTGCTCGATGTTCGATTCCTCCACCGCCGTAATAGACGCCGCTCGGGCCACGTTCGTCGACGGAACGCTCGCACGGCGGCTCGTCGCGTTCGTTCGTGACTTAACGTCTTATGTCGCACGGCGGGATGACGCCGCGGCGCGGAGCGCGCTCTGCTCGCCGTTCGCCGGGCTTCCGAACGTCGATGCGCGCGCAATCTGCATCGCAGCGGGCGACAGGCGGCCGCTGCTCGACGCGCTCGAGCGAGATGCGGTACCGCTCGCGCACGAAGTCGCGCTCGCGGCACGCCGCTTCGCGCGCGCCTTACGCGAACTCGAGACGGCGTATCGCGCGCAAGGCGCGACGGCACGCGAACACGTGGCGACGATCCGGCTCTCGCTCGCCCTCGACGAGCGGCTCGATGGCTGCGAACGCCTGACGTTCGAACGCATCGAAGCGTTGGCAGAGCACGTCGATGCTGAGCGACCGGCCGGTGTCGCTTGGGACGCGGGCATTTTTTCCCGCGCGCTCGAGCGTGGCGTCGCCGCACCGCCGTCAACCGTAGCCGCCTTCGAGCGGCAACCCTTTGCCGCTGCAACCTTCGAACGCGAACGCGTCGTCCGGCGCCGCAAAGCCCATTTCAGCGCGTCGTCGCTCGGCACGTACGCCGAGTGCGAACGGCGCTGGTACTATCGCTACGTCTGCGCAGCGGTCGAAGACCGCGGTTCGTCGGCATCGTTTTACGGTACGGCGTTCCACTGGGCACTGGAACGCTTTCACACCGAATTCCCGCGCGCGAACGCAGCGCCCCCGGCCGTCTTGGAACGCAAACTCGAGGGCTATCTGAATACGGCGTTCGAGCGCTACCGCTCGGGCTTCGAAACGAGTGTGGAATACGAATTGCAGCGGCGGCGCGCGCAACGCACGGGGCGCCGCTATCTGGCCTGGTTTTTAGAACGCGCACGCGCCCATCCGTTCACGGTCGTCGGCACCGAGGCAACCGTCGAACTGGAACTCGACGGGTACCAGTTCATCGGCTACATCGACCGGCTCGACCGCGACGACGCAACCTCGGCGGTTACCGTCGTCGATTATAAAACGGGCAACATCGCCGAGAGCGCCGAGCAGTACCGCTCGAAAGTCGCACGCTTCGTCGACTTTCAACTGCCGTTCTATTACTGGGCGCGCACGCTCGCGGGCGATCGGGTGACGCGGCTCGCGCTCGTGCCCCTCAAGGATGCTTCTCGCGACGTTGCGCCGGTCGAACTCGAAGTCGTCCCCGTATCCGTTCCGCGGTCCCATTCGGACGCGACCGTCGGCACGATCGGAATCGATGAGCTCGAACGCGCGCGAACGCGCATGGTCGAGCTCGCCGCAGCACTTGCCGACGGCCCGCTCGAACACTTTGCGGTAACGGACGATCCGGAAGCGTGCCGCTATTGCGCGTATCAGAACGCCTGCCGCGAGCGGCCGCTCCCGCGCGAGGACCGGTTCGGCCGGTGACACCCGTACAAACGGTATCTGCGGGCGAACTCGACCGCGGGCAGGAGGCTGCGCTCCTGCACGGCGCTCGAGGCGGGGCGCTCGCGTTAACCGGTGCGCCCGGATCCGGCAAAACGTTCGCGCTGATCCGTCGCGCGCTGCGTCTCGCGGCGGATTCGGAAGGCGTCGTTCTCTTAACGGCCCCGAGCGATAGCGGCGTCGCACGCTTGCGAGCGCGATTGGCGGCGGAAAATTGTTCGCCGAACGTCGCTTGCGAAGCGTTCGGCGATATTGCGTTCGCGCGCTTGCGAGCAACGGACCCGCGGCCGGCCCGGCTCGAATTGATCGACGACGTTCGCGCTTCGCGTCATTTCGAAGCGGCGGGCGCACAGCTGTTCGCACTCGAGTGGACGGAACTCGTCAGCGCCGAAATCGATCCGGAGATCACGGGCCTGCGCACGCCCGAACGCTTTTCTGCGGCGGCGTACCGGCTCATTCGCAAGTTGCGCGCGTCGCTGATTTCTCCGGACGAATTCAGAACGCTCGGCTTGCGCGGTGCGACGTCGTTTTACGGTAAGCCGCCGAACCTCGCAAGCGCCGATCTACTGATGCAGACCCAGCCGAAGTATCGCGATTCGCTGCGCGTGTCTGCGGAGGAACTCGAACGGCAGCGCGCGCGCGAAGTCGATCTAGTCAAGGTCTTGGCGCGACTCTACGCTTCGTATGTCGAAACGCTCGTCGCGCACGGCTGCCTGACGCCGACGGACGCCGTCTACGAAGCGGCGCTCGCGCTGCGCACGCGCCCCGGGCTGCGCGCTGCGGCGCAAGAACGCTTCTGCGCGATACTGGTCGACGATGCACAGGATCTCACCGCGGGGCAACTCGCGCTTACCGAGCTCATCGCGTGCGACGGGCTTGCGAACGTCACGCTCGCGGGCGACGAAGCGCAAAGCACGCGCGGCTTCGCCACGGGCGCGCGCGGCGGCGAGGTTTTCAAGGGCGCCGCCACTTCGATCGTGCTGACCGCGCAGCACCGTAGCATGCCGGCCGTCGCAAGCGTCGCGCGCATGCTGCTTCCGTCCGCCGTGCCGGCGGGCACGGAGCAGTTGAACGATCCCGGGACGGTCGCGTTTTACCGCGCCGACACGCTGCGCGACGAAGCTGCGTACGTCGCAAGCGAGGTCGCACGGCTGCTCGCGCAGGGAACGCCGGCCGCCGGCATCGCGCTGATCACGCGCAATCTGCGCTGCGCCCACACCTACATCGACGCGCTGCTGACACGTAACGTTCCGGTCGACGTCGCCGGCAGCGCGAGCCTCTACGATTTCCCGGCCGCTCGCGACGCGCTCGCCGCGCTGTGGTCTGCGGTCGACCCGTTTAGGCACGACTATCTCTTGCGCGCGCTGCAAGCTCCGTGGTTGCGCCTCTCCGATGCCAGCGTCGCGACGCTCTGCGCCGAGGCCGCGGATCCGCAGCCCGTGCTCTTCGAACTCGAGGGCGACGATTCCGATGCCGCCGGAACACGGCGCTGGGACCGGCGCCGGAGCCTACGGCTCGGCCGCAACGTTACCCGTGGCGACGTCGATCCGGACTTGCCGCCCGAGGCGCGCGAGCGGCTGGCAGCGCTGCGCTCGGCCCTCGAGCGCTACGAGCGCGCCGCGAGAACCCTCGAACCGCCGCAACTCGCCCGCCTCGTCCTCGACGAGAGCGTGCTCGCCACGGCGGCGGACGATTCTCGCGGGCGCTTTAGCGGCGGCATCGTCGCGCGGGTGCAAGCCGACATCGACGCCTACTTTGCGCGCGAGCCCTTGGCGTCGCTGGAAGACTATCTCACCTTTGCCGAGCTCGTCGCCGCGTCCGAGGACGACCTGCTGTCGCTCGCGCCGGTCCTGCCCGAAACGGTGCGCGTGCTCGACGTCGAGACCGCCAAAGGCAAGACGTTTTCTGCGGCCTTCGTGGTCGACGTTCGAGCCGGCGCCTGGCCACGCTACTACGTGCCCGATGCGTTCCTATTCACACCCTCGATGGGTATGATTCCCAAAGAGAATGTCGGCGCCGCGGACGCCACGCGCACGGCGAAATTTACCTATACGCTTTTCCGCCAACGCCTGCGTGAGAAATATAACGCCGAAGAGCGGCGAGCGCTCTATTGCGCCGTTAGCCGTGCGCGAGATTACATTTCGGTGAGCGTTTCGGGACGCGCTACACGCGGCGCCTCGACACCCGAACTCTATGAGGAACTGCGCGTGAAGCTCGAGCGTTAGCACAGCACTTCGCTACCCGTACCGGATCGTGAATGAGTAATAGATGAGACTGGATACTTCGACCGATCCGCAAGTCGGCTATCGGCCTTCCGGCGCGCTGTCGATCTCGACCGCGCTCTTACCGTATAGCGGCCCGTTCACGCCTCGTCACGCGGCCCATCTCTTGCGACGCGCGGCCTTCGGCGGCACGCGTGCCGAGGTCGACGCGATCAGCGGGCTTGGAGCGCAAGCCGCAGTCTCCCAGCTTCTTCATCCGACGGAGCCGGAACTCGCACTTCCCGATTATCCCGACACCGCGAGCCTGTACGACCGTAAGGCGCGACGTCTGGCCGCGCAAAATTGGTGGATCGACCGCATGCTGCGCACGAAGCGGCCGCTGGCCGAAAAGATGACGCTGTTCTGGCACGGCCATTTCGCCACCAGCATCGTCAAAGTTCCGCCCGTCCTCATGGTCGAACAAATCGACCTGTTTCGGCGCCAAGGTTTAGGTGACTTCCGAACGCTGCTGTCCGCGGTATCGAAAAATCCGGCGATGCTCGTGTGGCTCGACAACCGCACCAATAGTAAAATCCATCCGAACGAAAATTACGCACGCGAGGTGATGGAGCTCTTTACGCTCGGTCTGGGCAACTATACGGAGGACGACGTGCGTAACGCAGCGCGAGCGTTCACCGGCTGGACGACCGACCGGCAAGGACGCTACATCTACCGCGACGCCCTGCACGACGACGGCTCGAAGACGTTGCTCGGCCGCAGCGGGAATCTCACGGGCGACGATGCGCTCGCAACGATCGTCGCGCAGCCGGCTCACCCGCGTTTCATCTGCCGCAAACTGCTGGAGTACTTCGTCTATTCCGATCCCGAACCGGAGCTGACCGAAGCGCTCGCACAAACCTACGTGATTTCCGGTTACGACGTCGCTCGCACCGCCGCTACGATCTTTCGCTCCAACGTCTTCTATTCGACGCGCGCTTATCGCGCGCTGCCCAAGAGTCCGATCGATTTCACGATCGGGCTCTTACGCTTCATGCAAGTCGACGGCGCGCCTAAAGAAACGTTGTATTGGATGCGTCGTATGGGACAAGAACCGCTCGCGCCGCCGAGCGTCAAAGGCTGGGACGGCGGCCCGACCTGGATCAACACGGCGACGCTGCTCGCGCGTTTCAATTACGTCAATCGTCTCGTTAAGACGGGTGCGGTCGCGACCGGGACGACGGCCGCGGCTTATCCCGGTTTTACGCCCGATTCGGTCGTACAAGAAGCGGGCGGCATGGATCCGGACCGCGTTCTCGAGGCGATCGCCCGCGATGCGCTTCAAGACGACGTCACGAGCGACGTTCGGCTCGCGCTCGGGCGCTATCTCGCCTCGAGCGATGCGACGCTTCCGACGCCGTTCGGCCCCGAGAACTATCAAGAAAAAATACGCGGTGCGTTGGCACTCGCGCTCAACTTATCCGCGAACCAGCTCAACTGATAGGACCCGATACAATGAGTTCACGCCGTGCTTTCATATCGCAGTCGCTCGGGGTCGCCGTGCTCGGCGGCACGCTGCCGTCATTCTTGGCGCGGCCGGCGCTGGCGCAAGCGTTACCGGCTCTCGGCACGACGGTCGATCCCGGTAACGTGCTGCTCGTTATCCAGATGGTCGGCGGGAACGACGGCCTCAACACGATCGTGCCGTATTCCGACGATGCGTACCATCGCGCGCGGCCGGCCATCGGCATCGCGGACACGTCCGTGCTCAAGATCGACGGCCGGATCGGTCTCAATCCCGTCCTCGCGCCGCTCGACGATCTCTACAAGGATGGACGGGTCGCGATCGTGCAAGGCGTCGGCTATCCCAATCCCAATCGCTCGCATTTCGAAGCGACGCAAATCTGGGAAACGGCCTCGCCCGAGCGCCCATCTTCGAGCGGCTGGCTCGGAAGATACCTCGATGCGATCGTACCGGCGAGTCCCGTAACGAACCCGGCTACGCTCTTCTCCGCCGTCACGCTCGGCGATACGGTTCCGGCGGCGCTCATCGCGCAGCACGTCGACGTGCCCGCCGTCGGCGCGCTCGCGACGTTCGGCTATAACTCGGGCCAAGACAGCGCCTCCAGATTGACGGCCGGCGCCCTGTACGACGGTGCGAAACCGGGTCAATCGCCGTACCTCGCCTTGATCGAAGAGACGGCCCGCAACGCCATGCACGGCGGAGACCTGCTCAAAGCGAAAATCGCCAATTACAAGCCGGCGGTCACGTACCCCAAAGATGCGTTCTCCGCGCAATTGCAGCTTGCGGCGCAAATCATCGGCTCGAAAGTCGGAACGCGAATCGTGTTCGTATCGATCGGCTCCTTCGACACCCATGCCCGTCAACGGACGCAGCAAGACCGCCTCCTCGGATATCTCGCGCAGGGTCTGCACGCGTTCTATGCCGATCTGCAAGCGCACGGCATGGCGGATAACGTGCTCGCGATGACGTTCTCAGAATTCGGCCGGCGCGTCACGGAGAATGCGTCGAGCGGTACCGATCACGGCGCCGCGATGCCGCTGTTCATCGTCGGTGGCAGGGTGCGCGGCGGCGTGTACGGCGACCATCCCTCGCTAACCGATCTCGACGCGGGGGGCGATCTCAAGCACGGCTTCGATTTCCGGCAAGTCTATGCGACCGTCGTCGAGCGGTGGCTGGGACACGATACGAAAGGCATCATCAGCGGCGACTACGACACGGTAGCCTTCGTGTAGATCCGCCAAGCCCGGCACGCGGCACGCGTCTTTTACTTTCGTCGCTGCGCGTAGCTCCGTGTCGGGCGCGATCTGAAGGCGCGGTAGCGCCGTACGTTGCATCGACTTCGAGATGGCCGTCATAACGCTGGAGCCGATCGCGGTCGAAGATTACGTGCGAGACGTGCTGCCCGATACGTTCGCGTTATGGGGGCGGCAGCGCTCGTTCGAACGCTATGCGGACGAGTTTCGTTCGGTCGCAAACTCGCCGTACGCGCGCCGCCGCCGCTTTACCGTGGGTATTCGCGAGGACGGGCGTATTGCAGCGTCATGTAAGAACTACGATCGCGAATTGCGCTGGAACGAAAAGTCGCTGCGAGCGACGGGCATCGGTGCCGTCTTCACGCCGGAGCGCTTACGTGGACGCGGTTATGCCAGTGCAATGCTCGGCGCGCTGCTCGATGCCGAGCGCGACGCCGGCCGGGATCTCGTCTATCTCTACTCCGACATCCATCCGGCGTTCTACGAACGGCTCGGCTTCATCACGTTGCCGTCGCGGCTGATGACGATTCGCGCCGCGTCGCTCGACGGATCGGCCGTAGGCGCGTTGCCGCTCGAGAAAGGCGATTGGACGGGCGTACGGCGCTGTTTCGACAAGTTGGATAACCGGCGCCTATGGAGCCTGCGCCGCACGCCGCTCGTCTGGGACTGGATGCGGGATCGTTGGGACGCAGCGCCGCCGGACGGTTCGCAGCCGGTGCACCTCGTCATTCGCCGTGGTCGCGCGGTCGTCGCGTATGCGTTCGGGCGCCGCGTGCTCAAAGAAGATACCTATGTCGTCGACGACTTCGGGTTCGACGGTGACGAGGGGCAAGGCGTCATCCCCGCACTGCTGCGGGCCGGAGCCGGCGACTTGCGCCGCGTCGGCGGCTGGTTACCTCCCGCTCCCGCGCGCGCCGTCCTGCCGCGGGGCTCCGTGCGCGTACGCAAAAATGCGATCTTCATGATCGCGCCGCTATCGGCGCACGCGAGAACGTGGTGGGCGGCCGTTAAGGCTGACGCGCTGACGGGCCGCTCCGACGTTACGTGGAGCGCGGACCACGTTTGAGACGCAGAGCGCGCGCTGGAATTATGCGCGGCTTCATTTGGCCGGAGGGTATCGGGTACGCGCAGTCGCAGAATCAGGCGGGTTCCTTCCGCTCTCTAATTAGCAACGTTTCTCTACATGGAAGAAGAGGAATTAATGCATCCGTTCTTAACCCCTGTGCGCAAGCTTTGTTTAAGCTTAGCCCTATTCGCCGTTCCGCTACTGACTGCCGCGGCGGTTCTGCCGTCCGCTGCCGCAGCCGCGGTAGCGCCGGTCCATGCGCAAGCACCGGCGACGGTCATGGTCTCAGGCGTTTCGCGCCTGCACGTGCGAGATTTCGGCCGAACCGCGCCGAATACGCGCGTCAATCTGACCATCACTTTGAATTACCGGAACGAGCGCGACCTGGCTGCGCTCGTTCGTGACGCTTCAGACCCGGCTTCACCGGCGTACGGAAAGTTTTTGACTCCGCAGCAGTTTCGAGACAATTTCGCGCCGACGCTTAACGAGTACGTCGCACTCGCCCGGACACTCGAACGTGCGGGGTTCACGGTAACGCAAACGTCCGCTAATCGCACTCTTCTCAACGTATCCGCTCCGGCGACAACCGTCGAACGTTATTTCAACACCACGATTCACAACGTCACCCAAGATGATAAGGTGCTTCGCTATGCCAACGCGCGACCGGCATATATGCCCGTCGCGCTACGAGGTTTCGTCTTCAGCATCGGCGGGTTCGATAATCTTCGTATCGCGAAAACCCTGAACGTACGGGCGCCCGCGGCGCGCACGGATCTAGCGCTTGGTCCGCCCCTGCAAGGACCCGATACGGGTCTGGGTCCCTTCGCGCTCGCGACCGCGTACGACTATCCCGTCCAGCACGCGGTGCCGGGCGCGAAGAACGGACGCACCTATGACGGGACGGGGCACGCGGCGGGCATCGCCATCGACTCCGATATCCTCGACAGCGATCTGACCTCTTTTCTCGCGTATTTTCATGTTAAGCGCACGGCACCCGCGATCGTCCGAACGCTAGTCGACGGGGGGCCGCACGGCGTCACGTTCGATCAGGTCGAAGCGACCCTCGACGCTGAAACGATTGCCGGCCTGGCTCCCGGTGCCGGAATCGACCTGTACCTGATGCCGGCGCTCACGTACGTCGACATCATCGATACGTATAACAAAGTCGTTGCAGACGACAAAGTCGACGTACTCAACTCGAGTTTCGGCGGCTGTGAAATTGGAACGCTGCCTGCGACGTTCCCGCAGACGAGCGATCATATCGCAGAACAGGGCGCGGCCGAGGGCATCACGTTTTCGGCGTCCTCGGGCGATCTCGGCGCCGACACCTGTATCGGCATCACCAGCAACTTTGTCGGGGTATCGACGCCGGCCAGCGGTTCGCACTTTACGGCCGCCGGTGGAACGTCGTTGCTCATCAACACGAGCGGCGCGTATCGCGCCGAACTGGGTTGGATCGGAAGCGGAGGCGGCGTCTCGACGCTCTTCGCGCTGCCGGCGTATCAAAAGGGGCTTGCCAACATCATTACGGCGGGGCGTAACGTACCCGACATTGCTTTCGATGCCAACCCCGGGACCGGTCCATCGTTATATCTCAACGGCGCGTTCGTCGGTCCGATCGGCGGAACGTCCGTTTCGAGTCCGCTTTTCTCCGCTCTCGTCACCGAATTGAACCAAGTTCATGCCAAGCGAGCCGGACAGATCAATATCGCTCTTTACGCGCGTTACAAAGCGGTTCACGCAGGCAGCGTTTTTCGCGACGTCACGCTCGGGACGAACGCCTATTTCGGACCCGGTTACAACGCACTGGCCGGCTACGATCAAGTAACGGGTCTGGGTTCGATCGTCGGGTGGCCCTATGCAAAATAACGCTAGAAGGAAGACCGCGTTGAAGATTACGTCTATTCCGCTCTTTACCGCGACCTTGCTTGCCGTCTCGACGCTCGGGGCGGCAGCCTCAGTGCCGCGTGCAGCTTCGGTCGCTATGCCCCAGACGGTCACCGTGCCGTCGCTGAAGAGCGTACGCGATATCGGGCGCGCCGCGGGCGTGCGCGTCGATATTTCCGTTGCGCTACCGTACCGTCATGGGGCGGAGCTCCATGCGCTGCTCTCGGCGCAGCGCGATGCGGCGTCGCCATTATACCGTCGCTATCTCAGCCGAGAACAGTTCCGTAACTATTTCTCACCGGACCCGAACGCTTATACGCGGAGTGTGCTCGCGCTCAGACGCGCCGGCTTCGAGGTAGAACCCTTCGCTAACCGCACGCTCGTTCACGCGGTTGCCGACGCGCGTGTAGCGGAGAGTTATTTTAAAACGACGATCGATCGCGTACTCGAAGCGAGCGGACGTTTAGCTTACGCGAACGTTCGTCCCGCGACGATACCGGGCGAGCTTGGAGCTTCGACCGTCGTCGGGCTCAACAGTCTCGTGATCGTCCGGGCCGCAGCGAGCGAGCGACGCCAGCCGGCGGGGCTTCGCGCGCTCGCCGTCTCGCCGCTTTTCGGACCCGATGGCGGGTTCGGCCCCGTCGCCGTTGCCAAGGCGGAGGATTATCCGGTCGAACACGGCTACATGGGAACCGGCAGCAACGTTGCCGATATTTTCGACGGAGCGGTTACGGACTCCTACGTGGCAACGTTTCTCCACACGTTCGGAATAACTCGGACGGGACCACGAACGACGACGATTCGCGTCGATGGCGGTTGCGGCAGCGCTTGCTTCGACAGCTTCTCGACGACGCTCGATGCGGAGTGGACGCTCGCCATGGCCCCCGGCGCTTCGCTGTTCACGTACCAAGTGCCGGCGCTGACGAACGGTTCGATCGCCGACGCCTTCAATCGTATCGCCTCAGACGATGCGGTAAACGTCGTTAACGTTTCCTTCGGTGCTTGCGAAGTTAATTTTGCCGACGCCTTACTTGCTATCGAACCGCTTATCGCGCAAGGCGCCAGTGAGGGTATCGCGTATGAATCGGTCGCGTTCGGCGGAGCGCAGCTTTGCGGCATACCGCAGCTGGCGCTGCCGATGGCTCCGGCAGATCTCGATACGGTGACCGCGGTCGGGGGCAGCAACACCGTCACCGAGTCGAACGGCAAGCAAGATTTCGAAACCGGCTATGCCGGCAGCAACGGCGGAGTGTCGCTACTGATACCGCTACCGGTATGGCAAGCAAAAACCCCTGGAGTGATGAAGACGGGACGCAACGTACCCGATCTCGTCCTACCGGCAGAAGTCGACGGCACGGGCCCCTCGATATACTTTGGCGGCAAATGGGTCGGGGGCAGTCCGTTCATCAACAATGCACCCTTCGCCGGTTATCTCGCCACCGTGCAGCAAATGTACGGCCTAAACACTCCGCTTTTCAACGTGGCGCCGTATCTCTACGCAACACTCGACAAATACGGTTATCGTTCGAAAAGCGCGGCATACTTCACCGATATCACACTCGGCTGTAACGGTGCGGTCGGTAATAAGCCGGTCTGTGCCAAGCACGGCTACGACTTGACGACGGGTATCGGCTCGATCGCGGGCGGCTACAGTCTAGCCAAGTCGTTCGCACTCGGACCGATTCAACCGGCAAACCGCTAAAAGCGTGCAGGGCGGCCGGTCGCAGCGCCGGCCGTCCTGCCACGTATGATTCCAACGAGACGCGTTCGCGTCGGCTGCTTCAAAGTCAGATACTCATCACTCCGAGCTATGGAAAAAGGTCGGCACGGTCGCATATTGCGAAGGGAGCTTAAGGCTTATTTCCTCGCTCTATCGAGGCTGAACGGCTTTTATGCTTAAGATTTTCTCTTCGCGCGCTACTCTGCTCGTAGCTGCTGCTCTTGCTCTCACGACTCTCACACCGGCAAAGGCGACGCGCGCAGCGAGAGTTTTGAAGCCACCGGCGACGGCGTACCTTTACGCCGGCGTCGTCTACGATCGGCTTTTCGCAGTAACATCTCGGCCTCGCCGCTTGCGCAATGTGATGCGGCCGCGGGGAGACGTTCGACTGCGCTATGTAGCAGCTGCTCCGTATAGCATCACCGACTTGACTCCCATCGCCGCCAACGCAATTTTGCAAGGGCCGCTCGACGGCTTCGGGTTTCCGACTGCGGTCAATAACGCCGGACATATCACGTATTATGATTTATGCGAATGTGCCGGGAATACGAACAACATTGCCATCGTTATTGACGACAGCGGCAAATATTCGCGCATCTTGTATGAGAACGAGCAACAGGAGGGCGCGGACAGCGCGATTCCCTACGCGATTAGTACGAATGGCAATTCCGCAGGCGAAGACGACACTCAGTACGGCCCATCCGATTCTCACGAAACCGCAATCGCATGGTCGCAGTCCGGCTTTCTCTATCAAAGTCGCGCTTCCGACCAAACCTATGCTCTCGCGATCAACGATGCAGGCACGTCGGTCGGACACGACACTGGAGCGAAGGGAAGCTATGCAGCGGTCTTCAGCCTCAATTCGAGGGGCGCGGTGAGCCGCACGTTGCTCGCGCCGCCGAAGAATACGTCGTGGATCGGCACCGCCACAGGAATAACCGACTCCGGAGAGATCGTCGGCTATGCGACGTTCGGCACCGGCACCGGGCGGGCCGTCCGTTTCTCCGCGACGGGAAACGCACAAGTGCTTCCGGTCGGAGCAGGCGGCGTCAGTACGTCCGCGCAGGCGATCAATCAACGTGGTGACGTGGTGGGAAACGCCGGAAGTCATGCATTTCTCTATCGGGACAATCGCGTCACCTATCTGCCGTCACCGCCCGGCGAAGGAGCCGGCAATGCCGTCGCCTACGCGATCAATGCGAGCGACCAGGTCGTCGGAGATATCGCGACGAGCAGCAACACCAGCACGCGTTCTTGTACGCCGGCGGTCAATCGTACGACCTCAACGCGTTGCTTCCGGCGAACTCCGGGTGGCAGATCATAAACGCTTCGGGCATTAACGACGCTGGACAGATCGTCGGTGTCGGATACTACGCGGGTGAGGGCGGTAGTCTAACGGCGTTCTCGATGAAGCCGTAGCTGCTGGCACCGGGTTCGGGTGGCTTCGCGGCGAGAAGCGCCGTCGCTACGCGAAGGCGAACATCCGCGAATACTGGTTGTCGATGTTAATGGCGACGTGCTCGAGCGCTATCTGCCGGCGGGTGCAGCGAAGCCGACCCCTTTCGCGCCGGCGATCTGCTTGCGCCGGCAGCCTACCCGGACGTCGCGATTGACCTCGCCGGCATCTTCGAAGCGGCGCGTTCCGGTCGCCAAAAAGCCGACTGAATTTGCGGGTAATGCGGTCGGCGGTTTCGGTTATCCCCGTCCGACGTACGGCATTTTCGTTGCCATCACGGTGATGAATTGCACGTTGGAATCGAGGGAGAGCGTTGCCATGAAGACGACGGCGCGCGCAACGTCCTGCACGTTCATGGTCGGCTCGATCGCGGTCGTCCCATTCGCTTGAGCGGCGCCGACCGACATCGTCGACGTCATGTCGGTACCGGCGTTGCCGATGTCGATCTGCCCGCATGCGATGTCGTATTTCCGTCCGTCAAGAGAGATCGATTTCGTTAACCCGGTAATCGCGTGTTTGGTCGCGGTGTAGGGAGCGGAGTTCGGCCGTGGACTATGCGCCGAGACCGACCCATTGTTGATAATGCGGCCGCCTCGCGGCTGCTGCGCTTTCATCTGCCGGAAAGCTGCCTGAGCGCACGAGAAAGCCCCGGTCAGGTTTACTGCGACGACGGCCGCCCATTGCTCGGCCGTAAGACTCTCGAACGGCACCGGCGGCACCGACGTACCGGCGTTATTGAAGAGCACGTCTACCCTGCCGAATGTTTCGGCGACCGTATTGAAAAGTGCATCGACCGATGCACGCTCGGTCACATCGGTTGTGACGGCCAAGGTCCGGCCTGCTGGAGCCAGTGCCGCCGTCCCTTCAAGCTGTGCGCCGCGGCGTCCGGCAAGGATCGTTATGAAGCCCGCCTCGGCAAGCGCGACCGCCGTATGTCGTCCGATTCCGCTTCCGGCGCCGGTGACGACCGCGATGCCGCTCATGGTGCGAGCCATCCGCCGTCGATGAACGCGCGGCAAGGACGGTTCGGCCGCGTTGGGGTTGTGGCCCGAGTGTGGCGGCTGTTACGCTTGACGCGCTCGTAAGCCTCGGAGCAACGGTCGCCGGTCTCGGCGTACGGTTCGCTAAACACGTCGTGTTCTGCGCCTCCCGCTAAAACGTAAGTGCGGCCATGTCGGACTTGCTGATAGAGGACGTGGTGCGTTCCTTATGGTTGCGGTTAGACCAACACGTGTATGCCAGATTGTCGGCGCCGGGATACGGCGAACCCAGTTTGGCCGCGTTAAGACGGACCCACCTGGACGCCGACTTTGCGTTTGCTGGCGGTCGTCCCTTGCATCTTGCGCCGCAGCCGATAGCTCTCGCCCTTCAGGCTCAAGACGTGGCTGTGGTGTAGAAGGCGGTC
>JAABUX010000952.1_pt1 | contig 46065 bp, 34 predicted proteins | sample 5561851 | NCBI WGS metagenome assembly JAABUX01 (sample SAMN10711883, study PRJNA513361) | rock metagenome | isolation source: Antarctica rocks | place: Antarctica: Victoria Land, Richard Nunatak red sandstone | collected 2016-01-03 | reverse complement strand
ATTATCCTGACTTAGCTAAAGCGATTGAAGAGGCTTTTGGTAAGGTGTCTCTAGATAATATCCGAAGTTGGTTTACACATTGCTGTTACTGTACCTCAGCAGACTAGGAAACGCTATATACTGGTCTATTTGAGGTAGAGGATGAATTCACGAAACTGATTGAGATCTACAGTGGCAACCCCCTGGCTTTGAAGATCGTAGCGACAACGATTCATTCCCTATTTGATGGGGATGTAGCTCAATTCTTGGAGCAGGGCACAGTAGTTTTTGGTGACATCGAGGAGCTTTTAGACCAGCACTTTAATCGCTTGTCATCTTTAGAGCAGCAAGTAATGTACTCTCTGGCAACTAATAAGCAGTGGGCAACAATGCCAGAATTGCTAAGGGAGATGATACCACAAGTATCCCCTGGAGACTTGCTAGAAGCGCTAGAGTCTCTGCAAAAGCGATCGCTAATTAATAGACACTCAGCTAGATTTACCCAGCAGCATATAATCATGGAGTACATGGCTAAACGGTCAAACCTCTTTAGTCATTCTAGCTAGGTTTACCGGATCGAAAACGGAGCAGGAGGAGCAGGGGGAGCCCTCCGCCCCTGGCCCTAGTTACAGCGTCGGTACATACTGGGTCTTCTCAGGTACATCTGTGTACTCCGCAACAATCTGGCGGAATTCTTCACCGTCAATGGTTTCTTTTTCGATCAGGAGATCGACTAACCGATCCATGACGGTGCGGTTATCTCGCATTAGGTGCTTCGCTAGCTCGTAACAATCTTCCACAATAGCGCGGACTTGGGTATCGATTTGCGATGCGATCGATTCCGAATACTCTGAGCGCGTCATCCAATCGCGGCCCAAAAATACCTCTCCACTCTGGCTTTCCAACGACAGCGGCCCTAAATTGGACATTCCAAACCGGGTTACCATCTGTCGCGCCATTCCTGTTACCTGTTGCAGGTCATTACCTGCACCAGTCGTGACTTCCGCAGAACCAAAGATTACGTCCTCTGCTGCTCGACCCCCAAGAGCACCGCTAATACGTGCTTTGAGTTGGGAGCGGGAAATCAACCCTTGCTCTTCGTTAGGGGTAAACCAGGTTAATCCCTGCGCTTGTCCTCGTGGAATCAATGTAACTTTCTGCACTGGGTCATGGTCTTTAAGCAGGGTGCCGATGAGGGCGTGTCCAATTTCGTGGTAGGCAATTAACCGCTTGCTCTTGCTGTCTACCAGGGGAGTGCCTTCCATACCGGCTACAACCCGATCCACAGCGTCATCGATTTCAAGCAGAGTGATAGCGTCTTTGCGCCGTCTGGCAGTCAAGATGGCAGCTTCATTCAGCAGGTTGGCAAGATCCGCGCCGGTGAAGCCGGGGGTGCGTCTGGCAATGGCTTCTAGTGAAACTGTTGTGTCAAGTTTCTTGTTGCGGGCATGGACTTTTAAGATTTCCAGGCGACCTTTGAGGTCGGGGGCATCGACAATAACTTGCCTGTCAAAGCGTCCGGGACGCAATAAGGCAGCGTCTAATACATCGGGACGGTTGGTGGCGGCGATGATGATGATACCAGTATTACCTTCAAACCCGTCCATTTCGGTCAACAACTGGTTGAGGGTTTGTTCTCTCTCGTCGTTGCCGCCGCCGATTCCAGCACCCCGCTGACGACCCACGGCATCAATTTCATCTATGAAGATCAGGCAGGGGGCATTGTCTTTGGCTTTTTTGAATAAGTCTCGCACACGGGAAGCGCCAACGCCGACAAACATTTCCACAAATTCGGAGCCGGAAATACTAAAAAAGGGAACTCCAGCTTCACCTGCGATCGCTTTAGCTAGTAGAGTTTTGCCGGTGCCGGGAGGACCTACTAAGAGCACGCCTTTGGGAATACGCGCTCCAACGGCGGTGAAGCGTTCTGGTTGTTTGAGGAAGGTGACTACTTCTTGCAGTTCTTCTTTTGCTTCATCGATGCCAGCCACGTCATCGAATTTGATCCCGGTTTTGGCTTCCATTTGGAAACGGGCTTTAGATTTGCCGAAGTTCATCGCCTGACCTGGGCCACCGGGAATGTTGTTAGAGCGACGAAAGAGGAAGAATAGCCCACCAATCAACAGAATCGGAAAAATTAGATTGCCCAATAGCTCCCAAATTGCTCCATCATTGCGAATCGGGTGAGCATCAAAGCTAACTTCTGCCTCTCTGAGCTTGGTAATTAGTTCAGGAGCATTGCCAGGCAAATCAACCCGCAGCCGTTGTAAACGATTATCGAGCTCTGGATCGATGGCTTCAACAATTGCTGTCCTGCCACCCTCGTAGAGATCCACAGTAGTCACTCGACCAGAATCCAGGTATTCCAGAAACCGACCATAAGTCATGCGGGTACTGGCGGTATTCTTACTCACGTCGGCAGGAACGGCAGCAAATGCCCCCTGCCAGAAGAAAAAGCCAATGACTAGAGCAGGCAATGTCCACAGTAGCAGGACTCTCCAGGAAAATTTCATCACTTTGTTGCCTTTAAGGACAGATACAACTCTCTCAGGTTTAGTTCCAGTTGGTACAACCTACAGGATTTAAACGGATGTTAATAACTCCATTTGGTTTAACCCTATGTCCTACACCGATCTCTAAATCGCTAGTTGCAGGACAGTGAAGTCACGATGTTATTAATAATCTTAATTAAATTTAACTTAATTTTCACTAATCGCCATCGCCTGCTTTAACCGAACCCGGTCTAAACTGGCCTGGTGGAGGAGTAACCAGGATTGGATCAGGTCAGGGCCATGCAGATCTCCAGTCAGGGCTGCTCGCAGCGATCGCATCACCAAACCTTTCTTCAAATTTTGCTCTTTAACAACCTGTTTAATGATCTCAGCAGCGTTAGCTTCCGTTAGCTGCTGCTGGCTATCCATAGCCGCAAGAAGCGCCTCAATCCCAGTGCTAGTTCCTTCCTGCTTCAACTGGGCAACTGCCTCGTCGCTGTAGTCTACTGACTTGATAAAAAAGAGCCGACTCATTTCTACCGCATCTTGAAGGCGAGTCAAACTCGGACCAATTAGACTTGTCAGTTGTTCTAGCCAAGAGCGATTGCCCACCGCGTCAAACTCATATCCATTTCCCTCCCAGTAGGGAATCAGTAAATCAGTCAGCTCAGCCACCGGCATCTTATGGAGATATTGACTGTTCAACCAATCCAGCTTGTCCCAGTCAAACTTTGCCCCAGCCTTGTTGACACGCTCAAAGCTAAACTGCTGGGCTGCTTCTGCCAGAGTGAATATTTCCTGAGTTGCATCTGGCGGCGACCAGCCTAGCAGCGTCATATAATTAACCAACCCTTCAGCTATGTAGCCCATTTGCTTAAAGTCAGAAATGGAAGTGACTCCATCCCGCTTAGAAAGCTTCCGTCCCTCTTTATTCAGAATCAGGGGCGTGTGGGCAAACTCCGGCACTTTTGCCTCGAACGCTTCATAGAGCAAAATTTGCTTCGCAGTATTGGCAATGTGGTCTTCCCCCCGGATGACATGGGTCATTTCCATATTTATGTCATCGACCACCACCGCAAAGTTGTACAGAGGCTGACCAATGCCGCCTTCATTTGAGGCCCGAGCAATCACCATGTCGCCACCCAAGTCGCTGCCGCGCCAACTCATCTGCCCGCGTACCAGGTCATTCCAGATAATCTCCCGGTCGTCATCAATTTTGAACCGAATCACAAAATGACGACCTTCTGCCTCAAAAGCAGCCTGTTGCTCCGGCGTCAAATGCCGGTGGCGATTGTCATAGCGGGGAGCCTGATTTCTAGCTCTCTGGGCTGCTCGCATTTCCTCGAGTTCGGCTTCGGTGGAGTAGCAGCGATAGGCTAATCCTTGCTCTAGTAGGGTTTGAATCCTTTGCCGGTATATATCCAGCCGTTTTGATTGGAAAACTGGTCCTTCGTCCCATTTCAGTCCCAGCCAGCTTAGTCCTTGAAGGATATTTTCGGTGTATTCCGGGCGCGATCGCTCAGTATCTGTGTCTTCAATCCTGAGGATAAACTCACCCCCGTGATGACGAGCAAACAACCAGTTAAACACAGCGGTTCTAGCCGTACCGATGTGTAAGTTTCCAGTGGGACTAGGGGCAATCCTAACTCTTACAGTCACAATCCAGTTTCTCAAACAGTACGGGACTGACGGGGCTCGAACCCGCAACTTCCGCCGTGACAGGGCGGTGCTCTAACCAATTGAACTACAGTCCCTTATTCCCAGACCGTATTTCATTGTGCAACCTATCTAACAATTTGTCAAGAGCTGAACGAAACTTAAATTTAACTAGCAACAGCAGCTTTGTGGCCTGGCCTGTAACGTAGTGCCTTGTAGAAATGAACACGCCAAAACCCACCTCTATCCTTTGGGTAGAGGTGGGTTTTGGCGTGTTCATTTAAGGTAATAACAATACTTCCTCGAGAGAAAATAATACCTCTGTCTATTATAACGCACGCACCGTAACAAGATTTAAAAAAATGAGCCAAGACGTAGGTCTGAGGTAAAAATGGACGATTTTTACCAGCAGATATCAGCGGCGTGCCAGCACGTAGCGCAGCTGCACCAGCACGCTCGTAAATCGCTTTTGCAGCAACATCAGCTAGTAGTGGAAGCCTTCGAGGAACTTTATGCTGCTTTCAACGAACTTCAAATAGCTGATGAGGATTTACACCAGCAAAATCAGGAGCTTGCTGCCGCTCGTGAGGAAATAGAAGTGGAAAGCTATCACTACCAGAACCTGTTCAAGTCGGTGCCGGACGCCTACCTAGTGACTGATATGCAAGGGGTGATCCTGGCACCCAACCGGGCTGCCGCTAGATTGCTCAACGTCCCGGAGCATTTCCTAGTAGGCAAACCGCTGAGCGTATTTGTCCCTATAGAAGAGCGTCGCGCCTTTCGTACCGAGCTTTGGAGGCTGCACCAGGGAAACCGGAGGTCGGAATTGCCTCTGCGCCTTTCTCCGCGTGGCGGTGAGCCCATTGAAGCCGCCCTGACGGTGACCACTCTAAACCGCCAACAAGGCAGGCTGAGCGACTTGTTGGGCTGGCTAGTGCGCGACATCACCGAGCATAGGCAACCAGAGTCGGTACTGGGGCTACTCCGCTCTGGTGTGCAACACGCCAACGAATCAATCGTGCTCACATCAGCCGAACTCGACGAACCGGGTTCTAGAATCGTCTTTGTCAACCCGGCTTTTACTAAGATGACAGGCTACACCATGCAGGAGATGACTGACAAAACACCGCGTATCCTCCAAGGCGCTAAAACAGAGCGCTCAGTCTTAGATCAATTACGTCGAAACTTGTCCCAGGGAAAACTCTTTTATGGTGAGTTGACAAACTACTCCAAGTTTGGGAAAGAATATAAAATTGAAATCTTTATCACCCCCATCCGGAACGAAAGCGCAGAGATTACGCATTTTCTCTCAATACAACACGAGATCACTGCACAAAGTTTAGGAACCAATCCTTAACATGGTGAGTGGCGCGGCAGTCATCTTCGTTGTAGCGCTGGATGGCGTCGAGGAAAGTGCGATCGCCCGTTTCTAACCACTGGTCATACCAATAGATGCATTGGGAACCATTAGCCTCAGGGTCACGCCACTCAAACCCTAGCCACCGGGCAATCGATTTCAGGGCATAGCTTTCCACCGGCAGCGCCACTGTTTGCGTCACTTGTTCATAAACATCTACAAAGCGCCCCAGTAGTGGTCGAACTCGCTCTCGCGGAGTGTGGTAGAGCTTTGCTAATCGTTTGACCGTATCGACTTCGTAGGAACAGAAATGGAAAATCGGTGCTAGGGGATATTGCCAAACTAAATCGAGAAATTGCTGCCAGATTAACCCTTCGTTTTCGGGTCCTTCTGCTAGCAGGGAATGGAATGTTTCTGTTTTGGCTTGGCGGTCAACGACCAACACCCCTAGTAAATAGTCCAGATTTAGGTCTGGCTCGGCTTCAATATCGAAGTAAAGCTCTATGGGAGAGGGGGAGGGGAGAAGAGGGGGGGATAGGAAGAGGGGGAGAGAAAAATAAAGAATTGGCCGCTGCTGAATTACAGACTGGGCTTGTAATACCATTTTCTGCCCCTCTTTGTCGCCAAACACTGGCTCCAGCTCTGTTAAACTCGCATTGGCCAGAGATTCTACCGATGTCAGGTTAAGGGCTTGCAGCTTGGTGTAGCGGCTGGGCGTTACACCTGGTAAAAGAGAGAGGTGTTGCTGAGATTTGGCGATCGCATAGCAGTAGCCGTACCATCGGCAAAGACTGCACCGCTGGCGGGCAATGAAAACCTCTGGAGCTTCTGGTGATTGTATTGTTTCGATACACTCCTCCAGAACTCGCTGCATCTGAGGCACCCATTTCGCCAGATTCACGTCATAAACTTTATATTTGACGTCTCTACTTTTAGATCGCAACAGTAACCAAGCTGTCTCTGGGTCAGCTCCCTGTACTGCTGCCAGCACCTGTCCATTGTATGCTGCAACAATTTGATATTCCAGCTTCGGACGCTTGCCAAGCTCGATTTGAGCTGGAATGTAAATCCAATCTCCACAGCCGGACTTTCCCGCCTGTTTAATTAGTAAATCTGGACGACTCACTACTGTGACTCCCCCAGCTGCCGTCGCCATCAAAACTCCACGATGGATTCGGTCAACCCCTTGCTGCATCAACACTAAGGTTGCCTTTGCACCTGCTTCCCAGTTTCCTTTTGGATAATCTGGTTGGTGATAAGGCTGCTCTGCCAGAACAATTTGCTGATGAGTTTTCCTATCCTGTTGCAGTTTCACCAGCAAACCACTCGGGGAATCTCGCGCTCCTAGATCCCCATAAATATCGAGAAAAGTTCTTCGCCTACAGCGTTGGTAGGAAAGCAGCTGTTCAGCAGTCAGTATCAATTTTGGTTCCTGAATTTCAGTCCCTGAGCGGGATTCATATAGAGGAGCTGCCACAACAATAGATATAGTACCACATTTAGTGATGCTATGTGTGTTCGCTAAGATGCGTTAAAACCGCTATTAACTTGAATTTAAGTCTAGAATGCGTTCATTTGTCGTCCCTTCTCACTCCTGATTATGACAAGCATTTCTCCAGCGCCAAATCTGAATAACGAGCGCCATCGACAGCAATTTCCCGCCCTGACAAATAAGAGCTATTTTAATTATGGGGGCCAAGGACCGATGCCCCAAGCGGCAATGGAAGCCATAACCCGCGCTCAGGAACATATCCAGCAATTAGGTCCCTTTTCAACAGAGGTGAATGCTTGGATCACGCAGGAAGCTAAAGCTACAAGAGAAGCGATCGCCACCGAGTTGGGTGTCCCCGCCCAAACGATTACCCTGACTGAGGATGTGACTGTGGGCTGCAATATTGCCCTGTGGGGTATTGATTGGCAACCTGGCGATCACCTGCTGCTATCAGACTGTGAACACCCAGGCGTGGTGGCGATCGCCCAGGAAATCGGGCGGCGATTCGGTGTAGAAGTTTCCACCTGCCCATTGATGGCAACCTTAAACGACGGTAACCCAGCTGCTGTTGTTGTCCAGCACCTGCGCTCAACTACTCGTCTGGTGGTGTTGAGCCATATTTTCTGGAATACTGGTCAAGTTCTGCCACTGGCTGAAATTGTTAAGAAATGCAAACAAAATGAGCAGTCCTCCCCACCAGTGAGAGTTCTAGTAGATGCGGCTCAGTCCGTAGGCCTGCTGGATTTGAATCTGACGGAATTGGGGGCAGACTTCTATGCGTTCACTGGTCACAAGTGGTGGTGTGGCCCAACTGGGGTGGGTGGTCTGTATGTGCGACCCGAAGCACGATCAAGCCTGAAACCTACATTTATTGGTTTTCGCGGCATTGTCACTGATGGGGAAGGTACGCCGGTGGGTTGGCAACCGGATGGGCGGCGATATGAAGTGTCTACTTCCGCCTTTGGACAGTACGCTGCGTTAAGAGCGGCGATCGCTACTCATCAGCAATGGGGGACAGCTAAGGAACGTTACCAACAGATTTGCTACTTGGGTTCGTACCTTTGGCAACGCTTAACCCAGCTACCCCAGATTAGCTGTTTGCGGACTGCCCCACCAGAAGCAGGGCTTGTCTGTTTTCAGGTAACCAGTAGCAAACGAGAAGCCTCCACGGTTCACCGGCAACTGATGCAGTTCCTAGAGCAAAAGGCCTTAATGACTCGGACACTTGTCAATCCAGACTGTGTGCGAGCCTGTGTCCACTACTTCACTCTAGAATCTGAGATTGACCAGTTGGTTACAGGAATTCAAGAGTTTTGCCTTCTTCAGGATAAGTCAGAATAATGTCTCAACCGCCGATCTTATATGTGGCAATCACAAATCACGGGTTTGGTCATGCTGCCCGCACCGCATCCGTCGCGGCGGCAATTCAGCAGCTATGTCCAGAAATCCTGCTGATTCTGGTCACAACAGCACCGCGTTGGTTGCTAGAGTCGTACATAAAAGGAGATTTTATCCATCGCCCCCGCGCCTTTGATGTGGGAGTGGTGCAAGCGGATAGCTTAAGGATGGATAAAGCAGCAACTCTGGAAAAACTCCTCCTGCTTCGCGCTCAGCAGCGATCGCTTGTGGCGGGGGAAGTCAACTTTATCCGCCAAAACCGGGTGAGTCTAGTGCTGGCAGATATTCCGCCTCTAGCGGCAGTGATCGCCAAAACAGCTGGCATTCCCTGTTGGATGAGCAGCAACTTTGGCTGGGACTTTATCTACCGGGCTTGGGGGGGTGAATTTCTTGAAATTGCTGATTGGATCAAAGATTGTTTCAGTCAGTGCGATCACCTGTTTCGTCTGCCCTTTCACGAACCGATGAGTGCCTTCAAAAAGCTTACAGACGTAGGCTTAACTGGGGGCTCCCCCAATTACAGCCCGGATGCGATCAGATCGAGCTGGGGTATAACGAAAACAGCAGATAAGACCATTCTCCTCAGCTTCGGCGGCTTGGGTTTACAGCAAATTCCATACCATAACTTACAATACTTCCCCGATTGGCAATTCATCACCTTCGACCACTCTGCCCCGGATTTGCCCAATTTACTTAAAATTACGAACTATAAATACCGACCGGTGGATTTCATGCCCGTATGTGGACGGGTAATTTCTAAACCGGGTTACGGCACGTTTGCTGAAGCCTTACGACTAGGAGTGCCTATTGTTTCTCTGACCCGCCAGGACTTTGCGGAAGCGGCTTTTCTAATCGAAGGTCTTGCCAATTACGCTCACCATCAAATTATCAGCCCAGCTGATTTTTTCCAAGGCAGCTGGGAGTTTCTGCATCAATCGCCCGCCCTACCACGACAATCCCAACCCTTAGCGATGGATGGGAATCAAGCGATCGCTCATGCCGTCTCCAGCTATTTTCAAGCTTGACCCATGCACTACCAACAGCTGCTCAAAATTCCTACCACTGGAAAATCTTTGTGCAAAATTACCCCCAAAGTTGAAGCCATAGTTGCCGACTCCGGGGTGAAAACTGGTCTTTGTACCCTCTTTTTGCGCCATACCTCAGCCAGTTTACTGATTCAAGAAAACGCTGACCCGGATGTACTGAAGGATCTAGCCAACTTCCTAGCTTCATTGGTGCCAGAGTCTGGTGAATATATTCACAATGCCGAAGGTCCCGACGACATGCCTGCTCACATCCGCACTGCCCTCACCCACACTTCAGAGCAGATACCGATTGCTCAAGGTCAGCTGCTTTTAGGAACTTGGCAGGGCATCTATATTTGGGAACACCGGCAGCGCGGTCACTTGCGTGAGATTGTCGTTCATATTAGTAGTTAGGAGGATGAAGATTAGCCAGAGAATGAGTTAAAATCAATTACATTGGGCCGAGCAACAAGTGGAGTACCCAGACCCCCAAGCAATGCCACTTAACTTGTAGGAGGCAAAGCAAATAGGCACATTGAGCGGTAGCATTAGAGTAGGTCGAGAGAAATGAATAGCGAGGAGTTGAGATCAACGACTGGCTGAGCAGGGCAAATGCCCATCTTGTCTGCTGTCGATGAATTAGACCTTCCTGGAAGGAACTGTGAGGCGATTGTCTTGGACTCACCAGTGAGCAACGGATAGCGACCGAAAATTTAAATGAAACTGAAAACGGAAAGAAAGTCGCTTTTTCAGGTTTTGCCAGACGCTCGTAAGGGTAGAATAAACGCGCTCAAATTGGGTGCTACTTACTGGGGTCAAACTCAGCAATTGACAAATTCAACTACGTTTAGAAAGGTAGAAGCAATACATGCTACACCGCAAGATTTATCAACTGTGTTGCGATGGGCGTGAGATATGTGTATTCTTGCGGGACCAGCAACGCTGGATTGAACGCGCTCGCATCATCGATTTAGAAGGGGATTTAGTCACCCTACGCTATGAAACTGAAGAAGAAGACGAAATCTGTTCCTGGGAGGAGATGGTTCGCTTAGAAAGCATTGGTGCCGTGACTCAGAAATTAGCTTCGGTGCCACGGGGCAATGCTGAACCTCTCGTTTCTGAAGATTGCCCAGAAGCTGAGAGAATTCGTAATCCTCACAAAGACTCGAATCCAGACTAAAAACGCTCTCGAAAGCAGGGGGTCTCAGGAGCCCTGCCCCCCTGCCCCCTTGCTTTCTTCGCCCGCAGGTGGCTCGCCAAGTCGTTCAAAAACAGGACAGTACCCCTCAGGTGTTACTTTAAAGCCAAATAGGGGTGAAGCTTGGTTCCAACAGCGCTGCCCCCGGTGGAATCTACAGTTTGTGCAACATTCTAAGTCAGCTGGAATCAGGCGCTCGCTACTCTGATTCATCAGCTCTCGTTGCGACAACCCTCGCAATACTAGTTCCTCACCCTGCCAACGGGCTTCCACTAAACCCGTATCGGCAAAGTGCCGCCAGCGAGGTTCTGCCGTAATGGCATCGGGCAGCGTAATAGTCACCACCGTGCCTAGCTCATTCAGCTCGCCTTCATAGTTTGTCTCCGGTGCCGCCGGTTGTAGGAAAGTTTCGCCAATTGGCAGTTCTACTATGGTTCCGGCAGCTGGGGAATGCAAATGATAGCGGTTTTGCAACTCTTCCAAGCTAGTCAGGTCTGCCAGGTAGGTGGGAGAACCGTGGACAAAAATGACGTGCTGGGGCCGCAAGTTGTGAATCAACTGAGTAATGCCGGGACCATCGCTATGCTGAGCGAGTAGATAGGTTTCGACGCTGTTCAGCCCGAGCCCAGCGGCGGACGGCTGTGGCGGAGCGAGAACTGGCGTTGAGGATTGTAGGGGCGACACTGCGGGTTGCTTGTACCAGAGGCAGGGGTCAGTGTTAATTGTGCGACCGGGTTTTTCAGGCAGGAGGATGACCCAAGAGCCGTTGTCTGAATGGCAGTATTCACTCAAATCAGATGTTTCATCTGTGAGGACAATGCAGGGAAACTGGCCAACAGTAGGACGCTGTTGCGGACTTAACCGGCGCATACGAGGACGCACCCGTTCATCCCAAAACAGGGGTTGATGTCGGGCAAAGTTCTGCACCGAGGTTGGGAGGTGAGGCAGCAGTTCTAAGTAGGCATCGCAGCCAGCAGCGACCATGCCATCAACCCATATATCTAAGTCACGACCAGTAAAGTTGTGATGACTCCGTAGTAACATCAATATTTCCTGACCCAGCCCCAAGCTGGGCGTGGGGAGTAGGACAGAGCAGGAATTAGCGATCGCCCGATTGATTCGATCAGCCAATTGATTTTCTTGGCTACGCCGGTGGGGATGGCGAGCCGTGCCATGACTGCCTTCAATAATCAGCACGTCTGGCTCTAATCCCCGCAATTCCTCTAAGGGCAACCCCTCCACCAGCCGCGAATTCGATAAGAAGAAATCCCCAGTATAAAGCAGTGTGTAAGACCGATGTGAGGTGCTGTAGGTTAATAGAATCGCGGTAGCTCCTGGTAGATGCCCAGCTGGAAATAATTCAGCACTCAGGCCATCTTGGAACTCCACTGGCGATCGCCACGGCAACGCCTGACAAAATTGGGGAATCTCCTTAGGGTCTAACTCTGGCCAATTGAGCGGCAGTAACTGGGTTGTCACCTCACTGGCATAAATTGGTAACAGCGGAAAAGCCTGATGCAGTGCCAGCAAGCCCTTGGCGTGATCTGGGTGGGCGTGGCTACACAGAACTAAATCTGCTGGTAGATCGGAGCCGCCTGGTCGTGGGTACTTTTTAAGCCCCATCTGTAGCGGTGAAAGGTCTGTTATACCACAGTCGAGCAAGATGCGGTATGGCCCCATCCGCACTAGCAAACATACGCCCTCGTCATTATGGTTGACACCATAGGGCAGACATTCCAATTCTGAACCAGCTTCCCCAGCATTGAAGCGAAAGGATACTGACCGTTCATCACTCATATTCTGCTCCCCTCTTACCTTACACTGGCTAGGGGATAGGCGTATGGACTCGCCTCTCGCCTTGCTTTATTCAGTGGGCAGAGCCGTTACCGTGATAGTTTTCAGAGTCATAAAATCCATTTTTAGTGCCAAAAAACAGGCAACACAGAGTGAAGATAACCGTTAATCCCACTAAAATCAGTTTTACATCCATTCTTTTTCACCCTCTCTCAAGATTTTATGACTACAATAGATAACCTCAGTTTAGCTATTCCCACTACTACTGGGGTAGAATCAACTGAGCTTTTTTAACTTTACAAGAGAAGTAGTCAGCAGTCTCAAAGCCCCGCCTATTTTACTTAAGTTGGGGGAGTGTCAATAAATCAGATTGTAGAACTTTCTTGGCTGGCGCGTCCATCCACTGAGGTTGCACCAGAAATGCTTGGCTGTACATTGGTGCGGCATCTTCCGAGTGGACAAACTCTCCGGGGGGTGATTGTGGAAACTGAAGCCTACGCGCCAGGTGATCCAGCGTTTCATGCCTACCGGCGACGTACAGAGCGCAACTCGGTACTTTTTGCCGCAGCTGGGCGGAGCTACATTTATCTTATTTATGGTTTATATCACTGTTTCAACATTGTTACCGATCTTGAGGGAATTCCGAGTGCAGTTCTGATTCGGGCTTTGCAGCTGGAGTCAGTCCCAGATGGAATGGATTGCTGCGAGGAAGCAAACCTTAAGCGGATTGCTGCTGGCCCTGGTAAGCTGTGCCGTGTAATGCAAATTGACCGCAGTTTGAATGGTAGCATCCTCTTGCCGGGTCAACCCCTGTGGCTAGAGCATCGCGGGTGCCAATTCCAACAGGAGGTTGACCGTCAGGCTATTACCTTTGTCCAAACCACTCGAATTGGCATATCTCAAGGGATAGACTTGCCTTGGCGGTGGTATATCAGCAATTGTCCAGCTATTTCTAGACCTTAGAGGTCTACCCTATACACGGCGTAGCAACACGAGCGATCGCCCCGTGACTGGCACAGATTTATCAGCTGTGTAGATATTCCCAGGTTCGATGAACTTCGGTTCCTTGGTATCAATCACAACCTCCCAATTTCTATCTTCCAAACCGAGTGGTAAAGCAAACTCCACCAATTCATAGTGGGCATTAAAGAACAGTAGAAAGCTCTCATCGATGATCCTTTGACCTTGGGGACCAGGTGTGGTTATTTCTTCTCCATTCAAGAACACCCCAATCGCCTTCGCAAAACCAGCATTCCACTGCTCCTCAGTCATCTCACCGCCATCAGGATTGAACCAGCCAATATCACTGACAGTATTACCGTAGATCGCTCTACCTTGAAACCATTTGCAGCGCTGAAACACCGGATGCTTGCGGCGGAAGTAGATTAGCTGACGAGAGAAATCTAACAGCTCAGTGTTTCCTTCAACCAAATCCCAATCTAACCAAGAAATTTCATTGTCCTGGCAGTAAGCATTATTGTTGCCCTTCTGAGTTCGCCCCATTTCGTCCCCAGAAACCAGCATCGGTATGCCTTGGGAAAGTATCAGGGTTACCAGGAAGTTCCGCCTTTGTTGCTCCCTCAACTGCAGCACTTCTGGATCATCTGTTTCTCCTTCTATCCCACAATTCCAGGAACGGTTGTGGCTCTCACCATCCCGGTTGTCTTCTCCATTCGCCTCATTGTGCTTCTCGTTGTAGCTAACCAGATCGTTGAGCGTGAAGCCATCGTGGGCAGTGATGAAGTTGATACTGGCATAAGGACTGCGTCCATTAGTCTCGTACAAGTCAGAGCTACCAGTGAAGCGATAGGCAAATTCCGCCAGAGTTCTATCCTCACCTCGCCAAAAATCCCGCACCGTGTCCCGATATTTACCATTCCACTCCGACCATAGCAGCGGAAAGTTGCCGACTTGATAGCCGCCTGTGCCTAAATCCCAGGGTTCGGCAATTAGCTTCACGTCAGCGATCACAGGGTCTTGGTGGACAATGTCAAAGAACCCTGCCAGATTATCCACGTCATAGAATTCTCGCGCCAGCGCCGAGGCAAGGTCGAAGCGAAACCCATCTACATGCATCTCTAAGATCCAATAGCGCAGGCTGTCCATCATTAATTTCAGGACTTGGGGATGGCGCACGTACAGGGAATTGCCGCAGCCTGTGAAATCCATGTAGTAACGAGGATTGTCTTCTACCAGACGGTAATAAGCCGCATTGTCAATCCCGCGCAGCGACAGCGTAGGACCGAGGTGATTACCTTCGCCGGTGTGGTTGTAGACCACATCCAAAATCACTTCAATTCCGGCCTTATGCAAAGCCTTGACCATATCCTTGAACTCATTGACCTGGTAACCTACCTTTGGATCGGCACTGTAGCCGGAGTAGGGGGCCAAAAAATTGATCGAATCGTAGCCCCAGTAATTCTTCAGTCCCTTGTCAGCTAGATGTCCAGGGTAGGTCAAAAAGTGATGCACTGGGAGCAGTTCAACTGCTGTAATTCCGATAGACTGGAGATAGGCGATCGACGCCGGATGCGCTAGTCCTGCATAGGTACCGCGCAGTTCTTCTGGGATATCTGGTTGCCGCTTGGTAAAGCCCTTGACGTGGGTTTCATAAATGATTGTTTCATGGAAGGGAAGGCGCAGCAGGGCGTCACCCTCCCAATCGTAGGACTGATCGATGACAACAGATTTTGGCATCAGATGGGCGTTGTCGGTCTCACTGAACGAGAGGTCTGCTTCTGGATTATCCCAACAGTAGCCAAAGTTTTCTGGACCATCGACGACATCACCATCAATCGCCTTGGCATAGGGGTCAATTAGGAGTTTGTTGGGGTTGAAGCGGTGCCCTTCATTTGGCGCAAAGGGTCCATGCACTCGGAACCCGTAGCGTTGTCCTGGGGCTATCCCCGGCACATAGCCGTGCCAAACGTGGTTGTCTACCTCAGTCAGGGTTAGGCGTGTCTCCTGATCTTCTTTATCAAATAGACAAAGCTCTACACCCGTTGCGTTTTCACTGAACAAAGCGAAGTTTGTGCCTTTACCATCCCAGTTTGACCCCAAGGGATAAACTTTGCCGGGCCAGAGTTCTAAGTACATATTTGATCTCGGTTGTTTTGTCCAATTACGAACTAGCGCTTAATGCTTAAAAAAGGTGACAGACAGTGGTGGTAGGGTAATACTGAGGGAATAGGGTCGCCCGTGATAGGGGTTCTCCTCTGCTTCTTGCCCGCCCAAGTTGCCTACACCACTGCCACCGTATTCTTGGGCATCGCTGTTGAGCAATTCTTGCCAAAATCCATTAGCAGGGACGCCAATCCGGTAGTTGAAGCGAGGTAGGGGGGTAAAGTTGCAGATCACCAGTACGGCCGCGTCAGTAGTGCTGCCTTTACGAATTAGACTAATAATACTATTTTCTGAATCGTTACAATCAACCCACTCAAAACCGGAGGGGTCGCAGTCTAGTTCGTGCAGGGCTCTTTCGGTGCGGTAAGTCCGGTTTAGATCAGCGACCCACTTTTGTAAACCCGCATGCAGAGGATATTGCAACAGATGCCAGTCTAAGCTCGTGTCGTGGTTCCACTCTCGCAACTGACCAAACTCGCCGCCCATAAACAGCAGCTTTTTGGCAGACTGGGCGTACATATAGCCGAAGAGCGATCGCAAATTAGCAAATTTCTGCCAATCGTCCCCCGGCATTTTATTCAACAGTGACCCTTTGCCGTGAACGACTTCATCATGAGAAAGTGGCAGCACAAAGTTCTCATTGAATGCATAAAGCATCCGAAAAGTCAACTGGTTGTAATGATACTTCCGGTGGATCGGGTCATGAGCCATGTAGCTGAGGGTATCGTGCATCCAACCCATGTCCCACTTCATGCCAAAGCCTAAGCCCCCTAAATATGTCGGGCGAGAGACCATTAACCAGGCAGTGGACTCCTCGGCAATAGTCACGGCATCGGGGAAGCGCTGATAAACTGCCTGATTAAAACGACGCAAAAAGGCGATCGCTTCTAGATTTTCTTTGCCGCCATGTTGATTAGGTATCCATTCCCCATCCTTGCGGGAGTAATCTAGGTAGAGCATTGAGGCTACCGCATCCACCCGCAGCCCATCAAGGTGGCACTTATCTAACCAAAAGTAGGCACTACTGATGAGAAAACTGCAGATTTCATTGCGTCCGTAGTTAAAAATGTAACTCCCCCAATCGGGGTGGTAACCTTGGCGGGGATCAGCGTGTTCGTAGAGGTGAGTCCCGTCAAAGAAGGAGAGTCCATGCTGATCGGTGGGGAAGTGGGACGGCACCCAATCCAAAATTACACCAATGTCGTGCTGGTGCAGGTAGTCCACCAGGTACATAAAGTCTTGAGGAGTCCCGTAGCGGCTAGAGGGAGCGAAGAAGCCTGTGGTTTGGTAGCCCCAGGAGCCAAAGAAGGGATGTTCTGTAATTGGTAGTAATTCAACGTGGGTAAACCCCATCTGCTGCATGTATTCAGTCAGCTTGGGAGCCTAGCTTTTCATACAAGCAGAAGTGAGACCCCTCGTTGAATAGGTAGAGGTCATCCTCTGTGATCAACGTCACATCGGAGCCGATTGATTGAGTTAAGACCATAATTTATCTCCTCTTACCCCTGTGCATGCGCAGAGAGCAACTGTAAAACTCTCTGGAGTGGGATATCTGTCCAGTCTGGGCGATTATTGAGTTCGTATCCCAACTCATAAATCGCTTTTTCCAAAATATAAGCATTCAGCAGCACTTCCAGTTCTTGCGTAGTTTTGGGTAAAAAAGTTGCTTCGGCTGCTGTTACCAGATAGGTATTAAGGAAAGCAGCACTAACCCAGCCATACCAAAACTGCGCCCATTGCTGCATAACCGGCAAAGTCTCAGGACGGATCATGCCGTTATCTACTTCATTACGCAGTGCCAGGGTGACAGCGTAGTTGAAAGATTGCAGCATCCCAGCGACATCTCGCAAAGGCGATCGCTTCATCCGTCGCTCACTCATAGGACGAGCAGGTTCTCCCTCAAAATCAATGATGATGAAGTCTTTACCTGTGTAGAGAACTTGCCCCAAATGGTAGTCTCCATGACAACGGGTTCGTTGACCTGTGATCTTCAGATCCAAGATTGACTTGAAGCGTTCCATCAATTCCTCCTGGCGGTTGAGGACACTCTGCGCCAGTTGTTGCGTGTCTGGTGGCAGTTTTAAAAGCCGCTTTTTCAGTAGCAGCAATGTTTGCCCTGACAGATTACGCATGTACTGATAGATGGAGCGCTGGTAAAACGAGGTGAAGGGTTCTGGGGCAAAATTGGGATTATCTCGATCACAAGCCAAAGCTATATGGAGTTCAGCCGTGCGCTGACCCAAAATTTCGGCAGATGCCAGGTAAGAGCCAATAATTTCCTGTGCTAGCTCCGGAATACCGACCGATATTTCGGATACAAGTGAGTTTGATGGCAGCTCTACCTCAGTAATATCCACCTGTACCATCACTTTCTCGAAATAGTCGCGCAGGCTATCTATGGTATAAGACCAAGCATCCCTGGTATCGGCGACAAACCCCTGCAAGATCCCAAGCGTGGTTGGTTGGCTTCCTTGGCGGCGGTACTCCAATGCTCCAGCAACAGGAGCAAAGTGTTCCAAGAGTTTTTTCTCGGTCAGGAAGCGCCCAATTTCCAGATCGGGGTTGATGCCCTCTTCAACTTTACGGAAGAGTTTGAGAATGAACTGATCCCCATAAACCACTGACGTATTGCTCTGTTCTCCCCTGAGCAGGCGAGCTTCAAGTTGTGAGAAGTTCAGTTGCCCTTGTGTTAAGACATCGGTAGTAGTTGCGAGCAATTCACCGGCAGCACCTTTGTAACTACCTGAGGAAGCGATCGCCTCCAGCGGGAAAGCCAAAAAGTCTTTGTCGGCTATAGCGTCGAACAACACCCCAACTTCATTTGTTGCTCGAACCTGGAGTTTAGCTACCACCTGCTCGGGGTGAGCTTCTACTACCTCACTCCCAACACCATCCCCTTGATAGGCTAGCGGCAGGACATAGGTTTCTGGGCTGCCTTCGGTGTATGCCACCAGAAGAAAAACAATATAAGCCTGATTAGGTACCGGAATCACCTCAGTGATTTGTGCCGATTGAATCGTCCGGGCTTTGCCGCCAAACCAGCGACGAGTTTTCAGATAAGCAGGCAAGACAGAGGCAAGAGTTGCTCTTGATTCGTTGGCAAAAATTCTCTGCCAGTTGCCATTAACAACCAGAGTCGGCAGTTGTGCTTCAGGTCTGGAGGGAGTGAGTTCCTGTTCTTGCAGATGTAGGGTAAACCAGTAAAATGCGTGAGGGCTGAGGCTGAGGAAGTAAGGCAACTCCCCAACGGGTGGGAACTCAGTGCGACCGAAAATCTCAACCGGCACCATGCCTTTGAATTGCGATAGATCTAATTCCACCGTTTGGACAAAGCGCGACAAATTCGCCACCACCAGGATGTGTTCGTCCTTGTAGGTTCGCATGAACGCCATGACTTTGCGGTTATCCGGGTACAAAAACTCAAATGTCCCGCGACCAAATGCCTGGAAACGCTGCCTGGTAGCAATCAGGCGTTTCATCCACCACCACAGAGCCTGGGGGTTAGCCCGTTGTGCCTCGACGTTGATTGCTTCGTAGTGATACTCCGGGTCAACAATGGGTGGGGCATACAGCCGCTGCGGATTGGCGCGACTAAAGCCAGCGTTCCGGTCACTACTCCACTGCATCGGTGTCCGAACACCATTGCGATCGCCTAGATAAATATTGTCTCCCATGCCAATCTCATCCCCGTAGTACAGCACTGGAGTGCCAGGGAGAGAGAGCAACAGACCATTCATCAACTCAATCCGGCGGCGGTTATTCCCCATAAGAGGAGCCAAACGGCGACGGATGCCTAAGTTGATTCTTGCCTGGATGTCTTGAGCGTAGACCCGATACATATAGTCCCGATCTTCGTCACTGACCATTTCCAGGGTGAGTTCATCGTGGTTGCGTAGGAACAATGCCCATTGGCAGTTATCCGGAATCGGGGGAGTCTGCTGGAGAATATCAATAATGGGGAAGTTGTCTTCCATCTGCAACGCCATAAACAAGCGAGGCATGAGGGGAAAATGGAAGTCCATATGGCACTCATCCCCATTGCCATAGTATTGAACCGCATCCTCAGGCCATTGATTCGCCTCGGCTAGCAGCATCCGATTTGGGAATTTTTCGTCTACGTGTGTGCGAAGCCGCTTGAGGAAGGCATGGGTTTGGGGCAGATTCTCACAGTTTGTCCCCTCTTCCACGTACAGATAAGGCACCGCATCCATGCGTAGCCCATCTACCCCCATTGCTAACCAGAAATCGACAACATCTAGTACTGCCTGACATACCGCTGGGTTGTCGTAGTTTAAATCCGGCTGATGGGAGTAGAAGCGATGCCAGTAATATGCCTTAGCAATCGGGTCCCAAGCCCAGTTAGAGTGTTCAAAATCTTGAAATATAATCCTTACATCTTGGTATTTTTCTGGGGTGTCATTCCAGACGTAAAAATCTCTCTCCTTACTGCCGCTTGGTGCCTTGCGTGCGCGTACAAACCAAGGATGCTGATCGGATGTATGATTGACAATTAACTCAATAATTACCCGGATGCCCCGCTCATGGGCAGCATCTAGCAGCGCTTGGAAGTCTGCCAAATTGCCATAAATCGGGTTGACACCAGTGTAGTCGGCAATATCATAGCCATCATCCCGTAGTGGGGAGGGAAAGAAGGGCAGCACCCAAATTGCATTAACCCCCAATTCTTTCAGGTAATCCAGCTTTTCTGTCAGCCCCCGAAAGTCGCCAATGCCGTCATCATTGCTGTCTGCAAAGGCTCGAACCGGCACTTCATAAATGATAGCGTCTTTAAACCATAAAGGGTCGTCATTGATTATCGAGTTTGGCATTTTTTCGTTTGTCCTTATTTTTAGGTGTCTTCCGAATGACCAAGCTACTGTTTGATCCAGAAAACATGAGCTGGCAGTACGTAGGAATTTAGTTCAACATAGTTATGCTCGCCATACCAAGTGTAGTGGGTATCAGTGAGCAGGTCATGAAGCTGATAATGCTGGTTTGGATCAATACCCATTAACTCTAGGGACAAACTAACCCAGCCGGATTGAGTATTGTAAGGGTCGAGGTTGACGATCATCAACATTACGTCCCTAAAATCCTCAGTCTGCTTGCTGTAGCAGATAATCTGATCGTTATTCGTTTGATGAAATTTGACCGAATTGTTACTCTGCAAGGCGATATGGTCGCGGCGGATTCGGTTTACCCGTGCGATCAAATCCTTGATGGTGTAAGGACTATTTAAGTCCCAATCCCGAATCTGATATTTCTCGGAGTCTAGGTATTCTTCACTTCCTGATCTGATCGGTCGGTTTTCGCAAACTTCAAAAGCTGGCCCATAAATGCCGTAGTTAGCTGCTAATGTGGCGGCTAGGACAAACCGAATCATGAAAGCAGGTCGTCCACCGTGCTGGAGAAATTCATGCAGAATGTCTGGGGTATTTGGCCAGACATTGGGTCGAAAGAACTCACGAACTGGGTATTGCGTTAATTCCGTAAAATACTCGGCTAGTTCCCACTTTGTGTTGCGCCAGGTGAAGTAGGTATAGGACTGAGTAAAGCCCAACTTCGCTAAACGATACATCACTTTGGGGCGAGAAAAGGCTTCTGCTAAAAACAGCACTTCGGGATGCTCTTGCTTGACTTGTGCAATCATCCACTCCCAAAAGGGAAAGGCTTTGGTATGAGGATTGTCTACGCGGAAGATTTTGACTCCCTTTTCAACCCAGAACAGCACAACGCTTTTTAGTTCTTCCCAGAGGTTTTGCCAATCTGAGGTTTCAAAGTCAATTGGGTAAATATCCTGATACTTTTTGGGCGGGTTTTCGGCATACTGAATCGTGCCATCCGGTCTATGCAGAAACCACTCGGGATGCTCTTTAACGTAGGGATGGTCGGGGGAGCATTGGTAAGCAAGATCTAATGCTACCTCAATTCCGAACTCAGCCGATGCAGCCACAAATTCCTGGAAGTCTGCCGTTGTGCCCAACTGGGGATGAATCGCTTTGTGTCCGCCTTCAGGAGAACCAATTCCCCAGCACACTCCGACATCTCCAGGCTCGGCTACAGTTGTGTTGTTTTTGCCTTTGCGAAAGGTGGTGCCAATTGGGTGAATTGGCGGCAGGTAAAGAACATCAAAACCGAGTTCGGCAATGTAGGGAAGTCGGGCTTGAGCGGATTTGAAAGTACCGTGACTTCCTGCTTCACCACAGGAGCGAGGAAACATTTCATACCAACTACTGAAACGGGCTTGTTCTCGATCTACGACAATGCTGAGTTGCTTTTCGTAGGTGCTCGCCAGTGTGCGGTCTGGGTACTTGGTCATCAGAGCTGCCAAGTCTTCTGAGAGGACTTTTTGCTCCATGGCAGGGTCTTCCTTCTGCACAGAACGCAAGGTTGCTGCGCAGGTTTTCAATTGCGAACTATCGTCGCCAACGGCTCTTTGACTCGCTTGCTCGACCAATTGCGCCCCAATTAGCAAATCAACCGATACATCTTGTCCCGCCGCCACTTTCTTCGCCATACCTCGCCGCCAGGTTAGAAAATGGTCAACCCAGGCGGTTATAGTATAGACGTAAACACCGATCTCGGAAACAGTGAATGCCCCTTGCCAGCGATCGTTGACGACAGGAGATAGTGGCGCTTCAAACCACTGCTCGGACGCTGACGGACGGTACACAATGACACCAGTGACAGCGTCGTGACCATCCGAGAACATATGGACTTCGATCCGGACTTCTTCACCGACTGTTCGCTTGATGGGGAAACGGCCTCCGTCGATCTCTGGCGAGATGCCCTCAATCTGAACTCTTCTCCTACCTTCTTCTAGCAGCATTTGAGATGCTTCCTTGAGTTTTTGATCAACTTGGGAGCGCAGGTGTCCCTTTGCCTTTGGGCAAGCACAATGCCTGCCCCTACTTTTGTGCCTCTTCAGCCTCCGACCGTTCAGGTTTGCACCTGTTATGTGAAAACCGGAGTCAAGTTAGTACACAAAAGTCATGATCTCAAATAAACCCGTCCAATGTAAAGTAATTTAAACCTAAAGGCATCTGTCGGTATAGGACTTACGCATTGACAGAAACACATAAACGTGTATTTAGCCCAGAGGCGCTAGCTTTAAGGAGTCAAGGTCAAGAAAGTTAGCTGTTAAATTTTTGAGAATGAAGTCGCGGATTACTTGAGTAAATAAATGACGCTGGATTTCGTACCAATTGATGATTTGGCCTTGAACGCGCAGGAATTCCAACTAAACAAACCCTCTAATAGCACAAAAAATATGTGTGTTTATTGCCTGACTCTCTCGAACTTGAAACCGTTCAATATTACACACTTGTTTCAAGGCTCTGTGATAACGTTCAATCCCCCAATGTTGGTCATGGATTATTTTGAATTCTCCCCAGCCAATTAACTAGTAGTTCCGTCTCGGTAGGCCTAGACACGGCGTAGTACCGGAATTCGTTTTTGAATACCGTCCTAAATACCTTGACCCGCCCCACTTTCTTCAGGTAAACTATAGTATTTAAAAACCTATGGCATAGGAGGAAGCCTGATTGAAGGTGAAAATTGGCTCTGATTATCTCGGTAACAGTAATTGTGCATTTACCGTTTGGGCACCTGAGCTCAAAGAGGTAGCTGTACAAATCCTTTCTCCCGAAAAGCGCCTTCTCCCGATGCAACAAAATGAGTGGGGGTACTGGCAAGTAACGGCTGAAGGCATTGAGCCAGGTACGCTCTATTTCTATAAGCTCGAAGGGGCTACGGAAAGACCCGATCCGGCATCGCACTTGCAACCAGAGGGTGTACACGGTCCTTCTCAGGTAGTCGATCACAGGGCTATGAGCTGGAATGACGCCCAGTGGTCTGGCATTCCCCTGGAAGCCATGATCATGTATGAACTGCACGTCGGCACTTTTACGCCGGAAGGCACCTTTGAAGCAATCATTCCCCGACTCAGTGAGTTGTATGAGCTGGGTGTCAATGCGATTGAAATTATGCCGGTTGCTCAATTTCCAGGCGATCGCAATTGGGGCTATGATGGAGTATATACCTTTGCGGTGCAGAATTCCTATGGTGGGCCAGAAGGATTAAAGCGACTCGTGGATGCGTGTCACCAGCATGGTATATCGGTGATTCTCGATGTCGTCTACAACCACTTTGGCCCAGAAGGGAACTACATCAGTAACTTTGGCCCCTACTTTACACAAAAGCATAAAACCCCTTGGGGCAGTGCGGTTAACTTTGATGAGGCCCGCAGTGACGGGGTTCGTAATTTCTTTATTGAAAACGCCCTGTACTGGTTCCAGAATTATCACATTGATGCTCTGCGCTTAGATGCTATCCATGTTATTTACGACGAAGGGGCTAAACACTTCCTACATGAACTAGGAGAAAGCGTTGCTGCACTTTCCAACCAGGCAGGCAGGAAACTTTATTTGATTGCCGAAAGCCATTTAAAGTATGTCATCCCTGTGATTCGCGATCACGATTCGGGTGGGAATGGTATGGACGCCCAGTGGAGGGACAATTTCCATCACTCACTGCACACATTGCTTACCGGCGAGAAGTTGGGAGATTACAAGGATTTCGGCAAGTGTGAAGATATAGCGATCGCCTTCAAAGAAAGCTTTTTTTACTCCGGGAAAGATGCCGACAACAGACAACCGTATCATAGTAGCGATGCTAAAAACCTACCAGGCCACCAATTTGTCGTTGCCGCGCAAAATCACGATCACATAGGCAATCGAATGCTGGGTGAGAGGTTATCCCAACTAGTTTCCTTTGAAGCTCTGAAATTAGCTGCCGGTGCCCTATTACTTTCGCCCAATATCCCACTGCTTTTTATGGGTGAGGAGTACGGTGAAGATTCCCCTTTCCTCTACTTTATTAGTCACACAGATACTGATTTAGTTGAAGCGGTTAGAAAGGGAAGAAAGGAAGAATTTAAACACTTTCATCTGGAAGGAGAGTTTCAAGATCCACAGAGTCCTGAAACATTGCTTAAGTCCCAACTGAAATGGGAAAAGCGAAAAGAAGGTAAGCATAAAGCTCTGCTTGAACTTTACCGGCATTTAATTCAACTACGTCGTACAATTCCCGCCCTGAAAAACCTCGACAAGCAAAATCTAGAAGTGTCCAGCATGGAAGCAGATAAACTCCTGTTCCTGCACAGGTGGAGTGATGCCAGCCATATATTCTGCATTATGAACTTCAATCAGAAAGATGTTTCTTTTACGCCTACTCTGCCGAGTGGCAACTGGCAAAAGATTTTGGATTCTTCTGATACCGAGTGGATGGGTTCTGGAGCGACATTGCCTAAAAGTTTGGAACCGGATCAGGAATTGACAATCAAACCACAGAGTTTTGCAATCTACAAATTGTAAGTTGCTCAGCTAAAGAGGGCTCTCTTAGGCTCCCCTGCCAAGAACAGCCCTCTCTAGTCCGACACATTAGTTAGGAGTAAAAGGTACATCATGCGGATTCCAACAGCAACATATAGAATTCAGTTCAATTCTGAGTTCAAATTTGAGGCGGCTAAAAAAATCATTGCTTATCTAGCTGAACTAGGTATTTCTGATTTATACGGCTCGCCAATTTTTAAAGCGAGAGCGGGGAGCACTCATGGCTATGACGTTGTTGACTCCAATCAAATAAATCCTGAACTGGGAACTGAGGAAAACTTTGAAGCACTGGTGAGTGAAGTAAAGCATTACGACATGGGATGGTTGCAGGATATTGTTCCTAACCATATGGCTTATGATAGCCAAAACCAGTCCCTGATGGATGTACTAAAAAATGGCTCTAATTCCGAGTTCTTCGACTACTTTGACATTGATTGGAATCACCCTTATGAAGCTATCAGAGGGCGAGTGCTTGCCCCTTTGCTGGGAAATTATTATGGCGATTGTCTAGAAAATGGCGAGATTCAACTCAAATATGACGAAGGTGGGCTAAGTGTCAATTACTATAGCCTCAGACTTCCTATAAAAATAGAATCTTACCTTCACTTCATTACTCAGAATTTGGGTAAATTAAATAAAAAACTGGGAAGAAATCATCCAGACTTTATCAAGCTCCTGGGTATTCTTTATCTCCTAAGAAATACTTCGGATGAACTAAAAGGCAAGGAACGATACGATCAGATCACCTTTGTCAAAGGACTGTTGTGGGAAGTCTACACCCAAAATTCAGAGGTGAAGGAATTTATCGATAGCAACATAGACTTATTCAATGGAGAGGTGGGCAAGCCAGAGAGTTTTAATCTTCTAGATAATTTACTTGCAGAACAGTTTTACCGCCTATCCTTCTGGAAAGTGGCAGCGGAAGAAATTAACTACAGGAGATTTTTCACTGTTAACGAATTGATTTCTGTCAAAGTCGAAGACCTCAGGGTTTTTAACAAAACTCACGCTCTAATCAGCGATTTGGTTGAGTCCGGTAAGGTAACTGGACTAAGAATTGATCATATTGATGGACTCTACGATCCAACAGAATATCTGAAACGACTTAGAGAGAAAGTAGGAGATGTCTACATCACGGTAGAGAAAATTCTGGAAGAGAAAGAAGATTTGCCCGATTTTTGGCCAATTGAGGGAACAAGTGGCTATGATTTTTTGATCTACGTTAACGGTATTTTCTGCCAGGCTAACAATCAGGAGCAGTTCAGCGAACTTTATTCCATATTCACAGGCTTAAATACTCCTTATGAGCAGCTTTTTAGAGATAAAAAAAGGCTAATTATCGATAAAAATCTGGCGGGAGATGTAGATAATTTGGCTCAACTTCTGAAGAGAGTATCTGGTTATTACAGAACGGGTAATGATTTTACTCAGCATGGCCTTCAAAGAGCTTTAACGGAGGTTTTGACATACTTCCCAGTTTATCGAACCTACATTAATCAGGAGGGGTTAAGACCAGAAGATCGCTTGTATGTAAAGGAGGTAATCGGCATAGTTAAGGAGCACGTACCGCTACTTTTGAAGGAACTTAACTATATCGAGAAGTTACTTTTGCTTGAAGATGAGGAAAATTTAACGCCAGAACAAAAAGTGCTACAGCGTCACTTCGTGATGAGGCTGCAACAACTGACTGGCCCTTTGATGGCAAAAGGAATTGAGGACACTCTATTCTATGTGTATAACAGACTGCTGTCTTTGAATGAAGTGGGGGGTAATCCTAGCCAATTTGGGATCGCAGTTGCAGACTTTCACGAGTTCAATCAAAAACAGCAATCCAGCTGGCCTCATAAGATGAATGCCACTGCAACCCATGATACTAAACGCGGTGAAGATGCCAGGGCGAGAATTAATGTGCTTTCAGAAATACCAGAAGAGTGGGAAAAGCAGGTAAAAGGTTGGAGTGAGATCAACGCCGACAAAAAACAGAGATTGAATGGTCGAGCTATTCCTAGGAAGAATGACGAATACTTCTTATATCAAACGCTAGTTGGGGCTTTTCCCTTTGCTGAAACTGAGCAGTCAGAATTTGTAGAGCGGCTGAAAAACTTTATAGTCAAGGCGGTCAGAGAGGCTAAAGTTCACACAGCCTGGCTCAGACCTGATTCAGCTTATGAGGATGGCTTCGTGGCCTTTATTGAGTCAGTGATGCAGCCAACGGATGATAATCAATTCCTGAAGGAGTTTCGGCCTTTTCAGCAGTGGGTGGCTGATTATGGAGTATTCAATTCTCTTTCCCAAACCCTGCTAAAGATGACGGCTCCTGGTGTGCCTGACTTTTATCAAGGATCAGAATTATGGGATCTGAGTCTCGTTGATCCAGATAACCGGCGTCCGGTTGATTTTGAGCAGCGGTTATCGTTCCTAAAAGATATTAAAGACAAAGCCCAAAAAGATGTTTTGAGCCTGATTACTGATTTATTTTCCACCAAAGCAGATGGCAGGATTAAACTCTTTTTGATCTCTAGAGTTTTGGAGGCGAGAACAAAGAATTTGTCGCTGTTTCAAACAGGAGATTATCTGCCTCTAGAGGTGAGTGGCAAGTTTAAAGATCATATCGTTGCTTTTGCCAGAAGCTATGAGAATAGTGTGGCAGTCACTATTGCCCCAAGACTAGTAACAAGCTTGGTGGGGCAAGGAGAATATCCACTTGGTTCACAGGTATGGAATGATACCCAGGTGATCCTGCCGTCAGGAATGCCGTCTGAATGGAAAGATGCGATCGCATCCTTTGCACTCAAAGCCAATGGCACGGTGTTGGTTGGGGAAGCCCTGAAATACTTTCCTGTGGCTTTACTTATTAGTTAACCTCTAGCTTAGAGTGCTCGATCTAGGTTAAATGCCGCGCTGATCAACGACAGATGGGTCAAAGCCAGGGGGAAATTACCTAATGCCTCCCCACTTGAACCCGTTTCTTCAGCATAAAGCCCCAGATGGTTGGCATAACCTAGCATTTCTTCAAACATGAGTCGGGCTTGATCAAGTCGATCTCTATCCACTTTTCCGGCTCGGGTTAGTGCCTCAACCAGCCAAAATGTGCAGATATTGAAGGTTCCCTCCGATCCTTTGAGACCATCAGGCGTTTCTTCCACGTTGTATCGGTACACCAGGCTATCGGAGACTAACCCTCCTGCTGCCGGAGTTTTATCGATGGCATCCAAAGTAGCCAGCATACGAGGATCTGTTGGGGAGAGGAAGAATACCAGGGGCATCATCAGGCTGCCCGCATCCAGGGAGGCAGTGCCGTAATATTGCACGAAAGCCTGACGTTCGGCATTCCATCCCTGATCCATGATCTCCTCATAGATTTGGTCTCGCACCTTCAGCCACCGCTCCCGATCCGCCGGGAATGAGCGCTTGTCAGCCAAGCGCAAGCCGCGATCAAGAGCCACCCAACACATCAGCTTTGAGTAAAGGAAGTGTTGCTCTGTGCCACGCACTTCCCAGATCCCAGAGTCTTTCCGCTGCCAGTTGTCACAAACCCAATTGATCAGCTGGCGAAGGTCGGTCCACAAGTCATAGGAGATCAGCTCTCCATACTTGTTGTAGAGATATACCGAGTCCATCAACTCGCCATAAATGTCTAACTGTAATTGGTTATAGGCACCATTGCCGATCCGGACTGGGCTCGAACCTTTGTAACCCTCCAGATGATCTAAAATTTCCTCACTCAGGTCGTGAGCTCCGTCAATCCCATACATTGTTTGCAGGGAGCCGTCCGGCTTTCGCTCCTGGCAACGGCACTCTATCCAATTCATGAACTTGGCCGCTTCGCCGGTGAAACCGATGCGCAGCAACGCATAAAGTGTGAAACTTGCATCCCGAATCCAGGTATAGCGGTAGTCCCAGTTTCGTTCGCCGCCGATACCTTCTGGGAGACTGCAGGTGGGTGATGCCACAATCGCGCCAGTCGGCTCGTAGGTGAGCAGCTTCAACGCCAGTGCCGAGCGCTCGACTATCTCGCGCCACCGACCTTTGTAAGTGCATTGTTTAAGCCAGCGACGCCAATACTCAACGGTGTGCTTGAACAGTTCATCCGCTTCTGACTTGTCGAGGGAGAGTCCACAATCAGACTCTGGTTTTGTTTCCCGCAGCACAAAAACTACTGTCTCTCCTGCCGGAAGGGTAAACTTGCCAAAAACCCCACTACCTGACTGCTGTAGTGGTATATTTGTAGAGAGTTCAAGGCTGAGCCCCGGCGAGTGAAAGCAGGCACCTTCAGAACTGAGCTTTGTTTCGTGTTCATCTCGGGCGTAGTTGAAAGCGGGACGGCATTCCATAGAGAAATCCATGCTGCCGCGGATCACCTTTACGCGCCGCACTAAGCAGTGAAAGCCAACCTTTTGTGTACCCATCCCTACAGGCATAAAGTCAGTGATTTCTCCAACGCCGTCTGGTGTAAGGAAGTGTGTGACCAGGACATTGGTTCCAGGCCAATAGAACTGCTTGTAGGTCACGTCTGCCGTCATTGGTGAAATCTGAAAATACCCGCCCTTGTGCTCGTCGAGCAGCGCCGCAAAGACGCTAGGCGAGTTATGATTCGGAAAACAAAACCAGTCAATTGAACCGTTCAGCCCCACCAAGGCCGTTGTGTGCATGTTCCCAATGATACCATGGTTTTGAATCGGCTGATATGGCATGTGATCTACTCCTTAGTGCTGCTCAAGCTGGAAAACGTCAACTGACGTGCTGTGCCATCATTAACAAAACGCTGTTCGCCAACACCAACCAATTCCACGATAGTTTCACGGGATGCGGGTGAAAAGCTACCCTCTCGCGCTTCAATCTCTACAATGGTTCGTTCTCCCTCTGAACGAACGCGGTGAGTTGTCGTGCAAAATGCTCCAGTTTTGTACTCGAAGGTATGACCGTCATCCTCGTAAAGGGTAAAGTCGCCTGTACCCTTCCATATCCGTAGCGTTAGCCGCTCTAAAGGACGTTCGTCTACGTACTGCATTACTGGTGCCATCGGAATAATCGCTCCAGCCCGAACGTATAATGGCATTCGCTCCAGAGGCGCGTGCGCTAGGATAACAGTTGGTCCTTCAAAAGCCTCTCCATTCCACCAATCGTACCAGCGGCCTTCAGGTAAGTATACAGCACGGTGTTCCACACCCGGACGGCAAATTGGTGCTGCAAGTATTGAAGGGCCAAGCATGACCTGGTCGGCGAGAGTGAAAGTCTTCGGATCTTTAGGGAAATGATAGAGCAGGGGGCGCAGAATTGGCGCTCCAGTAGTTGCAGCTGACCAGAAGAGAGTGTAAATGTAGGGTAGCAGTCGGTAACGCAATTCAATGTACTCGCGGCAAATTTTCTCCACGCGATCGCCAAACATCCAAGGTTCGTGCTGTGCGGTAGTTAGTGCCGAGTGTGCCCGCATTAAGGGGTAAAGCATTCCTAGCTGCATCCAACGAGCAAATAGTTCCGCCGTCGCGTTACCTGCAAATCCTCCAATGTCGGCACCCACAAAGGCGACGCCCGATAAGCCTAGGTTACAGAGCATCGGCATTGACATTTCCATGTGTTCCCACAAAGATTGATTGTCTCCCGTCCACACAGCTGACCAACGCTGAATACCAGCGTAACCAGCGCGAGTCAGGAAGAAAGCACGCTCTCCCGGAAGTGACTTTTCCACCCCTTGATAGGATGCCTGTGCCATCATCAACCCGTAAACGTTGTGAGTTTCAGTGTGGGTTGTTTTCTCATCAGCAGGTCCTTGCTGGGCGTCTAGGGGAAACGAAATCTTGTTACCGGGGTCGCCGAACGGACGGTCATCAAGTGCGGGTTCGTTCATGTCGTTCCAGATCCCAGCAACACCGATGTCGGTTAAGCTTTTTTGCAAATTTCCCCACCAATTTCTGACTTCAGGGCGGATAAAATCGGGAAAAACCGCTTTATCTGGCCAAACGTAGCCATGAAAAATCTGACCGTTAGTTTTACGGATAAAATAGTCGTTCTTGGCTCCCTCATCAAAGACTTGGTAATTGGCTTCTGGCTCGTACTTAACCCCTGGTTCAGAAATTGTCACTACCTTGAACCCATCCTGCTTGAGTCCGTCTAATAATCCTTTCGGGTTAGCGAAACGCTTAGGACTCCAGGTAAAAATCCGGTACCCATTCATGTAGTCAATATCCAGATGGATGACATCGCAGGGAATGCGGCGTTGACGAAATTCGTCAGCCAATTTGCGGACTATATCTTGTGATTCGTAACTCCAGCGACATTGGTGGTAACCTAGCGACCATCGGGGCGGCATGGGCATCCGTCCGGTAAGCTGGGTGTAAGTGGCGAGAATTTTTGCGGGTTCGGGGCCATAAATAATGTAGTAATCTAGTTCGTCGCCCCGTGTCTCCATCTGCCAGACACCAGGTTGCTTGGCGCCAAGATCAAACTGGCTCCAACAAGTGGTATTAAAGAAAATCCCATATCCCAATTCTGGACGCAACGCGATCAAAAAGGGAATGGCCTGATACATACTGTCTGTTAGGATGCCGTAATCAATCGCATCAGTTGTCCAGTTGGTTCTTACTTTAGCCAGCTGATCGAGTAAACCAGTGGGTTCGCCAAAACCATAGAAATGCTCCTGGGCTGCGATTCGTTTCCACCCAGCAATAGTACCTGTTCGCCAACCCATTGCTGGATCGAAATCCTGGGCAAAGGGCTGCCCTTGTGAGTCGAAGCAATGGATACGACAAGGGTCTTTGTAAACGAGGATGCGTTGCTGTTGAGTCTCAATTTCTACGGCGTCTGCTTGTTCTCGCACCTCAAACGGCACAGTAGACCATTCTTCATCCGCCAGCGCTACTGCCCAAGACCGACGGGGGAGAAATTCGCCTGTGGGCGTCATCCTGACCCGAATTAAGTTTGGTGCCAGTACACTAATACTTACACAAGGGTCGCCACACTTGAAGAGGATACGGCGTTGATCATATTCAATTGCTTGTACTGTCCCAAGGGTTGACCAAGGCTGCTCGATTGCATGCAGTTGCCCAAAGTATTGCGGCATAATTCCTAATTGAAAGTTTTAAAGAGGTCTTCAACACCGCTGCGATTATCGACTCAGATCAAATTTAAATGATCCATTGGTAAACAACCTATATCTCCAGGTATGATATAACTTCGGTCAACTTCTAGTCAAAAATCAGCGCTCCCGTGTAAGCTAGTCTGCCTATAATGGAACCTCGACCACGAAAACAATTTGCTCAACACTGGCTGAAAAGTGATAAAGCGCTGAACCAAATAATTCGGGCAGCAGAATGTACTGTCATTGATCGCGTCCTGGAAATCGGCCCCGGAACTGGTATATTAACTCGCCGCTTATTGCCCCTCGCCCAGTCTGTTGTTGCTGTGGAAATTGACCGGGATTTATGCCATTTGCTGACTAAACAGCTAGGGCAAACTAAGAATTTTTTACTCTTGCAAGGCGATTTTCTTTCGCTGGATTTGGCATCTCAGCTAACTTCGTTTCCAGCATTCCAAAAGCCAAATAAAGTTGTTGCCAACATCCCTTACAACATCACGGGACCGATTCTGGAAAAACTGCTAGGCACGATCACTAACCCAGCAACTGAACCGTTTGACTTGATAGTGCTGCTAGTGCAAAAAGAAGTAGCAGAACGGCTATATGCTTTCCCAGGGTCAAAAGCTTTCGGAGCGCTGTCAGTCCGGGTGCAGTATTTGGCTGAGTGTGAGTTAATCTGCCCGGTGCCAGCTCAATATTTCTACCCACCGCCGAAAGTAGATTCAGCTGTGGTAAGGCTACGCCCCCGACAGACGGAACCACCAGTGCTTGAACCTCGAAGCCTGGAGATTTTGGTGAAGCTAGGCTTTGCGGCTAAGCGCAAAATGTTACGAAATAATTTGAAAGGCATATTAGACCGCGATCGCCTCACCCAATTGCTGGAACAATTAGAGGTAAACCCCCAAGCCCGCGCCGAAGACCTAAGCGTAGCTCAGTGGGTAGCCTTAAGTAATGAGTTATGCGTGCCTACTCTTTAATCGCTCCCGGCAAAATAAATTTGGCTCTGGAAATTCTTGGCGATCGCCCAGATGGGTATCACGAGCTGGCAATGGTGCTGCAAAGCATTGATTTAGCAGATCAAATAGATCTGTGTTCCATTAGCATTGACAGCATTCGCGTCCGCTGCGATCACCCTCAAGTGCCGCAAGACAAAACTAACCTGGCAACCCGTGCAGCTGAATTGATAGCGGCGCAATTTCCTCAAGCCTTTGCCCAGTATGGTGGGGTAGGAATTACCATCCACAAGCGCATTCCCGTGGCAGCTGGGTTAGCTGGGGGGTCTACAGATGCGGCGGCGGTTTTGGTGGGGCTAAATTTGTTGTGGAAGCTCGGACTAACCCAGTGGGAATTACAGGAACTGGGATCGCAACTGGGTTCAGATGTGCCTTTTTGTATTGCTGGCGGGACGGCGATCGCTACTGGTAGAGGTGATCAACTCTCTCCCCTACCCAGTCTGGATCATCTCTATGTAGTGTTGGGGAAATACCGCAGCCTGACGGTTTCCACTGCTTGGGCTTACCAAACCTACCGACAGCAGTTTAGTAGTTCTTATGTTGCTGATCCGCAGATGGCAGCTCGCGAGAAAGTTACACTACATTCTAGTCCAATGGTGAAAGCCATCACCCATCAGGACGGGGTGCAAATCGGTCAATTGCTCCACAATGATTTAGAGCGGGTGGTGTTGCCACAGTATCCGCAAGTGTTGCAACTGCGCGACGCCTTCCATAATAGTGGTGTTTTAGGGGCAATGATGTCAGGTTCTGGCCCCACCGTGTTTGCGCTATGTCAGTCTTATGACCAGGCACAGCAGGTTAAGGACAGGGTGAAGGGTACAATAGTTGACCCCGATTTAGAACTCTGGCTGGCTCGGTTCTCCCCTGCGGGTATCCGGGTTGTCTCCTGACGATGAATAAAACCAAGGTAATTATGAATAACCAGACACCGACTCACAACCCAGATAGTCAGTTAGTTGACACTGCCCAGTCGCTACCGAGTGCTTGGCGCTGTTTGAATGGGGCGCTAATTGCTGGAGGAATGGCGATCGCGCTCTACTCCCTGACGGCATCGATTTATCAGACTTTTGCCGCCAAGCCCATCCACTCTGACAATCCAGCTGTTGTGAATATTGCCTCTGCTGTTCGTACCCTCGTTGTCGGGATGAGTGCGCTAGGAACTGGGATATTTAGCTTGGTGGGACTTGGTCTGGTGGCTCTTGCTGTTCAAATCCTGGTTCAATCGACGAAACGACCGCAGCCCCCAGCTGACAATCAGCCGTAGGTGGAATTTGAACAAACCGAGCTATAAGAACGAAAATCCCAAATTTCTTTTAGCGTTGCAATTCTTATTTTTATGCCAATTTTTCCTCACAGATTCCCCATCATTTCCACAGGGCAGTTGCAGGTTTTCCACAGAGTTATCCAAGTTTTCCACAAGCAGTTACAGCAGGTAATGGTTTTCCAGTCGGGTTGTGGATTATTGGTTAAGTGAACCGAGGAGTTCCAAACTACGGAGATATTGTAAAGGTCTATAACGGGGATCAAGCTCAAACCCTGATTGCTGCGTGAACATTTTTTATAGCTCCAGGCAGTTGTAACATTTCGCAGCATTGACAACCCCACCCCCTCTTGCCGCACAATGATGCGACTTACTTCTTAAGTCTGTTCAACCGCTGACTCAGGGTGGGGAAAACGGAGGGGGCTGTTGCAGCTTTGTCCTCGGGACAAAGTTTAACGGCTCTTACACTGTGATTTGGCTCACGGGAAGTAAGGCAATCGAAATACCGCTCTCAGGGGAGATTTGGAATGAACGCAAGCGTTAGTATACTGACCGAAATACCGGAAGCACTGCACGAATCACTCAAAAGCTACTTAGAAAGTCATACTGACTGGGATCAAGACCGGGTGTTTACAGCTGCACTGTCGCTGTTTTTGCTCCAAAATGCAAATGGCGATCGCCGTGCCGCTCAGGTATATCTAGAAACCCTGTTCCACCGCTGCTAAAAGCGTAATGCACAGCAGGAAAGACTGGAATTCTGTAGCCCCGCAGGCATCGCGAGGGGTAGGCGAGTTTGCCGGAGGACACTACACAAACTCCGGCAACTCGCCAGAGGAAAGACGAATCAGGCGACTAAAGTCGCCGTGAAGTATTCGTCAAGTATAAAGATTGTATAAAGCGCGCTCTTCGAGCTAAGTGTTGGTCTATATTTAATTTTAAGGGGATAGATACATAGGGTTTGGCACAGTTGCGCAAGTGCCTGACAAAATAATTCGTAATGCGCGGAGCGCCTTGACCACACCCTATGCTTAGTGCTGGGTATTGCCAGTGTGGTGGATTTGACCAGCAGCTTCAAACTTATAGCCAACGCCGCGCACAGTCTGAATCAAGACTGGCTGGGTCGCATCGATTTCAATTTTCTTGCGAATTTGGCCGATATGAACATCTACAACCCGCTGGTCTCCCACGTATTCGTAGTCCCAGACCTCTTGAATTAGCTCGGAGCGGCGCCAAACCCGACCTGGATGGGTTGCTAAAAAACGCAAAAGGTCAAATTCGAGAGCAGTTAAGGGGATCAGCTGGTTGTTAAGTGTCACCTCCCGCCGCTCCGGATCGATTAAGAGCTTTTCAAAGCTCAGACGTTGGTTTTCTGTGGTATTAACGACCCGCTGGCGCTTCAAAATCGCTCCTACTCGTACTTCCAACTCCCCCAAACTAAATGGCTTGGTAAGATAGTCATCAGCACCTTTGGCAAAGCCCCGAATCTTGTCAGCTTCGTCAGCCCGGCTCGTTAGCATGAGGACAAAGACCCCGGTGCGACTCTGCATCTCTTGGCAGAGGTTATAGCCAATCGCATCTGGTAGATTCACATCCAGAATCACCAGTTCTGGGTTAAATCTCTCAAACACCGCCAGGGCAGTCTTACCGTCTTCCGCAGACTCCACTTGGTAGTTCTGCTTGCTCAAAAAGCGTTGGATTAAATTCCTAATCGCCGGATCGTCATCAACTACAAGAATCTTGGTCAGAGCCATGGCCAGCACTTTGCCAAACAAAGAGGAGGATTAACAGGCGGATGGATTATTGAGCGGTAGCGTTGTAGCTATTGTTCCCTCCAACGCTAAGACAATAGATTCCTGACTACCCAGATAATAGTGTAATCAGCATTTGAGACAATTATCACCTTAGAGCCAGGTCATGTCTGAAGAAAGCCTTTCATCCCCACACTTAGAAGCCAGGAGCTTTCAAGCGTTTTAGCTAACTGGTTAAAAAAAAAACACTCTTGATGGCATAGACCGAGTCTTTAGCATATGTTAAAGTATCTATGGGTAACGGTAGCCGGTTGTCAAATTGGCATAGTCGTACCCTGGTAGGGTATGATTGTCCACTAAAGTGAGTAATTTCGACCGGCGCAGGATCTAAAGTTCTTGTCCCTCCTCCACTGGCTGCCTCTGACTGAGCATGAGGCGATAAAATCACATGAGCGATCAAAATCCTTACGAACAGCTTGGGGTAACAGAAGACTCCACATTCGATGAAATTCAGGATGCTCGCCGTCGCCTAGTGCAACAGTACAGTGGCGACATTAAGCGTCTAGAAATGATTGAAGCAGCCTACGATGCAATCCTAATGGAGCGCTTACGGATGCGCCAGGAGGGCAAAATCAAGGTGCCGGAAGGCATCAGGTTTGCTGAGCGCCTCTCCCAAGCGCCTCCCAAAGAAAGCCCGGCTCCCGCCAAACAGACTCCTGCTTGGCTGCTACGGCTACTCGATAAACCGAGTTTAACAGACGTGTTGTTGCCCGGTGGGTTGTTCCTAAGCTTGAGTAGCCTTAGTGTCTTTTACGGAGGCGGGGGTGAACAGGTTTTACAGTTAGCCTTGGTGGTGGGGGTCGGATTAAGTCTTTACTTTCTCAATCGCAAGGAGGGAAAGTTTGGTCGAGCGGTACTACTGACTGGCTTAGGCTTAGTCACAGGCTTAATCGCGGGGGGGCTGCTTGCCACCTGGCTTATGCCGCAAATAGAAATCATTTCTTTGACGGCTGAGCAGTTTTCTACGGTGTTGACGTTTTTACTGCTTTGGTTGGTTAGCAGCTTCCTACGGTAATGAGTCTCAACAAATTGTCCGAAACATCCTAATTCTGATTAAGAGCAACTTATTTTTGATTCGAACCGCTCTAGGACACAAAGGAAAGGCGATCAATTGACTCTTGTCAGTTTAATCGCCTAGGGCGACGAGCTACTGCAGGTTGCCTCGCTTTAGCTGTTCGCGTTCGATCGCTTCAAATAAGGCGCGAAAATTACCTTCACCAAAGCCCTGTGCTTGAAACCGCCGCTCAATTAACTCAAAGAAAAAGGTGGGCTGTCCAAAGATGGGCTGCGTGAAGATCTGTAATAGCACGGCTTGGGGAATAGTGTCGTCCCAGTCAACCAAAATTTGCTCTTGCGCAATTTCTTGGAGTTCAACTGCTGATAGCGGCAATCCTTGGCGTTGCTGTAGCTGGGTGTAGTAGCTGGGAGGGACTGGGAGTAACGATAGACCTCGTATTCTGCGCAATTGGGCGATCGCTTGCACAATATTGGGTGTATTCAAGGCCATGTGCTGGATTCCTGGTCCCCGGTTCAAGTCCAAAAACTCCTGAATTTGGGAATTGGGTGATGCTGGTTCATTAATGGCAAATTGTACCCTGCTGTTGCGATCAACCATGACCTGGCTGTGGAGTCCTGAACGATCTGTTTGAATTTTAAACTTCTGCTTGGGCTCAAAGTCCAGGGTGTTTTTGTACCAAGCTACGGCGCCCTCTAAGTCACCAGCTGCGACGTTTAACACCACATGATCAATGCCGGTAAAGGGGCAGAGGGGCAGAGGGGCAGAGGGGCAGAGGGGCAGAGGGGCAGAGGGGCAGAGGGGCAGAGGAGAAAATAGATCTAGATTCTCCCCGGCACTTGAGCTCCCCGGCACTTGAGCTCCTCGGCACTTGATCTCCCCATCTCTCCGTCTTTCTATAAGAGTATGAGTGAGGGAACCCCAGGCTGCTATTTTGCCCCACTTTAGGCATTCCTTACCTTGTTGGTGTTGCTGGATAGGTTGTAGGATTTTGGCACCGTGCGCGCTAGCTTTAGTCATCACCGCTTCGAGATCCTCGACGCAAAAAGCTATGTCTGTGACACCAGCTGGGTGCTGAGTCAGAAACTGAGCCACTGGGCTGAGTGGTGTGAGCGGTGAAGACAGAACCAAGTAGACGGAGCCACTTTTGACGACTTCGGTGCAGGTGTGAAAGGAGCTGAAGGTCGCGGCTACCGCTTGAAAACCCAGTTGCCGTACAAACCAGTTACGCGACGCTCGGGCATCTTCCACATAAAAGTGAACGTGATCAATGTTCATAACCTTTGAAAATCCAGCTTAAAAGCCAAGTCTTTCAGGCAAGCGAGTCAAGGCTGAACAAATGCCACCAGTCGCGCCGACAACCACTATAACCTTATTATGCATAGTTCTTTATGTTTATTTAGATCTCTGACCATAATACTACTTATGCATAAGTTGGCCTAAGTTTTTGACAGCGCTACCTCATATTCTTTCCCGGTCTTCTTCAGTTTGAATGCAGGAGATGAATGTAAGAATTTGGTAAAACTAGAACCTAGCTTTAAGTTCTTGATAATTGAATTAGGAGTTTGTCCGCATACTTTACGCAACTCTGTACCTAGCTTTGCTACCGATAATTTAGCTTTTGGAGAATTAAAGTTTATTGTCTTAATAATTTCTATAAGTGTTTTTTCTAATTCCTCCTTTGACTTAATACTGTTAGCAGTATCCGTGGTGCTAGGGATGATTTTGTCTTGAGCTTCAACTCTCCCTGGTGATATATTTGAGCGATTTGCCTTGAGGGTAAGGTTGCATCGCTCTTGGAAAAGGTTGGCAATCGAGGTCAACTTGCTCAAACGTTCAGTGATTGATTCCCGTTCGGCATTGATCATCTCCTCGAGTTTCTGAACAAACACTTCAAAAGATGGAATTTCCGTTTGCATTGCTAGGGAATAGTAACTCACTTCGCTAGTATTGCAGTTTTCAATCTTCAAGCATCGAGCTTGTCTACTCACCCAATAAACGGTTAATCCCTGGGTTTGGAGTTGGTTACAGAGGTGGGTTAAAATGTGATCGCAAGAGCAGACGAAAACTTCTTTAACGGTTGGATACGAGCGTAAAATAGAAGAACCAAGTGCTATCATTTTGCCATCGGCACTATCCTTGCCCCCAGGAACGTGCTGGAGTTGATATCCTCGCTCATAAAGTTCGGAATCCTGCTTGCCCATAGTTGGATTTTTCCAGTTGGCGAAGGCAATCTTGACTTGGAGAGGATACTTACACAGACTAGCTAAAAAGGTTTCAACATTGATATCGAGTTTCAGGTTTTCCGCATCCAAAAGCAAAATAGAAATTCGCCGATTTGACTTAGCTTGAGGTTGTGCAGCTTGCTGAACTTTTTGGATAAATTGCTTGAAAGCAGAGGATTCAAGCCAGCCTTCTGATAACAAAGATTGAAGCAGCTCTTGGGCTGTACATAGCGTCGATTTCAGATTTTTGACAGTTTCTTTTTCCTCTGGCAGCGGTTTTACTAAGGGAAATTCGGTTGCCTCAGCCGCAGAGGTTTGGGTATGTCCATTGCTGGAATGGTGGGCACTTTGCAGAGACTCAGAGGATGAATGCTCAAGGAATTGTTTCCCGCAGTTTTTGCAGAGGTAATTCTGCTTGCCACTCCGATGACCATTTTTTCGGTATGAAGTGGATTCGCATTTGGGACATTTCATCGTATTGCTCGCGTCGTGCTGTGCTGATCGTTACCTCTCGGCGCATGATATAAAAATATGGCTTTATAATTCTTAATAATTACGCACAGCAAGTCCCAACCCTCAAAGCAGTAGGGCGGGGTAGTTCATAACATATTGCGTCAGGATTCACGTCAGCCGAAACGACCTTCAACGTAGTCTCTGGTGCGGGGATGAGTGGCGGCGGTGAAAATCTGGGCTGTAGGGCCAAATTCAACCATCTGACCGATACGACTTTCATCGGTACTGAAAAAAGCCGTGTAATCGGAGACGCGAGTGGCTTGCTGCATATTGTGAGTGACGATCGCGATCGTCAAGTCCTGCTGCAGGGTGTGGATCAGTTCCTCAATTTTCATCGTGGCGATCGGATCGAGGGCAGAGGCAGGCTCATCCATCAGCAAAACCTTGGGCTTCACTGCTAAGGCACGGGCAATACAGAGTCGCTGTTGTTGACCTCCAGAAAGCCCTAGGGCGGATTTATGCAGTTTATCTTTCACCTCATCCCAGAGAGCAGCGCTTTTAAGGGCAGATTCCACGCTCGCGTCTAGCTCCCCCCTGGCTCGACGACCTGCTATCCTGACACCGTAGGCAACATTGTCGTAGATGCTCATGGCAAAAGGGTTCGGCTTTTGGAACACCATGCCAATCTGACTACGCAGCCGATTTAAGTTGACGCGACGGGCATAGATATCCTGCCCAAAAAATTCTACGCGCCCTTCAACGCGCACCTTCCCCTCTAATTCACTAATCCGGTTAAGGGACTTAATAAAGGTGGATTTGCCACAACCAGAAGGGCCAATAATCGCGGTAACATGTCTTTGGTAGATATCCATTGACACCGCTTCCAGGGCCTTTTGATTGCCGTAGTAGAAGCTTAAATTTTGGATGCGGAGGGCTGGAATTAAATCCTCTACCGCTGATGTTATCGGGTTCACAGTCTGATTGTTATTAGCAGATGGCATGGTTAGCCCCTAATCTTTAAGCGTTTGCTGGTGACTAAGCGGGAGAAAATACTAATACACACAACCAGACCGACTAAGACCAAAGAAGCAGTCCAAGCCAGCTGATTTTGCTCGGGGAAGGCTGACTGGGCATAGTTATAAATTAATACCGATAGGGAAGGAGTGGGACTGAAGAATCCCTCGGGCCAATTTTGGCTAAATAGAGCGGTGAATATCAGTGGGGCGGTTTCACCGGCAGCACGGGCTACAGCGAGTAAAATGCCGGTGGTAATTGCCGGTAGTGCAGCGGCAACAACGACACGAAGGGTGGTTTGGAGGCGGCTAGCTCCCAAAGCTGCAGAGGCGAGACGTTGAGGAGTGGGAACAAGTTTCAAGGCTTGTTCAGTTGTGAGCGCCACAATGGGCAGCATGAGAATTGACAGGGCAAAACCCCCTGCTAGTGCTGAAAACCCTTTAGTAGTGAGAACGATCACGCCATATGCAAAGACACCGACGATGATGGAAGGAACGCCGGTGAGAATAGTGGTGAGAAAGCGCACTGTACTGGCGATCGCCGATCCTTGACCAAACTCTGACAAGAATATACCTGTCATTACGCCGAAGGGAATGCTCAGGAGGGAGGCAATCCCCACCACCATCAAGGTACCAATGATGTCGTTGGCAAAACCATTCGGTACACCTTGCATCCCCTGCGGGGCGGGCAAAGAAGTGAAGACTTCCCACTTTAAGTGCGGAAGTCCCTGGCGCAGGATCTCAATCAAGATCGCAAACAGAGGCAAGAGAGCCAGAGCGGTGAGGGCAAATGCGATCGCCGTCATACCGACGTTGAAAAATGTCCGAACTGTAGGCAGCGGCTTGCACAGTTCTGCGGCGAGTGAATTGTCCAATCGGGGTTGTTTAGGGACTGGGTTGGAGGGTGTGGCTGTCATTATCCTAGCCCCTTTGAAAACCGATGATCCGAACCATGAGCACAGCGGCAATATTAACCAGCAGTGTGAGGGTAAACAGAATCAAAGCCAGATACATTAAGGCTCCGATATGCAAACTTTCCAGCGCTTCCCCAAATTCATTTACCATTACAGCAGGAATTGTAGCAGCCGCATCCAGCAAAGAGGAGCTAACTTGAGGGGAGTTACCAATCACCATTGTTACTGCCATAGTTTCGCCCAAAGCTCTTCCTAATGCTAGGATTGCTGCTCCTAAAATTCCCGAAGCTCCAGCTTTTAGCAGAACGCCAAAGATAGTTTCCCAGCGAGTCGCTCCCAAAGACATTGAGCCGCTCCGCAACTCTTTGGGAATCGCTAGCAACACATCCCGGCTAATTGCAGCCATTGTCGGCAAAATCATAATTGCTAAGATAACGCCAGCCGTCAGCATACCGTAGCCAGAGGTCGGGGTGCTAAACAGGGGAATCCAGCGGAAATATTGGTAAAGCCATTCTTGGATAGGGCGCATAAAAGGAATCAACACAAAAATTCCCCAAAGACCAATAATGACGCTGGGAATTGCCGCTAGCAATTCAACCACGAAAGCCAGGGGCGATCGCACCCAGGGCGGCAAAAAATCTTCACTTGTCAATAGCGCCACTGCCAGCCCCACTGGCACAGCTAGCAACAGAGCAATCAATGAAGATACCAGCGTTCCATAAATATAGGGCAAAGCACCAAAAGTCAGATTAGCTACACTCCACTCCTGGCTCCACAAAAATCCTAGCCCAAACTTTTGGATTGCTGGCAAAGCATTCTGGAAAATCACCCAGCTCATCCAAAACAGCACCGCTACTGTACCAAATGCAAAACCACGCGCTAGCCAGGTAAAACCCTGATCTAGCCAAAGATTCTTCCCCGTTACTGTTGTGATGTCGAGATCGATAGGGACAAAATTCGGCTGGCGGGATGCTGGATTGAGAGCTTGCTCTGATCGTTCTTCCATGCTGAAACTCAAACGAACTTTTTGATCTTAAAAACTAATTGATCGGCAAGCGGCGGAAGAATGATTTATCCTTCCGCCATCCTTCCATAGCGTCCCTCTAGCCTTAAGGAGCGCAGGCGACAGAAACCACGCTCTTACGTGGAATAATTAAGGACCAGTAACTTCGCTGTTTACCGCTTGGATCACTTGCTGGGTAACATTCTGGGGAATCCGAGTGTACTCAAGACTGCTATTGATGGCTTGACCATCAGTGAGAGCCCACTGCACCATTTTCTTGACGGCATCTGCTTTCCCTGGTTGCTCATACTTCTTGTAGACCATTAACCAGGTTACAGCCGTGATCGGATAGCCTTCTGCAGGATTGCCTAGCTTATCAAATGAAACTCGGAAGTCCTCATTAAACTGCACATTTTCCAGAGCCTTATTTGCCTCTTCGAGTGTTGGAGCAACAAAGTTTCCCTGCTTGTTCTGCACAAGCGCTGTCGATAGGTTGCTGCTTTTGGCATAGGCAGACTCCACATAGCCAATGGCACCCGGAGTTTGCTTCACCAACTGAGCAACGCCCGGATTTCCTTTGCCTTTCAGGGGCTTTACAGGCCAGTCAGGAGCCTTATTAGGACCAATTCTGCCCTTGAAATAAGGGTCGGTAGCACTCAGGTGATTAGTAAAGTTGAAAGTTGTACCGCTGCTATCAGCACGTACCACCACTTTAATCGGCAGATCGGGCAAATTCACACCCGAGTTGTCTGCCGCAATCTTGGGGTCGTTCCAACTGGTAATTTGACCGTCAAAGATCGCAGGAAGTACTTTGCTGGACAACTTCAAATTATTAATCCCTGGAGCATTGTAAACTACAGCGATCGCTCCTCCGGCTGCGGGTATAAATACCACACCCCGGCTCACTTTACTCATTTCATCATCTGTCATCGCCGCATCACTACCGCCAAAGTCAACGGCATTAGCTGTCATTTGTTTAATACCGCCCCCGCTACCAATGCCTTGGTAATTGACCCGCAAGTCTGGGAACTTTTGTTTCATTTGAGCAAAGTACCGTTCATACAGGGGTTGTGGGAATGTTGCCCCTGCACCGTTCAGAGTTACAGCTGCAGCGATCGCCGTAAAAACCGGCCCTACCCCAACAGCAGCTGCTACCACTGAAGTCATAACTACACGACGAAAAGCGGTTGTAAAGAAAATCATATTGCTTCGTCCCTCACACAAATTTTGGTGATTATTTACACCTTAGTAACAAAGATTAATACTTAAAGGTTAAAATTGAGTTAACTTTTGGTTAAAAAAAAGTTAAAGTAGATTTAATTTTTTAATAGCTTTGATTTCTTTATAGAGAAAAGTTTATAACGAGGTTTCTTATTATGGTGCGATAAACTTCTAAAATATTTAGATTTCCTAAAGCAATGGCGAGAGACTTGCGGGGATTCCTTAAAATCCTAGAGGAACGGGGGCAGTTGCGGCGGATTGACGCCTTGGTTGATCCAGACTTAGAAATTGCTGAGATTTCCAATCGCATGCTGCAACAGGGTGGCCCAGGGCTGCTATTTGAAAACGTGAAAGGCGCAGCCTATCCGGTGGCAGTCAACCTGATGGGGACGGTGGAACGGATTTGTTGGGCAATGAATATGCAGCAACCGCAAGAGCTAGAAGCACTAGGTAAGAAGCTCAGCATGCTGCAACAGCCCAAGCCGCCGAAGAAAATTTCCCAAGCAGTGGAATTTGGCAAGTTGCTGTTTGATGTCCTGAAGGCGAAACCGGGGCGCGACTTTTTCCCCGCTTGTCAGCAAATGGTAATTCAGGGCTCGGAATTGGATCTAACCCAGCTGCCGCTGATTCGTCCCTATCCGGGCGATGCTGGCAAGATTATCACGCTGGGATTGGTAATTACAAAGGATGTTGAGACGGGAACTCCGAATGTAGGGGTATACCGGCTACAGCTGCAATCGCGTAATACGATGACGGTTCACTGGTTATCGGTGCGGGGTGGGGCGCGGCATCTACGCAAGGCAGCTGAGCGGGGGAAAAAGTTGGAGGTGGCGATCGCACTCGGCGTTGACCCCCTGATCATCATGGCAGCTGCTACACCGATTCCAGTTGACTTGTCGGAATGGCTATTTGCAGGTCTCTATGGCGGTTCTGGAGTCCAGTTGGCTAAGTGTAAAACAGTGGATTTAGAAGTTCCAGCTGACTCAGAATTTGTCCTGGAAGGCACAATTACGCCTGGGGAAGTGATGCCAGATGGGCCGTTTGGCGATCACATGGGCTATTACGGCGGGATGGAGGATTCGCCGGTGATTCGCTTCGAGTGTATGACTCATAGGAAAAATCCGATTTATTTGACCACATTCAGCGGTCGTCCGCCCAAAGAAGAGGCGATGATGGCGATCGCGCTCAACCGGATCTACACACCTATACTCCGGCAACAAGTCTCAGAAATCGTTGACTTCTTCCTGCCGATGGAAGCCCTCAGCTACAAGGCGGCGATTATTTCCATCGACAAAGCTTACCCTGGTCAAGCTCGTCGCGCCGCCCTCGCCTTTTGGAGCGCCCTGCCTCAGTTCACTTACACCAAGTTTGTGATTGTAGTTGATAAGAATATTAACATCCGCGATCCGCGTCAAGTGGTATGGGCGATTAGCTCCAAGGTTGACCCAGTGCGGGATGTGTTCATTCTGCCCAATACGCCCTTTGACACCCTAGATTTTGCCAGTGAGAAAATTGGCCTTGGTGGTCGGATGGGAATTGATGCCACAACAAAGATTCCGCCAGAAACCGAACATGATTGGGGCGCACCACTAGAATCTGATCCAGATGTGGCGGTAATGGTGGAGCGGCGTTGGGCTGAATATGGGTTAGCGGATTTGCAACTGGGGGAAGTAGACCCGAATTTGTTTGGTTACGATATGCGGTAAGGGAACGAACCACAGAGGCACGGAGAACGCAGAGGATTTTATCCTTTTCTAAACACTTCTTTGCTTAGAATATTCTTGGCTAGATTATACTTGTATCAACCCGACTCTTGCATGGAGGCAAAACCGCCATTTTTCTTGCCAAAAATTTAGATGCTTTAATGTGCTCAAATAGTTGAGATTATGCCATATCTTTCTTACATTTCCGATCATACCCTTCGGAATGCAGTCAAACAAGTTGTTGACTGTATTTTTGCTACTCAACAACAAGAAGAAGCAAAAATGTACAGGAATGTTATAGATCCTTTCTCCGCCATTTTTGATGGTGTGGTCTGAAGGGGTTACAAGGAGGTCTGTAATGCAGACAGGATAAGCTCCTTGGCCCTCAGACCTCGTTGATAATACTTCCACTTATTGCGAGTTAGTCTCATTAATTCAGCAACTGCGTCTGCGCA
>JAABUX010000951.1_pt1 | contig 46071 bp, 40 predicted proteins | sample 5561851 | NCBI WGS metagenome assembly JAABUX01 (sample SAMN10711883, study PRJNA513361) | rock metagenome | isolation source: Antarctica rocks | place: Antarctica: Victoria Land, Richard Nunatak red sandstone | collected 2016-01-03 | reverse complement strand
CGCGAAACGACTTCCAAGCTAGCCTTGCTGCAGACTCATCTGGAAAACGGGCAGCAAAATCAAAAAGATTCATGGTATATTCAGTTGATTATCAACGAATATACTAAAAGTTTTAGCATTACGGATAGTCATTTATAATTTTTTAAATTCTGCTACGGTTTCTTTTTCTTCCGGAACTGTCATAGAGGTTGGCGCATAACGACTGGGGCTTGCTAAAGTGAGGGAAATGAAGAACAATTGTTCGATTCAGCACTTCTGCTCCCATTTTGGCAAACCCTTGTTGGCGGTAGTTCTTTTTTCCAATTTTAAATAAATAGTTCTAACATTTGTAAACTGTGCATTTGCAACATAAGGAAGGGGATTCAACCATGCACCATCTATGTTGTCGAATGCTCCTTGTAAACATAAAAAAAGCATTAAAATATTACCATTGATTAAATCAGAAATAGTATGGACAACATTTGCGTTTTGTTGATTCAAGGTTAAAGGTGTATTATCCAATTTTATAAAGCCTTTCACTAGTAACCGACTAAAAGCACATAGTTCAGGCAAAAACACATAGTTGACATATAAAGTACGTAGTCGATAAATAAAGGCAGGCCTCCGTTTGAAGCCTACCTCAATGTTAGATTTGCTTTTCCACAAGCCAAATCTTTCATGAGTAAACCTACGGAACAAATTTAGTCGGTCAGCCGATCTTCGCCCAGGTACTTAAATTAATCGACCCCTTTGATTTTAAGTAGATGGTCAAACAGTTTGAGAGTGACCAGTACTACCGGTCCTTCAAGAGCTGGGACCACGTGGTGACCATGCTTTTCGGGATTCTGAGCCGGTGTGACAGCATGATAGAGGCCAGTGAAGGCCTGCAGGGCATGCGTGGCAAGCTAAACCATCTGAATTTGGCTAAAGCGCCGGCTAAAAGCTCGGCCGGTGACGGTCTGCGCAACCGAAGCAACGCTTTCTTTGAAGCCTTGTATTACCAGCTGGCCGCGCTTCCTTACCTACCGTCTTCGCCACCATTAGACCTTTTCAAGGATGGCAAACTGATTCACATGATTGAGCGTCATTACCTTGGAGGCCGCCCTGCCACCATGATTGCTGATAACCTGGTGAATGCTTTTTACGAATTCTGTTAATACGTCGGTGGAGATTAAATTTTTGGAAGGGTGGTTTTAATTAGCCTATAGAGGACGGCTCTCGCAATCTGATTAATTTGGTAACATGACAATGGTGCAGACAACCAAGTCTTATTCCTAAATTGCCTAAAACGCAGGATACGGTGCTGTAAAATACAGATAAATACGATCTGCGAATAGTTGTAAAGAAGTTAAAAAAATTGAGATTTGACTATGAAGGGTTCTCCTTCCTAACCAGACCTCAGTTTTTATGCAAAAACTTTTACTTATTCCCTTATTTGTCCTCATTTTTTACGGGCCCCTGTTTGCACAAACCCGCCAGGTAAGCGGCCGTGTCATCGACGGTAAAGATGGGACTGGCATTGCTGGTGCCACCGTGAAAATTAAGGGGGGCACAGCGGGTTCCCAAACCGATGCTGATGGTTCCTTTCGTATTCAGGCCGAACCAGGTGACATTCTCGTTTTTGGTTTTTTGGGGTATATTACTCAGGAACAAAAAGCTTCAGGCCAGCAGCTGCGAATCACCTTGAAGCAAAATGTTAGAAACCTGAGTGAGGTCGTTGTCTCAGCCCTTGGTACGACACGGGAACTGCGTTCTCTCACCAACAGCGAACAGGTGGTCAAAGGTGCAGAGGTCGCCCAAACCCAGCGTGAAAATTTCGTCAACAGCCTGCAGGGCCGCATTGCTGGTGCCTCAATTGTGAGCACCAGTGGTGCACCGGGAGCTTCGGCCTCAATCATCTTACGTGGTGCAACTTCTCTGCAGGGAAACAACCAACCCCTTTTTATCATTGATGGTCTTCCGGTAAGCAACAGAACTTTCAGCCAGGGTGCCCTGTATTCAGACGGGCCTAACCGTAACAACGATTATTCAAACCGCATTAGTGACATCAATCCTGATGATATTGAATCTATATCAGTGTTAAAAGGTGCTTCCGCTGCAGCCCTGTACGGGATTGATGCGGCTGGAGGAGCCATCGTGATTACCACCAAGAAGGGCCATGTGGGCAAGAGCAACGTCACCTATTCCAATGACTTTCGCTTTGAAAATGCCTACCGGTTCCCCAAAGAACAAACAACTTTTGGCCTGGGAACCAACGGCTTAAACGACCCCGCTGTAAGATCTGGTTTTGGTGCTGCCTATCCCGCAGGTACCACACTGTATGACAATATCCATCACTTCTTCAAAACAGGGTTTACCCAAAAAGAAGCGATCGCCTTTGATGGCGGCAACGAGAATGCCACTTACAGGCTCTCATCAGACTATACCGATCAAAAGGGCGTCGTGCCTACGACCGATTACAAAAGGTTCACCCTTAATTTGAACGGCTCGAACAAATTTTCAAGCAAGTTTTCGACAAGTGCTTCGGTGCAGTTTAGCAATGTCAGAAATGACAAGGGGATAAAAGGGCAGGGTGGCTACTTGCTGGGGTTGCTGCAATGGCCCCTGAATGACGATGTGAGGAAAACACTTAACCCCGACAGAACCCGAAGGCTCCTCAACCCGGCCAATAATGTTGAACTTGACAATCCCCTGTATACGCTGAATTTAAACAAGAGCTCAGACAAGACCAGCCGTGTGATTGCTAGTGCAGGACTTACCTACGACCCCTTCAACTGGCTTAATGTAGCAGCCCGTGGTAATGCCGATATCTTTACTACTACAGGCAATACTTACCTTAACCCGGCCAGTGCTCAGTTTTTCACCGTCCAGGGCAATTCCCTTAGCGGTATCTCGGCTAACGGCATCATTGAGAACTATGTAGACAACAGCCAGGTCTACAACGGGCAGGTACTGGCCACTTTCAAAAAAGACTTCGGCAAATTAAGCACATCGTTGCTAGTGGGAACTTCACTCAACGATAATAATGACGAAGTGAACACCTTGTATGGAACCAATGTTTCCCTGCCCGGCTTCAACAGCATCAACGTGACTAATTACACCACCCAGCGTGGCAAGAACAAACTGACACAGAGACGCCTCATTGCTGAATTCACTGAGCTTAAGCTAGACTGGAACAACATGCTATACCTGGATGCCACCGCGCGGCGCGACCAGTCTTCGACCCTGCCTGTTAATCACAATTCATTCTTTAGCCCTTCGGTAGGTCTTGGCTTTGTCTTCACCGAACTGGCCTTTCTGAAAGGTTCGCACATTCTTCCCTTTGGAAAGCTGCGCGCCTCATTTGCGGTGGGCGGCAAGGATGCGCCGGCCAGCTATATCACGGGCAACATTTTGGATGCGGTCGCGACCACTGGGGCCGGTTTCATGCTGGATGTTTTTGGTGGCAACCCAGGTCTGCGGCCCGAGAAAACATCAGAGACTGAGTTTGGAACCGACCTGCGCTTCTTTGACGGTCGCGTAGGTTTGAACGCTACCTGGTACAGTAGAAAAAGTGTTGACCAGATCGTCGGGCAGCGCATCAGCTATGGGACCGGTTTTGTTCTCAAATACATCAACAGTGGCACCCTAAAGAACGAGGGTATCGAACTCGAGCTCACCGGCAATCCCGTGCGCACGAACGATTTCAGCTGGGACGTATATGCCAACTTTACCCATACGAGCAGTCAGGTGGCCAGTCTGCCACTTAATGTGGCTGAATTCTATAACTCAGATACCTGGCTCAGCAGTTTCAATGTACGGGCCAGTCTCTTCCCGGGTGGTAACCTCACTACCCTGGGTGCGACCGCCTATGCCAGAAACAAGAAAGGACAGGTGCTTATTAACCCGGTGAACGGTTATGCAATCAAGAACAGCTTCTTCTCAAAAGTGGGTGACCGCAATCCGAATTTCGTCATGGGTTTGGGAAATACGTTCAGATACCGCAACTGGGGCTTGAACTTTCTCATTGACTTCAGGGATGGCGGAGATATTTTTAATGGTACCGAAGCCGAGCTGTACACCCTGGGACTAAGCACGCAGACGCTTGATCGCAACACACTCAGGGTGCTGAAAGGGGTTTTAAGGGACGGAAAGGAAAATTCGGCCAGCCCCACTGATAACACGATCGTTGTCAACCCTGGTGCAGATAACCGGTACTATACCCAGGGTTTTGTAGAAAGCGACTTTATTCAACATCGTGTGAACTGGATACGTTTGCGCGATATTACCCTGAGTTATTCGCTGCCAGGTTCAATTACGGGTGGAAGCCATCTACTTCAAAACCTGACCCTTTTTATGACAGCAACCAACGTGTTCATAATTACCAATTACAAAGGGGCCGATCCCGATGTGAACGGGCTCAATGCCTCGGCGGGTGGGATAGGTGGTGGTGGCTTTGACTATGGGGTCGTCTCCAATCCAAGGGGAATCAATTTTGGACTTAAGATTAAGATCTGACACACATGAGAACTTACAAGACACATATACTGCTGACAGGCTTCGCCTCCCTGGCCCTGCTACTTACAAGCTGCAAGAAATACCTTGACATCAATACCAATCCCAATACACCAAGCGCCGTTGAGGCTGGCCTATTACTGCCCTCCATCCAGCAGCAAATGAGCGACGGGGTAATGTTTGATGACCGGTACGCGGGTCAATACATCCAGAACTGGTCATTCGTGAACGCCAATAATATCTGGGACGAGATGGGTTATGCACCCAATAGCGATGCCGGTGGCGCCATCTGGAAGATGAACTATTACTCAATCGGCAGGAACCTGATCCTGGTTCAGAACGATGCCCTGGCCGGTCATAAATGGAACTATGCCGGTGTGGCCGATCTGATAAGGGCCTGGTCCTGGCAGGCGACTACCGATTACCACGGCGAGATCATTTTGAAAGATGCCTGGAAAGAGAATACTTATATTTTTAACTATGATAAGCAGTCCGATGTCTATGCCGAGGTGCTGCGGCTTTGCAACGAAGGGACCGCATTCCTGTCCCGGGCCGATTCTGGCCAGGCCAAAGTTAAACTGGCATCGAGTGACTACATTTATCGCGGCAACCTAAGCCAGTGGATCAAGTTTGCCTATGCCATCAAGGCCCGAAATCTCAACCATCAGTCCAATAAACAGAGTTACAACCCCAATCAGGTCATTCGGTGTGTCGATTCATCTTTCGCATCTAATGCGGACAACGCCTACATGCACTATGCAACCACGGGCTCGGCCGATGCCAACCCCCTGGGTCCCACCCGAACGAATCTCAATTCGTACTTTACTTCGGTGTTTACCATCAACCTGCTCAACGGTACAACGCTGGGTGGCACCGGAGATCCCCGCCTGCCCAAGATGATACAGCCCTATGCCGACGGGCTCTATCATGGTGTCGTTCCTACCAAAGGGGTTGATACGGCCTACAAGAATAACAAAAACAAGCAACAGGTTAGGCTTTATGGAAAGTATGTTTTCCAGGACAATGCCCCATACCCGATTTTAACCTATTGGGAAATGCAGTTCATAAAGGCCGAGGCCGCCTTTCGAAAGGGTGATCTCGCAACTGCCTATAACGCTTTTATCAAAGGCATTTCAGCTCACATGGTAGTTACAGGTGTGAGCGCCCCAGCACAGGCAGCCTATCTGACAAGTGCTGCCGTCCCTGCTTCCGCGACGGCGCTGACCATGAAAGACATTATGCTTCAAAAATACATTTCACTCTGGGGATTCGATGCCGTAGAGAGCTGGGTGGATCTGCGTAGGCATCACTACAATCCTACTGTATATGTCGGATTTAGCCCGCCATCGGGGCCCGCTCTCTATCCTGACAACGCCGGCAAGCTGGTTTACCGGGTGCGGCCACGCTATAATTCAGAATACATTTGGGACGTGCAAAGGCTTACGGCGATTGGTGCAACCATGCCCGATTATCATACCAAGGAACAGTGGTTTAGTCAGGCACAGTAAGAATAAATTATGCTCAGACAACCAAAAACCTATTTCACAGCAGAAGAATATCTATTCTTTGAACGAGGTTCTCTGGAAAAGCACGACTATTTCCAGGGAGAGATTTTTGATCTTGCGGGTGCCAGCCGGGCACATAGCCGCGTGTTGCAAAACCTGCTTGTGCAAATGGTCAATGGTCTGCAAGAGAAACGTTCCACCTGCCATGTCTACAACCAGGATATGCGGTTGAACATCTCTGAAAATGGGCTTTTCACTTATCCTGATTTAATGGCTGTTTGCGGTGAAGAGCGGTTCTTGCCGGGCAGCGAACTGGATACCCTGCTCAACCCTGTTTTCATCGCTGAAGTTTTGTCTCCGTCCACCGAGACGTACGATAAAAACCAGAAGTTCGAATGGTATAAAAAAATCCCGGAATTTTGTGAGTATCTGCTTTTAAGTACAAAAGAAATCAGGATCGAGCAATTTTTAAAAGGCCAGGATGGCAATTGGTTGCTGACCGAAATTACCGCGGGTGATATTCAACTGGTGAGTCTGGATCTTAAGATTGGACTGGGTAAGATCTACCTTGGCTCGGGGATTTAGCTGCTTTTGTCACAATTCTTCCAGGTGATCAAGGTAATAGGCGGCCTGGTCCATAGTGGCAGTATGCTCTTGAGGGGTCATTCGCGCCAGATTCTTGTAAACCATTCCGAGCCTGGGATTCCGGGCCAACAATGGAGCGTTGCGTGAGAAAAAGCTCCAGTACAAGCTATTGAAGGGGCAGGCGTTTTCGCCATGGCGGCGCGTATAGTCATACGAGCACGACTGGCAGTAATTGCTCATCTTATTGATGTAATTAGCGCTTGCCGCATAGGGCTTTGTTCTGATGATCCCACCGTCGGCGAATTGGCTCATGCCACGGGTGTTGGTGATCTCAACCCACTCGATGGCGTCAATATAAATTCCCAGGTACCACTGATCCACCTCATCGGGATGCATACCGGCAAGCATGGAAAAGTTGCCGGTTATCAAAGGCGCTGGATATGATGCGCCCAGGCGAGGTCCAGTGACTGGCCAATGACATGATGCAAGCAGTTCATAAGAGTCTTGGCGTTCCAGTACCAGGATGGCAAGGAGCGGGTATGTCCGAAAAAATTCATTTCGGCAAAACCGGGCATCTTAAGCCAGTAGATGCCGCGCATGTATTCCCGCCAGCCAAGTACCTGACGCACGAAGCCTTCGACCTGAGGCAAGCTTATGGCGTCTTCGCTTTTTTTCCAGGTATCCACGACGGCTTCGATGACTTCAAGGGGGCTCAATAACTTTATATTAAGCGCAAAGGACAAACGCGAGTGGAAAAGGATCTTGTAGGCCGTGTCCATTGCGTCTTCAAAAGTCCCGAACCGGTAGAGCCGGTTTTCACAAAAATGATTTAGGGCTGCTATGGCCTCCTCCCGGCTAATCGGCCACTCAAGGCGGCTACCCTGGATGTTCCCAAACATGGGGATTTCGGCCCGCATGATCATTTCGAGTATCGCGCTAACATCATGCTCGAATAATAAGGCCGGAGGTACAGCCTCCTTGCGGTCAAACCGTTTTTGATTCTCCTTATCGAAGTTCCATTGTCCGCCTACCGGTTCACCCGAAAGGGGATCCAAAAGAATATTGAATTTTTCGCGCATCTGCCGGTAGAACGTTTCCAACAGAAAGCTTTTCTTGGTTTTAGCCCAGCTTGCGAACTCACTTCGTGATATCAGGAAATGTTCGGTGTCATAAGACGTACTTTGAACGCCATAACGTTCCTGGAGAGTTTGACAAATCTCTATGAGCTGCTTGTCAAGACGGTACTCGTCTGGGAGGAGATAAGCGAAAGCCTGGTGGCCACCCGCTTCAATCAGCGAAAAAATATTATCGGCAAGATCTTGCCGGTTGGCCGGGTCATCAAGCGTAAGATAGATCACCTGATGTCCGCGGGACACAAGCACGGCTTGGAAGGCCCGCATCGCTGAAAAAAATGCCAGGATCTTTTGGATATGGTGAACGGTATAGGTCAGCTCCTGACGCATTTCCATGAGCACATACGTAACGGCCGGATCAACAACCTTAAATCAGGAGTGACGCTCATTAAGCTGATCACCCAGAATAAGGCGCAATGAAGAGGGACGGGGTGTCAACTTAGTCAAAGAAAGGCTACATAATTACCTGACCGAAGCCGCCCAAGAATCCATGTTCTCGATGAAGATCTGTAGGGGTAAAGCGCCGCTACCTAGCACAGCATCATGAAAATCGGAGATGCGAAATTTATCCCCAAGGCTTTTGCGGTATTTTTCACGCAAAGCCTGTATTGTCAGGGCGCCCACTTTGTAGGATACCGCCTGGCCGGGAGCGGCCATATAACGCTCTATTTCGGCCTCGGCCTCGTGTGTCGATGTAGGTTCATTGTCAAGCATGTACTTGATCGCCCGTTCGCGGGTCCAGCCTTTTGAGTGCATGCCCGCATCGACGACAAGCCGTATAGCCCGGTGTATCTCATCACCCAGGTGACCCAGTAGCTCGTATGGATCTTTATACTCGCCAAGCACGTTGCCTAGTGATTCGGCATATAAGGCCCAGCCTTCTACAAAAGCGCTGTTGCCGTAATATCTTCTGAACATGGGCAAGCTGGTATTCTCGTTTTGGAGAGAGATCTGGAAATGATGACCAGGGATGGCCTCATGCATAAACAACGTTTCCATAGTAATGCTTGAATACTTTGCCGGGTCGAGAATGGCGGTGTAAAAGATTCCGGGCCTTTTACCATCTGCAGTGCCCTGGTTATATTCTCCGAAAGCGGCAGAGGCGGCCCTGAAATCTTCGGTCTTTCGTATTTCGAAACGCGTTTTTGGAAGCTTGCCAAAGTAGCTTGGCAGCCGGGGCTTTTCGGTGGCGTAGATCTTCTGGTACTCATCCAGGATCTCCTTGTCACTATGAAAAGGCGTAAATTTTTTATCGGTGCGAACGTAAGTGAGAAAAGCGGCAAGATCACCCTTGAATCCTGTAGCCTGTCGAATGCTGTCCATCCGCGTTCTTATGCGGGCGACCTCTTTCAAACCTAGATTAAAAACCGAGTCGGGGGAAATGGCCGTGGTGGTAAAGCTTTTTAAAGCAAACTTGTAAAGCTGGTCCCCGCCGGGCAGGGCTCCAATACCGCTCGTGTTTCGGGCAGCAGGCAAATATTCTTTACTCAAAAAGTTCTCGAGCTTTCGGTAGCTGGGTATGATCTGACCGGTGATGGCAATGGTGTACTTGTTGGTAAGATCGCTTTTCTGGGCGTCCGTAAAAGTCTTCGGGAACTTCCTCACCGGACCGTAGAAAACGCTTTTATCGGCCCTAACATCGACGAAGCTCTTCATTTGGGGAATTATCTTAACAACCAAAGCTTTGGGAAGCACATACCCTTGCTTCATTCCTGTTCTCATGTTTGAAATCGCCGTGTCGCACCAAACCGTAAAGCCATCAATGCGCTTGAGGAAGTTCTCATAATCTTTCACGGTCTCAAAAGGCTGAAAACTTTCGGCCGAACCAAGCTGAGGGAAAACAAGGGTCTGTGAAAAGATTTGGTTGATCGGCATATCGTTGAAAGCCTTGTAGCTTAGGGCTTCTCGTTGAAGCTCCAGGTCATACTTCAACACCTTATAGCTTAGCAGGTCGCCTTTGCTTAGTTTGGATGTGTCGTAGCTTTTTAAACTGTCGAGGTATTTTGTAAAAAACGACTTTTCAAGCGCCCGGTACGAAGTGCTATTGTCGTTTGGAAAGCGGTCGTCATACCGGTGATCGCCATTCGCCGTGGCGTTTAACGGGAAGACCTGCAAGGACTCTTCATAATACTGCTGCAATAATTTGTCAAAAGGCTCTCTGGCCGAGGAATTTGAAGCGGCAGGGCCATTAGCATTATTATTTCCACAGCCATAGAGTAAGCCCAGGACGAGTAAGGCAGCAAGAAGAGCGTTTGACTTCATGAGGACAATTTATAAATTTTGTAATTGCTGTCGCAGAATGCCGCCGATAGATTGATAGCTTGTTTTTGCAAAATCTTATTATGAACAGTTTGTTACAGCGAGCACCCGGGTTCTGGGTTCCATACCTCCTTTTGCTGATCGCCGGTCTTACCCTGCAGGCCGGTATTGGCAATGACCAGATAACGCTTTCAATTAATGCGGTTTCTAATACCGGTCTGGATCTGGCAGCCGAGGCATTCACGCTTCTTGGAGACGGAAAAACGACGCTGGTGCTGTTTGTGATACTCCTTTTCGTCGGTGTGGGTAAAGCCGTTTCGGCGCTTGCAATCACCAACCTATGCGGCTTAGTGGTTCAGCTCATGAAACGACAACTCTACGCAGGCCTTGTGCGCCCGGCGGTGGTGTTCGCCAAACATTTGCCGGCACTGCATTTTGTCCCTGGGGTGCGGATCTACTACCTGGAGACTTTTCCCTCGGGCCATACGACGACTGCTTTCAGCATGTTTTTGCTTCTTGCGATGTATACATCAAAGCGCTGGCTGCAGGGACTGTATCTCCTTATTGCCGTCGGAGTAGGCTGGTCAAGGGTTTACTTGGCCGAGCATTTTTTTTCTGATGTGCTCGCCGCCTCAGTGCTAGGAAGTGTCGTTACGGTTATTATCGTGTACTTCGTGGACAGGTCGGGGCTGCCAGGGAAAAAGTGGTTCTCGGTTTCTCTTGCAAATAGGTTAAGCTTCAAGCACTAGATCAAGCTGTTCTTTGATGAAAGCGGCAAGCTCGGCGACATAAGGCCGGCTGAAATCAAATTTGATACCAGCAGTTTCATAGATCTCCCTGATTGGCCGGGTGTAACCAAGGGCAAGGGCCTGTTTATAGTTATCAAGTGTCGAGACAGGATCATTCCGAAAATTTTTCCACATCGCGATAGCGCCCAGACCCGCGATTGCGTATTCGATGTAGTAAAAAGGTACCTCGAATAGATGAAGCTGTTTTTGCCACAATACTTCTTCGTAATTCTCATGCTGCTGCCAGTTGGAAAACCCGCCGCCAAACCTCTTATAAATAGTAAGCCAGGCCTGGCTGCGCTCAGTGGTCGTGTGACCAGGATGGGTATAGATCCAATGCTGGAAGCTGTCAATCGTCGCCACCCAGGGAAGGGTCTTGAGGGAATCAATGAGCTGGTCCCGCTGGGCCCGTTTTAGGTCGGCCGGGGAGGGGAAGAATTCATCCCAGTGCTCCATGCTCATTAGCTCCATGGACATGGAGGCGAGTTCGGCCACTTCTGATGGCAAATGGCTAAAGTCGTTTAGCTCAAGCGAACGATCTAAAAAGGTCTGGACCGCGTGACCACCTTCATGAACCATCGTCGTCACATCTCTGAACGAGTCGGCGGCATTCATAAAAATGAAGGGTGCACCGGTCTCGGCAAGCGGAAAATTATAACCTCCGGGCGCCTTGTTCTTACGGGATTCCACGTCAAACAGATTGTTTTCCCGCATCGAACGCAGGCAATCCCCAAAAACAGGATCCAGCTTGCTAAAGACTGCTATGCTTTTCGTGATAAGCTCATTTGCGCCGGTAAATGGTTTCAATGCAAGCCCGCCCGCAAGATCGACATCCATGTCCCAAGGCTTGAGCTCGTCAAGTCCAAGCTTCGTTTTTCGATATGAGGCGAGGGTTTTAAGCAGGGGTACGATCTCGTGCTCAATGGCCTCGTGAAAATTGAGTGTGTCCTCGATGGTGTAATCAAAGCGGTTGAGACTGGCAAAAGAGTACTGTTCGAAGTCTTCAAAACCGGCGTTTTGGGCTACGCGGTGCCTGAGATGCAGTAGCTTGTCAAACAGGTAATCCAGGGCGACCCGGTCCTGCAGACGCCTTGAAGCGATCCTGTCAAATGCGATACGGCGTATAGTCCGGTCAGGATCCTTCAAAAAGTTCGATGCCTGCTCAAGGGTGTATTCCTTTCCGCTTATTTTAACCGTCATCGCGCCTGATATCACCGCAAACTTTTGCTGCTCTACCTGAAGCTCTGTTTGAAGTGGAATGTTCTCTGGTCTGTAGAGCGCGATTTGCTGGCGAATACGTTTGAACATGACCGCATACGGATTACGGTCAAGAGCGTGTGTAAAGGCCGAATTAACCAATTTACGATTTAAGCGGTCACTCCACGGTGCGAGCCGGGGTTCGATTTCGGTCGCGAAGTATTCGAAGGCATTCTTGAATTGGTCCGACGAAGTATCTGTAGAAGTACGTATGTAGCGCCAGGCGAAATCTTCTTCGAGAAATGACTCCAGTTCGCTTCGGTCTTTAAGCCACTTAATGAGCCCGTCCTCAGACGAGATCTCCCTCGAGTCGAGTTCGGCCAAAAAAGTAACAAGTACCTCCCACTTGACATCTACTGCCTCGGGAAGATAATGGCGTGGTTTCTTTTCAATCGTGACATTCATAAGGGGTAGCGGAAAAAGTAATCGGCACAGAAAAAGGCCGCGAAAACAACGCTGGCAATCCCGTTCATGGTGAAAAAAGCCAGATTTAGCCTGCTCAGATCATTGACCTTGACGAGCGTATGCTGGTATATAAGCAGAAAAACGTAGAAAAGGGCGCCTATCCAGTAAAATAGTCCCAGGTGACCCACGATCCCGGCCAGGATTACGAATCCCCATGAAGCGGCATGCAAAAACCAGCTTAGATATACTGCGTTCTGTCGACCTAGTGCCGCGGGCATGGAGTGAAGTCTTTCGGCCTTATCGAAATCTTCATCGGGTAAAGCATATATAATGTCAAACCCGCTTACCCAGGTGATCACAGCAAGCGAAAAAAGGATCGGAACCAAGGCAAACCTGCCGCTTACTACCAGGTATGCCCCTATAGGAGCAAGCGACAGCCCTAATCCAAGTATTAAATGACACCAGGCTGTGTATCTCTTGGCAAAGCTATATCCTAAGATCACCACGAGCGCGACAGGGCTTAGTAAAAAACAGATCATGTTAATGAACCAGGTAAGCGCGATGAACAGGGCACAATTAAGCACCGTAAAGATGAGTGCTGAGCGGGGGCTTACTATGCCTTTAGGGATTTCTCGGCCGGCGGTCCGTGGATTACGGGCATCAATTTTACGGTCGGCGTAGCGGTTAAACGCCATCGCGGCGCTTCGGGCGGTGACCATGCAGCCGAGCATGAGCAAAAATTTGACTACGCTAAAGTGCTGGCCTCCTGGCTGGGTGGCAAGCAAAAAACCGATGACAGCGAAGGGCAGGGCAAAAACACTATGGGCGAATTTTATAAGAGAAAGATATTTTTTCACGGTTCGGGTATTTCTAAGGTGTTTACCTGAGCGATAAGTTCGGCGATGAGGTCTAAAAGTTCGGGTTTTCCTTCATGGGTTTGGGCCGAAGTAAGGATCATCTTAGGGACGCGCTCCCAGGTTAAGGCCATTTGTTCACGGTACTGTGAGGCATGAAATAAACTTTTCTGCCTCCCCTGTTTATCGGCCTTGGTAAGAACAAGGAAGAAAGGTATCTGGTTTTCGCCCAGCCAGTCTGTAAACTCGAGGTCGATCTTTTGTGGAGGAAGCCTTGAATCCAGGAGTTGGAACACCGCGACCAGGTTAGGGCGTTTAAGAAGGTAGTTGAGGGTGTTCTTCGACCATTTCGCACGGCTGGCCTGCGAAACCCGGGCGTACCCATAACCAGGAAGATCGGTCAGGTACCAGGACGAATTGATCAGAAAGTGATTCACAAGCTGCGTTTTGCCAGGGGTCTGAGAGGTTTTCGCCAGCGAACGACGGTCACAAAGCATATTGATAAGGCGTGATTTGCCTACGTTAGACCGCCCTATGAACGCAAATTCGGGGTAGATCGCGGGGGGCATTTTCGCCAGTTCTGTATTACTGGACAGGAATTGGGCACTTTTGATCGTCACAGGGCGAAGGTAAAGATAATGAGGCTAATGCAGCCACGGTCCGGCCGCCGGCCTTTTCGTATCTTTACATTCTATGACCCGCCCAGTTACTCCATACCGTAATGACCCCGCGTCAAAAAAGCAGCAGGTAGCCGGGATGTTCGACCGAATCGCCGGGCGGTATGATTTTCTTAATCATTTATTGTCTTTTGGAATCGATAAGTATTGGAGAAAAGTGGCCGTTGATTGCTTTCGGGATGGGCAGGCGTTTGCGTCGGGTGGGGATGCACACATCCTGGACGTAGCGACAGGTACGGCAGACCTGGCCCTTGAAGCAGCTAAACGTGGAATCGCTCGTATCACTGGTGTGGACATCTCCGAAAACATGCTGGAGATCGGTCGAAAAAAGATCGCTGCAAAAAATCTAAGTGCGCAAATTGACCTCCAAACGGGTGATTCCGAACAGCTCCAGTTCGCCGCCAATCGTTTTTCGGGTGTGATGGTCGCCTTCGGTGTACGAAATTTTGCCAATCTGGACAGGGGCCTCAGTGAGATTCATCGGGTTCTTAAACCGGGGGGGAAAGCCGTTGTATTGGAATTTTCCCGGCCAGGCGTGTTTCCATTTCGGCAGTTATATTCCTTTTACTTCGCAAATATACTACCCCGCATAGGAGGTGCTTTCTCGAGTGACCGGGAGGCATATTCTTATTTGCACCGCTCTGTAATCAGTTTTCCAGACGGAAGAGACTTTCTTGACCGCCTTGAGAAAGCCGGGTTTACCCGTACGACTGCGAAACCCCTTACGTTAGGCGTCTGCACGGTCTACACGGCGCTTAAGAAATTACCATGACAGGTCTGAGCAAAGGGAAGTTGTTATTATTAGGTTCTTTTATTATTCTCCAGGCTGTCCCCTCGCGGGTAACGGCTCAGTGGAACACCGGCGGAGACATTGATCCGAACTGGATCCATTTTGGCTTTCAACTTGGGGCGGCAACGAACTCTTTCGTGGTTTACAAACAAGCGGACTTTAACTCCAATGCGTACCGTCTTGGTGAGCCGGCAGGTAACGGCGGGAAGGCTGGACCCGTTACTTCAGGTAATCTTTCTTTTGTTCAGTCTACGTGGACACCCGGATTCGTGCTCGGACTTCTGGCTAATTTTCGCCTGAGCGATAACCTGGATATACGGTTTACACCCGGTGTCAATTTTAGCGACCGCAATCTTTACTTTGGGTACGAATCACTTACGTTTACAGGAACGAATTACGCAAACCCGGTTATTAAAGTTGTTTCGTCCACTTACCTGGATTTCCCCCTGCTCCTAAAATTCAAGTCGGACCGCAAGCGTAACATTCGAAGTTATTTGATAGGCGGCTTGCAATATTCGTACGATATCATTCCCAAGAAGAAGACCGAAGACGCAGGACTCACCGAGATCGCCAAATTAGTAAAGATCCAAAAAAACGGTTTGTCTTACCGCGTCGGTCTCGGACTTGATCTTTACTATGAATATTTTAAGATGTCCCCCGAGATCTCGGTCACAAACAGTTTGGTCAATGTACTAACTGCTGAACATCATGTTTTCAGTCGGCCAATTAAGTCGCTTTATCCTACCAGTATTCAATTATCCTTGTATTTCGAATAAACGCAATCTCATACCCGTGAATAAAACTGTATTCATTACCGGTGCCAGCTCCGGTATTGGGCTTGCAACAGCCCGCATTTTCGCCGCCAGTGGTGCTACTCTGATATTAAACGCCAGGCGAAAAGACAAACTAGACGAACTTGGCGCCTCGCTCATCACTGAGTTTGCTGTTAACGTGCATTTATTGCCCTTTGATGTGCGCCGGGAAAGTGAGGTTGACCAGGCGATTAACTCCTTGGACCCTGAGCTGTCAATTGATATTCTGGTAAACAATGCCGGATTGGCTCTCGACCTTAAACCGGTCCAGGAGGGAGACACCCGGTCCTGGGATACGATGATCGATACGAATTTAAAAGGGCTGCTTTACGTTAGCCGCAAAGTTACCGAAGGAATGACCAAACAAAGAAGCGGGCATGTGATCAACATCGGCTCAATTGCGGGGCTGCAGGCATATCCTAATGGCAATGTATATTGCGCGACCAAAGCCGCGGTCATCGCCTTAAGCAGCGCCATGCGTATAGACCTCCTTCCATACGGTATCCACGTTACGGTAATCAACCCGGGTGCCACAGAAACAGAATTTTCTCTAGTGCGTTTTAAAGGGGATACCGCAAAAGCAGGCGCTGTTTATCAAGGTTTTGAACCTCTAAAGGGCGAGGATATCGCCGAGGCTATTTTTTTTGCAGCTAACCGTCCCCGGCATGTAAATATCGCCGAGATCACCATCACCCCCAATGCCCAGGCCAGCAGCCTGGTTTACTCTAGAAATCCATAATAAGCAATGAGCCTAACTGAGATGAGCCTCATTGAGCAAATCGATTCAGATCTGCGAGCGGCGATGCTGGCAAAGGACCAAACGGCGCTTCGCGGACTGCGTGCCATCAAGGCCGCCCTGCTCATCGCCAAAACCGAAAAGGGAAACGGAGGCGAACCTGGCGCCGACCTGGAAGTTAAGATTCTGCAAAAGCAGATAAAACAACGCAAGGAGTCGGCGGGGATCTATCGCGAGCAGGGACGACCAGATCTGGCGCAGCTCGAAGAAGAAGAGATAGAGGTCATTGGCCGTTACCTGCCGGCCCAGATGCCGCATGAGCAGCTTGAGGTCGAAGTCGCAGCCCTCATCAAAGAGCATGGTATTACCGGGCAAAAAGAACTGGGAAAACTTATGGGCCTTGCATCTGCTCATTTTGCCGGTCGCGCCGAGTCAAAGGTCCTATCAGAAATAGCCCGAAAGTTGCTTAGCTAACCTTGCGGTAGTAGATCTATGTAAGTATTAAAGAGATATATTTGAGAAAATGATCTGTTAATGAAGTTTCGGCTTAGGGAGGAAAAAGGTTTTCGTTACGTAGACGTTGGCGAAGGTCCTGTCATACTGCTGCTCCATGGCTTGTTTGGTGCGTTAAGTAACTTTGAGCATGTTATCAACCAATTTTCTGTTGATTTTAGGGTGGTCATCCCCATAATGCCGGTTTACGATTTGCCCTTGTTAAGATCCAATGTTCGGAGCCTGGCTCGGTTTGTTCATAAATTTGTGCAGTTCAAGGAGTTGGACCAGCTTATTTTGCTTGGAAATTCCTTAGGTGGTCATGTGGCTCTGCTCTATGTACTTTCCCATCCTGAAAAAGTGCGTTCGATGATCCTTACAGGTAGCTCGGGACTTTATGAAAATTCCTTTGGGGGTTCATTTCCCCGCAGGGAGAGCTATGACTTTATTAAAGAGAAGGTTCAGTTTACGTTTTATGATCCCCACGTCGCCACGAAGGAGTTGGTTGATGAGGTGTTTGAGATCGTAAACACTCGTAATAAACTGATTCGGGTCCTTGCAATGGCTAAATCTGCTATAAGACATAACCTGCGTGATCTGCTCTGCGAGATCAGAGTGCCTGTCTCGCTGATTTGGGGTCGCAATGATCGCGTGACGCCACCTGAAGTGGCCATTGAATTTAATAGTTTACTTCCTAATTCAGAGTTGAATTGGATAGATTGCTGCGGTCACGCGCCAATGATGGAGCAGCCGCAAGAGTTTAATGATATCCTTTCAAAGTTCGTTGGAGGTGTAAATCAGAACTTAAAGGTCGGTTAGAGACCAAACTATGCTCGCCATTGATCTTTTAGGCAAGTCGATCCCGGTATTGCATACCTCTGACAGTGTTCAAAAAGCTCTGGAACGTATGATCGAACTAAAGGTAAACCACCTGCCAATCGTCGATGACACCCGGTTAATGGGCCTGGTTTCGGAGACTGATCTGCAAGAAGCCGTTGACCCGGAAACGCCAGTTGGCAGCCTCACGCTCTCTATGCTCCTTGGTTTCATTTACGACTACCAGCCTGTTTACGATGTGTTTCATCTGATGAATGAAAGTCGGCTTACCTTGCTGCCCGTCGTTGATCAAACGAATACTTATCTCGGTTGTATAGGGGCGCCAGAGATTTTCGCTAAGCTTGATGTGATGACCTCTGCCAGCCAGCCGGGAGGCATAATCGTTCTAGAAATGAATGAGCGCGATGTTACACTCCAGGAGATCCTTCGTATTATTGAATCAAATAATGCGCATCTTTTAAGTCTTTTTACCGAAAGCATTCCCAATACGCCCCAGCTTTTGGTCACTTTAAAGCTTAACCAGACCGACCTTGATGCGATTCTGGCAACCTTTGAACGATTTAATTACCAAATTAAGTTCTCCTATCAGAACAAGGGCTTTCGAGAAGACACTCAGGAGCGGTTTGAAGCTTTTATGAACTACCTAAAACTTTAGGATGAAGCTCGCCATCTACGGCCGTACTTTCAGTGAACAATCTATTCCCTTCGTTAAACAGTTTTTCCAGATACTCGACGACTACAAAAGCACTTACTGCGTTTTCGCTGACTTCAGAAGTTTTATGCAGGCGCAAAAGATCGAGCTAAGCTCCGATAGCTCTTTTGATGGTTGGGAGCAGTTAAGAAACGAAAACGTCGATATGCTACTGAGTCTTGGCGGTGATGGGACCCTTCTTGACACCGTGACGCTGGTGCGTGAAACCAGGCTGCCTGTACTGGGAATCAATCTCGGACGGCTTGGTTTCCTGGCGAGTATAAATAAGACCGAGCTGGTTTCGGCAATGGAGAGCCTGCATGTGGGCCAGTACAGTATTGATTCCCGTCCCATGGTTCGTCTTGAATCAGATCCTGTTTTGTTTGGAGGTATTAATTACGGTTTAAACGAACTCACAATCCACAAACAGGATTCTTCGCCCATGATCATTATTCATACGTATCTGGATGGTGATTTCTTAAATTCCTATTGGGCCGATGGGCTCATTATATCAACTCCTTCCGGATCAACGGCCTATTCGCTAAGTTGCGGCGGGCCAATCGTTTTCCCAGGCTGCAACAACTTTGTAGTTAATCCTATCGCCCCTCATAATCTGAATGTACGCCCGGTGATCATCAACGACGATCACGTGCTAAGCTTCGAGGTTCAAGGGCGCACCTCGCAATTTTTGGTGAGCCTTGACTCGAGAACTGAGGTTTGTAACGATCGCGTTGCGCTAACCCTTCGCAAAGCAGATTTTACGCTCAACCTCGTTCGGCTTAATACCGAAAATTATCTGAGTACCTTACGAAACAAACTCATGTGGGGACTTGACAGCCGAAACTGACCGGGTTAACTTTTTCTCTCGCTGTTACGTTTTAAGAATTATGCGAAGATTGCTCGTCCTGGTGGTCAGCTGCCTCATAGCAAGCAACTGCCTCGCTCAAAAATATGATATCGGACTTGGCATCGGGGCTGCGGGTTATATGGGGGAAATGAACCAGCGCAACCCTTTGGCCTTTTCCCGGGGAGGGGGCGACATTACCTTTCGAAAGAACTTAAATCCCGATTTCTCGTTGAAGTTTGCCTTTTCCCAGCTGCTAGTCCATGGTGATGGATCAAAGTCTTCCAGTGCATCCATTCGTCAGCAGGGTCTTATGTTCACTTCATGGATCACGGAGGCCTCACTTCAGTTTGAATTCAACTTTTTTAAATTCAATCCGTTTGACGCTCGAAGCTCGTATTCTCCGTACATCTTTGCTGGGTTTGGCGGCTTTCACTTCAACCCGTACACGTTTTGGCAGGGTCATAAAGTGTTTCTCAAAGGGGTAGGGACCGAAGGGCAAACTTTGCCGGCCGCTGACAGACAGTATAATTATCCGGCGCCGTATGCTCTTAATTCGCTCCAGGTGCCTGTGGGATTTGGTTTTAAATCCCACCTAAGCGGCCACTTTAGTCTTGTACTTGAGTATGGGTACCGGCTAACCTTTACCGATTACCTGGATGATATAAGCGGACTTTATCCCGTCACCTCCAAGAACGCGAATCTTCCCTTCTCGAAACGCGAATTCCCACCGGCTTATACGCCGCCGTATTACAACGAACTTTCTGACCGTTCGTCAGCCGGGTACCATGTAGGCGCCCAGCGTGGCGATTCCTGGCGTTACGACAAATACTTCTATGGCCGGGTAGGGCTCATTTATACATTCAGGTCGCTGGAATGCCCCACATTCAACCAATGACCAGGCTACCTGCCGGGAATTGTTTAATTTGTATTGTTTTAACATGAGCCTTTTACCGCAGATAACACCCGGGCATATACCCAGACATATCGCCATCATCATGGACGGTAACGGGCGTTGGGCCGAGGGTCACGGCCAGGTGAGAACATTTGGTCATTGGTCTGGCGTTGACAGTGTTCGCGACACCATTGAGGGAGCAGTTGAGGCAGGGGTTGAAGTGCTCACACTCTATGCCTTCTCAACTGAAAACTGGGTTCGTCCTGCAGAAGAGATCGAAACGTTAATGGAGATCTTGGTATCAAGCATCCATAATGAGCTGCCCTCTCTGATGAAGAATAATATTAGGTTAAACGCCTTTGGTCAAATAAGCTCTCTGCCCCAGCGTTGCCAGATCGAACTCGCCGACGCGCTTTCAAAGACTGCCGGCAACCTCAAGCTAACGGTGAACCTGGCACTCAGTTATGGTTCGAGATGGGAAATAATAGACGCTGTTAGACGTATCTCAGAAGACTGGGTTGCAGGACGGCTGGATCTGAAACAGATTGACGAACCGCTTTTTGAAGACTATCTGTGCACGGCCGGTATGCCAGACCCTGAGCTCCTGATTCGAACTAGCGGCGAGCAACGGGTTAGTAATTTTCTTTTGTGGCAGATTGCCTATACTGAATTATACTTCACGAAAAAGAACTGGCCCGACTTCAGACGCGAAGATCTTTTTGAGGCAATACTTGACTACCAGACGAGGGAGCGCAGATTTGGCGCTACCGGCAAGCCACTTCCACAGCCGGCACGCCCCCTATAATTTCTACGTTGTTTTCTTACCTTTGCGGGCTCTTCGCCGAAGATATTTATGCCAATACAAAATAATTGGTCGTCCCTAGCGTATTTGGTACAGCCTTTCTTGTTAAACGATCATAGATGAGAATACTCTTTTCAGTAGTTTTTTTTATACTCATTGAACAAACCGTTACAGGGCAGGAAAAAAAAGGGCAGAGCATAAAGCAAACTTCAGGATCAAATAAAGTACCAGGCAGTCAAACATTAAGATCACCACGTTCACCACTTTCCTTACCACCTTCACCGCTTACTTTACCAGTCGATTCTACTACTGCAAAGGCCACGGCTAGCCGCGACACCATACCCGGGAGTTCGGCCGGGAGCTCAGGAACTACACCAGTTGTGACAGCAGATACAAGCGGCGTCCAACCCGATCTCACCTACCTTAATAGTAAGGAATACGTCATTGACGCGATCAAAGTTAAAGGCACAAAATACTTAGATAATTCACTGCTGATAAATATTTCGCACTTACGGGTAGGCGCAAAGATTCGTATCCCTGGTGATGAAAAAGTATCGGCGGCAATTAAAAGCTTATGGTCGCAGGGTCTTTTTGAAAATGTCGATATCCAGGCATATGTCCATGGGGAAGCTGTTACACTTACTTTGCTTTTGGAGGAGCGCCCGCGTTTGGGCAAAATTCAGATGCATGGCCTGCATAAATCACAGGAAGAGGATATTCGTAAAAAGCTCAAGGATATTGAATCACGGGTAGTCACAGATAATGTGCTCAACAACATTGAAAGGGTGATAAAACGGTATTTTAACGAAAAGGGATTCCTTAATACCGCGGTGTCATTCAAGCAGGAACGAGACCCGGCGGCTGTGAACAAGGTGACCCTGGTAGTCGATGTCCAGCGCAACAAGAAAGCCCGGGTTGACAAGATCCTTATAACCGGCAATGATGAAGTGAAGGCGAAAAAGCTTCGGTCCTTCCTTAAAAACACCAAGCAGCGGGCCTGGTACAAATTTTTTGGTTCAAAAAAGTTTCTTCTCGCAAAGTACCAGGACGAGGATAAAGAAGCCCTGGTATCGAAATACAGCAACCTCGGCTTTAGGGATGCACGAATTATCAAGGACAGTATCATCCATAACAAAGACGGCAACGTGACGATCTTACTCAAGATGAATGAGGGGCAAAAGTATTACTTCGGTAATATCACCTGGTCTGGCAACGCTCGTTACGCATCCGATTTTCTTTCGAAGGTGCTGGGCATTAAAAAAGGGGATGTTTATAACCAGGAGAAGCTTGAAAAGCGGCTTTCCCAATCGCAGAACGGAGACGATGTAGGCTCATTGTACCTGGACAATGGCTATTTATTTTATCATAATGAACCTACAGAGGTTAAAGTATACAAGGACACTGTTGACCTCGAGATGAAGATCTATGAGGGAGCGCAGGCCGATTATAACCGCATTACTGTAAAAGGCAATACCCGCACCAATGACAAGGTCGTTTTAAGGCAGGTGTATACCTATCCCGGTGAAAAGTTTAGCAAGACCGAAATCATTCGCACCACCCGCGAGCTTGCCACGCTTGGTTATTTTGACGAGCAAAAGCTCAACCCGGTTCCGCACCCCAATCCCGAAGACGGAACGGTTGATATCCAGTATAACGTCGAAGAGAAGCCTTCGGACCAGGTTGAACTTTCGGGCGGCTTTGGAGCAGGCCGCATTGTTGGTTCTCTTGGCTTGTCGTTCAATAACTTTTCAATCCAAAAACTATTTAAAGGAGGCTGGGACGGATTTTTGCCGCATGGTGATGGTCAAAAGCTCTCGGTAAAGGCTTCGGCAAACGGGAGCCAGTACCAGGTCTACTCACTTGGCTTTTCGGAGCCTTGGTTTGGGGGTCACAAGCCGATTACCTTTGGGGTCAATCTCTCCGCTTCGGCCTTGTCTTATAACTATGGTTCCGTAAGAATACCTCATTCAGACCCTAATTTCCGGGGAGCCAATATTTACTCGGCTTCTGTAAGCCTTGGGAAAAGGCTTAACTGGCCCGATAATTACTTTACGTTGGAGTATGCCCTGAGTTTGTCGAAATACGATCTCAAAAATTATCCGGGGTTTATTTATAATACCGGTCAGAGCTACAACTTTTCGCTCATTCAAAACGTAAGCCGTAACTCGATAGACGCGCCGATATATCCTACTTCGGGCTCAAACATAAAGTTTACTGTAGAAGCGACGCCTCCTTATTCGGCCTTTACAAAACGAAACTATGCCGATAGAAGTCTGCCCTCTTCTGCACGGTTTGAGTATACCGAGTATCATAAATGGAAATTCGACGCGACTTGGTTCATCAAATTATACGGAAAATTGGTGCTCAATACACAGGCTCGATTTGGATTTATAGGGTACTATAACCCTAGTCTTGGTGTGCCCCAGCTGAACCGGTTCTTGCTTGGAGGTGACGGCTTGCAGGGTTTTAACTTTTTGCAGAGTACTGAGATCATCGGTCTTCGGGGCTACCAAAATTATTCCATACTTCCACAGGGTGGAGACGCCAATTCGGGCAGCCCGATCTATGATAAATTCACGCTCGAGTTGCGGCATCCGGTTACAGCAAGCCAGCAGGCAACGATCTACATGTTAGGTTTCCTAGAAGGAGGAAATACCTGGACACGCTTTGGCGACTATGCCCCGTTCAATATGCACCGGTCAGCGGGTTTGGGGGTGCGTATCTATCTTCCCATCTTTGGCCTCCTAGGACTGGATTACGGCTATGGGTTTGACCCTATCCCTGGAAACAGCTCGGCCGCCAAGGGACAGTTTCACTTTACGATCAATAAGGGGCTTGATGGATTTTAGTGGCATGGATTGTACTAAATTTGGCGGCGTCCCGTATAGATCATAGAGATATTATGAAAAAAATTGTAGTTGTTCTTGGTTTGCTGCTTTGCTCACTGGGAGTATTTGCCCAAAAATTTGGCTTTATTGATACCGACTATATCCTCAAGCACGTACCCGAGTACAACAATGCGCAAAAACAGCTCGATGGACTTTCTGAACAGTGGCAAAAAGAAGTGGACGCTAAATTCAAAGAGCTCGACCGTCTTTACAAAGCTTACCAGAAAGATCAGGTATTACTATCTGCTGAGATGAAAAGGCGGCGCGAGCAGGAGATCGTTGATCATGAAAAAGCGGCAAAGGATTTTCAGCGTCAGCGTTTTGGTCCTGAAGGTGATCTGTTCAAACGGCGCGGAGCACTCGTAAAACCCGTCCAGGACCGGGTTTATAAGGCTATTCAGGATGTTGCGGATGACGGTTTGTACGCGGTGATCTTTGATAAAGCCGGTGCACCTACCATGCTTTATTCTTCACCGAGGTATGACAAAAGCAATGATGTTATTCTCAAACTTGGTCTTAAACCAGGTGTTTTCGCCCGCTGATGTGCGTAGGCAGCTGCTGCCGGCACAAAAGGTTTGCTCTGTATATGCACGAGCCATTCAAACTAAATAATAGTGCTTCCATAATAAGTTTGACTTTTTAACTTTACACTTATATTATTTCTTAATTCAATTCAATGCTTAAAATGAAAAATGTGATAAAAGCAGCTGTCGTTACAATGCTTGCGGGAATGGTCCTGAGCGGCAGTAACACGATGGCGCAAAATAAATTTGGCCACATAAATGTAGGGTTGCTTTTAAGTCTAATGCCCGAAGCAAAGGATGCCGACAAAAAGATCAGTGATTTTTACCAGACCCTGCAGGTCCAGCTAAAGACAATGAACACCGAGTTGCAGAGCAAATACGAGGCCTATCAAAAAGATGCTAAGACCCTGTCTGATGCGTCAAAACAAACCCGCGAAAAAGAACTTACTGATTTGCAGGAAAGAATGCAAAAACTGCAGGCCGATGATCAGCAGCAGGCACAAGCCAAACAGCAGGAATTTATGCAGCCTGTTCTTGATAAGGCGCGTACCGCGGTTCAAGATGTAGCTCGCGAAAATAAGTTTACTTATATCTTTGATACCAGTAAAGGTGAGTTCATCATTGTCCCAGATTCTGATGATATTTTGCCTTTGGTAAAAAGGAAGATGGGAATAACTGCGGTTACGCCGACAGCAAGCACAACAGGTACCGGGACAGGGGCACCGAGTTTGGGCCCTAACCGCCGGGCTAGTAAATAGAACTACTGTCGCGAACAATCTGGCGGATAACAGGCCAATAGGCATCTTTGATTCGGGCATCGGTGGGCTCACTGTTGCCGCTGCCGTGCTGCGGTCTCTGCCTACTGAAGACATTGTATATTTTGGCGACACCGCTCACTTACCTTTTGGGGACAAGTCAGCGCGTACTATCAAGCTATATTCTTCGCGAATCAGTGAATTCTTAGTCGAAAAGAATTGTAAGGCAATCGTAATCGCTTGCAATACAGCGTCATCGATCGCCTATGAACTTTTAAGGGATACCTATGATGAAGAGGTTCCTGTTATAAGCGTGATCGATCCTACGGTAAGTCAACTTATTTCTGAGACAAACTACCGCAGAATAGGAATTATAGGTACCCGGGCGACAATCCGCTCCCGCGTTTACCAGCAAAAAATACTTTCACTGGACCCTTCACGGCTAGTTTTTCCCCTTGCGACTCCTTTGCTGGTGCCTATGATTGAAGAAGGATATTTTAACGACCATATAAGTACGGCAATCATTAACACCTATCTGGAAAGTGCAGACCTAAGACATATTGACTGCCTAGTTCTTGCCTGTACGCACTACCCCCTCATCAAACAGGAGATCGAGCGGTGGTACAACGGTGCAGTAAAGGTCATTGACTCGGCCGAATGGGTCGCTAATTACTTGCACGAAGTACTTGCAGAAAGGTCATTATTATCCCAAAACGGTGGTAATGAGCATCACTTTTATGTTTCTGATCTCGCGAGTTCTTTCAAAGACAGTGCACGGGTTTTCTTTGATCACGAAGTTATGCTTGAGCAGGTGACCGAATTGCTCTGATTCCCGCCTCGAATCGTTTCTCAATTGGGTATATTTGCTGTTTATTGTTATTCATGAGCGAATCTATTAAACACGAATGCGGTATCGCATTCATTCGCCTGCTAAAGCCTTATTCTTTCTATCAGGAAAAGTATGGCACCCCGCTCTACGCCATTAAGAAACTTTACCTCCTCATGGAGAAACAGCATAACCGTGGTCAGGACGGAGCCGGAGTTGCTGCCATCAAATTCGACATTCCGCCTGGTAACCGGTACATAAGCCGGCATCGCTCGAATAGTCCCAAGGCCGTTCAAGATATCTTTGAGCATATTCAGCAGCGTTATCTGGAGATCAAAAAGCTGCATCCCGGTCAGATGCATAATACTGACTGGCTCAAGCTGCATGTTCCTTTCACTGGCGAGCTTCTTTTGGGACACCTCAGGTATGGTACCCATGGAAATAATTCCATCGAAAACGTTCACCCTTTTTTGCGACAAAACAACTGGATGACCCGCAACCTGGTCATTGCCGGCAACTTCAATATGACCAATGTCGATGAGATGGTCGAGCAGCTTTTTGAACTTGGAATGCATCCAAAGGAGAAAGCTGATACCGTTACCGTACTTGAGAAGATAGGTCATTTTCTAGATTCTGAGAATCAGCGGCTGTTTGACAAGTTCAAGGCTCAAGGTTTAACTAACGTCCAAATTTCTTCCCGAATCGCCGAAGAGCTTGATGTTTCGGGCATTCTCACCCGTTCAGCAAGAACCTGGGACGGTGGCTATACGATCGCCGGCCTTTTTGGGCACGGGGATAGCTTCATTATGCGTGACCCTTCGGGGATCAGACCGGCGTACTTCTATCATGATGACGAAGTGCTCGCCTGCGCTTCAGAACGTCCCGCTCTGCAAAGCGCCTTTAACGCCCCATTCTCATCAATCCAGGAGATCAAGCCTGGCTATGCGCTAATCATTAAAAAGAATGGTCTAGTCACACAGCAGCAGTTCAGAGAGCCCATGGAACGCCGTTCCTGTTCATTTGAACGTATTTATTTTTCCCGCGGCAGCGATGCGGAGATCTATCAGGAAAGGAAGATGCTCGGGAACCTTGTGGTCCCTGAAATCTTGAAAGCAGTCGACTACAATATCAAGGATACCGTTTTCTCGTTCATTCCCAACACGGCCGAGGTCGCTTATTACGGCATGGTTGCCGGTATCGAAGATTACATTCGGCAGCAGCAAAAGCGGGAACTTCTCAAAGCGTCCTCTAATGGGGTCATTGACGAGGTCCAGCTTGAAAAAATCTTATCAATGCGCCCACGTGTTGAAAAGATTGCCTTAAAAGACGTTAAACTCAGGACCTTTATTACCCAGGATCAGGATCGTGATGAGCTCGTAACCCACATTTACGATACCACCTACGGTGTCGTTAAAGAAGGTACAGACAGCCTGGTCGTCATAGACGATTCAATCGTGCGGGGAACGACCTTGAAACAGAGTATTTTGAAGATCCTGGACAGGTTGAAACCAGCCCGCATTATTGTGGTATCATCGGCCCCGCAGATACGTTATCCTGACTGCTACGGTATCGACATGTCACGTATGCGGGAGTTTGTAGCCTTTCAGGCCGCTATTTCGCTTCTAAAGCAAAGCGGAAGAGAATACCTGGTTTACGAGATTTACGAGAGATGCCGACTTGAGGTGCTAAAGCCGGCAGAAGACATGGTCAATTTGGTCAAGGAAATTTATGCGCCGTTTTCGGAAGAGGAAATTTCGGCCGAAATCGCGCGAATCATCACACCTGAAAACATAAAAGCCCAGGTAAAGGTGATCTACCAAAAACTTCAAAATTTGCCGGTCGCCTGTCCCAAGAACCTCGGTGACTGGTACTTTTCAGGGAATTACCCAACCCCCGGTGGGAACAAGGTTGTCAACCGGGCGTTCATCAACTTTGTTGAAGGAAACAGCGGCCGGCCTTACGAAGAAATTGTCGAGGACACTGTTGAGATCAACAAGGCGATCCACTGATGTTGATTAATGATCATCTTAATTTTGGTGGGCTTCGGCCGGTTGCTGGTCTGAAGGGATAGCGACAGCTGCTTTAGTATTGGCGGCCTTTAACGTCATAGCAGCCTGGAGCTTGGGTGTCTGGAGCGCCCTCACATGAAGCACACCGATCAGTAACGCGATCACACCTTCACCCAGCATCGTATTTTGGACACCTATGCGCTGAGACAATGCTCCAACGAGCAAACCCCCGATCGGCTGCATTCCAAAAAAAGCCATCGCATAAATGCTTATTACCCGGCCGCGCATGCTAGGGTCAACAGTCGTTTGAACCAGCGTATTAGTAATGGTAATTTGAGACATCATTCCGAAAGACCCAATGGTTATAAACGCGAGTGCCAGTGGATAATAATGCGCATGAGAAAAGAAAACCAGTCCGGCACCAAACACAAATGTGTTTATCGTTAAGATCTTTCTCAAATTGTTTCCAGGTTTAAGTGAGGCAAGGAAGATCGCCCCAATAAAAGCACCCAACCCTATCGCACTGTCAATCACCCCAAAGGTAGAGGCAGTACCGTGAAAGATATCCTTGGCGTAGACCGGGATTAGGGTGTTGTAAGGAAGGACCAGTAAACTAATGAGCGCGAGCATGAGGATGATGAATCGTATCTGCGGCGCCTGCTGCAGGTAGACCAGGCCTTCCTTAAGATCTGCTAAAATTCGTTTCTGATTCGTTTTCGCGAAATACACCGGTAAGCGCATACTCAAAAGCGATGCGATCACGGCGACGAAGCTAAGCGCGTTGAGCCCAAAGCAAACGTCGTTTCCAAGGTATTCGATCACCAGGCCGGCAATCGCGGGGCCAACGAGCCGGGTCAGATTGACCATTGACGAATTTAGAGCGAGTGCATTAGGAAGGTCTTTCTTGTCATTGACCATTTCATAGACCAATGACTGCCGGGCGGGGACATCAAAAGCATTGATTATACCCAGTATTGAACCCAAAGCTATTATCTCCCAAACTACATAGTGCCGAAAGAAGATAAGTGCTGTCAAAGCGATGGCTTGCAGCATAGACAAGAACTGGGTAATGAGGAGCACCTTGAACCTGTTATAACGGTCAGAGACGACCCCGCCCAAAAAGGACAGTAGAAATGAGGGAAACATGGTGGCAAAGAGCGTGACACCCAGTATGAATTTGGAATGCGTGAGGTCATACACTACCCAACTCACCGCGGTTTTCTGCATCCAGGTCCCAATAAGAGAAACGCCCTGACCAGCGAAGTACAACCGGTAATTGCGACTTCTAAAGGCGTTAAAGGTACTAATGCTCAATTATAAGCTCCATTTCCAATTTTTGATTTCGGGTATGTCCTCACCATGTTCCTGGGCATAAGCGCGGTTTTCCAAGAGCTTGCTTTTGAGGTGTTGCCTAAACTGCGCTCCTTTTGATCCCAGAGAAGGTACCCGGTCAATGACGTCGGCGGCGAGATGGTACCGGTCAAGGTCATTCATAGCAACCATTTCAAACGGCGTCGTCGTCGTTCCTTCTCCCTTATAACCCCTCACATGCAAACTATCATGATTCGTTCGCCGGTATGTAAGCCGGTGAATGAGCAGAGGATAGCCATGGAACGCGAAAATAATGGGCTTGTTCGTCGTAAACAGGCCGTCAAATTCGGCATCTTTCAATCCGTGCGGATGTTCGGTATGTGGTTGTAGCGTCATTAGATCAACCACATTAATGAACCTGATCTTCAAAGCCGGCAGGTTTTTACGAAGCATCTCGACCGCTGCTAGGGCCTCCAACGTTGGCACATCGCCTGCCGCGGCAATAACCACATCGGGCTCGCCATCTTCGTCGTTGCTTGCCCATGGCCAAATACCCAGTCCCGCGGTACAATGTTTTACTGCCGAGGCCATGTCAAGCCACTGGAGTTCGGGCTGCTTGCCAGAAACAATGACATTAATGTAGTTGCGGCTTCGAAGGCAGTGATCTGCGACAGAGAGAAGGGTGTTGGCATCAGGCGGTAGGTAAATGCGCACAATCTCTGCTGTTTTATTGGCGACATGATCGAGGAAACCAGGATCCTGGTGACTATCCCCGTTGTGATCCTGCCGCCATACATGCGAAGTGAGCAAATAGTTCAGCGAAGCGACAGGCCGCCGCCAGGGAATCGTGACGCACGATTTCAACCATTTCGCATGCTGATTGAACATAGAGTCAACGATCTGAATAAAGGCTTCATAACAGGAGAAGAAGCCATGGCGGCCGGTAAGCAGATATCCTTCCAGCCAGCCCTGGCACAAGTGTTCGCTCAGAACCTCCATCACGCGCCCGTCCTCGGCAAGATGATTGTCTGTTGCAAGGGTCTCGGCGATCCACGCCGTTCCGGTTACTTCGAAAACGGCTCCAAGCCGGTTTGACGTAGTTTCGTCTGGTCCCAGCACCCGAAAGTTACGATGAGCAGTATTTGCTTTGAAGATGTCACGGAGAAAGGTACCCAGTACCCGGGTCGCTTCGGCTCTGGAATCGCCAGGCTGTTCAACACGCACCTCGTAAGTCCTAAAATCGGGAAGTTCAAGATTTCTTAAGAGTAAGCCCCCATTCGCGTGCGGATTCGCACCCATGCGCCTAGACCCAGCGGGCGCAAGACCAGCAAGCTCCGGGATCAGTCGACCGGACTCATTAAACAATTTTTGGTGCTCGTAGCTTTTCATCCAATTTTCCAGCGCCTGGAGCTGTAAGGCATCGGTCGCCGGTTTATCGAGCGGGATCTGATGCGCGCGCCAGGTACCTTCCATCGGCAAGCCATCCACTTCTTTGGGTCCTGTCCATCCTTTGGGCGTTTTCAAGACGATCATAGGCCAGGTAGGTCTAAGCGTATCGCCCTCCACCCGGGCCCTGCGCTGGATGTCTTTGATCTCGGTGATGACTTGATCAAGGGTGTCGGCAAGCTGGCGGTGCACTGTCATTGGATCGCTGCCGGTCACGAAATAGGGCTTGTATCCATACCCTTGCATGAGGGAGGCAAGCTCTGATTCGGGGATACGCGCAAGAACAGTCGGGTTCGCGATCTTATAACCGTTCAGATGGAGAATGGGCAAAACCGCCCCATCGGTCTTAGGTTCAAGAAATTTATTGGAATGCCAGCTGCCAGCCAGCGGGCCAGTTTCGGCCTCACCATCGCCGATAACACAGGCGACGATCAGATCTGGATTGTCAAACGCGGCCCCATACGAATGAGCCAGGGAATAACCGAGTTCACCCCCCTCATTGATCGAACCTGGAGTCGTGGCTGCAGCATGACTGGGTATCCCGCCAGGAAACGAGAATTGCTTGAATAACCGTTTAAGTCCGTCCTCATCTTCTGAAATAGTCGGATAAAGTTCAGTGTAAGTTCCCTCGAGATAGGTATTTGCGACCAAACCCGGCCCACCATGGCCTGGACCGGTTACGTAGATCATGTCGAGATCATGTTCCTTGATAACCCGGTTCAAATGAACATAAAGAAGATTTAGCCCCGGCGTTGTTCCCCAGTGCCCAAGCAAACGCGGCTTGATGTCACCGGATGTAAGGGGCCTTTTGAGGAGGGCATTGTCCATGAGATATATTTGCCCAACGGACAGGTAGTTGGCCGCTTTCCAGTAGGCGTCAATTTGATGGAGTACTTCCTCAGTCAACGGCATAAGTCAGTGCTATTTAGTTTCTGATAAATTCGGTGGCGATCTTTGCGATCATTAATTCTTCGTCTGTGGGTATAACCCGCACCTTAACCCTGCTTAAAGGGCTGGAGATGAGGGCGGCGTTGGCCTCGTTTTGCGCGTCATCCAGAATTATCCCTAGAAATCCAAGGCCTTCGCAGACCTTCCTTCGAATCAAAGGCACCCGTTCACCGATGCCGCCCGAAAAGACAAGCATTTCAAGTCCGTTAAGCACCGCGGCATATGCCCCTATCCATTTTTTGATCTTGTAGCAGAAAACATCTATAGCGCCCGCTACTTCATGGTTCTGCTGGTTTTTTAGGAGTTCGCGCATATCTGAGCTATAGCCCGAAAGAGCCAGCAGGCCGCATTCATGATTGACCAGCCGGTTAAGCTCGTCTGCCGAAAGATCTTCGCTGATCATCATCTGGCGCAAAACACCGGGGTCCAGGTCGCCCGGCCTGGTTGCCATGATAAGCCCGGCGGCAGGAGTGTATCCCATACTGGTATCCACACTTTTGCCCTTAACAAGCGCGGTCATACTCGCGCCGCTTCCCAGGTGGGTAATGATCACTTTGCCATCTGCCGACCGTCCCTCAAGTTTATAAAGTTCTTCAGTGAGGTAAGAGTAAGACAGCCCGTGAAAGCCAAGACGCTGGAGGTTGAATCGTTTTGGAACAGGGAGTGCTCGGGCGACTGGCGGCATTGAGGCGTGAAACGTCGTGTCGTAGCAAGCGATCTGCGTCTTAGACGGAAACTGACCCTGGATGAGTCTGATCAATTCAAGTTCAGAGGGAATGTGGTCTGGGTCAAGAACCGCCCGGTCATCCAGCTCGTTGAGCAACTGGTTGGTGATTACCTGGGGAATCGAATCCCGGGTCCCCTGAACGATGCGGTGACCGATCACTTCGATCCTGTCAAAATTTACAGCTTTCTGCTGAGACAGCCAGTTTACTATAAGTTCGGCCGGCGAATGATCCCGGCGCGCAAGTAATTCGTCACGTGGTTCGCCAGGTGGTTCGTCCGAGCCTTTGTGAGACTGGGCGACTTTACTGGTCACATGCCAGTTTCCTTTTCCCTGCTCGGCCAGGCTGCCGCTAAAGACCTTTGAAACTTTCTCACCGGCCACGCTAAAAAGAGCGAATTTTACACTGGAAGAGCCTCCATTTAAAACCAGGATCTCTTTAGGGCCGCTAATTTCCATTACATGGCTTAAGCTTTAAAGATAGATTTAAAAGGAACGAATATGCTTTTGGGAAAATTTTTAAAACACGGTAAGAAGCAGCCTCGCGCCAAAGATAATGATCACGATACCGGCGATACGGTTCATGAGCATAACCGTGGGGCCTTTGATACGGGTGCGTAGTTTGTTCGAATACCAGGCCTTTAACAGATCGAGCGTATAACAGGTGAGCAGGGTTACGGTAAAAAAAACAAGATTTTCATAGGAATCAAATGAACTCTGAATGTGAAAGACCGCTTTCAGGAGGCTGTTCACCGTTAACCAAAAGACCAATACCGAGGGATTGAAGAAGGTGATCAAAAAGCCCTTGATCCCGTATCCGGCCAGGCCAAGATGAAGTTTGTCTTCGACCGACTCATACTTGATCTCCACTTTTTTCGCGAGGTAATAGACGCCTAATGCTATAAGGAACACGCCGCCGATGACTGCGGTAAGCATCGCGTACTTTTGTTCCAGCGCGATAAACTTGGTGCCGTAAAAGGTGATGATCACCCACAAGGAGTCACCAAAGAGCACACCCGTCGCCAAGGCTGCCCCCGAAAGGAAGCCTTTCTCAAGACTTGTTTTAATGAGGGAAAAAAACACCGGACCCGTGACAAAAGAAAGCATGATCCCGACTCCGAGTCCCAAAAAATTAGCTGTAAGCATCAAAGGCTAAATAACGGTTGTCAAGCTGGGTTAATTATACATTCAATCGAAATTGTGCCGGGCCAGGTTGCCGTAAGGCGTAACAATTTGTATGTTAGTTTACACACACTTAAAATGCCAGTTCAATCCTCATCTGCTGTTATACCACCTCCCTCGAGGACAAGTTATATCTACGAAATAAGTATCATCGGGGTTTTGTTTTTCATTTTTGGCCTGGTGACCTGGGTAAATGGTTCACTTATCGCCTACCTAAAGATTGCCTGCCAGCTTGATGACACTCAATCTTACTTTGTCGCGACCGCTTTTTTCATCTCTTATTTCGTAATGGGCCTTCCTTCTAGCTGGGTGCTCAGACAAATAGGGTATAAAAAAGCGATGGTACTCGGGCTTGCTGTGATGGCGGTGGGCGCCCTGGTCTTTGTTCCCGCCGCGTCTACCCGTATTTACGCCATTTTCTTAACTGGTCTTTTTATCATTGGAACAGGCCTTGCCGTGCTCCAGGCAGCGGTAAATCCCTATGTTACTGTTCTTGGCCCAATTGAATCTGCGGCCCAGCGCATAAGCATTATGGGCATTTGCAATAAGGTCGCGGGAGGGATAGGTACCTTTATTCTGGCGTCGGTCCTATTTGTAAACATTGACCAGTTTGAAGCAGAGCTTAAGAACCTTGACCCTCAAACCAAGGCAATAAGGCTCAACGAGCTCGCTTCAAGGGTTGTTACACCTTATATTGTTATCGCCGTAGTACTACTCATACTTGCTCTTATGGTTTGGCTGTCGAAGCTTCCCGAGATCGATACCGACAAAGAAGACGATGCCCAACTACTAACCAACAAGGATAAAACAAGCATTTTCGTTTTTCCGAACCTTGTTCTTGGGGTTGTTACCCTTTTTCTATATGTCGGGGTGGAAGTAATTGCCGGTGACAGCATCATTAACTTTGGCAAGTCCCAGAATATTCCCCTGGAGAGCGCGCGGTATTTTACGATTTTTACCCTGCTGGCGATGATCGTGGGGTATATCACGGGCATCTTTGCTATCCCTAAATATATATCCCAGTCTAAAGCGCTTCAGATTTCGGCGGTCTTGGGTGTACTATTCACAGGCGGTATACTCATAAGCACCGGTGCACAGGCCATCACCTTTCTTGCCATGCTCGGGTTGGCGAACGCGATCATGTGGCCCGCGATATGGCCGCTTGCGCTTGAAGGGCTGGGAAGATTTACGAAGACCGCCTCGGCCCTGTTGATCATGGCGATAGCCGGCGGCGCTGTTCTGCCCCCGCTCTTAGGCTATCTTTTCGGCCGCTATCCCGGCCATACACAGTATGCCTACTGGATCGCAATCCCCTGTTACCTCTTTATTCTCTACTATGCGGCCTGGGGCCACCGCATCAGGAAATGGTGAGGGAATGGTAAGCGCTTAGTTATATTTGCCCGATGGATGAAAAAGTTATCATCATTGACTTCGGGTCGCAATTCACCCAGCTTATTGCCCGGAGAGTACGTGAGCTTAATGTCTATTGTGAGATTCATCCTTACTTTCATGTACCTGCGCCAGATGCGGCGCTAAGGGGCTATATTCTTTCAGGCAGCCCTTTTTCAGTGCTCGAAACGAACGCCCCTTCACTCAACATTGCCGCGCTCGTAGATACCGCACCGGTTCTGGGCGTATGTTATGGGGCCCAGCTTATGGCTCACCAGCTCGGAGCCAGGATGGAGCCGTCAGAAACGCGTGAGTACGGTCGGGCGAACCTGGCCTATGTTGACCATCACAACCCACTCTTCCACGAAGTGACCTTGGGAAGCCAGGTGTGGATGTCCCATGGAGATACGATCACCCAGGCACCAGACACGCTCGATGTCACGGCAAGTTCGGCCACTGTTCAAGTGGCGGGATTCCAGGTTAAGGGTACGCAGGCCTACGGGATCCAGTTCCATCCCGAAGTCACTCATACGCTAGAAGGAAAGCTCGTCCTGGAAAACTTCGTATTGGGGATCTGCGGGTGTTCGGGATTTTGGACGGCCGAGGCTTTCGTCGAAGAAAGCATCACCGGGCTACGAAGTAAAATTTCAACTGACCGCGTTATAATGGGTCTTTCGGGCGGGGTAGACTCTACAGTCGCCGCAGTTCTTCTTCATCACGCGATTGGGAAGCAGCTTCACTGCATCTTTGTCGATAATGGGCTGTTACGAAAAAATGAATTCGCAGCGGTGCTCGAGAGTTATGAAACTTTGGGCCTTAACATCCATGGGGTCGATGCCGCTGACAGGTTTATGAACGCCCTTGAAGGGGTTAGCGATCCCGAATTAAAACGCAAAGCGATAGGACGGGTCTTTATCGAAGTCTTTGATGACGAAGCGCATCGTATTGAACAAGTCGTCTGGCTGGGGCAGGGCACCATATACCCCGATGTGATCGAGTCAGTTTCGGCCGGTGGTCCATCGGTCACGATCAAGTCTCACCACAATGTAGGAGGCCTTCCCGAGCTCATGAAACTTAAAGTGGTCGAGCCTTTACGGCTGCTGTTTAAGGACGAAGTGCGCAGGGTAGGGAAGAAGCTCGGCATTGAACCGGCAATTCTAAACCGCCATCCCTTCCCGGGACCTGGTCTTGCGGTAAGGATCCTGGGTGAAGTAAATGTGCGGAACGTTAAAATTCTCCAGGAAGCCGATCAAATTTTTATTGAGGCGCTTAAGGCCGCAAATCTCTATGACAAGGTGTGGCAGGCCGGCGCTATCTTTCTTCCGGTGCGATCGGTTGGTGTGATGGGCGATAGCCGTACCTATGAGAATGTGATTTGCCTGCGTGCTGTTGAATCAGTAGATGGCATGACTGCAGACTGGAGTCATTTGTCTCATGAATTTCTTGCCTCAGTTTCGAGTGAAATAATAAACAAAGTCAAAGGCATTAACCGTGTTGTATATGACATTAGTTCGAAACCGCCGTCGACGATCGAGTGGGAGTGAGCTCCTGCTGCACTTGAAAGGGGTCTTATTTGTGGGTGCCCTGAGTGTTCTCGTTAGCCTGGCCGGTTGTGGTACCCGGCGCAGAGTCCTTACGACCTCGACAGTTCCCCCGGCTAGTACGACCGGCCAACCCGGAAAATCCATTACCCCTGCCGAAAAGCGCGGAGTAGGAGATAGGCGTTTGACCGGTGTAAAAATGATCTCATTAATGCTTCCGTTACGGCTCGCCCAAATGCCTTCAAAGAGCCGGGTAGAGATCGAGCGTTCCTCCCTTTCTCTTGACTTTTACCAGGGCTTTCGCATGGCCCTGGACTCACTCACAGCCGGTACGCCTGGCCTGGCATTAAATGTCCTTGATACGCGGGACGATAGTGTCCGTGTGGCTCAAATTCTATCCGAAAAGACGCTCATCGGGAGCAAACTGATCGTAGGGCCGGTTTATCCCTCAGAGCTACACAAAGTGACCGAGTACGCGGTTCAAACACATACCTGGTTTATTTCTCCGCTCGCCCCGCAGCCACTGAGCGTCTATCATAACCCTTATCTAATTGCGGCGAACTGTTCCCTTGACCTTTACGCAAAACGTACCGCGGACTACATCAAGCAAAATTACCCGGATGCCAAGATGTTGTTCATTCACAATGCAGAGGCCGAAGTTAAATTTTTGACTCCCCTTAAAGCCGAGCTTGGTTTAGCGGGTAAAGACGTTTACCTGGCCAAAGCCGGCCGTTTCGACGCTCTCAAACAAAGCTTAAGCACCGAGAAGCCGAACATCTTAATCGTTCCTTCCCTTGATGCCGCTTTTTGGTCGCGCCTCATGGTTTTTCTCAGTTCGCTGAGCGACGTCAAACTGATCGTCTTCGCTCATCCAAGCTTTGAACGTATGCATTTTAGCAACAATCAACTCTTACAGGCACTTGACATCCACTTCGCCTCTAATTATTTCGTGGACAAAAGCTCGAGCGCAGTGCAGGACTTTGTTCGCAAATACAAAAGCGCCTGGGCCAGCCTACCAGACGAATACGCGTATAGAGGGTTTGATTTGGGCATGTACTTTGGCCACATCATCCTTCACGGTGAAGACATCGAAAAGGCACTCAGCGCTTCCTACACAGGGCTCGCCGGCCGCATGTCTTTTAAAGCTGAACCAGGGATGGGATACAGCAATGAAGCTATTAGTATCCTCAGCTATGAGAGCGGCGCGCTGGCTCAAGTAAAATGATCGCTTTCGCGCGTTTGCGGCAGGCGTCTCTTGTGCTCGAAAAGGAATTCGTTCCTGGTACGATTCCCTTATCGCGATTTTTGAAGCAATGGTTTAAAGCCAACAAGCAGATGGGAAGCAAGGATCGAAAGGCGCTTTCCGGTTTGCTGTATTCTTATTACCGTACAGTCTTCTTATTCAGGACGTTGTCAATGACCGACCATCTTCTAGCAGCCCAGTTTCTGCTTCCTTGCGAGAGCTTTGGGATCATCGAAGAACTAAGGCCTCAATGGTTGCCTTATTCGAAGGGCTCCCTTGATGAGAAGCTGGAGATAATTAAGGCGGAATTTGAGGACGTTAATTTCTCCGTGGAAACCCCTTTCGACCGGCTTATAAGTAACCAAATTAACCTGCCGGCTTTTACACAATCGTTCTTTACCCAGCCCAAGCTGTTTATCCGTATACGCAAGGGTTGCGGTGACGAGCTCAAAAAAGTCCTTACGGCGCAAGAATTACACTTCACGGAGCTAAGCTCTGCCACCCTTTCGTTCGAAAACCGCACGAGTCTTGACCTAAATACCGAAACCTTAGGTGGCTGCTTTGAAGTTCAGGACCTCTCATCCCAAGAGACGGCGAACCTTTTCTTGCCCCAACCGGGTTCGGTTTGGTGGGATGCCTGCGCCGGTTCGGGGGGCAAATCCCTGTTGCTTGCCGATACCGGCGAGGACGTTAAGATCCATGCCTCTGATTACCGGGCGTCGATTCTCGTTAATCTACGTGAGCGGTTTTTACAGGCCGGGGTCGCAAAAGCGAAAGTTTTCCAGGCCGATCTTCTTGAAAATATCAACATTCCGCCTGACGACTACTTTGACGGGATCATCCTTGACGCTCCATGTACTGGTTCAGGAACCTGGAGCCGCACCCCCGAAATGTTAAGCGCCTTTGAACCGTCAAAAGTGGAATCGTACCAATCCCGCCAGCTTATAATGGCGATGAATGCCTTGCCCTGCCTTAAGGCAAAGGGTGCTTTGATTTATATTACCTGTTCTGTGTTCACCGCCGAGAATGAATGGATCGTAGAAAGGCTTCTTCAAACAGGCGCACTCAAATTAGTGAGCCAGGAATATTTCAAGGGATACGACCGGGGAGCCGATACGCTGTTCGGTGCCCGCTTTATTAAAATCTAACCCAGAATGTCAGCCCGGCTTAGAATTCAACTATTCATGCTCCTTCCCTGGATCTTGATCGCCATCGCAGCAACCTTGTGGCTATCGGGGAAAGTGAGGGTCTCTGAGACAAGCGGCCGGGAAAGCGTGATCCTCACCCGCATCGAATCTATGGGGAAGCTTGAACTGGTCAAATATCACATTAAGGATGTTGTTGAACATAAGTTGGTTCGCCAGTGGCTTCCCGACCCTACGGCACTTCTCATCGTAAGCGGCGAAGTGGTGGGCTGCATTGACCTTACCAGGCTTAAGAAGGCCGATATCCATATCAGGGGAGACACCCTTCAGATCAAGCTACCCAAGCCCGAAATCTGCTATACCCGTATCAATCACAAAGAATCAAAGGTCTACCGCACCGAATATGCCTTTTGGGACGAAGCTCAGCTCGTTGACGAAGCCTACCGGGCTGCCGAAGTGTCGCTCCAGGCGACGGCCGCACACTCTGACATCCTGGTTCAAACTCAAACGAACGCTCAGAGCGTGCTTACACCTATATTTTTGGCCTTAGGTTTTAAGGCCGTACACATAAGCTTTTAAGACGCTTTCATAACTACCACACCTGAGCTCTTTCGGTTACCTTTCTAAACATCGCGTCCCCTGGTTTGACCTGAAACGCCTCATAAAAATCGGCATCATCAGACAGGGGGCCGTTAACTCTAAAATTAGCGGGCGCATGTACGTCACTCAAAATTTGCCGGGCCAGCATTTCGTTGCGCTCTTCTACCAGCCAGCCCATTGCATAGCCCAAAAAATAGCGCTGCTGTGGAGTGAGTCCATTTATCTTTTGCCCTTCGCGGTATTGAGCCGTTTTTTTAAACGCCTGCATTCCGAGCAATATGCCGTCCAGGTCGGCCATGTTCTCTCCTAAACAAGCCTGGCCGTTCACATGCATGCTGTCCAGCACTACATAGTGATCAAACTGATTGGCGAGCACTTTCGCTTTTTATTAAACCGGCCCTCATCGCCTTTCGTCCACCAGCTTCTAAGGTTGCCCCTCTCATCGTATTGCCTCCCCTGATCATCAAACCCGTGTGTGATCTCATGCCCAATCGTGCTTCCGGCCGTATATCCATAGGCTACCGCATCATCGATCTCTTCGTCACGTAGCCCCGGCACAGCCATCATAGCTGCCGGCAAGACAATCTCATTGTTGGACGGATTGTAATACGCGTTGTAGGTTTGAGGAAACATACCCCAGCGGCTACGGTCAACAGGTTTCCCGTATTGTGCGATCATGTCGCGGTGACTCCATTTTTTCGCCTCGACCAGATTAGAAAAATAAGAGCCGGTTGAAATATTCATTGTTGAATAGTCCAGCCACTTATCAGGGTACCCTATTTTATAAGTCACCGAAGCAAGCTTTACAAGCGCTTTAAGCTTTGTCGTGTCGCTCATCCAGTCAAGCGAGCGTATCCTTTCTGCGTATGCGGCCAAAACATCGTTCACCATTTTGGTGTACCTTAATTTTGCAGCAGGGGAGAAATAAGCTTTAATGAAGAGTTTTCCTAAAAGCATTCCCATATACCGGTTCTCCTCATCAATCACCCGCTTCCACCGGGGCTTTTGCATAGTTTGACCGTTAATAAGCGTTCCATAAAAATGGAAGCTTTCGGTATTAACCGGCGTTGGCAGGGCCGAGGAATAGTCTGTCACCAGGTTCCATTTGAGATAACTTTTAAGCACGTCGAGTGGCATGAGTTTAACCTGTTTTTCTAATGCCTGCATAAACTCAGGCTGACCAACGATCACGGTATCCACGCTGGCCAGGCCGGCTGTCTTGAACCAGGAAGGCCAGTCGACCGAAGGCATTAAACCTGATAAACCCTTGATATCGAGCTTATGATAGTTCGCGTAAGGGTCACGTAGATCCTGTAAAGGTCTGCTAGCTCCGGCGAGAGCAGTTTCAAATTTAAAGATTTGAGCCGCTTCTCTGCCCGCATTCCCCTGAGGGTAGCCCGCTAACACCAGCATCCCGCTTATATGAGGACTATAAGCGTTTCGTACTGTTTGAAAGCGTGTGAGCTTTGAGAAATAATAGTCTCTGTTTGGTAAACCCAGACCTCCCTGACTAAGAATGACCTGATTTTTATCGCTGTTCTTGTCATCCTGGCTCACATAGAACCCAAAAAAAGTACCGGAGCCTATGCTGGCCATCTTTGCTGCCATCGTCCAAATTCCCCTAAGATCTTTTATAGAATCGATCGCGCGGAGATAAGGCTGTAAGGGCTCTATGCCCTGGGCATCGACTTTGGCCGAATCCATAGCTGTACTATAAAAGTCTCCGATCTTTTGAAGGTCGGTACCTGGAGCAGCGTGGCTTTGGGCCGCTTGCTTATTAACGATAAGTAGTTTGTTTCGAATCGTATCTTCGATCAAGTTGCCAATTCCCCAGCTGCTTTCAGTAGCCGGTATGGGGTTTTTCTTGATCCAGCCGCCGTTAGCGAAACTAAAAAAGTCATTTCCCGGCTTAACCGACCGGTCGAGGTTATCAAAAATGAAGTCTTCTGGGTTATGACCTCGGACAGACGATTGTGAATAAGCTGAACCCAGGTAAGAGGATAAAAAAAACGTGATGCAACTGATTTTGATCATTACTTATTGAGAAAGGTTGATTAAAGGCTCTTAAAATAGGAAAAAGATCAATCAGTTCTGACTACCTGAAGAGTGGGAGAAACTACGAAAAGAGTTATGGCAGCAAGAAAAAAAAGCGTTTAGCATCGACACCTGCTTAATTAAGAAAAATGAACGTACTGTTTGGTGTCACGTCACGTCCATACTGTTTGCAGATAATGGCGAAACATTGGGGTATACGATCCTTGAAGATATCTCTGAACGTAAGGCAAATGAACGCGTGAAGGTAGAGACTGCCGCCCAGAAAGATGAGTTCATCAATATTTTAAGTCATGAGCTAAAAACGCCTCTCACAACGATCAAAGCAGTACATCAGATCCTGGAAACGGTAGTGACTGAAGAAAAAAGCTATCACGTCTTGTTAAGAAAAGCCAGTCATCATATCGAGCGGTTAGAACGGCTAATAGCAGATCTGGTCGACACCACAAAACTGTATGCCGGTCAAGTGGTCTTAACTACTGCCCGCTTTAATTTTAGTCAACTGTTACAAGACTGCGTGTCCAGCGCGCAAATGATTCATTCCAAGCATGTAATTAGTTTGGAAAATCCCATCAACATACGAATCACAGGGGATCGTTTTCGATTGGAGCAAGTGATCGGCAATTTAATTGACAATGCCGTCAAGTATTCGCCTGGCGCAAAGGCACTGATTATAAAGGGATCTTTTGATCAAAAGAACATTAAGGTTTCTGTTCAAGACTTCGGAATCGGCATTGACGACAAGAACATTGCTCGCTTATTTGAACGATTTTACCGCGTGGATCATACGACCGTGCGTTTTTCTGGAATGGGGATGGGTTTATATATCGTCTCTGAGATAATCAAGAAACATGCGGGTCAATTTGGCGTTGATAGCGAAATTGGGAAAGGCAGCACTTTTTGGTTCAGTCTTCCCCGAATGGCTGACGATGAAAAAGCGCAAGACGAGAAAAAAATTGAGTCTTATAGAATATTAGAATCGTTTTCGTCAAGATGCATACTATCAAATTGGGATTGCAACCATTTTGAGCAGCCCCATGCCTGAAAAAACCTCCTAACAACCCATCCGGCCCTTGCCGGATGACCATTTTCCCTGACCTCCAGGGGGCAGAGCCCCCTGTCAAACAAACCTGTGCAGAGCACACCTTTCGTAAATCAGTATATAGTTATATACCGAAATACTACTTATATAAACATCTATTCAGATATGCACTTAAAAAGAATGAGCTTTCAGTTACATTGTCGACCTGAAGAGCCAGGCTTGATTTTATTAAGTAAGCAGCTTTAAAAACCCCAATCAGGCATTAAATGGAAAAAACAATTGAAATCCTAAGTTTAGAACATTTTATTCACCATGTTTTATGCTTGTCTGAAAAATTAAATTCACCTGATTTCGTGTGGTATAGGGGCGTTTCAAACGCATGCCATTCTCTTACCCCCAGTTTATATAGAGAACCATTTAATTCCTTGCTACATCAAGAACTGCCAGTTCTTGAACCAAAAGACGCACCTACACCAGATCACCCTACCACACTTTCAGAGGGTGGCCGTAAAAATATCTATAGAATGGAGCAGAGTATGGATGCACGATTTATGACGCAGTCTGAATCTTTTTTGCGAAAGAAACAGATTGAGAGCACCCCAATGAATAGATATCTTCTTAAACAGCATTACAGTGGCAAAACTCGTCTACTAGATTGGACAGAAAGCCCCTTGTTAGCTTTATTTTTTGCGCTCAATGATGAACAGTCGACTGAGACAAAAAATGATGCTAAGGTATCGGCGCTTTTACCTTTAAGGCTCAATAACTTTTCAATAACTCGTTTATTGCAATTTGAAAGGCCTGAATTAGAGAAAAAATTACAGCTTAAATCAGAGAAAGTATTCCAACTTAATGTACTACCTACCATTCCAAAAGAATTTGTAAAAAAGCCGCTTTTAAATAAAGAAGACATAATAAGTTTAGATGCATTGTTTGGTAAATACTATCATTTAAGGTTCTCTAAGGATGAAAAAATGTATCCTTTTGCATTTCTGCCTAACTATTTAGATGAAAGAATGACTGCCCAAAAATCGTGTTTTACGTTTTTTGGGAACATAATAACTCTAAAAGAAAGTCTCTCTGAGCAAGAACGCCTTTCTGAAGAAGAAAAGTTTCTTTTTTCTATGATAATACCATCAATCTGTAGAGATCGTATATTGAATGAACTAAAAACAATGGGGATTACCCTTTTTTCTATTTATCCGGATTTAGATGGTTTAAGTAAATCGATTAACGACAAACATCTGTCAGAAATAATTGAAAACAAAAAAAGTCAAGAATCATGGAATCTAATTGAATCCTCTTTTCCCGCTGGTGGTAACTTGACAAATCCTTAAAAAGGCTATATACTGATTTACGAATCGTATGCTCTGCACGGGTTTGTTTGACAGGGGGCTATGCCCCCTGGACGAGGTTAGGTAAAGAAATATGGTCATCCGGCAAAGGCCGGATGGTGTTTTTAGGAGGTTTTTTCAGGCATGGGGCTGCTCAAAATGGGGGGGTAAGATCATCACAGATTGCATAGATTAGGGCTTTAACTACAAATTGCGATGCAAAACCTAGAGATGTCGTAGACAATGACAATTAGACAAGCAAGGAAAGACGATCTTAAAGATTTAGCTAAACTTTTCGCTGAATACAGGGTATTTTATGGACAAGATGATGATATTGAAAAAACTATAGGCTTTTTAACTAACCGACTAGATAGAAATGACAGTGTGGTCTTTATTGCCATTGATAGAGACACTTTCTGCGGTTTCACTCAACTTTATCCATCATTTACATCAGTGGGGATTCAGGAAATTTGGATTTTAAATGACTTGTTCGTTAATGAAAAGCATAGACAACAAGGTGTTGCTCAGAAGTTGATTAATCACGTTCTAAAATTCAGCAAGGACTCGAACAGAAAAAAAGTGGTTTTATCTACCGCATATAATAACGACAAGGCACAGCAACTTTATGAAAGGCTTGTTTTTGTCTCAGGTGGGTCAGGCAGATAAATCTGGTCCTTTAGACAAGTTCTTCTTCCACGTAGCGATATTACCGGCAACACTAAGAAATAATACTAGCTTATTCTGATTTAAGTACACCCCTATAAACTTAACATGTTGCACAGATTCACCTGCCCAGAACATAGATTTGCCTCACCTACTAAAGCCACCAAATTCACGAAATGGACCCCGAAAAACCTGCCCGTTTAATTAAATTAAGCCTCATCTCCCTGCTTATTGGCGGCTTCAGCATCGGCATGACCGAGTTTTTGATGATGGGTGTCTTACCAGACATGTCCCGCTCCCTCCACATCACCATTCCGACTGCCGGTCACTTAATCTCGATTTATGCTTTAGGGGTTGTTATTGGTGCGCCATTAATGGTTGGCCTGACCAGTCACCTCCCGCCAAAAAAGGTATTGATCGCACTCATGCTTATGGTTTTCATTTTTAACGGCTTATTTGCAATCGCTCCCAATTACCCATTACTGCTCATCACGCGTTTGTTAGCCGGCTTGCCACACGGTGCATTTTTCGGAATAGGTGCAGTCGTAGCCAGCAGACTCGCCGATCCTGGGCGCGAAGCAAGATCAGTTTCTGTCATGTTTGCCGGCTTAACGGTTGCAAACATCATTGGCGTTCCCCTGGGAACATACATTGGTCATAACCTAAGCTGGCGTTTATCATTTTTAGTCATTGCCGCTGTAGCCCTCGTGGCAGTAACGGCTATAAAGCTTTGGATGCCTGCGTTAAAAGCGAACCCAGGCAACACTTTCGTTAAAAGCCTCAGAATATTTTCCAAACCTCAACTCTGGATCATCATCGGCATCTCGGCAATCGGCACCGGCGGCATGTTTGCCTGGATCAGTTACATTGCACCACTGATGACCGAAGTAGCAGTCATCCGCCCAAATACAATTACGTTAATTATGGTGATTGCTGGGTTCGGCATGGCTGCCGGAAACTTCCTCGGGGGTCGCCTTGCTGACCGTTTTTCGCCTTTGATAACCACGAGTGTATTATTGTCGTCCATGATCATCGCGCTATTGGTAACTGCCGCTCTAAGTCATATCCAGCCAGTAGCGATCGCGATGACCTTTATAACGGGCGCAATTGGTTTTGGTGTCATTGCCCCAATGCAAATGCTCATTATGCAGGAAGCAAAGGGAGCAGAAATGCTCGCTTCCTCTGTTCTTCAGGCAAGCTCAAATATGGGTAATGCTTTAGGTGCATTCTTGGGAGGCTTGCCCATTGCTGCAGGTTTCGGGTATACCTCGCCTGAGTATGTCGGTGCCTGCCTTGCTTTTTGTGGTGTCCTGTTCTGTCTCATTCTCATGTCGATGCACAGATCAAAACACAAGACCGGGAAACAGCTTATTTCAGAAATTCTTTAATATTAAAATGGACAACCATGTACGACTTGGAGACAATGAATCATGTGCATGTAATCTAGAGGCTAGAGTCCTAGTTCTGCTGATGGAGTCCGGCGCACCAATGCAGCTTTTGTGTAGAATCCTAAATTCGTTTTAGTCGTAATTGGCCTACTTTCAACCACTATGAGTTCAGCAAAGAAGTATGTAAACCTGCCTGGCCAGCCGTTTTACAGGTATGATGACACCT
>JAABUX010000950.1_pt1 | contig 46078 bp, 52 predicted proteins | sample 5561851 | NCBI WGS metagenome assembly JAABUX01 (sample SAMN10711883, study PRJNA513361) | rock metagenome | isolation source: Antarctica rocks | place: Antarctica: Victoria Land, Richard Nunatak red sandstone | collected 2016-01-03 | reverse complement strand
GGGAACGCCGCGCAGGCCGAGCGCACACCTGCGAAAAGTATATCCAAAGTCTCCATCCGGAGCTTGAACCACACCTCTCGACACAGGGAAATCCACCACTCTCAACGGCCATTTAGAATCGCTGGCCCGGCATCGCCATGCTGGCCGGCGCCACCACCACCAGCTACATCCTCGACTACCTCACCACCTATGCGGCGACGACGCTCGGCATGCCGGCGCGGCTCGCGTTCGGCGCGACCGTGGTGGTCGGGCTCTGCGGCGTCATCGGCGACCCGCTCGGCGGCTGGCTGTCGGACCGGTTCGGGCGCAAGCCGGTGCTGATCGTCCCCGCCTGCCTGCTGCTGCTATCGGTGTTCCCGTGCTTCTGGATACTCGCGCAGGCCCGCTCTGCGCTGGCCCTGTACGGCGTGGCGGCGCTGCTGACGATCTGCTCGACCACGGCGAACGTGTCGATGATCGTCGTCATCACGGAGTCGCTGCCCAGGGCGGTGCGGTCGCGCGGCCTCGGGATGATCTACGCCTGCGCCATCTCGTTGTTCGGCGGCTCGGCACAGTTCGTCGTCGCCTGGCTGATCGAGACGACCGGCAGTCCGCTGGCGCCGGCGTGGTACATGACCGGCGGGGTGGTGGTCGGGCTCGTCGCGATCCTGCAGCTGCGCGAGACGGCCCCGATCCGGACAGGGATGGCGCCGGACGAGCCGCTGCGGACCGGATGAGAACAGGTCCTCAGGCGGCCTCGAGCTGCGCCGCCTTTTGCAGCGCTCCGTCGAGCGCCTTCTGCCGCTGTTCCGCACTGGTCGCCACACCTTCGGCGAGGATCACCTCGACCTCGGGCAGGCCGATGAAGCCGAAGGCGCCGCGCAGGTAGCTCTCCTGGTGCTCGAAGGCGGCATAGGGCGAGCCGGGCGCGTAGAAGCCGCCACGCGACAGCGCGAGGATCACCCGCTTGCCGCCGGCCAGGCCTTCAGGGCCGCGCTCGGTGTAATGAAACGTCTTGCCGGCCACCAGCACCCGGTCGATCCAGCTCTTGAACTGGCTCGGGATGGTGAAGTTGTACATCGGCACGCCGATCACGACGATATCGGCGGCCAGGAACTCCGCCAGCACGGCGCCGCCGAGCGCGAGATCCTCCTGCATCGCCTGGTCATGCTGCACGTCGGCGCTCTGCCCGGCTAGGTAGGCGCCCGAAAGGTGGGAGAGTGGCGAGGCGGCAAGATCCCGGCGCTGCACCTCCAGATCCTCGTGGACCTCGTGCAGGCGTGCCACGACCGCGGCGGAGATCGCGCGGCTGACGGAATTGTCGGCGAGGATGCTGGAATCGATATGCAGCAGCTTCATGAAATGACCTTTTAGGTTTCTGTTCGTAACCAGGGCTGTATAAATGACCTCGGCGCGGCGTCGCAAGGAGGCACAATGTCGGAACCAGGGCACATGGCTGTGACCGAACCGGGCCTGCAGCCCGAGAGCGAGGACTGTCGCGCCGTCAGCGCGATCCTGGTGCGTATCGGCGACAAGTGGAGCGTATTGATCGTGGCACTGCTCGGCGGCGGTCCGCGACGATTCAACGAGATCAAGCGCATGGTCGGCGGCATCTCGCAACGGATGCTGACGCTGACGCTGCGCGGACTGGAGCGCGACGGCCTGGTGACGAGGACGGTCACGCCGACCAATCCGCCGCGCGTCGACTACGCGTTGACCGATATCGGCTTGTCGCTCTGGCAGCCGGTCGAGGCGCTCGGCAACTGGGCGCGCGCGAACCGCACGAAGATCGAGTCGGCGCGGCGGAACTTCGATGACAGGCTCGTCTAGAGCATGATCACCTCGATCATGCTCTGCTCGACTGAGGAAAGAGCAGCTTTATCAGCTGCCTGGGATCGCGTAGCGATTCCAGTCGGACTGATGCTGCTCTAGCAACGGGATCTCGACTCTCGAACATCCGCGCCGAAGCGATCCGACGGCGGAGTTATGATCGAACCCGCCTGTGTCGGTGATGTCGTCGGGCGGGGCGGTAGGCAGCATGCGCCGCGAGCGAGGCATATACGGGTCGATGATCGCGCGTTCGATACGCGACGGGCCGCTTCGCCATCGGATGCCATGGTCCGGCCGGCTGGGAGGGGTGCAGGCAGGCTTGCAGGTCGAAGCCGGCGATCAGCGCCTGCGTCCGCGTGCGTAGCGCGTTCCTCTCGATGAGCACGCGCCGCATCTCGGCGTTGCGCGCGGCCTGCGGCAGCCCGGAGAACAGGACCGCCCGCTGCGCGGCCATCACGTCCGGCAGCTCCGACAGGGCCGCGAATGTCAGCGGCAGGATCAGGCCCTGGGTCTGTCCGCGCGTCAGCGAGCTGGACAGTCCGAATGGCGGTCCCCCGGTGATCGACGGGCCGACCGCGAAGCCTCCGTTCGCGGTGAAGGTGCCGGTGAGGTCGATGGTGATCTCGTGCGCGATGACAGGCACTTCCGGGTTGGCGAGCCGCGCCTCGCACTGCGCGGCCTGCACGGCTTGCGCGAACTGTGCCGTGCTGGCGCCCACGGTACTGACAGCTCCCGCCGCCTGCAGTTGCGTCTGCAGTTCGTGCAGCGCCGTTGCGATGGTGACGGGACGCGACTGCGAGGCGCATCCCGCGAGCAGCGCCAGCCCGGCCATCGCTAGACCACGCATCGCTGCCTCCTTCGACCCCGAGCAGTCTGGACCAGGAAATCAGGAAACAGAAGATCCTGGATGCACCCGGGAAGATCGGGCCGGCGCCGACGCTGGCCGCCTGGCGAGTGCCTCGGTGCGGCGTCCGGATCACAGCACCTTGGCCTTGTGGCGACCATGGCCGGGAATACCTATACTGCGAGCAACTGGCGGAGCCCCTCCGATGCCCGACACCATCACGACGCCGCGCGGCCAGATCGAGCTGAAGGTCGAGCGCCCCCGGCTGCACAAGGTCATGCTGGTCAACGACGACTTCACGCCGCGCGAGTTCGTGGTGACGGTGCTGCAGGCGGAGTTCCGATTGGGCAGGGAGCAGGCGCACCGCATCATGAACACGGCGCACCAGCGCGGCGTGTGCGTGGTCGCGGTGTTCACCAGGGATGTGGCCGAGACCAAGGCCACGAACGCGACCGACATGGCGCGCAAGAACAGCTACCCGCTGCTGTTCACGACCGAGCCCGAGGAATAGGGGACGATCGGGCCGGCAACCGGAATGCCGGCTGCCGTGGTGCCCGCTGCCACGGTGTCTCGCCGCGACCCGCGATCGTTGCGGAAAAACCAAGGTTCTTCCACGGATCCGTGCATCAATGGCGCCGGTGCCCGGAGGCGGCAGCCGCGACCAGCGAGGAGAACCAGAGCGCGGTGTTCATGTCCTTCCTCGACATCTGCCTGCTGCTGTTCATCCTGTTCTACATGCTGCCTCTCGGCGTCGCGACGGTGCTCTACCGCGTGAACGGCGTGGGCGCGGGCTGGCGGACGGCGGACCGCTCCAGCGTCGGTCACCTGCCCCTCGCGGCACTCAACAAGCAGGCGGTGGTGCGCATCTTCGCGGCCCAGACGGTGCGCTGGCGCGGCATCTTCGCCATGCATTGCTGGATCGTGTTCAAGCCCGCCGATGCCGCCGTCTACACCCGCTACGACTACACCGCCTGGGGCCACCCGATCCGCATGAACGGCTTCGAGCCGGATGGGCGCTGGTTCGGCCATGTGCCGGAGGTGGTGTTCGCCGCCGACGGTCAGACCGCCGCCGCCCTGATCCCGAGGATGCAGGCGGCGATCCGCGGCTACGCCTTCCGCGAGCAGGGCGACTACCGCGCCTGGCCGGGGCCCAACTCGAACACCTTCGTCGCCGCCGTCATGGACGCCATACCGGAGATCCGCACGGCGCTGCCGCCGACCGCGATCGGCAAGGACTACCCCTATGACGGGAACTGGTTCCGGCGCACGCCGTCCGGCATCGGCTTCCGGCTGACGCTGGGCGGCTATGTCGGCCTGACCTTCGCCTGGGTCGAGGGCATCGAGGTCAATGTCCTCGGTGCCATCGCCGGCTTCGACCTTCGTCGTCCGGCGATCAAGCTGCCCGGGCTCGGCCGCATCGGCATGCGCGGGCCGGACGGACCGGCGACGCCCCCGCTGGGCACGGTGACCGCCGGCTGACCGGCGATGCGTCCGGCGCGTTGGGAGGCCGGCGTCGCTACCGGATGCCGCCGGACGCCACGAGCACTTCCCCGGTCAGCCATCCGGAGTCCGACGAAGCCAGGAACACCGCGATCGGCGCGATATCGTCGGGCTGGCCCAGTCGCCCCAGCGGCGTCTGCGCGACTATCTGCTTCTCGAAGTCGCTGCCGATCATGCCCATGGTGTGTGTGCCCTCGGTCTCCACGGCACCCGGGTCGATCGAGTTCACCCGGATCTTCCTTGGCCCCAGTTCCTTCGCCAGCACCCGGGTGATCGACGTCACCGCCCCCTTGGTGGCGGTGTAGACCACCGACTCCGGTGGCGTGTTCAGGCTCGCGACCGAGCCGATATTGATCACGCTGCCGCCTTCGTCACCGAAATGCTTGACGGCCTCCTGCGTCGCCAGCAGGAGCCCGAGCACGTTCGTATCGAAGTGACGGTGGAACTCCTGCTCGGTGACGCTGTCGAGCGGGGCGAACCGGTAGACCCCGGCATTGTTCACCAGCACATCGACCGGTCCGAGATGCTGCCTGGTCTCGGCGAACAAGCGCTGCACGTCGGCCAGCTTGGAGACGTCGCCCTGGACCGCGATCGCCTTGCCGCCCGCCCCGGTTATCGCCGCCACCACCAGGTCGGCGCCCTCCTTGCTGGACGCGTAGTTCACGGCGACCGCCGCCCCTGCCGCTGCCAGCGCCTTGGCGATCCCCGCGCCGATCCCCTTCGATGCTCCGGTCACCACGGCGACCTTGCCTGCCAGACTACTCATCGGATCCTCCTGAGAAAACGTATCGGATCATCATTTAGATGGGTGTCTAACCGTTACAAGCGCCACCGCCCCGCCCGTCCGCAGCTAGATCTGCGAGAGCTGGTCGAGATAGGCGCGCAGCACGTCGCGCCGCAGCGTCAGGTACGCGAACCTACCGTCGCGGCGAATGCTGATCAGGCCCGCCGCGTCCAGCTCCTTGAGGTGGTGCGACATGGTGGCGGCGCTGACCGCATGGCTCTGTTGCAGGACACCGCAGGGTAGCGGTTCGGCCGAGCCGATCTCCTTCAGGATCTGGTAGCGCCGCGGCTCCCCGAGCGCTCGCGCGATCGACGCGACTTCCTGATCCGTCAGTTGCACCGGCCTCGCGCTCGGCATGATCTCCCTCCCATCGTGCAGGACCGATCCGCCGCGGTCATCCACGCAGCCATAATCTTGCGGCAGTTCCCGCCGAAGTGTCCGCATCTTGCGGCAGTTCCCGCCGACGTGTCTGCGGCGCAATTCGTCCAGGGTTGCATCCTGCAAGGTTCCAGTCGTGAACAGCTCATCGGTCGCCTCGCTTGCAAGGGCGGCGGCGTGCGTCGTTCCGGGTCGGGATCGCGGCGGTCGCTCGGATCGCGTCGATGCAAGTGATCGGTCCGCGTCGTGCCGACACGGGGTCAGGTCGATCGCGTCACTTCTCCCAGGACAAGTGGGCCCCGGGCGTTGTCGATAAGGGCCTTCCAGCCGCCGTCCGGCTGCTTGCGCAATACCGTTGTCGCTATGAAGGTCTCTGGCGGCGCTCCCTCGACGTCGAGCGTCCAGCGCGATGTGAAAAGCGCGATGCCGCCCGCTTCCACGACGTGGGTCGTGAGTTGTCTGGCCGAGACCCCAGGTCTCATGAACCTTCCATAAAGTTCTCTCAACTGTTCCATTCCCCGGGCTTCCGTTCCGGGTTGCGGAATGACGACCGCCTCCTGCTCGTAGTAACGGAGAACCGTCTCGAGATCTCCATCGTTGAAGGCGTTGTCCAACAGTTCGATCGCGTGTTCGGGGCTTCTGGCGAGCATCCTCGTCTCTCCACTGGACTTGCAACCGGAGGTCTCGGAACGACCCTGGTGATCCGGCATGCGATGTCGAACCTTATACCCCCTGCGACCGACGTCACGACCGGTGGCGATAGCTCGTGCCGAGCCTCCGGACCTCCAGCAGCATCGAGAGAGAGCGGACGGGGATCATGACGGATCATGGCCCGCAGCGGCGAAGCGATCGGGCGTTGCCGCACGACCGGTCGATCCCGGCGATCGGCTTCGCAGCGCGCGGCCCAGACTTCGCAGCGCACGGCCCGGACTTCCCAGCGCGTGGATGCCGGGCCAATGTCGCGCGCCTCCGAGGATCATGACGGGATGACGGATGACGCTGGAACGATCGGTCCGGACGAGCCTGCACCGGGGCGCGTGCACCTTGCTGCTGCTCTCCTGCTGCGTGCCGACGATGGCGGCCGAGATGGCTAGACCCTCCTACGACGTCGAGGGCAAGGGTATCGCGGCGCTGTCGCACGACCTCGCCGGCGGACGGGTGACGGCGGTGGCGCTGGTGCAGGCCTATCGGGCACGCATCGCTTCCATCGACCGCGGGGGACCGACGTTGCAGGCGGTCGTGGCGCTGAACCCGGACGTCGAGGCCGAGGCGGCGGCCAGCGACAGGCTGCGGCAGGGCGGCGCGGCGCCACGTGCGCTGGAAGGCATTCCGATCCTGATCAAGGACAACATCGAGACCGCGGACGCGATGGCGACCACCGCCGGATCGCTGGCGCTGGCGGCCAACATGACCCGCCGGGACGCCCCCCTGGTCGCGAGGCTGCGCGCGGCCGGGGCGCTCATCCTCGGCAAGACCAACCTGTCGGAATGGGCGAACTTCCGATCCTCGGCGTCGATCAGCGGCTGGAGCGGCGTCGGCGGTCTCACCCGCAACCCGTTCGCGCTGGACCGTTCGGCCTGCGGCTCGTCGTCCGGCAGCGCGGTGGCGGTCGCGGCCTCGCTGGCACCGGCGGCGATCGGCACCGAGACCGACGGGTCGATCACCTGCCCCGCCGCGATGAGCGGGCTGGTCGGGCTGAAGCCTACCGTCGGGCTGGTCTCGCGCACCCACGTGGTGCCGATCTCGGCGACGCAGGACACCCCCGGCCCGATCACCCATGATGTCGGCGATGCAGCCCTGCTGCTGTCGGTAATCGCCGGCGCCGACCCGGCCGACGCGGCCACCGCGCAGGCCGACGCACACCATCCGGACGTGGCGGCGACGCGTGATGCCGAGGCGCTGCGCGGCCGGCGCATCGGCGTGCTGCGCTTCCTCGCCGGCCACAACGAGGCGACCGATGCGGTGTTTGCTCGTGCGCTCGATCGGCTGCACGCGGCCGGCGCCACGCTGGTGGAGCTGCGTGACGGACCCGACATGGACGCGATCGGGGCCGCCGAGATGACGGTGATGCTGACCGAGTTCAAGGCCGGCCTGGACGCCTACCTGGCCACCACGCCGGACACGGTGCAGGCGCGCAGCCTGGCGGCGGTGATCGCCTTCAACGAGACCCATCGCGACCGCGAGCTCGTGCTGTTCGGCCAGGACCTGATGCGCAAGGCGCAGGCGACCGCCGGCCTGGACGATCCCGGCTACCGCTCCGCCCTCGCCTACGCGCGGCGCGCGGCCGGGACGGAGGGGCTGGACCGGCTGCTGTCGCACGACCAGCTCGACGCACTGGTGGCGCCGACCGGAGGGCCGGCCTGGGTGGTCGACCTGATCAACGGCGACCACGACACCGGCAGCGCCTCGACCCTGCCGGCGGTGGCGGGCTATCCGCACCTGACCGTGCCGATGGGCGAGGTGGACGGGATGCCGGTCGGGCTCTCCTTCATCGGCCCGGCCTGGTCGGAGCAGCTCCTGCTCGGCTTCGCCACTGCCTACGAGGCGCGCGCCCAGCAACGGCCGCGGCCGCGATACCTGCCGACGCTGGAGCTGTCGACGCGGCAGCGGGACATGCTCTCGCCGGTCCGCAACTGAGCAGCGGGCAGGTCGTGCAGCTCAGGCGTCCAGCCGGTATGGACCCCCGAGCGTCATCCGGCCCAGATCGCGATCGCCAGCCCGACCTCGCGCAGCACGGCCTCCTGCGACGCCATCTCCATCCCCGGCGCATCGTAGTAGGCGGCCATGACGAGAGGCGCGCGGCCGGGTAGGCGCGCGATCGCATAGTCGTTGCACATGCCGTCGGCCGTGCCGGTCCGGTCGCCCACCATCCACGTCGGCGGCAGGGATGCGCGAAGCCGCATCCGGCCGACCACGTTCGCGACCATCCAGCCCTCCAGCAACGCCCGCGACCCGGAACTCAGCGCGTCGCCGAGGATGATCGTCCGCACCGTCCCGACGATGGCCCGGGGCGTGCTGGTGTCCAGGATGCCGGATCGCTCGCTGGCTTCCAGTTCGTAGCGGTCGAAGCGCGTCACCCTGTCGCCCAGACCACGCACGTACGCGGTCAGGCTGCTCGGGCCGCCGACACGTGCGAGCAGGAGGTTGGCCGCGGCGTTGTCGCTGACCTCAAGGATCGCCGCGCAGAGGGTCCGGACGGTCAGCGCGCCCGCCTTCACGTGCGCGCCGGTCACCGGCGAGACGGGCAGCAGGTCCTTCGCACCGTAGGGCACGAGGCGCGCGAGGTCGTCGTGGCCGGCATCGACGCGCGACAGGACCATCGCCGCGAGAAACCCCTTGAAGGTGCTGCACAGAAGGAAGCGCTCTTCCGCGCGGTAGGCCATCGTCCGTCCCGACCCCGTGTCGAGAACGAAGACGCCGAGACGGCCGCCATGCCGCTTCTCGATCGCGCCGATCGCGTTCTCGCCGATGGCGCGGGCCGAGACGGCACCTGCGCCGAGCAGGGCGAACGTCCCGGCGGTCAGGCCACGGCGCGTCAGGCCACGGCGCCTCAGGCAAAAGGTCATGGCAGGTCTCCGGGGAGGTTCGAAAGCCTGCGGTCTGGCCGCAGGCGATCAACGCGGGGACAGGCGCGTCGCGCCCGTCCTGCGCGGGATACCCGGCGGAGCGGGCGGCAGCTTCAGCTCGACGAGGCCGGCGGTCACCTCGCCGCCGGTGATGCGCAGCCGGCCGATTGAGACCGGCAGGCTGAAGCGGCGGCGGCCGGCACTGCTCGGGTTCACGAACAGCACGCCGTCGCAGTCCCGGATGCCGGGCCGATGCGAGTGACCCGACACGACCACGCGGCACCCCATGGCGGCGGCCGGATCGAGATCGGCCACGTCGTGGACGACGAAGACGAGGATGCCATCGACTTCCAGCGTCGCCGTCGTCGGCAGGCCGGACGCCCAGGCGTCGGTGTCGATGTTGCCCCGCACGACGCTGAGCGGCGCCAGCGCCGAGAGCGACGCGAGGATGCCCGGATCACCGATGTCGCCGGCATGGATGATGAAGTCGCTGTCCCGGAGTGCGGCCAACGCTTCCTCCCGGAGCAGCCCATGCGTATCGGAGATCAGGCCGACCGTGCGGCTCAAGGCTGACTTGGGAGAGACGTGCCGGCCTGTTCGACGGGGCGCGGCGGCAGGCCGGACGGGAAGCGCCGCATCAGGTAGCCCATGATCAGGATGCCCGGCAGCGCGCACAGGATGGTGACGCCGAAGAAGGTCGGCCAGCCGAGCCCCTGCGCCATGATCCCGGTGGCGCCGCCGAGCGTCCGCCAGGCGATCGGGGCCATCGAGGAGAGCAGCGCATACTGCGTCGCGGTGTACTCCGCCGAGCATAACCGGGACAGGTACGTCAGGAACGTGGTCTGCGCGAGCGCCTCGGCGAAGCCTTCGAGCGTCACCTTGGCGAGCAGCATCGGCGTCGCCGGACCCGCGTGATACAGCACCAGGTAGAGCCCCATCGAGAGCATCTGCACCAGGGCTGCCAGGATCAGCGTGCGGCTGCCGCCGATGCGCGCCACCAGGAAGGCGCTTGCCGCGGCGCCGCTCAGAGCCGCCGCCAGCGCCGGCAGGCCGATGGCCTTCGCCACCTGGTCCCGCGCGAAGCCGAGCGCGTGGTAGAACGGGAACGCCATGGTGTCGGCGAGCTGGGTGCCGAGGTTGAACAGCAGCACGAAGGCGAGCACCCAGCCGGCCCCCGGCCGCGCGAGCAGGTCGGCGAGCGGCGCCAGCACCCGCGCGCGCATCTCGTCGCGCCAGCTTCGGTCCCTGGAGGCCGGCATCGCCGGCGCGGCCGGCTCCGTGGCGAGCAGGACAGTCGCCGGCCCGAGTAGCGACAGCACCGCCATCGCGAGATAGGCGCCGTGCCAGCCGAGGCGGCCAGCGAGCCAGATCGCCCCGGCGCCGGAAACCTGCATCGCGATCCGGTAGCCCCAGACGTAGCAGCCGAGTGCCGCTCCCTGCAGCCGCGCCGCGAAGGTCTCGATGCGCCAGGCGTCGATGACGACGTCCTGGCTGGCGGAGAAGAAGGCGAGCCCGAGGGCGGCAACGACCAGTCCGCGCGGGCCGTCGTGCGGGTCGGACAGCGCCATCGCCACGATCGACAGCGTCAGCGCGGCCTGCACCGGCAGCAGCCAGCCGCGGCGGCGGCCGAACCCGCGCAGGCGGCCGGGCGGCAGCCGGTCGAGCAACGGCGCCCAGAGGAACTTGAGAAGGTAGGGCGATCCAATGGAGGCGGTCAGGCCGATCGCCTTGAGCGACACGCCGCTGTCGCTCATCCATTGCTGCAAAGTAAAGAAGGTGAGGTAGATCGGCAGGCCGGAGGCGAAACCGAGCAGCCCCATCGATGCCAGCCTGCCGCGGGACGGCTCAGCGATCGCGGAACCATACGACAAGGGCCGCCGCGGCACGCCATGTCGCCTCAGGGCTGGCTCGACGCCGGATCAACGACCGGACGAGGAAGTGCTGGAACATGGCGGTTCGGGCCTGCACCCTTCCGCCATGCACCAATCGCCCGATGACAGCATCAGGTGACTGCGCCGTGAGATTATCGCGCCTCAGGGCTGCGAGTCAGGAGGCGTGGTGGTAGTGCCGGTGGCCGTCTTCGCCTTGTGGTGGTGGTGATGCTTGGCGTGGTGCTTGGTGTGGTGCTTGGTCGTCTTCGACGGCATGGAAGTCGCGGGCGGCGTCGACGTGGGAGCGGCATCGCTCGGGGCCGGTGTGGTCGTCGGCGCGGCCATGCTCGGCGCGGGCGTCGTGGTGGGCGCGGTGTCGGTCGTGGCGGGAGCCGAGGGGGCCGCGGACGGAGCCGTCGGCATTGTCGTGCTCGGTGCGGCCATCGTATTCGGAGCGGTCGTCGTCGTCTGGGCGAACGCCGGAGCAGCCCCAGCGATCAGCGCAACGGTGGAGACGGTGGCAAGAAGTCTGGGGAACGTCATGGATGTCTCCAATCCTGGGAGAGGAATTTCACGATGCATGCCCGCCATCCACCGGATGCCGGTTGCGGCGACGTGCTTAGCATGCACTCCCAGGCACGTCGCGGGTCAAAACCTGTCTATCACAGCACGTTTCTTACAAAGTCGACCTAAATACAACACAATCCCGCAGCATGCGCGAAATGATCCGCATCAGGCCGCGTCATTGTCCGACTTGCGCTCCGCACGCTTGCGCTGGTGCGGGTCCAGATAGCGCTTGCGGATGCGGATCGCGGCCGGCGTCACCTCGACCAGCTCGTCATCCTCGATGTAGGCGATCGCCTGCTCCAGCGACATCTTGCGCGGCGGGACCAGCAACATGGCGTCGTCCTTGCCGGCGGCGCGGATGTTGGTGAGCTTCTTTTCCTTGATCGGATTGATCTCGAGGTCGGAACCGCGGGAATGCTCGCCCAGGATCATGCCGACATAGACCTTCTCGCCCGGATCGACGAACAACGTGCCGCGCTCCTGCAGATACCAAAGCGCGTATTGCACGGTCATGCCGTCCTCGGACGAGATCAGCGAACCGTTGCGTCGGCCCTCGATCGGACCGGCCCAGGTCTGGTAGCCGGCGAACAGCCGGTTCATGATGCCGGTGCCGCGGGTATCCGTCAGGAACTCGCCGTGATAGCCGATCAAGCCGCGCGACGGGATCAGGAAGGTCAGCCGCACCTTTCCGGCGCCGGACGGGCGCATGTCCTGCATCTGGCCGCGGCGCATGCTCATCTTCTCGACCACGACGCCGGAATAGGCCTCGTCGACGTCGATCAGCGCTTCCTCGAACGGCTCCTCGCGATCGCCGGTCTCCTCGTTGGTGCGGGTCAGGACGCGCGGCCGGCCGATGGTCAGCTCGAAGCCCTCGCGTCGCATGGTCTCGATCAGCACGCCGAGCTGCAACTCGCCGCGGCCGGCGACCTCGAACGCCTCGCTCTCGGGGCTCTCGGTCACCCGGATGGCCACGTTGCCCTCGGTCTCGCGCAGCAGCCGGTCGCGGATCTGGCGCGAGGTGACCTTCTTGCCGTCGCGTCCGCCCAGCGGCCCATCGTTGAGCCGGAACGCCATGGTCAGGGTCGGCGGATCGACCGGGATCGCCGGCAGCGCCGCGGTGACTTCCGGGGAGGCGATGGTGTCCGGGATGGTGCCGTCCGACAGTCCGGCGACCGCGATGATGTCGCCGGTGCCGGCCTCGTCGACCGCGACCCGCTCCAGGCCGCGGAAGGTCAGCAGCTTGGTCAGCCGGCCGGTCTCGACCACGCTGCCGTCGAGGCGCAGCACGCGCACCGGCATGTTCAGCCTGGCACGTCCCTGCTCGATGCGCCCGGTCAGCACGCGCCCGAGGAAGTTGTCGTATTCCAGGATAGAGGCGACCATCGCGAACGGCGCCTCGGTGTTCAGGTGTGGCGCCGGCACGTGGCTCAGCACCAGGTCGTAGAGCGGCGACAGGTCCTTGCGTTCGCCTTCGAGCGTGGTGGAGGCCCAGCCCTGCCGGCCGGAGGCATACAGCATCGGGAAGTCGAGCTGGTCGTCGTCGGCGCCGAGGGCGGCGAACAGGTCGAATACCTCGTTGTGAACCTCGTCCGGGCGGGCGTCCTGGCGATCGACCTTGTTGACCACCACGATCGGGCGGATGCCGCGGGCCAGCGCCTTGCCGACCACGAACTTGGTCTGCGGCAACGCGCCCTCGGCGGCATCGACCAGCACGATGGCGCCGTCCACCATGTTCAGGATGCGCTCGACCTCGCCGCCGAAATCCGCGTGACCGGGCGTGTCGACGATGTTGATGCGCACGCCCTTCCATTCCACGCTGGTGCACTTGGCCAGGATGGTGATGCCGCGCTCGCGCTCGAGGTCGTTGCTGTCCATCGCCCGTTCGGCGACGTGCTGGTTCTCGCGGAAGGTGCCCGACTGCTTCAGGAGCTGGTCGACCAGGGTGGTCTTGCCATGATCGACGTGGGCGATGATGGCGATGTTGCGGATATCCATGGCGGTCTGCCCCGGCTTTCTTCAGCGTGCGGGCAGCCGACACGAGACCCTTCCGGCCTGATCAATCCGAAGAGGTTGCAGCGGCTGCGATGTGGTGGTTGCGCGGGTAGATAAGGGTGCAGCGCGACATTTGCACGCTTAAACTTCAGATGCCGGCGAGCAGACGCAAATCGGCTACCGGCCGGGCCCCGAAATGCGAGATGATCTCGGCCGCGGCGACGGCGCCGATGCGGCCGCATTCGGCAAGCGGCCGGCCGGCGACCAGGCTGGCGAGGAAGCCGGCGGCGTAGGCGTCGCCCGCCCCGGTGGTGTCGACGACGTGCACCGGCTCGGCGGCGACCGTGATCCGCTCGCTCCCCGAGACGATCACGCTGCCGTCCGCCGAGCGGGTCAGCACGGCGAGCTCGACCTCGGCGCCGGCGCGTTCCGCCGCCAGTTCGAAGTCGTCGGTCTCGTAGAGCGAGAGGATCTCGTCCTGGTTGGCGAACAGGATATCCACGCCGCCCGCGACCAGCTCGCGGAAGGCGTCGCGGTGGCGCCCGACGCAGAACGGGTCCGACAGGGTCAGCGCGACCTTGCGGCCGGCCTCGTGCGCCAGCACGGAGGCACGGCGGAACGCCCGCTGCGCCTCGGGCGGATCGAACAGGTAGCCTTCCAGGTAGGTGATGCTGGCAGACTGCACGGTCTGCGCCAGCACGTCCGCCTCGCCGAAGGCGGTGCAGGCGCCGAGATAGGTGTTCATGGTGCGCTGGCCGTCCGGGGTGACCAGGATCAGGCAGCGGGCGGTGGCCGGGCTGCCCGGCGAGCCGGCGGCCAGCGGTGTCGACGGGAAGGCGATGCCGACCGCTTCGAAATCGCGGCGGAAATGCAGGCCCGCCGCGTCCTCGGCGACCTTGCCGAGATAGGCGACGCGCGCGCCCAGCGCCTGGGCGACCACGCAACTGTTGGCGACCGAGCCGCCGCTGGTGTGCTGCACCGGGGTGATCAGGGTCGCGATCTGGTCCGCGCGCTGCATGTCGATCAGCGACATGCTGCCCGGGGCCATGCCGTGCGCCTCGGGAAACCCGATCTCGACCGAGGCGAGCACGTCGACGATCGCATTGCCGATACCGATGATGTCGAAAGCCGGTTGCGCGAAAGTCATTTCGATGTGTTCCTCAGGCTGCCGGGAGCGCCTAACATCGCCCTCGGTGCGACGGCAAGGGGTCATGCGGCCCGCATCCGCTCTTGTGGCGCCTCCCGGCGGCGTGTAAGGCGGAAACGGCAGGCAGGGCAAAGCTCCCGTCGCGTCAAGGCGAACTCCGGAACAATCGGGAGCCGATACGTGTTCAAGCGACGCAAGCCAGAAGACACCGTCGCGGAAGGCCTAGAGGCCGGCCGCGCCCCGTTCCCGGCGATCCCGATGCCCGACGCGCCGATGCCCAACGCGCCGATGCCCAATGCGGCGGGGGGCGCCGGCCAGCGCCAGGCCGGGGATAATCTCGGCGTGCCGCCCTATCGACCGGTCCCGGCCACCACGACCCGTTCCACCCCGATCGAATCCGTAACGTCACAGGAGGCCCTAGCGATGGGTCGCGCACCCTTCCCCGCTCCCCCCGCTCCGCCTTCTCCCTTCTCGCCGCCGGCACCGCGTCCGGGCACGGCGATCCCGCCGGGTCCGATCCTGGCCTCGGGCGCCCCGGGAGCGGGCCCGGGAACGGGAGCCGGCATGCAGGCCGACAGCCTGCCGGCGGGTGCCGCCTCCGCTGCCATCCGCCCGAAGGAGGCCGTCGAGAAGCGCACGCTGGTGGTAGGACGCGGCATCAGCGTCCAGGGCACCGTCCAGGACGCCGAGCGGCTGGTCGTGGAGGGCACGGTCGAGGCGAGCATGATCCATGCGACCGAGCTGCACGTCGCACCGGGAGGCATGTTCCGCGGCGAGGTCCAGGTCCAGGATGCGGAGGTCGCCGGCACCATCGACGGCACGCTGACCGCGAAGGGCAGTCTGGTCATCCGTGCCAGCGGACGCCTGCTCGGCACCGCCAAGTGCCGGCGCCTGCAGGTCGAGGACGGTGGGCAGGTGACGGGCCGGCTGGAGATGCTTTCGGACGCAATGGTCCTGGATGCCGCGGCCGCGCCGGCCGAGCCGATCCGCCCGGCGCCGCAGCTACCCGAGGCGGCGCATGCCCAGCCGGAAACCGTGTCGGCCAGCTGACCGGCGAGGCGGCGCGGCAAGCCGCTGGACGGGGCTCGCGTCCGGCCGGCGGGCTAAAGCTGATCAGGCGGCCGCTTATCAGGCGACCGTCTCGCGCCGGTCGCGCAGCTTCACGTAGGCGAGCTGCGCGTGCTCCGTGCAATAGGGCTTGTTCGGGATCGGCTCCGCGCCGCAGAAGTGGAACTGTTTCGTGCCCGGATCGCCCAGCGGCCAGCAGCAGGACTGCCCGCGCCGACGCAGCGTCGCCTGGTCGCCCCCACGAGACATGAGCGAGACGGTGGGCGCGTGCCGCACCGGCGGCTCGTCCGTATCCGGATCGTGCGGGGCCGCACGGACCGGAGCGCCGACAGACGCGGGGGATTGCATCGTTGCCGCCTCGACCGCACGCAGCGGCGTGACGGTTCCCACGGCCTCGTGCCCTGCCCTGGGCTGATGGACCACGCCGTTGCCATCTGCTGGCATCCCCGGCGGCTGCGTCACCGGTGGCTGCGTCACCGGCCGGGGCAGGAGCTCGGCGACCCGCGCGGTATCGCCCGTGGGCACTGCCCGGAGCAGCCGCACCGGCGCGCGCCGCGCCCCCTCCGACGGCGCCGGACTGATGGCGGCGAGGCTCTTGCGTATTGGCGACGGCCGCGCCGGCAACGTCAGTCGATGCGCCTTCCCGACGACGGCATTCTTGGTGATGGACATGCGCCGGCCGATCTCGGCCGTGGAGAGGCCTTCCTGCCAGAGCCCGCGCAGACGGGAGATCGTCTCCTCAGTCCAGTCCATCACCCTGCTCCTTGGTATGGGAGACCCTCAAGATATGCCACATGTAGCCGTCCCTCAACGCCGGGACCACAAAATGTTGTGGACAAAACTGGGGAGGACACGTTCCCTCGCAGTGTGCGGCGGTATCGATGCTATCTTTCACCTGCCGGGCACCTGCCGGGCACCTGCCGGGCACCTGCCGGGCACCTGCCGGGCAGCTGCCGGGCAGCTGCCGGGCGGAAGGTCCTCACAGGCTCGGCAGGATGCCTGCAGCTTGCGGGCAGCAGCTTCCGTCGCGCGGGAGCGTCAGCCCGCCTGGTGCAGCAGCTTGATCCTGCGGCCGTCGACGCCGAGCGAGACCCGTCCCTCCTTGAGCGCCAGCGCGTCGGCGCCGAACACCTCGCGGCGCCAGCCCTGCAACGCCGGGATCTCCGGCTCGGGCTCGACCGCCAGCCGGTCGATCTCCTCGGAGGATGCCAGCAGCCGCGGCGCCACGTCATGCTGCTCCGCCTTGGCTGCCAGCAGCACCTTGAGCAGGGAGACCAGTGCCGGCGACGGACGCGGACCGTCCTTGCGCGCGGCATGCGGCAGGTCGGCGTCCGGCTCCCGGCGCGCCGCCTCGATCGCCGCGATCAGGCCGGCGCCGCCACGACCCTCGGCGAAGCCGCGGCTGACGCCGCGCACCCGCGACAGCGCCTCGATGTCGTGCGGGGCGGTGGCCGCGATCTCCAGCAGGCTCTCGTCCTTCAGCAGGCGCTGGCGCGGCACGTCGACCCGCTGCGCCTCGCGCTCGCGCCACGCGGTGATGGCGCGCAGCACGCCGAGCATGCGCCGGTTGCCGGTGCGCGGGCGCAGCCGCTCCCAGAGCGTCTCGGGGTCCGGACGGAAGGTCAGCGGGTCGGACAGGTAGGCCATCTCCTGCGCCACCCACTCCAGCCGGCCCTCGCGCTCCAGGCGGAGGCGCAGCTTGAGGTAGACGTCGCGCAGGTAGGTCACGTCGGCGGCGGCGTAGGCGATCTGCGCCGGCGACAGCGGACGCGCGGACCAGTCGCTGAAGCGGTGCGCCTTGTCGATCTCGCCGCCGGTGAGCGAGGCGACCAGGCTGTCATAGCCGACCTGGTCGCCGAAGCCCGCGACCATCGCCGCGACCTGGGTGTCGAACAGGGCGTGCGGCAGGCGGCCGAACCGGTGCAGGAAGATCTCCAGATCCTGCCTGGCGGAGTGGAACACCTTGGTCACCGCCGGATCGTCGAGCAGGAGGCCGAGCAATTCCAGGTCGAGACCCTCGGCCTGCGCGTCGAGCACGATCACCTCGCTCTCGCCGCCGAGCTGCACGACGCAGAGCTCGGGCCAGTAGGTGCGCTCGCGCACGAACTCGGTATCGATGGTGACGAAGCTTTCCCGCCGCAGACGCTCGATGGCGGCGGCGAGCACGGCGTTGTCGGTGACCAGAACGGGATCTGGATAGGGGGTGCGCGCGGGACGTGACATCCGGACGCTGTTACACCCTGATCACGGGAGGCGGAAGCGGCCCGGCTCGGTTGACATCGGGGGGTCCGGTCGGCTTCCTGCCGCGAGCGCGTGAGCCGCCCCCGACAGGACAAGACCATGCATCCCTACCGCACCCATAGCTGCGCTGCCCTGCGCCGCACCGACGCCGGGCAGACCGTGCGCCTTTCCGGCTGGGTGCACAGCAAGCGCGATCACGGCGGCCTGCTGTTCATCGACCTGCGCGACCATTATGGCATCACCCAGATCGTGATCCCGGCCGGCTCGGACCTGCTCGCCGTCGCCGAGCGGCTGCGCGTCGAGAGCGTGGTGACGGCCACCGGCGAGGTCGTGCTGCGCGAGGGGGCCACGGTCAACCCGAAGCTGCCGACCGGGGAGATCGAGCTGCGCGCCCGCACGCTGGAGGTGCAGTCCGCAGCCAGCGTGCTGCCGCTGCAGGTGGCCGGCAGCGAGACCTATCCCGAGGAGCTGCGGCTCAAATACCGCTTCATCGACCTCAGGCGCGACAAGCTGCACCGCAACATGATGCTGCGCGCGCAGGTGATCGCGAGCCTCAGGGCGCGGATGATCGCGCAGGGCTTCACCGAGTTCCAGACCCCGATCCTGACCGCCTCCAGTCCGGAGGGCGCACGCGACTTCCTGGTGCCGGCACGCCTGCATCCGGGCCGCTTCTACGCGCTGCCGCAGGCGCCGCAGCAGTTCAAGCAGCTCGCGATGGTCGCCGGCTTCGATCGCTATTTCCAGATCGCGCCCTGCTTCCGCGACGAGGCGGCGCGCGCCGACCGCTCCCCCGGCGAGTTCTACCAGCTCGATTTCGAGATGTCGTTCGTCACCCAGGAGGATGTGTTCGCCACCCTGGAGCCGGTTATGGCAGGCGTGTTCGAGGAGTTCGGCCAGGGACGGGCGGTCAGTTCCACGCCGTTCGAGCGCATCCCCTACGATAGCGCGCTCGCGCTGTATGGCACCGACAAGCCGGACCTGCGCAACCCGCTCTGCATCGCCGACGTCACCGCGCAGTTCGCCGGCTCCGGCTTCGGGCTGTTCGCGAAGATCGCCGCCGGCGGCGGCCTGGTGCGCGCGATCCCGGCGCCGGGAGCGGGTGGGCGGCCGCGCTCGTTCTTCGACAAGCTCAACGAGTGGGCGCGCGCCGAGGGCGCCGGCGGGCTCGGCTACATCACCTTCGAGGCGCCCAGCGCCAGCGGCGAAACGGTCACCGCCAAGGGTCCGATCGCGCGCAACCTGGAGCCGGAACGCGCGGAGGCGATCCGCGCCGCGTGCGGGCTCGCGCCCGGCGACGCGGTGTTCCTCGTCGCCGGAGGCGCGGCAGGCAGCGGGGCAGGAGCCGGGGCCGGAGGCGCCGCCGCGGGCGAGGTGGTGAGGTTCTCCGGCCTGGTGCGCACGCGCGTCGCCGGCGAACTGGGGCTGATCGAGCAGGACGCGTTCCGTTTCTGCTGGATCACCGACTTCCCGATGTACGAGGTCAACGAGGAGACCGGGCACATCGACTTCAGCCACAACCCGTTCTCGATGCCCCAGGGCGGCCTGGAGGCGCTGAACGGCCACGACCCGCTCGACGTCAAGGCGTTCCAGTACGACATCGTCTGCAACGGCATCGAGCTGTCGTCCGGGGCGATACGCAACCACCTGCCCGAGGTGATGATCCGCGCCTTCCAGATCGCCGGCTACCCGGAGGGCGAGGTCGAGGCGCGCTTCGGCGGCATGCTCAACGCGTTCCGCTACGGGGCACCCCCGCATGGCGGCTCGGCGCCCGGCGTCGACCGGATCGTGATGCTGCTCGCCGACGAGCCCAACATACGCGAGGTGATCCTGTTCCCGCTCAACCAGCAAGGCGAGGACCCGATGATGGGAGCGCCCGCCGCGGTATCCGAGGCACGCCTCAGGGAGCTGTCGTTGCGGCTGAACCTGCCGCCGGCCAGGAGCGGCACGACGGCAGCGAAGCCGGCCGGATGAGGACCGGAGCCGCACTCGGCCTGGCGCTGCTGGTCTCGTGCATGGCGGCACCGGCGTCGGCCGCGGCGTCGTCCGGTGTCGAGCTGGCGGCGCATCGGGCGACCTACGAGCTCTCGCTGGACAGCGTCGCGGGCCACGACACGGTGGCCGCCTCCGGGCGCATGGCCTACCAGGTCAGCGATGCCTGCACGAGCTGGGCGACGCAGCAGCAGCTCAGCCTGCGCACGGTGGGCCGCGACGGCGCCACGACAGACCTGGTCTCGGACTATGCCACGCTGGAGAGCAAGGACGGCCACCACCTCGCCTTCGACATGAAGCAGCGCGCGAACGGCATGGTGACGCAGCAGGTCCGTGGCGACGCGACGGTGGACGCATCCGGCGCCGGCCGCATCCACTACACCATGCCGCAGCGGACGACGCTGGCCTTGCCGCCGGGCACCCTGTTCCCGATGGCGCACACCGCAGCCATCATCCGCGCGGCGCGGGCGGGACTGCGGAGCGTGGCGCCCACCCTGTTCGACGGCACCGGTCCGGACGGCGCGCAGGACACCTACGTCACCATCCTCGGCTGGCATCCGCCGCCGTCGGGATCGGATCGGCCCGAACTCTCCGGGCTCGGCTCGAGCCGCGTGCATGTCGCCTTCTTCTCACGCGCGCGAGGCACCATCACGCCGGACTACGAGAGCGCGATGCGCTATTTCGACGACGGCATCGCCGACGAGCTGATGATGGATTTCGGAGGCTTCACGATGCGGGGCGACCTGCGCACATTGACGCTGCCGCAGCATCGCGCACGCTGCTGATCCGGTCGCCGAACGATCCGACCTAAACGATTCGACGTTGACATCGAGACGGGGTCGGAATGGTATGGTCCGTCAATCCGGCGAGACAGAGCTCTAGATGGCACGCATACGCTGCATCACGATGCAGAAGGACGAAGGGCTTCTGCTGGATGCGTGGCTGCGCTACTACGGCTACTTGTTCGGCTTCGAGAACATCGAGGTTCTCGACAACGGCTCCCGCGATCCGCTGACCAGGACCATCCTGGAGCAGTTCGAGGCCACCGGCGTCAAGGTCCACCGCCAGTACACCACCATCGAGCAGTTCGAAGGCAAGGGCGGCATCGTCGCCGGCATCATCGATGGCTGGGACCGGACCATCGACTATGACTTCGCCCTGCCCTGCGACATCGACGAGTTCCTCGCCCTGTTCACCCCGGCCGGGATGTCGTGCCGGCGCGGCCAGATCGAGACCAGCCTGGACAACCTGATCGGCTGCGAGCAGGCACTGTCCATGCAGACCTCGCTGTTCAACGTGCCGTCGCGGTTGGGCTGGTTCCACCCGGAATTGTTCCCCAAGGGCTTCCTGCCGAGCCGGTCGATCCTGAGCCTCGACAGCGGCTACCACGTTCCAGAATCACGCCTGCGCGAAGGCATGCGGCGGACCGACTTCACGTACCTGCACTACCACAACAAGCCCTATGAACTCGTGCAGGCCCATACGCGGCGCAAGCTGGGCCGCGGGGTCGACCTGAACGATCTCGCCGCGCTGCGCGCCTATAGCGGCGCCGGCTCCCACATGGTCAAGGACCTGCTGATGTCGCGCGACGAGTACGCGCGCCAGTTCGACCATGCCGTCACGCTGCAGTTCGAGGAGCTCCCGATCCTGCTGCGGGCGCTGGGCGTGCGCGAGGCGATGCTGGTAGGCGACGCGGCATCCGGCGGCGCGCCGTCCGGGACGATCACGTTGCGGTTGCCGCCGACCGCGGGCCGGCCGGCCGAGCTGGTGGCGTTCGATGGGCACGGCTACCTGGACGATCATCTCGACGTCGCGGCAAGCACCCGCTGCGGGCTGCCGCACTACCTCTATTTCGGCCACGAGGAAGGACGCGGGCTGCGCCGCAGCGAGCCGGTCCCGAATGCGCTGGCGGGCTAGAGCATGATCACTTCGATCATGCTATGCTTGACTGAGGAAAGAGCAGCTTTATCAGCTGCCTGGGATCGCGAAGCGATTCCAGTCAGACTGAAGCTGCTCTAGGCATGGCCAGCGACACCCCAGCCCATGACTTCCTGCGGCCGGCCCTGGTCGCCCTGCTCGACGAGGCGACGGCGAAGGGCATCTCGCGCGAGGTTGCGGTCGCGGTGCTGACCGACCTCGTCACCGGCCCCGCGTTCAACCACGTTACCCCCGATCCGATGGCGGATTCCGAGCCGCGTCCGGACCAGGAGCCGGGCCCCTCCGACCAGGCCCTCCTGGTCAGGGAGAAGAACAACCTGATCGATCAGGTCGTGGAGCCGCGCGGCTTCATCTGAAGGCCGGATGACGCGGACGGCGCTCGCCGCGCCTCAGGCATCCGGCGCGGCCTCGGCCAGGTTGACCTCTATCAGCACCGTGGCCGCAGTGAAGGTCGCGCTATGCCGGGCGGCAACACGGCCTGCCGGCACCTGGATCTGGCGCAGCGTCGCGCCCTGCCCCGCGATCGGCGGCGATACCGCACCCGGCTGCACGGACCACTGGGTGAATTCGGCATCGTTCATGACTACACTCTCCTCTGCACCGATATGGTGCCCGGGCACGCCCTGCGTCGCAGTCGGCTCCGGACCGGTTTTGGGGGGACCTTGTATGCGCAGGATGGTGGGGGTGCGCACAATGCTGGGCGTATTTCTCCTGGCTGCATGCCTTGCCGGCGCGGCCCGCGCGCAGGACACCGTCGCGCCGGCGGACCGGGCTGCGATCCAGCATGTGATCACCGCACAGATCGAGGCGTTCCGCCATGACGACGGCACCGCCGCCTTCGGCTTCGCAGCCCCCCGCATTAGGGCGATGTTCGGCGACGCCCCGCACTTCCTGGCGATGGTGCGCGACGCCTACCCGCCGGTCTACCGGCCGCGCTCGGTCAGCTTCGGCACCCTGACGCGCCAGGACGGATCGCTGGTGCAGAAGGTCGAGCTCGTTGGTCCGGATGGGCAGGGAGCGCTCGCCCAGGGAGTGCTCGCACTATACGTCATGGAGCATGAGCCGGACGGCAACTGGCGCATCGCCGGATGCAGCCTAGTCAAGAGCGAGCGCCAGGAGATCTGACGTGCCGACCAGGTTCGTCGACGCCAACGGCCTACGCTTCGAGGTGCTGGAGGAAGGCAGCAGCGAGCGGCTGGCGCTCTGCCTGCACGGCTTCCCGGAGCATGCCGTCTCGTGGCGGCACCAGATGCCGGTGCTGGCGGCGATGGGCTACCGCGTCTGGGCCGTGAACCAGCGCGGCTACGGACGCAGCAGCCGGCCCGGGCAGGTCGCGGACTATGCGCTGCCGGAACTGCTGGACGACGTCGCCGCACTGATCGACGCCTCCGGTGCGCGCAGCGTCGTGCTGATCGGGCATGACTGGGGGGCGATGGTCGCCTGGTGCTTCGCGGCCGCCCGGCTGCGGCCGTTGGAGCGTCTGGTGATCATGAACGTGCCGCATCCGCTTTGCTTCCGCGCCGCCCTGAGGCACTGGCGGCAGCAGCGCAGGTCCTGGTACATCGCCCTGTTCCAGTTGCCGGTGCTGCCGGAACGTATGCTGGCCGCCAACGGCGGCGCGGCGGTGCGGCGGATGTTCGGCCGCGTGAGGCTGCCGCCGGACGTCCTCGCGATCTACACGCGTCAGATCACCGAGCCGGGTGCCGCGACGGCGATGCTGAACTGGTATCGCGCCATGCGGCTGCGCAGCCCGCGGATGCCCGACCTCGCGCGGATCATCGAGGTGCCGACCCTGGTGATCTGGGGCGAGCAGGACGTGGCGCTGGACCTGATCTGCCTGAACGGCACCGAGCGCTACGTCCGCGACCTGACGCTGAAGCGGCTGCCAGGCGTGTCGCACTGGGTGCAGCAGGATGCGCCGGAGGTGGTGAACGGGTTGCTGCGGGGCTTCCTGGGATAGCCTGACGTCCTGATTTCAGGGCGTCGTCGCGTCGAAGCGTGCGCGCGCCTGCCGGATCTCCGCGTGGCGGCGCTCGGCCCAGTCCACCAGTCCGGCGAGCGGGTCGAGCATCGACTGGCCCAATGCCGACACGCGGTATTCCACGCTCGGCGGCTTCGTCGGAAAGACGTGGCGGGTGATCAGGCCGTTGCGCTCGAGCTCGCGCAGCGTCTGCGTGAGCATCCGCTTCGAGATGTCCGGGACCCTCCGGCGCACCTCGCTGAACCGGCGTGGCTTCGAGACGAGCGAGATCAGGATCAGCGTCGTCCACTTGTCGCCGATCTGATCGAGGACGTCGCGCACCGGACAGCCGGACGGATCGAAGCCGAGCGTCTGCCACTCGTCGAAGCGGGTGGCCAGGGCGGCGTTGCCGGTCATCGGGCAGGTTCCTTCGCGGTTACCTGGGAAGAAGAAACTGCCTCCTTACGACGGCAGCACATGGTCTCTATCACAGACCTGTTCTCATTTGGATACCATTGCGGGATGCTTTCCATGCCTGATCAACCCATGCCTCTCCGGCGCCGCCTGCTCGTCACCGGCGCCAACGGCCAGCTCGGCCGCCTCGTCATCGACGCGCTGCTGAAGACCGTGCCGGCGGCATGGATCACGGCGACGGTGCGCGACGGCGGCACCGCCGACCGCCTCGCATCGCTCGGCGTGCAGGTTCGCGTCGTCGACTATGACCAGCCTGCCACCCTGGACGAGGCATTCGCCGGCATCGACCGGCTGCTGCTGATCTCGTCCTCCGCCGTCGGGCAGCGGATCGCCCAGCACCGCAACGTCATCGAGGCCGCGAGACGGGCGGGGGTCAAGCTGCTGGCCTATACCAGCCTGCTGCATGCCGACACCTCACCGCTCGGGCTGGCCGCTGAGCACCGGGAGACCGAGGCGATGCTCCGGGCCTCGGGCATCCCGGCCGTGCTGCTGCGCAACGGCTGGTACACCGAGAACGAGACCGCCTCGATCCCGGCCGCCCTGGCGCACGGGGTCATCCTCGGGAGTGCCGGCGAGGGCCGGATCTCGTCGGCTTCCCGTGCCGACTACGCCGCCGCCGCAGCGGCGGTGCTGACGGCAGCCGAGGAGGAAGGCAGGATCCACGAACTGGCGGGCGACGAGCCCTGCACCATGGCGCAACTGGCCGCGGAGGTGAGCCGGCAGGCCGGCAGGCCGGTCGAGTACACCGACTTGCCCGAAGCGGACTATGCGACGGCCCTGGTCCAGGCCGGCCTGCCGCAGGGCCTGGCATCGTTGCTGGCCGACAGCGCGGTGGGGAGCATCCAGGGGTGCGCTGTTCGACGACGACCGGCAGCTCAGCCGGCTCATCGGCCGCCCGACCACGCCGCTGGCGGCAAGCGTCACCGCCGCCCTGGCAACTTCTCGGTCAAACGTGATCGAATTGAGCAGGCTGTAGAGCAGCGTCAGCCTGACTGGAGTCGCTTCGCGATCCCAGGCAGCTGATAAAGCTGCTCTTTCCTCAGTCAAGCAGAGCATGATCGAAGTGATCATGCTCTAGTCGAAGTCGCGTCCGCGCCTGATCGCGGCGCTGCCGTAGCGGGCGCGCAGGGCGTCGATCGCGCCCTGCGCCGCCGCCCGGCGCGCGGCATGCGGATCGGCGAGGTCGATCGGGTCGGCCTGCTCCAGGCCCAGGATCGGGGCGGCGCCGATGCCGATCAGCCTGAAGGCGGTGCCGTCGGCCTCGCGCGCCAGCAGGCGGCGCGAGGCGTCGAACAGCCGGTCCGGCAGGACCGTCGGCGCCGGCAGGCGCTGGCTGCGTGTGCGGGTCAGGAAGCGCCCGGTCTTGAGCTTCAGCACGATGCCGCCGGCGCAGGACTGCTTCTCGCGCAGGCGCTGCCCGAGCTTCTCGCAGAGCCGCCAGAGCTGGCGCTCCAGCGACGCGAGGTCGGACAGGTCGGCCTCGAAGGTGGTCTCGGCGCTGATCGACTTGACCTCGCGCGCGGGGTCGATGCGGCGCCCGTCCTCGCCGCGCGACCGTGCCGCCAGCGCGGGGCCATCCTCGCCCAGGCGCCGCAGGGCCTCCGCCGCATCCAGGCCCTGCAACTGGCCGAGCCGGAGGAAGCCCTTCGCCGCCAGCCGCTTCTCCTGCGCCGGCCCGACCCCCGGAAGCAGGCGCACCGGCTTGTCGGCGAGCCAGAGCGGCGCCTCCGAGCCCAGCACGCCGAAGCCGCGCGGCTTGTCTAGCCCGGCCGCCAGCTTGGCGAGCAGCCGGTTGCGGGCCAGGCCGATGGAGATCGTGATGCCGAGCGTGCGCTCCACCTCGCCCGCGAGCCGGGCCAGCATCACCGCCGGAGGGGCGCCATGCAGCGCCTCGGTGCCGGACAGGTCGAGCACCGCCTCGTCGATCGACAGCACCTGCACCAGCGGCGTGAGCGGCTGCATCAGCGCGCGCAGCTCCCTCGATACGCGGGAGTATTTGACGAAGTCGGGCCGGATCACGACCGCGTCCGGGCAGGCCTTGAGGGCCTGGAACATCGGCATCGCGCTGCGCACGCCGCGCAGCCGGGCGATGTAGCAGGCCGCCGTCACGACGCCGCGGGTGCCGCCGCCGACCAGCACCGGCCGCGACGCCAGCTCGGGACGGTCGCGCTTCTCGACGCTGGCATAGAAGGCGTCGGCGTCGACATGGGCCACCTGCAGCCGGAACAGCTCCGGGTGGCGCACCAGCCGGCGCCCGCCGCAGGCCGCGCAGCGCCCGGGCACCGTCGGCGGCCGGACGCTCTGGCAGTCCAGGCACAGGACCGGCCCGGGCTCGTCGATCGTCGCTGGCGCGCCGCCCGGTCCCGTGCCGGTGGCGCTCAGCTCACGCTGGTCATGTGGCCGCGCTGGACGACGGCGCGCGGCCATAGCCAGGCGGCGCCGCGCACGCCGGAACTGTCGCCATGCTCGTTGCGCAGGATCGGCGTGGTCACGCGCGGGCTGACCACGTTGCGTGCGAGCAGCGCCGGCATCTCGTCGTAGAGATGCGACATGTTGGACAGGCCGCCGCCGATGACGACGGCGTCCGGATCGATGAAGTTGATCGCCATCGCCAGGCAGCGCGCCAGTCGGTCCGAATGCCGGGCCAGGGCCGCCACCGCACGCTCCTCGCCGGCCGCCGCGCGCCCGGGGATCGAGCTCGCGTCGCGCGAGCCCGGACCGTCGCAGTCCGAGGCGAGGGCCGATCCGCACAGGAAGCGCTCGATGCAGCCCTCGTTGCCGCAGAAGCATTTCGGCATCGGGAACTCCTCCAGCCGCGGCCAGGGCAGCGGGTTGTGGCCCCACTCGCCGGCGATGTGGTGCGGACCGGTCAGCACGCGCTCGTCCACGACGATACCACCGCCGACGCCGGTGCCGAGGATGATGCCGAACACCACGCGCTTTCCGGCGCCGGCGCCGTCCACCGCCTCGGACAGGGCGAAGCAGTTGGCGTCGTTCTCGACACGGACCTCGCGGGCCATCGCCTCGCTGAGGTCGCGCGCGAACGGCAGGCCGTTCAGCCAGACCGAGTTGGCGTTCTTGACCAGGCCGCTGTCCGGGCTGATCGCCCCGGGTATGCCGACGCCGACCGTGGCGATGCCGCCCAGCTCGTGCTCGGTCTCCTGCACGAGGCCGACCATGGCGATGACCGCGGCCTGGTAGGTGCCGGGATTGGGGACGCGACGTCGCAGCAGCAGGTCGCCATCCTGCCCCAGTGCGGCGATCTCTATCTTGGTGCCGCCGAAATCGATGCCGACTCGGAAATTCGACATGTCCGCCTCGTCCCCTGGTTCATCTTTCCTCTACTATGCCCGCCCACCGTGAACTCGGCCAGGGAGGCCGGCTGCTTGAGAGGAACCAGCGCATGAGCGAGACCGTGCTCGACGTGAAGGCGCTGAGCTGCCCGTTGCCGGTGCTGCGCGCCAATCGCGCGCTGCGCACGATGCAGCCGGGCGAACGCCTGCGCGTGCTCGCCACGGACCGCGCCGCGGTGGCCGACTTCCAGTCTTTCTGCCGCGAGACAGGGCACGCGCTGGTCGCCTTCAGCGAGGAAGGCGGCGTGTTCTCCTTCGTGATCCGACGTCGGCCGGAACCGCCTGCCCCTCCATGACCGCCCCGCGGTTCCCGCACCTTCCACGTCACCCTCTTTCGCGCCCCTCTTTCGCACGAGTGGGACGCGGGCTATCCCGTTGCCAGACAGGCAGCAAGCGGGGGCCCCTGATGTCCGACACCTTGTCGCAGCTCTCCTTCGAGGATGCGCTCGCGGAACTTGAGAAGATCGTGCGCAGCCTGGAGGGCGGCCAGCAGAAGCTCGAGGATGCGATCGGCTCCTACGAGCGTGGCGCGCTGCTGCGCCGGCACTGCGAGGCCAAGCTGGCGCAGGCGGAAGCGCGCGTGCAGGTCATCGTCGAGCGCGCGAACGGTCCGGAACTGAGGCCACTGGAGTGAGGCGCCGCCCGGCGGTCATGCCTCGGAGCGCAGGATCGTGAGCGAGCCGATCCAGGCGGCGCTCGCCGGCCGCGCGAAGGCGATCGAGGGCATGCTCGACCAGCTCATCCTGCCGGTCTCCGGCGGCGAGGCGCGCCTGATCGAAGCGATGCGCTACGCGACGCTCGGCGGCGGCAAGCGCCTGCGCGGCTTCCTGGTGACGGAGTGCGCGAGCCTGTTCGGCGCGGCGGAAGAAGGCGCGCTGCGCACCGCCGCCGCGGTCGAGATGCTGCATGCCTACTCGCTGGTGCATGACGACCTGCCCGCGATGGACGACGACGACCTGCGCCGCGGCCAGCCCTCGACCCACGTCCGCTTCGACGAGGCGACCGCGATCCTGGCCGGAGACGCGCTGCAGACCCTCGCTTTCGAGACCATCGCCGAGCCGCGCACTCACGTGGATGCCGCCGTGCGCATCGCCCTGGTATCGGCGCTGGCGCTCGCGTCGGGTTCGGCCGGCATGGTGGCCGGCCAGATGATCGACATGGAAGGCGAAGGCCGCCAGCTCGCGCTCGCCGAGGTGGAACGCCTGCACGCGCTCAAGACCGGCCGGCTGATCCGCTACAGCGCCGAGGCGGGAGCGATACTGGGCGGGGCGGAGGCGCTGCCGCGGGCGCAGCTTGCCGCCTACGGGCGCGACCTCGGCGCCGCGTTCCAGGTCGCCGACGACGTGCTCGACGCCACCGCGAGTGCCGCCGAGCTCGGCAAGACCGCGGGCAAGGACCAGGAAGCCGGCAAGTCCACCTTCGTGGCCCTGCTGGGGATCGAGGGCGCGCGCGACGCGGCGCAGACGCTGGCAGACGGCGCCATCGGCCACCTCGCCTCGTTCGGCTCCGGCGCCGACCGGCTGCGCGCCCTCGCCCGCTACGTGGTGGAGCGGCGTAGCTGAAGGCGGGCGAGTCGAAGCTGGCTGATTCGAAGCCTGGGATCCCGAAGGTCCGCGTTCTCAAGCAGCGGGCCGATCATCTGCTGGTGGAGCGTGGCCTGGTAGAGAGCAGGACCCGCGCGCAGGCGCTGATCCTGGCCGGGCTGGTGTTCAGCGGCGAGGCGCGGGTGGCCAAGGCGGGCGACCTGCTCGCGGGCGATGCGCCGCTCGCCCTGCGTGGCCAGGACCATCCCTGGGTGTCGCGCGGCGGGCTCAAGCTGGCGCATGCGCTGGCGCATTTCGGCCTGTCGGCGGCCGGACGCCGGTGCCTCGATATCGGCGCTTCCACCGGCGGCTTCACCGACGTCCTGCTCGACGCGGGAGCCGCGCACGTGGATGCGGTGGACGTGGGGCACGGCCAGCTCGCCTGGAAGCTGCGCCAAGACCCGCGGGTATCGGTGCATGAGCGGGTGAATGCGCGCCGGCTCGACCGCTCGATCATCCCAGCCCCGATCGGGGCGTTGGTCTGCGATGCGAGTTTCATCGGGCTGCGCGTCGTGCTGCCGGCGGGACTCGAATTATGCGAGCCGGGCGGCTGGGCGGTAGCACTGATCAAGCCGCAGTTCGAGGCCGGCCGCGGCGCCATCGGTTCGAAGGGGGTGGTGCGCGACCCTGCCGTGCATGCGGAAGTCTGCGCCGTCGTGCGTGAATGGTGGAGCGGGCTCGCGGGCTGGAGCGTGCTGGGCATCGAGCCGAGCCCGATCACCGGTCCGGAGGGGAACCGCGAGTTCCTGATCGCGGCGCGACGCGGCTAGAGCATGATCACTCTGATCATGCTCTGCTTGACTTAGGAAAGAGCAGCTTTATCAGCTGCCTGAGATCGCGTAGCGATTCCAGTCAGACCGATGCTGCTCTAGAGGGGCGGCTGCAGCGGCGTCAGCGCCTGCAGGTCGTGGTGCGAGACTTCCGCCAGCAGCGACCAGATATGCGCGGGCTCAGACTCGATGTCCGGGTCGTTGAGGAGATGATCAAGCTCCTCGAGTTTCGCGTTGTATTCCAGATCGTCCATCGCCAGCCCCTGAACCCGCCTAAACCGTCGCCATCGGGCAACGTGAACGTGGCATTCCTATGACGGTTGCGCCAGCGCCATCGCGGCCCCCGTGGGGTTTCGGGCTGCTGGCGTTCCAGGTCGGGGCGGACGGCGTGCGTCCGCCGGCGGTCCGAGCTATAGATCGCGCATGAACGCACCGATCGTCGAAAGCATCGCCGCCGCGAGCCTGGGGGAGGCCGAGCGCGCCCGCATCCTCGCCAAGAGTGCGATGTTCGCGCCGCCCGCCGCGGTGCTGGCGGACGGTAGGCGCGAGATCGTCGGCCTGTCGCGCGAGGAACTCACCGAGGCGCTGGCGGAGATCGGCGAGCAGCCCTTCCGCACCAAGCAGGTCTGGCACTGGGTCTATCACCAGGGCGTCACCGACTTCGCCCGCATGAGCTCGATCGCCCGGCCGCTGCAGGCCAGGCTGGCGGAACGCTTCGTGATCGGCCGGCCGGCGGTCGCGACCATGCAGACCAGCTCGGACGATACCCGGAAGTTCCTGTTCCGCTTCCGCGACGGGCAAGAAGCCGAGACCGTCTACATCCCGGACCGGCGCGAGGATCGCGGCGCGGTCTGCATCTCCAGCCAGGTCGGCTGCACCTTGTCCTGCCGCTTCTGCCATACCGGCACGCAGACGCTGGTGCGCAACCTGGGTGCTGCCGAGATCGTCGGCCAGTTCATGGCGGCGCGCGACAGCTACGGCGAGTGGCCGAGCCCGCGCGGGGAGACGCCCCGGCTGCTCTCGACCGTCGTGCTGATGGGCATGGGCGAGCCGCTCTACAACTATGAGAACGTCGCCAAGGCAATGCGCATCGTCATGGATGGCGAAGGCATCGGGCTGTCGCGCCGGCGCATCACCCTGTCGACCTCCGGCGTGGTGCCGATGATGGACCGCGCGGGGGAGGAGCTCGGGGTCAACCTGGCGGTGTCGCTGCACGCGGTGCGCGACGAACTGCGCGACGAGATCGTGCCGCTCAACCGCAAATACCCGATCGCCGAGCTGATCGCCGCCTGCCGGCGCTACCCCGCCGCCTCGAACGCGCGCCGCATCACCTTCGAGTACGTGATGCTGCGCGGCGTCAACGACAGCGAGGCAGAGGCGCGCGAGCTGGTCCGCCTGATCGCGGGCGTCCCAGCCAAGGTGAACCTGATCCCTTTCAACCCGTGGCCCGGCAGCCCCTACCAGACCTCGACCCGCCAGCAGCTCGACCGCTTCGCGCAGATCGTGATGGATGCCGGGTTCGCCTCGCCGATCCGTGCGCCGCGCGGCCGCGACATCCTCGCCGCCTGCGGGCAGTTGCGCACCGAGAGCAGGCGCGAACGTCCGGCCGCCTGAGACCGTTGGAGGGATGCTTGCAGCGCTTCGATAGCCCGCACGACCGCGTCGCGTCCTCGGTCGCCGTTATCGAGGCGGAGGCGGTGCGGCTCGACCGCGACGGCGGCTTCCCCGAGCAGGCCTTCACGGTGTTGCGCGAGGCCGGCGCCCTGACCGCCCCGCTGCCACGGCAACTGGGCGGCTGCGGCCTCGGCACCGAGCCGGGCGGGGCGATGGCGCTGCTCGACCTGCTGCGCCTGCTGGGCGGAGCCAGCCTCGCGGTCGGGCGGCTCTACGAGGGCCACGTCAACGCGCTCAAGCTGATCGCGCTCTATGGCAGCGCGTCACAGCTCGCATCCGCCGCGGCGGATGCGGCCGCCGGGCACCTGTTCGGCATCTGGGTGACCGGGGCGGCGGCACCGCTGCGCCTGGTCGAGCAGGACGGCGGCTACCGGCTGGAGGGCGAGAAGCGCTTCGCCTCCGGCGCCCTGCACGTCACCCGCCCGCTGGTGACGGCGCTGCCCGACGACGCGGCGGCAGGATTGGGGGACGCTTCGATGCACATGGTGCTGGTGCCGCTCGGGCCGGACCGACGCGCATCGGACACGCTCGGCGGCCTGCACGGCATGCGGGCGGCCCGCACCGGCTCGTGCGACTTCACCGGGATCGTGCTCGGCGCGGAGGCGCTGATCGGGGCGCCCGGCGACTACCTGCGCCAGCCCGAGTTCTGCGCCGGCGCCTGGCGCGGCATCGCGGTGGCGCTCGGCGGCATCGACCGGCTGGTGTCGCTGCTGCGCGGCCAGCTGCTGCAGCGCGGCCGGCACGAGAACCCGCACCAGCTCACCCGGATCGGCGAGGCGCTGATCGCCCAGGAGACCGCGGCGATGTGGACGGCCAAGGCCGCCGCGGTGGCCGAGGGTGGCATCCACGAGCCGGGCGACGTGGTCGCGATCGTCGGCCTCGCCCGCATCGCCGCGGAGCAGGCCGGGCTGGACGTGATCCGCCTGGTGCAGCGCGGCCTCGGCCTGGCCGCCTTCCTGCAGGACAACCCGGTCGAGCGCGTGATGCGCGATCTCGCCACCTACCTGCGCCAGCCGGCGCCGGACGAGACCCTGACCGCCGCCGCTGCCTGGTTCACCGCGCGCGACATCCCCAAGGTCGCGGAGCCCGGCGCCTGATGCGAGCGCAGGACGTGCATGAGCGGTTCCGCACGCTGCCGCTGTCGGCGGCGGACCCGGTGCTGCACGCCGGCAGGGGGATGATCCTGGCGCCGCATGCCGACGACGAGACGCTCGGCTGCGGCGGCCTGATAGCGGAGCTGTGCGAACGGCAGCGTCCGCCGGTGGTGCTGATCGTGACCGATGGTACCGGCTCGCATCCGCGGTCGCGGCTTTGGCCGCCCGAGCGCCTGCGCGCCCTGCGCGAGAGCGAGACGCTGCAGGCGACCGCGGTCCTTGGCTTGGCCGCGTCGGAGGTGGAGTTCCTGCGCCTGCCCGACACCGCCGCGCCGCAGGAAGGACCGGATTTCGAGGCGGCCTGCGCGGTCATCGCCGCCGCGGCGCGCGAGCGCGGCTGCGACACCCTGCTGGCGCCCTGGCTGCTTGATCCGCACTGCGACCACGAGGCGGTGCAGAGGATGGCGCGCCGGGTTGCCCGCCGGCTCGGTATCCGGCTGCTCTCCTACCCGGTCTGGGGATGGCTCATCGCCGACGATGTCGAGCTCGAGGTCGGCGAGCCGATCGAGGGTTTCCGCCTCGACGTGACGCGGCACCTGGAACGCAAGCGGCGCGCGATCCGGCTGCATGCCTCGCAGTATGCCGGGCTGATCACCGACGATGCCGAGGGGTTCGTGCTGCCGCAGGAGCTGCTGTCGGTGTTCGAGCGGCCCTGCGAGACCTTCCTGGAGACCGCATGACCACGGAGAAGCCGCGGAGCTGGGACGCCGGGGTGTTCGACCGGCTCTACGCCCGCGACCCCGATCCCTGGCGTTTCGAGACCAGCCCCTACGAGCAGGGCAAGTATGCCGACACGCTGGAGCAGCTCGGGGACCGCCGCTTCCGGGACGCGCTGGAGCTGGGCTGCTCGATCGGCGTGCTGAGCCGCCGGCTGGCGGAGCGCTGCGACCGGCTGCTGTCGCTCGACATCGCGGAGGCGGCGCTGGAGCGCGCCTGCCTGTATTGCGCGGGGATCGATCACGTCAGCTTCCGCAGGGCGACGCTGCCGGAGGACTGGCCGGAGGGCGCGTTCGATCTCGTGGTGATCTCCGAGATGCTGTATTTCCTGGCACCGGACGATATCGCGCGGCTGGCCCGGCGCTGCGCGGCTGCGGCGCTGCCGGAATGCAGCATCCTGGTGGTGAACTGGACCGGTCCCACCGACACGCCGACCACCGGGGACGAGGCGGCAGGGCTGTTCCGGAGCGGCATCGCGACCGCAGCGGCCGGCTTCACTGCGAACGCAGCTCTGTATCGAGATGGCTATCGGCTCGACCTGCTGCATCGGTCGGCATCTCGCTCCTGAGGCTGGCCAGGATGCGGCCGGCAGCGGCGACGTGCCGGTCGAGCGTCGCGCGCACCACCGGCACCCGCACCAGTGCCGGGCTGCTGGCCTCGATGCGCGTCCAGGCCTGGCCGAAATACTCCGTCTGCAGCCAGGCCGAGACCGCCTCGACCGGCAAGGCGGCCTCGCGCGACAGGATGCGGACCAACTCGCACCAGGACGAGGTGGGCTCCAGCCGCCCGATCCAGGCCGCACGCGCACTGGCACGCAGGCCGGCACGGCGCAGGCAGGTCAGCGCCGGCTCGAGCTGGTCGTCGAGCATCGCGTCCTGCCGCACCATGCGCCGGGCCATGGTGTCGGCCATGCCGCCCGCCGCCCGCCCCTGCAGGCGGCCGGACACGGTGACGTGCACGTCGGGCGCGTGGCGGATGCGCGCGTCCACCGCGCGCAGGGCGAGCAGGAAGCCGCGATCCTCCCCGGTCGGCAGCGTCGGCATGCCGCCGGCGCGGTAATAGGCGCTCACCGTGGTGGCGATGCTGGCGCCGGAATGCTCGGCGTGGCGCGGCAGCGGATCGAACGGGTCCGGATCGACCAGGCCGTGGATCTCGTCGAGCATCGCGCCGTAGGCCACCTCGCGCGCGTCGTCGGCGTGCAGCGCGGCGGTGATCTGCATCGCCTCGACCGGGTCGATCAGCGCACGCCCGCACACCACGTCGACGCCGAGGGCGAAGGCGGCGCGGGTGCAGGCGATCCAGTCGCGTGCCACCACGCCGTCCGCGTCGGTGGTGGCGACGATGCCGTCCGCCCCGGCGATCCGCACTGCCAGCGCCAGCGCCTCGCTGCGCGCGTGGCCGGCATTCGCCATCCCGGCCGGGAACTCGCGCGTAATTACGGTGACCGGCACGGCGAGATCCGGACGCAGCCGCTCGACCACCAGGGCGGTGTCGTCGGTGCAGTTGTTCAGCAGCAGCAGGATGTGGTCGCAATGGGCGCCGTCCTGGGCGCCGCGCTGCTCGGACACGGCGCGCAGGCAGGATTCGATCCGGGCGGCCTCGTTGCAGGCAGGGATTGCCACTACGAAGCGTGACGCCGGGTCAGGCGGGGCGTGCATGGTATTCTCCGGCAGGAACATGCACAGAACAGCCAGCCGCGGTCGCAGGTTGCTGGGATGCGCGGTGATTTTCGGCCCGCCCGCTGGCCGGGTCGAACGCCCGGATGGTAGAGCAACAGTCTCTGGCGCCCTACGTAATATCCCCCAGGGCATTCATCGAGGAGATCCCGCCATGCCCGTAAAGGACGTCAAGAAGGTCGTGCTGGCCTATTCCGGCGGCCTCGACACCAGCGTGATCCTGCGCTGGCTGCAGACCGAATACCGGTGCGAGGTGGTCACCTTCACCGCCGACCTGGGCCAGGGCGAGGAGCTGGAGCCGGCGCGCAGGAAGGCCGAGAGGGCCGGCGTGAAGCAGATCTTCGTCGACGACCTGCGCGAGACCTTCGTGCGCGACTTCGTGTTCCCGATGTTCCGCGCCAACACCCTCTACGAGGGCCAATACCTGCTCGGCACCTCGATCGCGCGCCCGCTGATCGCGCAGCGCCAGATCGAGATCGCGGAGATGGTCGGGGCGGACGCGGTCGCGCACGGCGCCACCGGCAAGGGCAACGACCAGGTGCGGTTCGAGCTCTCGTACTATGCGCTCAAGCCGGACGTGAAGGTGATCGCGCCCTGGCGCGAGTGGGACCTGACCAGCCGCACCAAGCTGCTCGCCTTCGCGGAGGCGAACCAGATCCCGATCGCCCGTGACAAGCGCGGCGAGGCGCCGTTCTCGGTCGACGCCAACCTGCTGCACTCCTCCTCCGAGGGCAAGATCCTGGAGGACCCGGCACTCGCCCCCGACGAGGTGGTGTTCCAGCGCACCATCAGCCCGGAAGCCGCCCCGGACGTCGCCACCGAGATCAGCATCGACTTCGTCTCCGGCGACCCGGTCGCGGTGAACGGCGAGAGGCTGTCGCCGGCCTCGCTGCTGGCCCGGCTGAACGAGCTGGGCCGCGCGAACGGCATCGGCCGGCTGGACCTGGTCGAGAACCGCTTCGTGGGGATGAAGTCGCGCGGCATCTACGAGACGCCGGGCGGCACGATCCTGCTGGCCGCGCACCGGACCATGGAGACGATCACGCTGGACCGCGAGGCCGGGCACCTCAAGGACAGCCTGATGCCGCGCTACGCTGAGCTGATCTATAACGGGTTCTGGTTCAGCCCCGAGCGCCGCATGCTGCAGGCGCTGATCGACACCAGCCAGCACAGCGTCAGCGGCCGGGTGCGGCTGAAGCTCTACAAGGGCAACGTCATCACCGTCGGCCGCGAGAGCCCGAACAGCCTGTACGACATCCGCGTGGTGACGTTCGAGGACGACCAGGGCGCCTACGACCAGATCGACGCGCAGGGCTTCATCAAGCTCAACGCGCTGCGGCTGCGCCTGGGTGCGGCGGCGGGACGGCGCGGCGGCGCCCTCTAGCTCCATCGCCCACCGGGGTCGAGGACGGCCACCGGCTACTGGAGCCTGATACCGGCGAGCCGATCGAAATGGGCTTCGCCGCCGTTCGGCGACAGGCGCTGCTCCGGATCGTCCGGCGTGCCGGAGCCATGGCGGTGACGAAGGTCTTCAACCAGCCGACGGAGACCGAGGGTGCCTGGCCCACACCGAAGGCCCGGCTCAGATTGACGAGGCCGGAGGGCTCGGCCGCGATCGCATGCCAGGTCTCGGCCGTCGGGATATCCGCGGCCAGGGCCGGATGATCGGCGGCGGTCGGCGCGGCGGCGAGCCAGGCGGTGACGGTAGCGGGATCCGCAGGCGCCTGATGCATGTCGGGAAGCGCGGACGGGGTGCCGGCATGGAGGATCGGATTGGCGTCGAGCGCCGGGCCCTTGAAGGCGATCCCGCCGACCGTGGTGAAGCCCTGCAGCTTCGGCACGACGAGCGAGGGCTCGGCCTCGCGATCGTCGTAGACGAGCATCTTCCCGCCGGCGACCACGAGGCGGACGTGATTCCAGCCTTGTGGCGCGATCGGCGCCCGCCCCTCCTCGTCGGGGTAGATGTCCCACTGCATGAGGGCGTGGGTGATGGGAGCATACTGGATGCAGTCGTCGGCGGCCGGGCAGTCCGGGTTGGCACGCAGGTAGACGAACTCGCCGTCCTCGTTGCCGCAGCGGTGGAAGATAATGCCGGTGTCGCTGTAGTGATGCCGGTGTCGCCGTAGGCGAGCGGCTTGACGTCGAACTCGATCGTGCCGTTCGAGAAATGAGCGTCCGTCGATACCGCGATGGCCTCGTTCACCGTCATGATGCCCGTGGGCATGCCTTCGTAGCGCGCGAAGCGGGTCGGAGGTATTACCTGCCCAGCCGACCGGCGGCGCGAGCGTCCACGCGCCGGGGACCATCGGACAGGAGGTTGCCCGCGCCCCAAGGGCTGCGGCCGGCATGGCACGTTTCATGGCAAGGATGGGCGGGACGAGAGAGCCGAGCGCCGGAAAGAGCCGGGTCACCAGGGACGGAAGCCGGCCTGCCTCGCGAGGGCCCTCCACACGGGCTCATGCCGATGGACCGGGCATCGGTGTGGACGCGCCGGATGCGGCACCGCCAGGGTGCCCGTCGAGCCGGGACGCGACCAGTGGGCGTCGCAGCGTGCGTCGTAGAGATCGGCGTCGCCGACTTCGAACAGGCGCCCGGTATCTGTCTTCTTGGCGGTCCAGGCTGCCGGCGCACCGCAGACATGGCAGCGCGCGTGCAGCACGACCTCCTCGTCGGCCAGGGCGCGGAACCGCTCGGTGACCTCGAACGGCTGTCGCAGGTAATCGGTGTCCAGCCCGCTCACCGTCAGCACCGCGCCATCCCCCATCGCGCCGAGCGCGTCGGCCACCACGTCGCCCGCATAATGCGGCGCGGTCATGAACTGCGCCTCGTCGAGCGCCAGCACCGGATACCGGGCGGCATCCGCCGGCCAGGACGTGATCGCCAGCGCACGGTGGCTCGAATGGTCCCGGCTGCAGATCGTCGTCTCGCCGCCACGGGTATCGAAAGCCGGCTTGAGCACCAGCACGCCAGGCTCGTGCCGAAGCATCCGCCGGATCAGGGCCGAGGTCTTGCCCGCGAACATCGGGCCTGTGATGACGGTCAGGCGGCCTCGCCGGCTGGGCGGCATGCGAGCATCCCTTTTTGTTACGGAACGGCATTAATAGCAGAGCTGCCGGTCCCTTGACCACGCCCCCCTGAAAGCCGGACAAGCCGGGGATGCAGCGCATCTTCTCCGGCATCCAGCCGACCGGCATCCCGCATCTGGGCAACTATCTCGGCGCCATTCGCAACTGGGTGGCGCTGCAGGAAGGGCATGAATGCCTGTTCTGCCTGGTCGACCTGCACGCGATCACGGTCTGGCAGGACCCGGCCGTGCTCCGCGAGCAGACGCGGGCGCAGCAGGCGGTGCTGCTCGCGGCCGGCATCGACCCGGTGCGGCACATCCTGTTCAACCAGTCGGCGGTGAGCGCCCACGCACGGCTGGCCTGGATCTTCAACTGCGTCGCGCGCCTCGGCTGGCTGAACCGCATGACGCAGTTCAAGGACAAAGCCGGCCGCGACCGCGAGGCGTCATCGTCAGGGCTGTACGTCTATCCCAACCTGATGGCGGCCGACATCCTGACCTATCACGCCACCCGCGTCCCGGTCGGCGACGACCAGCGCCAGCATCTCGAACTCGCCAACGACATCGCGCAGAAGTTCAACCACGACTACGGCGTCGACTTCTTCCCCACCATCGAGGCCCTGATCCCGCCGGGAGCCGCGCGCGTCATGAGCCTGCGCGACGGCAGCCGGAAGATGTCCAAGTCCGACTCGTCCGACCAGAGCCGCATCTCCCTGACCGACGACGTGGACGCGATCGCCCAGAAGATCCGACGTGCCAGGACCGATCCCGAGCCGCTGCCGGAGACCGTCGAGGGACTCGCCGGACGTCCGGAAGCGCGCAACCTGGTGGAGATCTACGCGGCACTGTCCGCACGCAGCGTCGAGCAGGTGCTGGGCGAGCATGCCGGCCACGGCTTCGGCACGTTCAAGGAGGCGCTGACCGCGATCGTATCGGAGACCGTCGCACCGATCGCAACTGAGACGAAGCACCTGCTGGCCGATCCGGCGCATCTCGACGCGCTGCTGCGGGACGGGGCGGCGCGAGCGCACGCCCTGGCCGAACCGATCGTATCTGAGGCCGAGCGCATCGTGGGATTCCTGAAATGAGACAGGCACTGCACCGGCTGGACATCGAGACGCGCGGCAAGGGGCTCACCGAGATCACCCGCCCGATCCTGGCGTGGGTCGCGGAGCAGGGCATCGAGACCGGCCTGCTGACCATCTGGTGCCGTCACACGTCCGCCTCGCTGACCGTCCAGGAGAATGCGGATCCGACCGTGCGGGAGGACATCAAGCGCTATTTCGAGGCGATCGTACCCGAGGACCCACAGCGCTACGTCCACGACGACGAGGGACCGGACGACATGCCGGCGCACCTGCGCACGATGCTCACCGATACGCAGCTCAGCATCCCGGTAGCCGATGGACGTCCGGTCCTCGGCACCTGGCAGGGATTATACCTGTTCGAGCATCGCCGCCGTCCGCACCGGCGCGAGCTGGTGCTGCATCTGCTGGGCGCCTGATGACATGGCAAGCTTTGCCGATTAGCGTCCAATCCGGTCCCCAACCTGCCCGATCCCCAACCTGCAAGGCAACCATCCATGTCTAGCGTCGTGTCCGCTTCCCTGCCGAAGCGTCTGCTCCTCGCCTCACTCCTCAGCGTCACCGTGAGCAACGCCGCCCTTGCCAGGACGGTCATGATCGCCGGACATTTCGCCGGCGAGGGCAAGGCCACGACCAAGCCGACCGGCTCGGTCTCCGGCAGCCTGGATACGTCGACCGACGAGTTGACCTACACGATCGCCTATGACGGGCTGTCGGGTCCGGTGGTCGCGGCGCATTTCCATGGTCCGGCGAAGCGTGGCGTCAATGCCGGCGTGCTGAAGCCGATCGACGCGCCATACGACAGCCCGATCAAGGGGCACGTCACGCTCGAAGCGGCGCAGGTGGCCGACCTCCAGAAGGGCCTGGTCTACGTCAACCTGCATACCGCGGCGAACCCGGACGGCGAGGCGCGTGCGCAGTTGCACGTGCAGCACAGGAAGTAGTCAGCCGGCCGACGCTCGATCCCTAGAGCGTGATGAGATTAATCACGCTCTGCTTGACTGAGAATAGAGCAGCTTTGTGAGGCAGTTCGCATCGCGAAGCGGTGCCAACTGACCTCATGCTGCTCTAGCGTCGGCCAGCTGTTCCGAATCGGACGCGCGGCTTATTCCGACTTGCGATGGCCGCGACCGTGCTGGTCCTTGGTCAACGCGGCGTTGCGGGCCGCGGCCTCCTTCTCGGCCTTGCCGGCGGTGGCACTGCTGGCGCCCTCTTCCGGTGCACCGTCCGCAGCCGCGCGGGAGGCGGCCGGCATCGGCGCGCCCTTGCTGCGCTTGGGCGAGGCGGCCGGGCCGCCTTCGGGAACGAGGTCCTCGCCATGGGCTCCACCGGCCTTCGCGGTGCCGGCCTGTTGGACCTCGTCCGCCTTCTGGGCCTTGGCCGAGCGGGCCGTGCTGGTGTCGTTGTCGGACTTGGTCTTCTCGTGGCTCATGGCGCAACCTCTGCTGGGTAGAGCGTCTTCAACCGGTGATGCGACCCATGGTTGCCCATAGCGGCCGCGGACACGGCGGCAGGATGCTCAGCTCCCCGTCTTCCTGAACTTCAGCACGAAGTTGTCGGCCTCGCCGATGGCGGAGTATCTGGCGCGGTCCACCTTTCCCAACGCTAGGACCGGCGGCAGCGTCCAGACGCCCTGCGGCCAATCGGCGGTGTCGCGCGCGTTGGCATCGATCTCCGAGGAGCCGACCAGCTCGAACCCGGCGCGCTCGACGAGCGCCTTGGCATAGTCCTGCCGAACGTATCCGCTCGCCGCCTTCGGGTCCTGCGGCGTCCTGGTGTTGCCCCGGTGGTCCTCAATCCCGAGGATGCCGCCCGGCTTCAGCGACCGTCGGATCGCCGCAAGCATCTCGCTCGCGTCACCCTCCGCCATCCAGTTATGCAGGTTGCGGAACGTCAGCACGACGTCCGCGGTGCCGGCAGGCGCGAGGTCGGGGTGATGCGCGCCGAACACCGTCTGCTTGACCTGCCCGTACACGGCCGGATTCGCGTCGAGCATCTGCCGGAACGCCGGCGACAGCTTGAAGAACGCCTCCTCCTTGTCGCCGTCCGGCGATCCGGTCGCGACGTAGTAGGTGCCGTGGTCGTGCAGCAGCGGCGCCAGGATCTGCGTCCAGTAGCCGCCGCCCGGCCAGATCTCGACGACCGTCGAGCCCGGCGTCACGCCGAAGAACGAGAGCTCCTCGGCCGGATGGCGCGCGCCATCGCGCGCTACGAACTTGGCGCTCCGTGTCGGCGCTTCCACGGCGTGCTGGAATGCCGCCTCCACGGCCAGCGCTGGCAGCGAGACCAGCGAAGCCGCCGCACAGCCGACAAGACCCCAGCCGACAATACCCCAGCCGACAATACCCATGTGACGCATGACCTTCTCCGGGATAGCCGCGAGTGCAGGCGCTGCCGCCGCAACGGATGGATGAACCTTCCGGGCGACCCTGAGGCCCGTCCGGATGGCGCTTCAGAGCAACGCCGGCGCGCCGATGACCTGGTAGATCGTTCCGGAAGCACAGCTCGTGCGGAGCAGCAGCGGCATCGCCACCGCGGCATGGGCTGGCTCGCCGCCATCGCGTCCGACGGTGCGTAGCGAGATCGGGTTCGCCGGGAACAGCCTGTCGAGCCCATCCGATGCTGGAGCACCCGCGATCGGCAGGGCCTTGCCGGCGAGTATCACGTCCTGCGCCCTCGCCGCCGGGATGCCAGCCACCTCGTCCCGCATCACCTTCGCGACCATACGGGGGCGGGTGTCCATAGTCTCGGTATAGAAGGGGGTCTCGGCATGGACGGGCCGACGCACGAGCGCCTGCGGCCGACCTCCGTCGGATGCATCGAGCATCGCCACCAGGGCACAGAGCAGCAGGGTCATCATCGTTCCTGGCCGTGAACATTCCTAACGTAGGCAGGCCGGGCTTCGCCGAAGATGGATGCCGAATGACTTTATTGTCATGGCGCGACGCGAGAGCGAAGGCGGCTATCGGGCTTCCGGTGTCAGCGGTTCAGGGCTGCCGCGTGATGCGACAGGTGGTCGGCGATGAAGGTCTGGATGAACCAGTACGAGTGGTCGTAGCCGGGACGGCGGCGCAGGGTCAGCGCTTGGCCGCTCGACCGTGCCGCCTGCTCAAGCGCGTCGGGGTGAAGCTGATCCGACAGGAACTGGTCCGCCTCGCCCTGGTCGACCAGGATCGTTCCGGGCCAAATTCGGCCCGCACGCAGCAGCAGCGTGGCATCCCGCGCCGCCCAGCTCGTGCGGTCCGTGCCGAGGTAGCGGCTGAACGCCTTCTCTCCCCAGGGCGCCGCGGCCGGGTTGGCGATCGGCGCGAACGCCGATACCGATTGCCAGCGTTCCGGCTCGCTCAGCGCCAGCACCAGCGCGCCGTGACCGCCCATCGAATGGCCGATGATGCCGCGACGCGTCTCATCGATCGGGAACTCCGCCTCCGCCCAGCCCGGCAGCTCATGGCCGACGTGGCTGCCCATGCGGTAGTGGGCGGACCAGGGCTGCTCCGTCGCATCGAGGTAGAAGCCGGCTCCGGTGCCGAAGTCCCAGTCGTCGTCCTCGCCGGCGATGCCGGCGCCGCGCGGGCTGGTATCGGGTGCCACGATCGCCAGCCCGTGCTCGGCGGCGAAGCGCAAGGCTCCCGACTTGGTCACGAAGGTTTCCTCGTTGGAGGTCAGGCCGGCCAGCGCGTACAGCGCCGGCACCTTGTCACCGGCGAGCGCACGCGGCGGCAGGAACACCGCGAAGCGTGCCTCCAGTCCGAGCGCGTCCGAGTGTCGGCTATAGAAACCGAGGCGGCCGCGAAAACAGGCATGCTCGCTGCGCGTGACCAGGGCGGAGGCGGAAGTCATGGCTCAGTAAACCACGACGCTGCGGATGCTTTCGCCGCGGGTCATCAGGTCGAAGCCCTCGTTGATGCGTTCCAGCGGCAGATGATGCGTGATCAGGTCGTCGATGTTGATCTTTCCGTCCATGTACCAGTCGACGATCTTGGGCACATCGGTGCGTCCGCGCGCGCCGCCGAACGCGGAACCGATCCAGCGCCGGCCGGTGACCAGCTGGAACGGACGCGTCGAGATCTCCTGGCCGGCACTCGCCACGCCGATGATGGTCGACACGCCCCAGCCGCGATGCGAACATTCCAGCGCCTGGCGCATCAGCGTGGGATTGCCGACGCACTCGAAAGAGAAGTCCGCACCGCCGCCGGTGAGTTCCACGATGTGGCCGACCACGTTGCCGTTCTCGCCGAGTGCCTTGGGCTCCAGCTTGGCAGGATTGACGAAGTGGGTCATGCCGAAGCGGCGCGCCATCTCCTCGCGTGCCGGGTTGACGTCCACGCCGACGATCATGCCGGCGCCGACCATGCGTGCGCCCTGGATCACGTTCAGCCCGATGCCGCCGAGGCCGAATACTACCACCGTGCTGCCGGTCTCGACCTTGGCGGTGAACAGCACGGCGCCGATACCGGTCGTGACGCCGCAGCCGATGTAGCAGATCTTGTCGAACGGCGCGTCGTCGCGGACGCGGGCGAGCGCGATCTCGGGCAGCACCGTGTAGTTGGCGAAGGTCGAGCAGCCCATGTAGTGCAGCACGGGCTCGCCCTTGTAGGAGAAGCGCGAGGTACCGTCCGGCATAAGGCCGCGGCCCTGGGTGCTGCGGATCGAGGTGCACAGGTTGGTCTTGCGGCTCAGGCAGCTTTTGCACTGGCGGCATTCGGGCGTGTAGAGCGGGATGACGTGGTCGCCCGGCTTCAGCGAGGTGACGCCGGCCCCGACCTCGACGACCACGCCGGCGCCCTCATGACCCAGGATGGAGGGAAACAATCCCTCGGGATCGGCGCCGGAGAGCGTGTACTTGTCGGTGTGGCAGATGCCGGTCGCCTTGATCTCGACCAGCACCTCGCCATCGCGCGGGCCTTCGAGCTGCACCGTCTCGATCACCAATGGCTGTCCGGCTTCGAGGGCCAGGGCTGCGCGCACGTCCATGGGCATCTCTTCCGTCGGCTGTCCGGACGTCAGGGAACAGGCCACTGCGCCGAGCGTCAATGCCTGTCGCGTCGATACGGGGCCCACCGCATCGACATTAGGTAGCAAACACACCAAGAGACAGAGTCAATAGGTTATCTATTACTTCGCTAAGAGTCTGTCTCGAATCGGTTGTTCAACGTGCCAGCCTGCGTAGCAGGAGGATAGCGGAAGCCGTGTAGAGGAAGGCCTCTGCGGAGGCGATTGTCGCTTCGACGTCTTTGGCGAGCCGACGGTTGCGGTTGATCCAGGCGAAAAAGCGTTCGACGACCCAGCGACGGGCATGTACGGCAAAGCCAACTTGGCCCTCGGGCTTGCGCACGATCTCGACTCGGATGGAACTGGCTGCCGCGACCCGCGGCCCTTGATATCCGCTGTCGGCGAAGGCGAGTTGCACAAACGGCCATCTCGGACGCGACGCCCGCAGCAGCGGGCCGGCGCCATCGCGGTCCTGGATGTCGGCGGCATGGACATGCAGCTTGAGTGCCCGGCCATCGGTGTCCACCAGCGCATGCCGCTTGCGTCCCTTGATTTTCTTGCCGGCGTCGTAGCCGCGCACGCCACCGCTCTCAGTCGTCTTGACACTCTGGCTGTCCACGACCGCCGCGGTCGGGCTCGCCTCCCGCCCTGACCGCTCGCGGTCCCGCATGACTAGATGATGATTGACGGTTTGCCACGTGCCGTCGTCGCGCAGCTTGGCGAACCATCGGTATACAGTGCGCCACGGCGGGAAGCCGTCCGGCATGAGCCGCCAGGCGATACCTCCGCGCAGCACGTAGCAGATGGCGTTGACGATCTCCCGCATCGGCCAAGCCCGCTTGCGACCACAGGCGGCTTCGGCGGGTAGAAAAGGCGAGAGGATCGCCCATTCGGCGTCCGTCAGGTCGCTTCCATAGCGCAGCCCCGCGCGGCTATGCTGCCGCCGGGTGGTCGGGGTCCACATCGCTGTCTCGTCATGTCTCGCAAACTCGACGGATCACGATTTGACCCGGCCGCCCAGCCCCTCACTCGATCATCCCGGACCCGTGTCGAGACACCCTCTTAGATGGGCCAGCACCATCATATCAGCGGCAAGTATCTGCTGGCCTATGCGGCTGAGTTGGCATAGCGGGAGGATAACCGGTGGCAGACGAATGGGACGCCGCACATGGCCGCTGCGGGCGTAGCTATGAGGCATCCGGTGTCGCGGGTTTGAAAAGAATATTAGCAACGCTAGGATTTCTTATTCTTCAGTGTTGCGAGTTCTTTGAAGCCTGTCTTGTAGGTTAATTGTGTCATGGGGCTCAAAAGATAGACATCTGTTATCACTTCTACGAACTGCTTCATCTCTTCTGGGTCGTTTGGATCAACATGGATCGTGTAAACACCTTTGCTCTCTTCCACCTTAAGCTGCACGTCTAACTCGTCAATGCGCTCCGCTAACGCATCGGCCTTGATCGCTTTAAGGGTTCCCAACCTTCCAGCAGCAGCTAACTTTTTTGTGAGAGCTACGCGAGAACGAAGATGATCAGCAAATTGCTTAATTTTAGGAACGGACAGTTTTGGGATCAGTGCAATCGCCTTGATGGAATCTACAGCCCGCGAGTATGTAACGTCTCTAACATTTGTCAGAGATTCGAATGTCCCAAGCCTGAACACGTAAACATAGCCGTTCCACTCAATAAAATCTGCACTTAGTGGAAAGTCGAATACCTCCCCGGAAACTTCCGTAAACTCATGCGATGAAGTCTTAAAGGGCTCCTCGCTATTCGGTGTGGGTAGGCTACTCGTGCAGGTTGAGCACCACGAGCCGGGGTAAGGCTACGGCCTGCTCCCGCAAGCCCGTCATCGGACTGGCCAACGCCGCGTGAGCCGCTCGTCG
>JAABUX010000949.1_pt1 | contig 46104 bp, 50 predicted proteins | sample 5561851 | NCBI WGS metagenome assembly JAABUX01 (sample SAMN10711883, study PRJNA513361) | rock metagenome | isolation source: Antarctica rocks | place: Antarctica: Victoria Land, Richard Nunatak red sandstone | collected 2016-01-03 | reverse complement strand
GGGACCTCAGGTCAGGTTTTCTGTCGCTTGCGCCTCCGGTCGGGCTTCGCCCTCCCTACGACGCAAGCGACAGAACACTTTCTCATCCTGATTGACGGGCTTTCTCACCTTGATTGTCGCGCTGCAATTGGGTGCGGAACAGCACCCAGCCCTACTCCGCATCCGGGTTCGGTCCAGGTTACGGCTATCTTTGGTGGACCGGCCCGTTGGACAGCCCATTTGGTCCCGTCGTCCGAGTACCTGCGGGCACGTTCTTCGCACAAGGCGTGCAGGCACAGTATGCCCTCGTCCTGCCGGCCTATGACATGGTCATCGTCCACCGCGTGGACTCCGACACGAGCCGCGCCGACCCAAACCTGCGCCAGGTGGGCCGTCTCGTTTGGCTCATCCTGAAAGCGGCAGGGATGGACGGTATCGGCCCGGACACTACAGTCGAGGCAGCGCCGGGAGATCGCCTGCTGGGCGAGGCTTTGGCGCACACCGTGTCAGGCGCGATGCTGATCTTTGCCGGCACTACAGGCGACGGTCGTAACTGGGGCAAATCCCCGGGCAAAGACGAACCGCCTTCCAATCTATATCACTAAAAGAACGAAGAAAGCCGCATAGATTCAGGGTGGTAGAGTTACCGACCCACTCTGACCTTTGTTCTGCTGCAACTGCGTGCCCGGGGTTTTGCCCCAGTTACCGACGGTCCCTATAGGATGGACCTTCGGGCAGACGGTTCCGTATCCTACAGGAAAGGACCGGACTTGGCAGAGTATGATGCAGGTGACTGGCAGGTGTCAGACGACAAGCTATGCCGCACGTCGAAGAACGAGGAGCACAAGCGCCGGCCATCGCGCTTCTGCTACTCGGCGGTGCTCGACGGGACACATCTGAGGCTCTTCGACGGTGCGGGGTTGATGCAATCGGACGCCACCCTGGCACGGGCATCAGCGGCAGCAAACTGAGCGGGCTAGCAGCTACAATCAGCGCATTGCCGTTATCTTTAGCCAGTCACGGCCGACCTTGGCGTGCAGTTTCGAACAAACTGTCCGCTGACCCTTGGTTGGAAGCGGATTTCATCCTTAATCGGGCAAGCTGGACCCTTGCCGCTTCCCTCACCCCGGCCCTCCTCCCGGAGAGAGAAAGAAGATCAGGTCTTTTTCACGCCCCAGAACACCGGATAGGACGCCTTCACGATCCCGGTCAGGTTGTCCCGCACCGCAGTCGGCAGGAATCTCTGGCCAACGGGCAGGAACGGCACCTCCTCGAATGCAATCCGCTGCATGTCCTCGCAGATGGCGCGCTGCCCACCTTCATCCGCGGCATCAAACCATTGGTCGCGCAACGCCTCAAGCCGCGGGCTGGTCGGCCAGCCATACCACCCCTCCACGCCGTTGCCGCGCAGCGGGAGGTGGCTGGCCGGGTTGGCGACCGTCATGCCCTCGTAGTTCGTGCAGAACATGCCCCACCCGCCCTTCTCCGGCGGCTCGCGGCTGGTCCGGCGCTGCACTAGCGTGCCCCAATCGGTGCTGACGTAGTCCACGGTCATGCCAAGCTGCACCATCAGGTCGCGCATCACTTGGCAGAACGCCTGCTGATCCGGGTAGTCGGACGGCGACATCAGCACGACGCGCTCCCCTTTGTAGCCGCTCTCCGCCACCAGGCGCTTGGCCAGGGCGGGGTCGCGCGGGCCCGTCAGCACCTCCAGCCCGGCCGTGTTCGCCATCGGCAGGCCCGGGGTGAACACGCCGACGCCGGTTCGGAACAGGCCGGTCTCCTGCCCGTATGCGGCCTCCATGAACGTCTGCTGGTCCACCGCCGGCAGCAAGGCGCGCAGCAGCCGCGGGTTGTTGAACGGCGGGTGCAAGTGGTTGAACGCAACCATGCAGATCGCGCCAACGCTGTCGTTCTGCAGCACGCGCACGCCGCGCGAGGCGCGCAAGGAGGGCAGCAGGTCGAACAGCGGCTGCTCGACCCAATCGACCTCCCCCGCCTGCAACGCCGCAGCGGCGGTCGCGGGGTCAGGGACGACCTGCCACACCACCCGGTCGAAGTTCACCACCTTGCCGCCGGCCGCGCCGTCCGGCGGCTCCTGCCGGGGCACGTAGCGGTCGTTGCGGGCATAGACGGCCTGCGACCCGGCCACCCACTCGTCGCGCACGAAGCGGTAGGGGCCGCTGCCGGTGTAGTCGGCGATCTGCTCGAAGGCGCTGGTGCGGGCGACACGTTCCGGCATGACGAAGCACCAGTCGCTGAGCGCGTAGGGCAGCAGCGGATACGGCTTGGACATGCGGATCTCGAACCGGCGGTCGTCCAGTGCGCGCATCTCGTCCGTCTGCGCCATCATGCGCTGGCCCAGCCCGCGGCGCTTGGCCCAGCGTTGGATGGAGGCGACGCAGTCCGCGGCGCGCACTGGCTCCCCATCGTGAAAGGCCAGGCCGTCGCGCAAGGTGAAGCGCCAGCGGCGGCCGTCATCCAGGATTTCGTCGCCCTCCACCATCTGCGGGCGCGGCTCCAGCCGGTCGGTCACGGCATACAGCATGTCCCAGATCATCAGGGCGTGGTTGCGGGCGATGGTGGTGGTGGTCCAGACCGGGTCGGGGTTGTTCAGGTTGCCCTGCGGGACGAAGCGCAGCACCCGGGATGATTGGGCAATGGCCGGGCGGGCCAGGGCGGACGCGGCGGTCAGGGCCAGCAGGCTGCGTCGCTTCATCGCCATCCCCCGTTGTTGCCGGTCCACGCTAGCGGCGGCGGGCGGCTTTTGCCAACATGGCGCCATGCAGACCCAACCCGTCCTGGACCACATCGAAGCCACGCTGGACGCCGCGCGGGAGCGCTGGTTCAGCTTCCTGCGCATCCCCAGCGTCAGCGCGCAGCCGGCGCATGCCGGGGACTGCGCCGCTGCCGCGGAATGGGTGCGTGCGCAGCTTGCGGCCATGGGCTTCACCGCCGCGGTGCACCAGACGCCGGGCCACCCCATCGTGCTGGGCCACCATCCCGGCCCCGGCCTCGACGCGCCCCACCTGCTGTTCTACGGCCACTACGACGTGCAGCCCGCCGAGCCACTGGAGCTATGGACCAGCCCGCCCTTCGACCCCGTGCTGACCGAAGGCCCGCACGGCCCCCGGGTGGTCGCCCGCGGCGCGGTGGACGACAAGGGCCAGGTGATGATGTGGCTGGAGGCCCTGCGCGCCTGGCACGCCGTGCACGGATCCCTGCCCGTCCAGGTCACCGCCCTGATCGAGGGCGAGGAAGAGGCCAGCAGCGAGAACCTGGAGCCGTTCCTCTCTGCCCACCGCGACGCCCTGCGGGCCGACGTCGCGGTCATCAGCGACACCGGCATGTGGGACCGCAACACCCCGGCCCTCACCACGCGGCTGCGCGGCATCGCCTACGTCCAGGTCGTGATTCACGCGGCGGCGCGGGACCTGCACTCCGGCATCTTCGGCGGCTCCGCGCTGAACCCCTGTAACCTGCTGGCGCGCATCCTGGCCGACCTGCACGACGACCAGGGCCGCGTGCAGGTGCCGGGCTTCCTGGACGGCGTGGCGGAGGTGCCCGCTGCGCTGGCGGCGGAGTGGGCGGCGCTGGGCTTCGACGAGGGCGAGTTCCTGAGCGACATCGGCCTGTCGGTCCCGGCGGGGGAAGTGGGGCGCACCGGGCTGGAACGGATGTGGGCGCGGCCGACCGCGGACGTAAACGGCATCTGGGGCGGCTACGCCGGACCCGGCAGCAAGACGGTGATTGCCGCCGAGGCCGGCGCCAAGGTGTCGTTCCGCCTGGTACCCGGCCAAGACCCGGACCGCGTGGTGCGACTGTTCCGCGACTTCGTGCACGCTCGCCTGCCCGCCGACGCCCGGGCCGACATCGAGGTGTTCGGCACCGCGCCGGGCATCGAGGTGCCGTCCGGCAGCCGCTTCGTGCAAGCTGCGCGCGAGGTGCTGGCCGAGGAGTACGGCCGCCCCGCCGTGATGATCGGCAGCGGCGGCAGCATCCCCGTGGTGGAAAGCCTGCGCCGCCTGCTAGGGGTGGACAGCCTGCTGATGGGCTTCGGGCTGGACGATGACCAGGTGCACAGCCCCAACGAGAAGTTTGACTGGGCGTGCTTCCACCACGGCCTGCGCGCCCATGCGCGGCTGCTCGGCCGGCTGGCTGCGGCGCCGGGTTGAGGCTGCGCGTCCAGAACCTGCGCTCGCCGCTGGCGGGGCCGTTCAGCTTCGAGGTGCCGGCCGGCGGCTGCCTCGCGGTCACCGGGCCATCCGGGTCCGGCAAGAGCCTGCTGCTGCGCATGGTCGCCGACCTGGACCCGCATGAGGGCGAGGCCTGGCTGGACGGCGTCGCGCAGTCGGCCACCCCTGCCCCGGCCTGGCGCCGGCAGGTCGTGCTGTCCGCCGCCGAGCCGGGCTGGTGGATGGACCGGGTGGGCGACCACTTCGCCGCGCCGCGGCCCGATGCCGCCCGGCTCGGCCTGCCAGCGGACATCTGGGACCGCCCCGTCGCGCGCTGCTCCACGGGGGAGCGTGCGCGGCTAGCCCTGTTGCGCGCCCTGGCCGGCCAGCCCCCGGTGCTGCTGCTGGACGAGCCGACGGGCGCGCTGGACACCGCCGCCACCGCCGCCGTCGAGGCGCTGCTGCGGGAGCGGCTAGCGGCCGGGCTGGCCCTGGTGCTGGTCACGCACAACCCGGCGCAGGCGGCCCGGCTGGGAACCGAGCAGCGGCGCATGGATGCCAAGCACCTGGTCCCCGCTTGAATACGATCCTGCTGACCCCGCTCGACCTTGCGGCTGCGGCCTCCCTGCTGCTGGCGGACGCCGTGCTGTCCCTGGCGCTGGGCCTGCACCTGCACCGCGCCGTGCTGCTGGCGGCGGTGCGGATGGTGGTGCAGCTCGTGCTGGTCGGCTACGTGCTGCGCTTCGTGTTCCAGGCCGGCTCCCCGGCCGCCGTGCTGGCCATCGTGCTGGCGATGAGCGCGGTCGCGGCCCGGGAGGTTGCGGCACGGCCCAAGCAGCGGCTGGCGCGGGGCGGCAACCTGTGGGTCTCGGCCGCGGCGGTCGGCGCATCGACGGTGCTGGCGGTGCTGCTGGCGCTGGCAACGGCGTTGCGGCCGCAGCCCTGGTGGGACCCGCGCTATGCCATCCCGATCGCCGGCATTGTCCTGGGCGGTGCGCTCAGCAGCGGTAGCCTGGCGCTGGACGGGGTGCTGGGCGGTGCCGCGGCGGCGCGGGCGGGAATTGAGGCGCAACTGGCCCTCGGCCGCCCGTTCGCCCAAGCGGTGCGCCCGCTGGTGACGGAGGCGATCCGGCGGGGGCTGCTGCCTGTGGTGAACCAGATGACCGCCGCCGGGGTCGTCACCTTGCCGGGCGCGATGACCGGGCAGATCCTGGCCGGGGTCGATCCGGTGGAGGCGGTGAAGTATCAGATCCTCATGCTGCTGCTCATCTCCGGCGCGGGCGGCGTGGCGGCGGGAGCGGCGGCACTGCTGGCGGCCCGGCGCCTGACCGACGCCCGGGGACGCCTGCGGCTGGACCGGCTGATTACGCCTTGACGCCCTGCAGCAGCGCCGCCGCGATAACCTGCCATTCCTGGTCCAGCGGCGCCGCGCTGACCGGGCGGTGCGCCATGCCATACCAGTACCCGGCGTTCTCGGCATCGCCCTCGACCCGGTGCAGATAGGCGTGGACCCAGGCGGCATCCGGGCCAGGTTCGGACTGAGCGACCTCGTGCGCGTGATCCCAGTCGTCCCGGGCGGCCCACCACAGGGCTTGCAAGGGTGGGGACAGCGCCGTGGGCTGGTCCAAACGCCGCAACTCGTCAGGTGTCATGCTGCATCCCTTGCTCGGCGGTTACCGCCATGAGGCCAACGCTGCGCTGCGCCCGCGACCTGGTTGCTGTGCCATGGCGCAACGGCCAGGGCATGACGCGCGACGTGGCGACGCAACTCGGCCCGGACGGCGCGCTGCTTTGGCAGGTCAGCATAGCCGAGTTGGTGCGGGATGCCAGCTTCTCCGACTATGCCGGCTATGACCGCATCTTCACGCCGGTTCTGGGCGAGGGGATCGCGTTGTCGCTGGACGGTGGCGCTTTCCTGCCATGCCCATTGCTGGCGCCGTTCGCCTTCCGTGGCGAGGCCAGAGTCGAGTGCCGTTTGGCCGGCTCACCCGGGCGGGCCTTCAACGTGATCGCCGCCCGAGGGCGCTGCCAGGCGCAGGTGCAGGTGCTGCGCCTGGCCACCGGCGAGCGGATCGAGCTCCCGGCAGAAGGGGCCGGCCTGCTGCATTGCTGGTCCGGCGGCCTGGTCGCGGAGGAAACGGAGGTGCAACCAGGCGACACCCTGATCGACGCCGCAGCGGTGGCGGCTGCGCCATCGGTCGTGATACAGGTCCATGTCCTTGCAGCCGCCCGGTCCGGTGCGTCCCAGGGCTGACATGCATGACACGGCCATCTGCCTGCTTCTCCCGGCGCGACGAGGAGCCAGCGCGGTCCCTACCCCGGCGCGTCCAGCAGGGCGCGCAGCACAGCCGGCTTGCACAGGACCAGGTGGCCATCCTGCTCATCCAGCACCCCGGCCTCGTGCCAGTGGCGGAGCTGCTTGTTCACCCGCTCCCGCGTGGCCGCCACCTGGGTGCCAATGTCGCGTTGGGATAGGCGGATGCGCAGGCGCACGCCATTCGGCACCGGGGTGCCGTGCTGATCGGCCAGGCCCAACAGCAGGCGGGCCAGGCGGGCCGGCATCGGCAGCAGGGCCAGGTCCTCGAACGCGGTGTTGAGCTGGCGGAGGCGGCTGCAGAGCAAGACCATCAGGCCGAGCGTCAACTTGGGCCGCGCGCGGAGGAACGGCAGGAAGGCGCTTCGCTCGACGGACAGCAGCAGGCTGTCGGCCATGGCGACCACGTCCAGGCTGCGCGGCTGGCCGTCGAGAAGCGCCATCTCCCCCAGCACGCCGCCCGGCTCGATCAGGCTCATCGTCACCTCCCGCCCATCCGCCGACGTGGCGCCCGCACGCAGGCGTCCGTGCACCAGGACCAGCAGGCTGCTGCCGACGTCCCCGCGCCGCACCACCAGGGCATCGCGGCGCACGTGGCGTTCGGTGACCAGGCTGGTGAGTGCTTCGAGTTCCGCTGCTTCCAGCAAACGGAACAGCGGCGTGGCGGCCAGCACGTCGCGGCGGCCCGCCTGCGACAGGCGTCCGCCGGCCGGGTTGGCGCGGGATGCGGCCAGGGTCATGCTGCAGCCGCAAGCAACGGGACTGTGACGGGCCGCATCTGCCGGAACCCTCCGTGCCTGATGGTTGCAGGCAGCAATGAACTTGCCGCATCGCGTGACGCAAGTCACTGCCATCGAGCATCAAAACAGCTTTGATGCGAGCCGCCCACACATTCCGGACCCGAATTGGCGAGACAGCCATGCCGATCAGCGCCCGCAGAGATGCGTGGACGCCGGTGGCGCAACCCGGGCATGCCCGCCCGGCCGAACTGATCCTCGCCACCCTGGCCTGCGCGGCCGTCGCCGCCTTGCTCGCCGCTGACTTCAGGCGGCCTGCTCGGCCGGACCATGGGTTCGTGGCCGCCCAGGCCTCGTGCCGCAGCCTGCCGGAGCGCCAGCACATGCAGGCAGCGCCGCCTGCGCCGAGGACCGCGCCGGGGCGGGCAGACTGCGACTCGGCGCGGCCCCTGCGGCCTGGAATGGCGTGCCGCGCCGCGCCTGGGTGATCCAGCGCAGCAACACCTCGCCGTAAATCGTTGTCGGGTTGAGCGGGAGGGCCGGGGCTCGCGGAATCAGGGTTCCCATGCAGGAAAGCCCCTGCTTACGTCGGCTGACACCCGGCGTCCGTTACCGCTGGGTGACATAGACCAATGCCATAGGGGATACGCATGAACATCGCAGAACTCGCCGAACACATCGCCGGGCAGCACGGCATGGACAAGAAGCAGGCCAAGACGGTGGTGGAGGCGGTGTTCGCCGCCGTCGTCGAAACCGCCGTGAAGGGCGAGGAAGTGTCGTTGCCCGGCTTCGGCAAATTCAAGGTCGCCAGCCGCGACGCCCGCCAGGGCCGCAACCCGGCGACGGGCGAGGCCATCCAGATCGCCGCAAGCAAGAAGCTGGCCTTCACCCCGGCCAAGCAGGTCAAGGACGCGCTGAACGTCGCGGTGAAGCCGCCGGCGCCGGCCGCCAAGCCCGCCGCCAAGCCGCGCGCCAAGAAGGCAGGCTGATCTGCCATCCTGGGGCAGCGGTATCGTGTTGGCCACGGTCTTGATCACGGCCGCTCGATGATCCCCGTGGACACGGACCGCTTCCTCGCGGACCTGCAAGCGCTGCGGGCGTTCGGAGCGTTCCGCACCGGCGTCCACCGCCCGACCTACAGTCCCGACGACATGGCGGCGCGGCACTGGCTGATCGAGCGCATGGCCGAGGTCGGGCTGGACCCCGTGATGGACGGCATCGGCACGGTGCTGGGCCGCCATCCCGGGCCTGGGCCGAAACTGCTGTGCGGCAGCCACCTCGAAAGCCAGAACGAGGCCGGGTGGCTGGATGGGGCGCTGGGCGTGATGGCGGCGCTGGCCCTGGCGCGGGCCGGGCTGGCGGTGGACGTGGTGGCGTTCGCTGACGAGGAGGGACACTACGGCTCGTTCATCGGCTCCCGTTCGTTCACGGGGCTGCTGGATGAGGCGGAGATCGACCGGCTGGCCAACCGCTATCACGATAAGCCGCTGCGGCAGGCTCTGGCGGAAGCCGGGCTTGCCGGGCGGCCCCGGGTGCAGTTGGCGGATGGGCGTTACCGGGGCTTCCTGGAGATGCACATCGAGCAGGGCACGGTGCTGGAGGGCCAGGAGCTGCAGGTCGGTGTGGTGACGGGGATCGTGGCGATCTGGCAGTACCGCATCGTGATCGAGGGGCAGCAGGACCACGCGGGCGGCACCACAATGGCGGAGCGGCGGGACGCCGGGCTGGCGGCGGTGCGGCTGCTGGCGTGGCTGGATGCGGAGTTCCCGCGGCACTGCGGGGAGCGGACGGTTTGGACCGTGGGGCGCATCACGCTGTCGCCGGGCGCGGCGTCGATCATCCCTGGGCGGGCGGAGGTGCTGTTCCAGATGCGCGACATGTCCGTCGAGATGCTGGAGCGGCTAGAGGCGGTGCTGCGCCGGGGCGTGCAGGAGAGCAACCGACGGGAGCGGTGCCGGGCGGCGCTGGAGGTGGTGAGCCAGTCGCAGCCGGCGCCATGCGACGCCGGGTTGCAGACGGCGCTGGCGGAGGCTGCGGAGCAGGTGGCGCCGGGGCGGTGGACGCGATTGCCGAGCGGGGCCGGGCATGACGCGCAATACATGGCGCGGGTGATGCCGTCGGCGATGCTGTTCGTGCCGTCGATCGGCGGGGTGAGCCACTATTGGGCGGAGGATACGGCGGTGGAGGACTTGGCTGCTGGAGTGCGGGTCTTGGCCGAGGCTGCTAATCTTCTCCGGCAGCCGTATCCTAGAGTCTCTGTAGGCGGGCCGTCACCCGGCGGGGGCGATGGTGACTGACCCCCGTGTCTGACCTCCTGGTGGTTAAGGCTGCTCCCTGGGTGGGGAGTCCCGCTTACCAAAAGCGTCAGGGTGGCGGCTTCCTTGCCAATGGCCTGACAGCCAGCATGAGGCGGGCGCTGGCGGCCTTTGAGGCACGAGAAGTAGGAAACCGTGACCCCCGGACGGTTTAGTCCGCCGTAGGCGGACTGGCGCGACATTCCGTTAGCCGGGATCACATACCCGGTGGGCTAAACTTCAGATCGAGGTGAGTGATGTTGGCGTCTACATACCTCTGCCAGCGCTCCTGAACCATATCAATGCTACTCCCGACGAACTCTTGCGTCATGTCGCGATAAAGGGCCGTCGCTGTGTAGCCCTTAGAAAAGAATAGGTTCAAATATTCCGCTCCGTCCACGCCGCAACCGCTCCTAATGAAGTTATGAGAATATTCAGAGAACACCACCGGGAGCTGCGAAAGAATTTTCTGCGCACCAACCATGGCCGCGTATTCTCCACCTTCTACGTCGATCTTAAGCACATCAACGCGGATGCCGGGGAGGACCAGATCGAGCGGCATGGAGAGAACCGCATCAACAGAGTCAATGGTATCAATGGTTATCTCCTGCTGGGCCATGACCTTGTTTGTTGAATTGGCTTGCCCAAACGTAGCCATTCCTACCCTATCAGAGACTGCGACAGGATAGGCTTCCACATTGAACATCCCATTAAGTTTGGCGTTAACCAAAACGAGCTTCGAATTTAATGCCGATGCATCTAGAGCTATAACCCGCCGAGCATGCGGTGCAGCAAGGATAGAATAAAGTCCGATGTTCGATCCGACGTCGAGAACGGTGTCTCTCCCTCGAACTGCCTCCAAGAACGGGTGTATCACGTAATGTTCGTATGTTTCCAGCGTATTGCCGGAGAACATCCAGTCATCGTCGGGCACAGCGAACTGCCTGTCATGAGCGACTTTTATTTGATACGGCATCAAGGCTCCTGGCCTGCACAATGAGGGGAAACATTGTGTGTCCAAGTCATCCGAGCGCGCAAGTGGGGCGGGGCTGAAGGTATAGGACTTCGCGCTATCGCCGGGAGGGGGCGACCCCCGACCATGCCAGGGAAGAGCCGGCTTCCAGCCACCTTCCGTGCCCGCCTTGTCGGCGGGGTCGGGCCGGGCGGAGTGACCTTGAAGCAGTGGGGGCGGACCGTTGGAGGCACCAATGGGAATGTTGCGAGACTATATCGTAACTGGGGCAAAACCCCGGGCACGCAGTTGCAGCAGAACAAAGGTCAGAGTGGGTCGGTAACTCTACCACCCTGAATCTATGCGGCTTTCTTCGTTCTTTTAGTGATATAGATTGGAAGGCGGTTCGTCTTTGCCCGGGGATTTGCCCCAGTTACACTATATCACCACAACCCATTGCGATTACTGCAAAAAAGGCCAGGTTCCGATATTGGCATCCCGTAGGGGATTCGAACCCCTGTTACCGCCGTGAGAGGGCCATCACTCCGGCGTGTGGTGGACGGGGGTGGACGGCTTAGATTCATGACAATGCAGTATCTCCGGCTTAGACCATCAACCTTGAACGGCGGCGGACAATGGTGGATACTCCCCACCTATCTCCCCACTCCTGGACCCGCCGATGCCCCGCGCCACCGCCGACGCCCCCCTGACCACCCGCGCCGCACGGGACCGGCTGCCGCCCCGCAAGGAACCCTACTGGCGCGGCATCGAGGGCGGGATCGCGCTGGGCTACCGCCGCGGCAGCCAGGGCAGCGCATGGCTGGCGCGGGTGCTGGACGCCGGGCGCTACCGGGAGCAGCGGCTAGGCCACGCCGACGACATCCTGCCGGCGGATGGTGCGGACGTGCTCGACTTCCGCCAGGCGCAGGCCAAGGCGGTTGCGTGGGCGGCCCGCGCGCGGCGGATCGCGGCGGGGCTGGAAGCCGATCCGGCCAAGCAGCCAGCGAAGCCCTACACCGTGGCGGAGGCACTGGCGGACTATCTGACCGACATGCAGGCCCGTGGCGCGCGCAGCCTTGCCACCACCCGCACCGCCGCCGCCGCCCACATCATCCCGGCGCTGGGCAGCCTGGCCGTGGTCCGCCTGACCCGGGACAAGGTGCGGGCCTGGCATCGCGGGCTGTCCACGGCTCCCGCCCGGTCCCGCGGTGGCAAGCCGGACCCGGCCAGCGCCGCCGACCCCGACGCCCCGCGCCGCCGGCAGGCCACCGCCAACCGCATCCTGACCATCCTGAAAGCTGCGCTGAGCCACGCCCGGGAGGAGGGCCGCATCATCGGCCCTGATGACGCCTGGCGCTTGGTCAAGCCGTTCCGCGGCGCCGACGCGCCCAAGGTGCGCTACTTGGCAGATGACGAGTGCGTGCGCCTTGCCAACGCCTGCCCGCCTGACTTCCGGGCGCTGGTGACTGCCGCGCTGCTGACCGGGTGCCGCTACGGCGAGCTTGCCGCGATGCGGGCCGGCGACCTCGACCACCAGGCCGGGACCGTGAACATCCCCCGCAGCAAGAGCGGCAAGGCCCGGCATGTCGTGCTGACCGACGAAGGGCGGGAGTTCTTCGCCCGGGTGGCGCTGGGCAAGGTCGCGGACGCCGTGCTGTTCCAGCGTGACGCCATTGCCCGGCAGGCGACCCGGATGGCGCCAGCAGAGATGCGCCGGGGCGCATGGGGCAAGTCCGACCAGTTCCGCGCGATGGCCGACGCCTGCAAAGCAGCCCGCATCGCCCCCACCGTCAGCTTCCATGTGCTGCGCCACACCTACGCATCCCGCCTGGCCGCGCGCGCCGTGCCCATGGTCGTGATCGCGGCGCAGTTGGGCCACGCCGACACCCGCATGACGGAGCGGCACTATGCCCACCTAGCGCCGTCCTACGTGGCGGACACCGTGCGGGCAGCGTTCACGGCGCTGGGCATCGGCGGCGACCGGGACAACCTGGCAACCCTTGCGTCTCGGCGCGCGGCGTAGGGGTGCCGACCGTTGCGACCGTCGCAGGCTGCGCCATCCGCTTCTACTTCGAGGACCACGAGCCGGCGCACTTCCACATCATCGCGCCGGACGGCGAGGAGGCGGTGGTGCGGGTGTCCGACCTGTCCGTGATGGAAGGCGCGCTGACGCCGGCCCAACGCCGGACGGTGCTGGGCTGGGCGGCGGAGCAGCAGGACGCCTTGGCGCTGGCGTGGCTGCGCTGCCGCGAAGGCGTGAACCCGGGGAGGATCAAGTAATGGACGGCATGAAGCTGCTGACCCGCATTGCGGAGGCGGAGGCGCTGCCCGGCTACCGGCTGCGGCTGCGCTACGAGGACGGCACCGCGGGCGTGGTGGACATGGCTGGCACTGTGGCGCGCGGCGGGGTGTTCACGGCGCTGGCCGGCGCGCGGTTCGGCACGTTCCGGCTGACGCAAGGCGGGCGGGCGGTGTGCTGGCTGGACGACGCCGGGGAGGAAGTGGACTTCGACGCCGACGCGCTGCGGCTGCGGCTGCACGCTGGGCAGGCTGCGGCGGAGTAGGGGCGCGGCGGACAACGTGGCGGGGTTCGCTCCCAAGGCCGGAGCGGCATAGTGGGCCGCCCGCCAAAGGTCAGGCCGCCGCCGCGAGCCGGGCGAGCAAGCGGCGGTGCCCTTGAACTGCTACAAGCCGAAGACCTGGCCGGATTGTCAAAATCCAGGTGGCTAATATACCTCGCAGGCACCGACTTCGCAGCCGCGGCGAGGGAGTTGAATAAGGCGTTCGAATGGTTCGCGCTTTTTGCTACCGGCCAGTGCAACCGGGCGTCGCACAGCGCAATCCGGGACTCGTTTTGTCAACTGGACGACCTGGCGACCGGCTTGCTGCACGCCTTGGGGCATGACAGGCCCCACCTAGCCCCACAAGGATTCCAGGACGTGCTGGCGCATCTGATTATCACGATGCCACATCCCGATCGAGGCCCTCCGGAGCGGCACGCCCAACACAGGATGGAAACCCTGGCCCGGCGCGCTATGCCCGAAGCCTACGCGCAGAGGGAACGGGAGGGTGTAAGCAACCCTGGGTGGGAGATTGCAAACCTCTGCCTCAAGGACCGACTGAAAGCCACCCTGGAACTGCTGCAACTGCTTGCGCCCCGCGGGGCGGAGCATCACGGCGCACTGGTTAAGAAGGGAGGGCGCGAGCGAAAGGAGGCCCGCAAGCAGCTAATGGTTATACTGGCGGGACAGTATGAACGGCTATTCGGCAAATTGCCCAAGGTGCTGTCCGGCACGCCCACTAAAGCGGAGCGGGCCGCAGGGGAGTTGCGCCCATCGCTCCCTAAAGGCCCGGCAATGGCCTGGTTCCGCGCCTTGCTGAGCCTGATTGGAACACGGGCGGCGGAAGCACTTCCGCACTCTCAAGCCGGTGGAACCGCACCCGATCCCGACCGCGAGGCGATGTTGCGCGAGCTGGTGAAGCTGAACGCGGCTGCATCGGAGGGCAATGCGGACGGGTTGGCGCACTGGATACGCGAGGCAGTCTTGATCCGGGCCAAGCACCCGCCGCCCGTTGAGTCGGATGACCCTGGCTTCACGCCGCCGCCGCTTGAGGAACTGTTCAGGTAGCCGCAGCGCCACACTATGCACATGGAAGCCGGAAACTCGGCTTCGAAATGCACTTTTTCACCAACCGCGGCACGTTGGCAGTCTGCCCTTGTCCACACAAACACAGGGGTATCCATGACAACCGAAACCACCCACCGCGCCAGCATCCAGCATCCGGCCCGCGCCACCATCGCCGGATGGTGCGCTCTGTCCGGCATGGGCCGCAGCGGGACGTACGAGGCGCTGGGCCGCGGCGACCTTCGCGCCGTGAAGCTGGGCGCCCGCACCCTCATTGACGTGGCGCACGGGCTGGCATGGCTGGACAGCCAGCCGCCGGCCACCATCCGCCCGCACGGCGCCAAGCGCACCCAGCACCAGGCCGCCGCATAGCGGCACCCCCGGCGCGGGTTGGCCGGGGGGCTGCACTAGATGCGAGAGGACGGGATGCCTTGCCACGGGCGCCCCATTTCTATCACCGCCCCCATCGCCACGCCACAAGAACCCGCGCGCCCGAACCATCGGAGCGCCCATGAACACCCTCCCCACCGCCCACGGCCCCCGGCTGGCATCCGCCCCGGCGCCGCTGGCTGTTCCAACCAACCCTGCCGCCGCCCTGGCGAAGGCTGCGCTGCTGGAACGGCTGGCGGACCTGCATCAGAACGAAGGCCGCGGCTGGCACGCCGACAGGCTTTCCCACTTGGCCCTCGAATTGCGCTGCCGGGCGCTGGGGGTGCGGGCATGATGCCCCCCGACACCCTGACCGTACTGCACGCCCCGGGCCGGCGCCTGGCGAAGCTGCTGCATCCGGACGGCCGGGCAGAGGGCTATGACCGGACCCGCACCCTGGATGCCTACACGGTGCCGGTTGCGGACCTGGCCGGCATCCTGGCCCTTCTGCAACGGGTGCTGGTGCAGCCGGAGTGCTGCATCATCCGAGGGGAGCTGCTGGCCGGCGACCGCGCGGCGGGCATCCGGCGCTTGCTCTACCCGGACAAGGACACCGGCGACCTGCCCACGTTCCGGGATGTGCCCCGGCGGTGGCTGGCGCTGGACATGGAAGGCGTGGCGCTGCCGCCAGACCAGCCCGCCGCCGACCTGGCCGGCTGCGCCTGTATCGCCCTGGCAACCCTGCCCGCGGCGTTCCATGCCGCCGCCTGCATCGTCCAGGCCAGCGCCAGCCACGGCTTGCGCCTAGACCTTCGCTTGCGGCTGTGGATGTGGCTGGACCGCCCGGCCTGGGGACACGAGTTGAAGCGGTGGCTGCGGGACACCCCTGCCGACCCCAGCGTGTTCGGCGCGGTGCAGCCGATCTACACCGCCGCCCCCGTGCTGGCGCCGGGCATGTCCGACCCGCTGCCGGCCCGGCTGCTGTTCCTGCCTGGACGCGCCGTGGTGGCTGTCCCCTCCCCCGAGATGCTGGCCCCGCCGCCACGCCCCACCACGCCACCGCCGGAGATGCAGCCCATGCACGCCGACCGCTATGCCCGCGCCGCCTTGGAGGCCGCGGTGGGCCGGATTGCCAGCGCCGCCAAGCGGCACCCGACCCTGATCCGGGAGGCGCGCAACCTGGCCCGGTTCGTGAAGGCCGGGCTGCTGGCCGACGCCGACATGCGGGCGGCGCTGGGGCGGGCGGCAGAGGCCGCGGGCAAGGATGATGCGGACGAGGTTGCGGCCTGCATCGAGTGGGGGCTGTCCAACCCGTCATCCTCCCCGCTGCCGGGGGTGCGCGCATGAACGCCCCGACGACCCAAACCGAACTGCGGGCGTTGGGCCGGGGGGTGCTGGCGGACGAGCTAGGCAATCAGGCCAGCCCCGCGCCCGGCTTCCGCACCATGGACGTGGCGGTGCTGCTGGAGACCGAGTTCCCGCCCCGCACGCTGCTGCTGGACCCGTGGCTGCCCGAGAAGGGCCTGGCGATGGTCTATGGTCCGCGCGGCATCGGCAAGACGCATCTATCGCTGGGGATCGCCTATGCCGTGGCGACCGGCGGGACCTTCCTGGGCTGGCAGGCACCCCGCCCGCGGCCGGTGTTCCTGATCGACGGGGAGATGCCGGCGGTGGTGCTGCAAGAGCGGCTGGCCCGCATCGTGGCAGCGTCCGAGCTGGAGCCGCCCGCGCCAGACTTCCTGCGCTTGCTGCCCATGGACATGCAGGACGGCGGCAACCTGGACCTGTCCGACGAAGCCTGTCACCCGGCGCTTGAGGCTGCCATTGGCAACGCGGAGCTGGTGATCGTGGACAACATCAGCACGCTTGCCCGCGGCGGGCGGGAGAACGAAGCGGAGAGCTGGCTTCCCGTGCAGCAATGGGCCTTGGCCCAGCGCCGGGCGGGCCGGTCCGTGGTGTTTATCCACCACGCCGGCAAAGGTGGGCAGCAGCGTGGCACCAGCCGGCGGGAGGACGTGCTGGATACCGTGGTGGCGCTGCGCCGGCCCGCAGACTACCGGCCCGACGAGGGCGCCCGCTTCGAGGTGCATTTCGAGAAATCCCGCGGCTTCCAAGGCGCCGACGCCAAGCCGTTCGAGGCAGCCCTGGCCGACCCGGAAGGCTGGACGACGCGCGACCTGGCCGACGCCGACCTTGCGCGCGTGATGGCCTTCGAGGGTCAGACCATGAGCGTCCGGGACATTGCCGAGGAGCTGGGAATGACCAAGAGCACGGTATCCCGCTTGCAGAAGAAGGGACGTGCTGCCGGCACCCTTCCGCCCGCCGATGATTGATGCGGATATGAACTGTCCCACTGTCCCAAACCCTGGCGCTGGGACAGTGGGACAAAGCCTATCCGGGTGGGACAGCGCACGGGACACAAGCGGGACAAGCACGCTGAAAGCCTCAGCGGCGCTGGTGTTGGCGCGGGACACCGGGCGGGACAAAGGCGGGACAAGGGCGGTTCGGGTTGTCCCAGCGTCACCAATCATAACGCAAACGGATGGGACACGTCCGCCGCCCGCTGTCCCAGCCCCGCCGCAGTCCTATCCGGGCATCCCCCCGTCATGGTGCGAGGGCGTGGCGCTGCTGGCGACCCTGCCGGCGCCGAAGGGCATCACACCGCCGCGCTGGCGCATGTTCCAGGCCACCGCCGCCCGGGTGTTGCACGACCAAGGGGCGGAGCTGCACGCCGCCGGCTGGGATGCCCTGGACGTGTTCGGGCTGCACGCCGACGCGCCGGCAACCAACCCGTTTGGGTGGGGCCTGGCGTGGCTGCTAGGCGCGGCGGGGGAGGTGCTGGACGTGGGGCCGGATGCGGTGGGCATGACGCGCGAAGCAGGCGGGGCACGGTTGGCGCTGTATAAGTGGCAAAGCGCCGGCAAGCACCGGCATCTTGCCAGCGTGGAAATTGCCCGGAGTGTCAGCATGAGCGTTCCCGCCCAAATGGACCTGTCTGGCCTAACGGCTGGCGATGCCGAATGGTTTGACCAGGTGGCGACCGGCAAGCGCGCCGCCGCGGAAGGCTATGACGCCCCAGCCGGCGCGGCCCAGCTTGCAGCGGAGGCCGCCGGCATCGAGGCGCTGGCGGCGGCGTTGCGCGACCCTGCCGCTTGTGGCCTGCACGTGCTGCGCCAAGGCCAGGGCGGCGAAACGGCGCCTCCCGACGATCCCGACCGTCCCTGGCGCCAACGCGAGGTGGCGCAAACGGTAGCGGCAACCCCCACGGTCCTGGCGGCGGATGCAAGTATGGCCCGGCTGAGCATGGCCCGGGACGCCGGGGTGCTGACCTTGGCGGTGGAAGCCGCAGAGGACGCGGGCGCCGCGACCGCGACCGAACGCATGTTGTCGCACCAGCTTGCCGCCGCGCATCAGGCTGCTATGGGCCTGTTCGCTGCTGCGGAGCGGGAGCTGTACAAGCACCGGGTCGCCAGCAACATAAACCCTGGCGCGTTGGCTGAGGCGACCCGTTCCGCCACCGCTGGCGCGCGGGTGCTGGCCGCCTTCGCGCAAGGGGCACTGGCGCTGGACCGGCTGCGGAACGGCAACCGGCAGCTTGTGACCGTGCAGCACGTCACTGTGGCGGACGGTGGACAGGCATTGATAGCCGGAAGCGTGACCACGACGAAGCGGCAGGGGAGCACCGGGCAATGACGCCGCCTGGGACGCATGGGGACCCTTACGCGACTGTCGCCCTCCCCCGGTGGCGCGTGCTGCTGGACCGGGCCAACGCCGCCCCGCGGTGCGGCGCGAAGGGCAAGCGCACAGGCCAGCCCTGCCGCGGTGCCGCGATGCCCAATGGCAGGTGTAGGATGCACGGGGGCACCAGCACAGGTGCCCGCACGCTAGAGGGCAAAGCGCGGTGCCGGGCAGCGCCGCGGAAGCACGGGTGGCGGGACGCGGCGGCGCGGGACAGGGCACGGGAGCGGGCGGAGGCACGGCGGCTTGTAGCCACAATACGGGCGCTGTTGTTGCACAATGAATGACCGGCGCATTGCTGGGACCGCCAGAGTTGCTTATGGCAAGATGCGTTGGAATTAGCGGACAAGGCTATTTGAGATAGAACCCTTCATCGAAGAGCATGACTTTGGAGAAAGCCAATGCCACGTGCCTGCAACTTCATCTTGTGCGCCACCTTAATCGCGTCCGCACCCGCCTGGGCTGGCGATCCCAAACATCCGGCCACCTGTCGCGGTTTCATTGGTGTCATGCAGGAAGCGGCTGCGTCTGAAGACCCCACGGGACCGCAAGCGTACATCGCCCTAGCGGATAAGATGTGGGTTGGTATGAACACCATGGCGACACAGCAACGCCTACTTGCTCTACCATTGCCCGCGGACGAGAACAGTGAGGCCAACCGGTTGATGGTTGTCGTCCGCGAATGCCAAGCGAACATGTCTCTCAAGTATGCAGAAGCAGCGACAAACGCTTATCTGGGAATGAGGACGGCGGCCGGGCTATCGAATACGTTCACCGCCCGCTGATAGTCGCTCCCCAAGCCCTGGCGGCGCTGGGCCAGGCGCGGAAGGCCGGCGCCGAGCATTATGTGGCCTGATGCGGCCCGGGCCGGGCCGTGTGCCGTGCCAGGACGGCTGCCATCCCGGCGGCATGGGTGCTGCAAGCGGGCTTTCGGAGCGGGACGCACGCGCGCGCAAAGTTAGTGGGCGGGGGTGGCGCCTGCTTGGACACTGTAACCGTGAGGCCGCGCGCGTGGGGTTTAGAGTGGTGTGCCGAACCGCCGCCCGATGTGTCTGCGCCCGTCCACACCCTTCCACACCCGGCATACTCCCCACCTAATCTCCCCACTCTGAAGATTTGCGAAGTAGCGGATTGCTTAAGCGCCTGAAATTGCTTGGCGTCCCGTAGGGGATTCGAACCCCTGTTACCGCCGTGAGAGGGCGGTGTCCTAGGCCTCTAGACGAACAGGACGTGGCCGGACCCGTATCTATGACACGCCGCACCGGAGATCAACCCTCCTTGCCCTGCTTCGCCCGCGCCGCCGCCCGCCGCCCGGTCCGGCACGCATCCGAGCAGAACCGCACCTGATCCCACGTCTTCTCCCACTTCTTTCGCCAGGCGAACGGCCGTCCGCACGCCGCGCACACCTTGGTCGGCAGGCTCGGCTTCTTGTGCGCCATCAGCGCGCCAGCCCCACCCGCCCCAGCACCCGTCCAGCTCGCAGGTCCACCACCACCACCCGGTCCGGCCCGCCGCCCTGCAACTGCACCGCTATCCGGTCCGCCGCCGCCGCCACCCCAGCAATCCGGGTTCCCGCGGGTTCATCCAGCAACGCACTGGCAATCTGCCCGGTCCCGGGCGACATGCGGGTGGCCAGCAGCGTGAACAGCGTCGCCGTGCCGGCAATGATCAGGACCCCCATGGCAATTACCGCAAACTTCAACCCGCCCACACCCAACTCCCACCATGCTTGACGCCCCGCCGCTTGATGCACTGTCGCATCAAGCCCAGCCTTCGCACCAAGCCCGGCCCGAACCGTTCGAGGTCGTGGCCGGCCCCAGCGCCGCCGGCCAGCGCACCGACCGCTTCCTGGCCGACGCCATCGGCACGGTGTCGCGCTCCCGCGTCAAGGCCCTCATGCAGGGCGGTGCGGTGCTGCGCGATGGCATCCCCCTGCACGACCCGGCCGATCCGGTCCGCGCGGGCGCCCGCTTCACCGTGCAGCCGCCTGCCCCGGTGTCCGCGACCCCGCAACCCCAACACATCCCGTTCACCATCCTGCACGAGGATGCCGACCTGATCGTGCTCGACAAGCCGGCCGGCTTGGTCGTGCACCCCGCGCGGGGCAACCAGGACGGCACCCTGGTCAACGCCCTGCTCGCGCATTGCGGCGACACCCTGCCCGGCATCGGCGGCGAGCGGCGGCCGGGCATCGTGCATCGCCTGGACAAGGACACCAGCGGCGTCATGGTTGTCGCCAAGACCGAATCCGCATTGGCCCGCCTGTCCGCCGCCTTTGCCGCGCGCGACCTGGACCGTGCCTACTTGGCCCTGGCCTGGGGCGTCCCGGCGGCGATGCAGGGCCAGGTCGAGGGCGCGATCGGCCGGGACCCGCGCGACCGCAAGCGCATGGCCGTCGTCACCCGGGGCGGCAAGCCGGCTCTGACGCGCTACTCCGTCCTGCGTGCCTGGTCGCCAGCCGCGACCTTGTTGGAGTGCGTGCTGGCCACCGGGCGCACGCACCAGATCAGGGTCCACATGGCCGGCATCGGGCATCCCCTGGTGGGCGACCCGGTTTACCTGCGCCGTGTGCCGGCCGCAGCAAAGGCGATCTCCGAGCCGGCCCGCGGCACGCTGCTGGACTTCCCACGCCAGGCCCTGCATGCCGCGCGGCTAGGCTTCCGCCATCCCCGCACCGGCCAGGCCATGCTATTCGAGCGCCCGATACCGCCCGACATGCAGGTGCTGGTGGCCGCGTTGGATGCCAGGCCTGGCTTGCTTCAATAGCTTTGACAGGACCGCACTGGTCCTGTATAGCATGCCGACTGGTGTGGCGGGCGTGCCGCATCAGGACCAGTCCAGGGCGTGCCGCTTCGGGGCGATCTCTGGGACGTGATGGTATTCTTCGCGCCTGATTGCAATTCCCTCGCAACTGACCGTTCTGTTCCGCCGTAGAGAGGTGCAGAGTGTTGTCCACCCAGACGAATGAGGCCGTACAATGGCTGCTGCCATCATCAATGTAGCCCCTGAGGGCAATCTATCCCGCTATCTGCAAGAAATCCGCAAGTTTCCCATGCTCGCTCCCGAGGAGGAGTTGGCCCTTTCCCGTCAGTGGCGCGACAACGAGGATATGGACGCAGCGCATAAGCTCGTCACCTCCCACCTGCGACTCGTGGCCAAGATCGCCATGGGCTACCGCGGCTATGGCCTGCCGGTCGGTGAGCTGATCAGCGAAGGCAATGTTGGCATGATGCAGGCCGTCAAGCGGTTCGACCCCGACCGTGGGTTCCGCCTGGCAACCTACGCCATGTGGTGGATCAGGGCCGCGATCCAGGAATACATCCTGCATAGCTGGTCACTGGTGAAGATGGGCACCACCGCCGCGCAGAAGAAGCTGTTCTTCAACCTGCGGCGGCTGAAGGGCCAGATGCAGGCCATTGAGGATGGCGACCTGAAGCCGGAGCAGGTTGCGAAGATCGCGCGTATGCTGGCCGTACCCGAGCAGGACGTGGTCAGCATGAACCGCCGCCTGGCCGCGCCGGACAATAGCCTGAATGCCCCCGTCCGCGCCGACAGCGAGGGCGAATGGCAGGACTGGCTGGTTGATGAGAGCGCCAGCCAGGAGAGTGAGCTGGCCGACCGCGAGGAGCTGACCGGGCGTAAGGCGTTGCTGAGCAGCGCGCTTAAGACCCTAAACGAGCGGGAGCGCCACATTCTGATCGAGCGCCGGCTGAAGGACAATCCCACGACGTTGGAGGATCTGTCCCAGCAGTACAACATCAGCCGCGAGCGGGTGCGGCAGATCGAGGTCCGTGCCTTCGAGAAGCTGCAGAAGGCGATGAAGACCCAGGTGGCCGAGCGCCGGATGGCTCAGGCTGCCTGAGTGAGCGTGGGGTTGGCGGGCAGCTCAACTGCCTCCAACCGGCCCGCTTCGACGCACGGCGTTTTCATTACCCACCCGTGAACCAGTTGATCGCGGTTGGCCTTTATCTCGCCTTCACCGCAGCAGTAATGGGCGTACCCATCTCAGACGCTGCTGCGACTGGCGACTGGGGCGGTGCAGTTGGAACGGTGGTTGGCCGTCTCCTGCTGTTTTATTTGGTGCAAGTTGCAGTCTGGTATGGATGTCGGCTGATACTGGGGTCCTCCAAAGTTGCGGGTCGCTCGATCAGTCGGCTCAATTATGTCAGTTTAGCTATCGCTATCGTGGCAGTGTCCACGTTTACGGGCATATAGCTTTCCGCCAAGGAAACCGGTTCAGCCTTCAAACGGGTCGCGCATCAGGATGGTGTCGTCTCGCTCTGGGCTTGTGGACAGCAATGTCACCGGCACTTCCACCAACTCCTCGATCCGGCGGACATACTTAATCGCCTGAGCCGGCAAGTCTGCCCAGCGGCGGGCGCCGAAGATGGAGCCGGACCAACCCTCGACCGTCTCATAAATTGGCGTTGCCGCGGCCTGGGCGGCCTGTCCGGCCGGAAGGTGTTGGAAGCGTTCGCCGTTGATCTCGTATCCGACGCCGATCTTCAGCTCCGGCAAGCCGTCGAGCACATCGAGCTTGGTCATTGCCAAGCCCTGTATGCCGCCAACCTTGGCGGCCTGCCGCACTAGCGCCGCATCGAACCACCCGCACCGCCGCTTGCGGCCCGTGACGGTGCCGAACTCATGTCCGCGCGTGCCTAGCAGGTTGCCGGTCTCGTCGTGCAGCTCCGTCGGGAATGGCCCGGCGCCAACGCGGGTGCTGTAAGCCTTGGCAATCCCAAGCACGAACCCCACGGCGGCAGGACCAACGCCAGTCCCGGAGGCGGCGGTTGCGGCAATGGTGTTGCTGCTGGTCACGAAGGGGTAGGTCCCGTGGTCCACATCTAGCATGACCGCTTGCGCGCCCTCGAACAGAATGCGGCGGCCGGCCTTACGTGCGGCGTGCAGACGCTCCCATACCGGTTCGACGTGCGGCAGGATGCGTGGTGCCAGTCCGAGCAACAGGTCAAGCAGCTTCGCCTTCTCGAACGGCTCGGCCCCAAGACCGGTCAGCAGGGTGTTGTGATGCAGCAGGACTTCATCCAGCTTGGCCGACAGCACCTCCGGCTCAGCTAGGTCGCAGACCCGCACGGCGCGGCGGGCAGCCTTGTCCTCATAAGCCGGGCCGATGCCGCGCCCCGTAGTGCCGATCTTCTTGTCGCCGCGTGCGGCCTCGCGGGCGCGGTCCAGCGCGCCGTGCACCGGCAGGATCAGCACCGCGTTCTCGGCGATGCGAAGGTTGTCCGGGCTGACATCCAACCCCTGGGCGCGCACCCGGTCCATCTCGGCCAGCAGCGCCTCGGGGTCGATGACGACGCCGTTGCCGATCACCCCAAGCTTGCCGCGCACCAGTCCGCTCGGCAGCAGCGAGAGCTTGTAGGTCTGGTTGCCCACCACCAGCGTATGTCCGGCGTTGTGCCCACCCTGGAACCGCACCACGATGTCGGCCCGGCTGGCTAGCCAATCGACGACCTTGCCCTTTCCCTCGTCGCCCCATTGGGCACCGATCACGGCGACGTTGGGCATCTAGTTCTCCAGGGCCAGGGGCATGGCGGCGCCATCCCGCAACAGGTGGGTGCAGCGCAGCCGCCGGGCTTCAAGGACGGCGTCCGCCACGTCGGTCAGCGCGGGCACGGTGGCGAAACCCTGCACGCGCAGGATCTCGGCATCGGCAGGGTTGGCGCCGCAGGGCAGGAACACGCGCGGCCGGGCCGGCGCAGGCGGCAGCGCCCGCAACAGCGCGTCGGGGAACAGGGTCAGGCCCGTCGCAGGCTCGGCATCGCCGGACAGGTAACGCCCGCCGCGCCCCAATTCCTCGTGCCGCCCCGGCGCGAACACGGTGACGCAGATGCCAGTGTGATACTGGAACCCGCGGAACTCGATGGGATCGAGCGTCAGCCGTATATCCGGGGCGCGGGCCTGGATGGCATTCACGGTCTGCCGCAGCCGTTCGCACAACGCGGCCGCTGCGGGCGGCAGGCAGGCCGCGGCAAGCACCTCAAGCGCCGGCCCCGCCGGTCCCGCAACCATCAGCAGGTCGGTCAGCAACCGGGCCATCGCACCGCCATGCTGCGCGACGACGGCCGCATCCTTGCGGTCCAGCGCCCGGGTCAAAACCTGCCGGGCCGATCCATGGATGCCGGCCGCATCCAGCAGCGCCGGCGCCAGGGGCGGCAAGGTCAAGTCGAAGCTGACGCGGGACAGCCCGGCCGCGGACAGCGCCGCCGCGCCCAGCAGCACCATCTCGGCGTCGGCTGCCGCGGCATCGACGCCGATCAGCTCGATCCCGGCCTGCGCCACTTGCCGGTCGGCCACCAGCCCCAGCCCGCGCACCAACAGGCACTGCCCAGAATAGGACAGCCGCAACGGGCGTGGATGCCCAGCCATGCGGGTCGAGGCGATCCGGGCCACCTGCGGCGTCATGTCCGCCCGCACGCCCATCATGCGGTGGGTGGCCGGGTCCATCATGCGGAACGTCTGGTCCAGCATGGCGCTGCCGGCGCCAGACAGCAGCCCGTCCTCGAACTCCACCAGCGGCGGCTTCACCCGCTGGTAGCCGTGGGCGGCGAAGGTCTGCATGAGGGTATGCACCGTCGCGGCCTCAGCCTCGGCCTCTGGCGGCAGCAGGTCGTGCAGGCCCGTTGGCAGTAGCGCCGGGTTCGGTGGGAGGTCATCGGTCATGCGTCGGCGCTTGTAGCCCGGTTTGCCGGCGGCGTCGCCTGGCCTAGGCCGTGGTCTCGGCTTCCGTACGGGCATAGGCCCAGTCGATCCACGGCAGCAGCGCCTCAATGTCGGAGGTCTCCACCGTGGCCCCACCCCAGATGCGCAGGCCGGCCGGCGCGTCGCGGTGCGAGGCGATGTCGAAAGCCACGCCCTCCGCGTCCAGCAGACCCGCCAGATGCCGCGCCGCCTTGAACTGCCGGTCCGTGTCCAACCGGGTGAACCACGGCGCTGTTACCCGCAGGCAGATGCTGGTGCAGGAGCGCGCAGCCGGGTCCACCGCCAGGAAATCCACCCAGGGCGTCGCGGCGACCCACTGCGCGACGACGGCCAGGTTGGCCTCGCTGCAGGCGATCAGCGCCGGCAGGCCGCCGATGCGCTCCGCCCAGCGCAGCCCATCCAGCGCGTCCTCGACGCATAGCATGCTCGGCGTGTTGATGGTCTCGCCGCGGAAGATGCCCTCGTTCAGCGTGCCGCCGCTGGTCAGGCGGAACACCTTCGGCAGCGGCCAGGCTGGCTTGTACGTCTCCAGCCGGGCGACGGCGCGCGGGGATAGGGCGATCATGCCGTGCGCGGCCTCCCCGCCCAGCGCCTTCTGCCAGGACCAGGTGACGACATCCAGCTTGTCATACGGCAGCGCCATGGCGAACGCGGCGGAGGTGGCGTCGCAGATTACCAGCCCCTCGCGGTCCCGGCTGATCCAGTCGGCGCCGGGCAGCCGCACGCCGGCGGTGGTGCCGTTCCAGGCCAGAACCAGGTCGCGCGCCGGGTCGATGCAGGTGAGGTCCGGCAGGTGGCCATAGGCGGCGGACCGCACCCGCGCGTCCGGCAGCTTGAGGTGCCTGACGGCATCGGTGGCCCAGGCTTCGGTGAAGCTCTCGAATGCCAGCAGATCGACACCGCGTGCGCCGAGCATTGACCACATCGCCAGTTCCACCGCGCCGGTGTCCGATCCCGGGACGATGCCGACGCGCCAGTCCGCCGGCAGACCCAGGACGGCGTGGGACCGGTCGATCACCTCCATCAGCCGCGCCTTCGGTCCAGCCGCACGGTGGCTGCGGCCGAGCAGCGCGCCGGACAGCGCCTGCAGGGACCAGCCCGGCCGCTTGGCGCAGGGTCCGGAGGAGAAGTCGGGGCAGGCCGGGCGCAGATGCGGCCGGGCCGGGGCCAAGGCGTCGAGTGCAAGCGACATGGTCGCTCCTTCGCAGGGATGATGGCGGTGCGCCGCCGTGCAGCGCCCGCTCGTTTAGTCCTGCGGGCGCGTGGATACAATCAGGCCACTGCACCGTGCCCCAAGGGTCCATGCCCGGCGCCAAGCTCCGGCGCAGCCAAGATCGCCGCGTGTACGTAGGTCCCGGCACGGCGAACAGCGTCCCGCAATGGCAGGCCTTTCGCCAGTCCAACCGAGATGGCGCTGGCCAGGGTGCAGCCGGTGCCATGCGTATGCCGGGTGTCGATGCGCGGGCTTTCAATCACCTCGACGCCGTCCGGCGTGGCGAGGATGTCCAGCACCGCCGCACCCTGCAGATGGCCCCCTTTCAGCAGCACCGCCGGGACACCCAAGGCAAGCAAGCCCTGTGCGGCGTCCAACGCAGCGGCATGGTCGGGGATCGCCTGCCCCAGCAGCGCCTCGGCTTCGGGTATGTTGGGCGTCAGCACCGCCGCAAGGGGCAGCAGGTTGCCCACCAGCGCGGCAACGGCGGCGTCGTCCAGCAATCGCGCGCCGCCCTTGGCGACCATGACGGGGTCCAGCACCAGCGGCAAATCTCGGCCGCGCAGCACCGCCGCAACCGCGTTCACGACGGCCGCCGTGCCCAGCATCCCCGTCTTGACCGCATCCGCGCCGATGTCGTCCAGCACCGACCGCATCTGCTGCTGCACGAAGTCCGCCGGCACCGGCAGCACGCCCTGCACGCCCAGGGTGTTCTGCGCCGTCAAGGCCGTCAGCGCCGTCGCCGCGTAGCCGCCCAGCGCCATGATGGTCTTGATGTCAGCCTGCACGCCCGCGCCGCCACCGGAATCCGACCCGGCGACGACTAGGACGCGCGGAATTACGCTGCCTGTTCCGCCGCCGGATCCGCCGCTGGGTCCGTTGCCTGGCGGATGGTGTCGCATAGTTGCAGGACGATGCGGTCCACCATGGCCTTGTCCTCGCCCTCCGCCATTACCCGGATCACCGGCTCTGTCCCGCTCGGGCGCAGCAGCAGGCGGCCGGCGGCACCCAGCTCCGCCTCCGCGGCAGCGACGGCGCTCAGCACGCGGGGATGGCCCAGCGGCACCCGGCCGGCAAAGCGCACGTTGCGCAGCACCTGGGGCAAGGGGTCGAACAGCCGGCAGGCCTCGCTGGCCGGGCGACCGCCCTCCACAAGCACCGCCAGGACCTGCAGGGCCGCAACCAGGCCGTCCCCGGTCGTGGCGAAATCGGACAGGATCATGTGGCCCGACTGCTCGCCGCCGACGTTCAGGTGACCGGCCCGCATCCGCTCCACCACATAGCGGTCGCCGACCTGGGTGCGATGCAGTTGCAGCCCCTCCCCTGACAGGAATCGCTCCAGCCCCAGGTTGGACATCACCGTCGCCACCACGCCCCCCCCGGTCAGCCGCCCGGCGCGGCCCCAGGATCGCGCAATCAGACCGAGGATCTGGTCCCCATCCACCAGCTCGCCCCGCTCATCGGACACCAGCAGACGGTCCGCGTCGCCGTCCAGCGCAATGCCCAGGTCGGCGCCATGCTCCAGCACCTTGGCGCACAGATGGGTCGGGACGGTAGAGCCGCAGCCGCGGTTGATGTTGACGCCGTCGGGCTCGACGCCAATCGGGATGATGCTTGCTCCCAGCTCCCACAGCACGGTCGGCGCGACCTTGTAGCCGGCGCCGTTGGCGCAATCGACGACGATCCGCATCCCGTCCAGCGTCACCCCACGTGGGAAGGTCGCCTTCGCCGCCTCGATATACCGGCCCCCCGCGTCGTTCAGCCGGGCGGCGCGGCCGAGCTTGGCCGGGCTGGCCAGGCGGGCGCTGCGGTCGGTGGACATCAGCGCCTCGATAGCCGACTCCGTCGCGTCAGACAGCTTGTAGCCGTCAGGGCCGAACAGCTTGATGCCGTTGTCCTCAAACTGGTTGTGCGACGCCGAGATCATCACACCGAGGTCGGCGCGCAGGCTGCGGGTCAGCATGGCGATGGCCGGCGTCGGCAGCGGCCCCACCAGGATCACGTCCATGCCGGCGCCGATGAAGCCCGCGACCAGGGCCGGCTCTATCATGTAGCCGGATAGGCGCGTGTCCTTGCCGATCACCACCTGATGCCGGTGGTCGCCGCGGACGAACATCAGACCTGCTGCCTGGCCGAGCTGCATCGCGGTTTCGGCCGTCATCGGGTCCACGTTCGCGGTGCCGCGGATGCCGTCCGTGCCGAACAACCGTCTCGTGCTCATGCGCATTTCCTTCTTCTTGACGCCAGCCATAGCCTAACCATGCAACGCCTGCCAAACGCGCATCGCTTGAACGGTGGCGGCAACGTCGTGTACGCGCAGGATGCGGGCGCCGCGCGACAGGGCGAACAGCCCGGCCGCGACCGACCCGGCCATCCGCTCTGCCGGATCGGCCACGCCGGACAGCCCGCCGATGAAGCCCTTGCGCGACACACCGGCCAGGATCGGGCAGTTCAGCGCCAGCAGGCGCGGCAATCCCCGCAGCAGTTCGACGTTCTGCGCCCCGGTCTTGGCGAAGCCGATGCCGGGGTCGATGGCGATATTGCTATGCCGCACCCCCGCCGCCTTCGCCTCCGCAACGCGTATCGCTAGTTCCGCTGCAACTTCGGCTGCCACGTCGGAATATTTAGTTAAGCCGTCCATCGTTGCTGGCGTGCCGCGCATGTGCATGAGCACGACCGGACAGCCGCGGTCCGCGACCAGGCCAAGCGCCGCCGGATCATGCTGCAAGGCGGACACGTCGTTGATGATCGTGGCACCGGCATCCAGGGCAGCGGCCATAGTGGCGGCATTTCTCGTATCGACCGACACTCTCGCGCCCGATCCCGCCAGCGCCGTAACCACCGGCAGGATGCGCCGCAGCTCCTCATCGGCTGGCGTAGCCGCCGCACCAGGCCGGGTGCTGTCCCCGCCGATGTCAAGGATGTCAGCCCCTTCATCGACCATCCGGCGCCCGGCTGCGATGGCCTGGACCGCACCCAGATGCAGCCCGCCATCGCTGAAGCTGTCCGGCGTCACGTTAAGGATGCCCATGACCGCCGGCCCGGGCGGCAATCCCGCCCAACCGCCAGACAAAGAAAAGGCCGGCCCCGCTTGCGCAGGACCGGCCCCTTCAATACCCAAAGTGGGTTAGCCCGGCTGCGGCTGCGGTCCCAGCCCACCCGTCGGCGGCGGTGCCAACGGACGGCCCGAAGTCGGCACCGAAGCTCGGCGGCCTTCCGAGGCCGGCTCATCGACCACCACCTTGATCACGGGATCGCCGCGCAGCACTGTCCGAATGTCTTCGCCGGACAGCGTCTCATATTCCAGCAGGCCCCGTGCCAAGCGGTGCAGGTCGTCAAGCTGGTCCTTCAGCAGCGTCAGGGCGCCCTGATACGCCGTATCGACAAACATCTTGACCTCGGAGTCAATCTCCCGGGCCGTGACCTCAGAGACATTCTTATTCTGCGTCACGCTGTGGCCCAGGAACACCTCCTGGCTGTTGTCGCCGTAGGCGATGGTGCCGAGTTTGTCACTCATGCCCAGCTCCGTCACCATCACACGGGCAATGCGGGTGCACTGCTTGATGTCTGACGACGCGCCGCTGGTCACCTGGTCGGCGCCGAAGATGATCTCCTCGGCCGCCCGCCCGCCCATCGCCATCTTCATCTTGGCGATCAGGTGCGCCTTGCTCATCGTCATGCGGTCGGTCTCAGGCAGGCTCAGCACCATGCCGGCGGCTTGGCCGCGCGGGATGATCGTCGCCTTGTGGACCGGGTCGCACTCCGGATTGGTAATGGCACACAAGGCATGGCCAGCTTCGTGGTAAGCAGTGAGGCGCTTCTCCTTGTCGGTCATCACGGCGGACCGGCGCTCGGCCCCCATCATCACCTTGTCCTTGGCGTTCTCGAACTCCGCCATCGCCACCACGCGCTTACCGAGGCGCGCCGCAAGCAACGCGGCCTCATTCACCAAGTTGGCCAAGTCGGCGCCGGAGAAGCCGGGGGTGCCGCGGGCAATCACCTTCGGGTCCACATCGCTGGCCAGCGGCACCTTCCGCATGTGGACGCGCAGGATTTTCTCCCGCCCGCCGACGTCCGGGTTGGACACCACCACCTGACGGTCGAACCGGCCGGGACGCAGCAGCGCCGGGTCCAGCACGTCCGGACGGTTAGTCGCGGCGATCAGGATCACGCCCTCATTCGCCTCGAAGCCATCCATCTCAACCAGCATCTGGTTCAGTGTCTGCTCACGCTCATCGTTGCCACCGCCCAGCCCGGCGCCACGGTGGCGTCCGACCGCATCGATCTCATCGATGAAGATGATGCACGGCGCATTCTTCTTGCCCTGCTCGAACATGTCGCGGACCCGGCTCGCGCCGACGCCCACAAACATCTCCACGAAGTCAGAGCCCGAGATGGTGAAGAACGGCACGTTTGCCTCGCCGGCGATAGCGCGGGCCAGCAGCGTCTTGCCGGTGCCCGGGGGACCCACGAGCAGCACGCCCTTGGGAATCTTGCCGCCGAGGCGCTGGAACTTCTGCGGGTCCTTCAGGAACTGCACGATCTCCTCAAGCTCAGACTTTGCCTCGTCGATGCCGGCCACGTCCTCGAACGTCACGCGTCCCTGCTTCTCGGTCAGCATCCGGGCGCGGGACTTGCCGAAGCCCATCGCGCGTCCGCCGCCCGACTGCATCTGACGCATGAAGAACACCCAGACGCCGATCAGCAGCAGCATGGGGAACCAGCTTAACAGGTAGTGGAGCAACTGGTTGTCGCTCTCCTCCGGCTTGGCGACTACGCGCACGCCCTTGTCGGTCAGGCGGCTGACCAGGGCGGGGTCCTCAGGAGTATAGGTCTGGAAGGTGCGGCCATCCGACCAGGCGCCCGAAACGGTGCGGCCCTGGATGGTCACGTCGCGGACCCGGCCCGCATTCACCTCGCCGATGAAGTCGGAGTAGGCGACCAGCTTATCCTGGTGCTGCGCCGTGCCGGGCTGGAATAGGTTAAATAGCACCACGAGCAGCAGGGCGATAATCACCCAGAGCGCGAGGTTGCGGCCAAAATTGCTCATCATATGATCCTGGCGATCCAGTCATCAAACCCGGGTCCTGGGCGCACTTGGAGCAGACCCGGCATCCTTGTTCCCGGCCCAACATGGGCCGGCGCCGTCTCGTGTGATGCACATGGTGTGCCCGACCCCGCTGCACATCCCCGGCCGTGTCACACCGCGATGAAAGGTGCGGGCGCGGCGGGCCGGGCTGGACAGAACAGGATCGGCACGCCGCGGCAGGCCGCCGCATCCGGGTAGTCCAGATGCGGCACAGCAACGATAGCACCACCGTTGCGCAGGGTTGGCAAGGTGCGAAGCAGAAACGACGGCAACGGCGAGCGATGGCGCAGCCGGGCCGCGTCGTCGCCCAGGGCGCCAAGGGTTGTTCCCGGTGGCGCTGCAGCCAGCAAACGGAACCGACTGTCCCATCCCTCCGCCGCTGGTGCGGGCGGCGCCATGGCAGCGGCTTCGCGCCCCAGCAGCCAGCCCGGTCCCATCCGGCCCGCCAGCGCGATGCGGACGCCATGCAGCGTGCCTGGCCGCAGGGCGGTTGTAATGCGCTCGACCGCGGCCGATGGCGGGGGATACCGGTTGCCGGACAGGGTCCAGACCAGCGACGACAAGGCTGCTGGCGACAAGATCGTGCCAACATGGGCAAAGCCTTCGGGGTGCAGGCACGCGGCCCCGGCGAGTTCCGCCGCGATACGGCCCTCTACAGCAGCCCGCGCAACCCCGTGCCAGGCTGCCTCCCGAGCAAGGCGCTGCACGGCATCTGTTGTTGCCAGCGGCCCGGCGCGCAGGCGCGCACGCGGCGTGGCGGGGTCGGCATTGCCGGGGTCCTCGACCCAGCCAAGGCCCGCCGCCGCAAGCGTGCTGCGCAACCGGCCAGGCTGGGCGTGCAACAGGGGACGGAGGAGCCGAACCGCATCCAGATAGGTGACGGCGGCCATGCCCGCCTGCCCAGTCGGACCACTGCCGGCTCCGCGGCGCATCCACACCGTCTCCGCCTGGTCGCGTGCGTGGTGGGCCACCAGCAGATCCGGGAGGCCGGCCTCCCGGCAGGCCTGGGTCAGCAATGCATACCGTGCCAGGCGGGCGCGTTCGGCGGCGGCCGGGCCAGTGTGCAGACTGGCTTGCAGCAGCCGGGCGGGGATGCCGAGTCCTGTCAACCTCTGCAGCGTCAGCGCCGCCTCTGCCCCCGACTCCGCCCGCAGCCCGTGATCCACGACCAGCGCCAGCGGCCTGCCCCACCCGGCGAGCAGCAGGGCCAGCGCCGTGCTGTCTGCGCCGCCAGAGACGGCGACAGCCACGCGGCGATCCGCCGCGAACGGACCCAACGGCGCCATCAACGCCGCGAACTCCTCGCCGCCGAGGAGCGTCAGCGGCAGCCGGCGCGGCCCCTGATCGACACCGCGGCCTCCCGCACGTCGGATCGCGGCGAGGGAAACTCGGCGCGCAGCTTGTCGAGCGTTGCGCACGCTGCCTGCCGCTCGTTGATCCCCAGCAACGCGCCCGCCAGCCCGACGAGCGCATCCGGCGCCCGGGATCCGGTGCGGGACCGGTTGTAGGCGTCATCATAGGCGACCGCCGCGGCCTGGTAATCGCGCTTGCCCGCGAGGGACTGCGCAAGCAGGAACTGCGCATCCCCGGCGCGCGGGCTGGCCCGGCCGCCTGCCAGCACCTCGCGCGCTGCTGCCCCCGCGGCGGCGTAGTCGCGCCGGGCCAGGGCGGCGTTGCCCTCCTGCATCGCCAGCTCCGGCGGACGGCGGCCTGGCGCGGCGGGCGCGTCGGGTGGAGAGGCCTGCCCCAGGCTGGACGGCGCAAGGCTGGGCGGCGGCACTTCGCGCGGCGGCGGGGCGGACCGGGCAGGCGGCGGAGCATTCTGCAGTTGGAAGTTCAGGTCCGCAATCTGCTTGGCCAGGTCGTCATTCTGCCGGCGAAGCAGGTTGCCCTGCTCGTCCAACTGGCCGCGCAGGCGACGGACTTGCTCCTCCAGGGATGCGACGCGGTCCAGAAGCTGCGCCGTAAGCTCGCCGCCGCCCCGGTTATCCTGTGGTGGCGGCGGGGCGCCGCGGCCGGTCTGCAGCGCCTGCAGATCCCGCCGCAATTCCAGGATTTGGTTCTGCAACGCGATACCCTCGCGACTGTCCATCTGCGCATGCGCCAGTCCCGGCGCCATATAGGCGGCAACCAGAAGCGGAAGCAGGACGCGCATGGCCAGGCTAGCGGACGGACGTGGTGGCGTTCCGGTTCTGCGCATAGGCGGCCTCGTCCGACCCGACAGCAATTGGCCGCTCCTTGCCGTAGCTGATGGACCTTATGCGCGCCGACGACACGCCGCGCGCCACCAGGTAATCGCGCGCCGCATTGGCCCGCCGCTGTCCCAGGGCCAGGTTGTATTCGGTCGTCCCCCGCTCGTCGCAGTTGCCGCCCATCTGCACCTGCACTTGCTGATATCGCCCCAGCCAGGCTGCCTGCCGGTCCAGGGTAGAGCGGGCGTCGCCGCTCAGGCTCGAACTGTCGGTGTCATAGAACACCTTGTCGCCGACGTTGTTCGCCAGGTCGTCCTGGCTGCCCGCCGCGGCGCCCTGGGACGTGCTGGTGCTGCCTGACCCGGTGGTGGCGCTGGCATCGGCGGTCTTGTTGGCGCAGGCGCCCAGGACCAGCAACAGGGCCAACGGGGCGGCGGCTTTGATGTTCATGCGGTGATCCTGGTCTTGTTACGAATGGCGATAGGCGTGGTGCGCGTCGGGGTCAAGGCAGCCCCCCCCCGGAGTCCAAGCGATTGGGGTTCAAGCGACTAGGAGGCGCGCAGCGGTCACGCCAGCAGCGGCGACCAGGCCGGGTCGGAGGCGTCGGTGGGCGTGCTGACCGGGCGCTCGTTGAAGCCAGTGATGTCGATCGACACCAGCCGCGACGAGTAGCCGCTGCCGCTGCGCCCCTGCGCCGCGCTTTCCCGGTAGAACATCAGCACGCGGCCGTTCGGAGCGAAGGTCGGACCCTCGACCGAGAAGCTCTCGGTGAGGATCCGCTCTCCCGAGCCGTCCGGCCGCATGACGCCGATGGCGAAGCTGCCGCCGTTCAGCCGGGTGAAGGCGATCAGGTCGCCGCGCGGCGACCAGACCGGCGTCGCATACCGCCCGCGGCCGAAGCTGATGCGCCGTACCCCGCCGCCGCCGCCGTCCATGATATAGAGCTGCTGGTCGCCGCCGCGGTCCGAGTTGAACACGATCTGCGCGCCATCCGGGCTGAAGCACGGGCTGGTGTCGATGGCGCCGCTGCTGGTCAGCGTCCGGCCGCGCCCGCCGCCGGCGCTGGCCGTCACGATGTCCGACCCGGCGCCGCGGGTGACCGACATCACGATGGTGTTGCCGTCCGGCGCATAGCGCGGGGCGAACGTCATGCCTTCATATTCGCCCAGCAGGTGCTGCGTGCCGCTGCCGAGGTCAAAGGTATAAACCCGCGGCCGGTTGTCCCGGTAGGACATATAGACGATCTCGTCGCGCGTCGGATGGAAGCGCGGCGTCAGCGCCAGCCAGGCGCCATCGGTCAGGAAGCGGTTGTTCTCGCTGTCCTGGTCCATGACCGCCAGGCGCTTGGTCCGGTGGTCGCGCGGGCCGGTGCCGGCGACGTAGACGATCCGGGTGTCGAAGTAGCCCTTCTCGCCGAGCAGCCGCTCGTAGATCACATCGCTGATGATGTGGGCGATGCGGCGCCAGTTGCTGCTGGTGGTGGTGTAGGCGGTCCCCTGTATCTGCTGGCCCGGCAGCACGTCCCATAGCCGGAACTCCACTCGCACGTTGCTGCCGCCGCCCTCAACGCGGCCCGTCACCAAGGCCTGGGCGCCGGCGGCCTTCCAGGTGTCGAAGTTAGGGGCGTCGCCCGTCGAGGCGTTGGTGATCTGGGAGGCCTGCCCAATCGGGCGGAACAGGCCGGAACGGCCGAGGTTGTTGGTGATCACCCCCACCATGTCGGCGCCGAGCTGCGTGCCGGTGAAGTTGGGGATGGCAATGGGAATGGGCGCGGTGCGGGCGCGGTCCACCGTGATCTCCGGCTGTTCGTTGCCACCGCCGACGCCCTGCGCCTGGGCCGGCAACGAGACGGCAGCGACGGTGAGGCCGATGAGCAAGCTGCGGCGGTCCATCAGGGTCCGCAGCGGAGGCGAGGTGCGAAGCGGGGGCATCGTGGTCTCCTTCGCGCCCTTATGGGCGGAATGTGATGTCGAAAGTATGGACCTGGCCCAGCATGGCGCTGGGCAGCGGCAATCGGCTGCACTGCGCGTCCAGTGCTGCGCGCCTGGCACGCTCAGCGAAGGCCCGGGCGACACCGACCCGCGAGGCGTCGGTGCCGGTCAGGTCAGCCTGGCGGATGACGCCGTCCGCGTCGGTGGTGACGCGCAGATGGACGAGCTGCTTGTCATAATCCAGCGCCGCCCTGTCCCCGGTCCAGCACTCGCGCAGCCGCTCGCCGATGGCGCCGCGGTTGGCGGCGGAGAGCCGGGCGTTTTCGGCGCCGTTCGGAATGCCGCCGCCGGGGCTTCCGCCACGGGGTGCGGCGGCCGGACGCCCGTCGTGCGCAAGCTGGGGTTGGGCGGCGCGGAGCCGGGACAGGACGTTGTCCAGCGAGCTGTTGTCGGCCGTGCTGCGGGACGGGGCGGGCCGGCTTGTCGTGCTGCTGCTCGCCGCTGTCGGCCCTGGGACGGGCGGCGTAGGGCGTGGCGGCGCCGGCAGTGCGGGTGCGGCAGCCTGCGGCGGGATGGGTCGGGCAGGCTGCGGCGGCGCAGGCGGCATCGGCTGCACGGGCCGGGCAAGCTGCGGAGGGGTTGGGCGCGGTGGCACGGGCGGTTGCTGGCGCGCTTGCGGTACGGGCGATGGAGCCGGCGCGACGGGAAGCGGTACCGGGGCAGGCGGCGGGGCCGGCGCCCGCGGCACGGGCGGTGTTGGCAGAGGCGGAGTTGGCACGGGCGGAGTTGGCACGGGCGGGGGCGGCACGGGCGGCGCCACGGGCTGCGGCGGCACAGGCAGCGCTGGAGCCGGCGGCGCGGGTGCGGGCGGAGCAGGCGGCGGCGGCAACGGAGGCGGCAATGGCAACGGCGGTTCCGGCCGAACCTGGTCCGGTGCCGCCTGGTCAGCCTGGGCTGGCGGCGACGGCTCTGGCGCGGGCGCTGGGGAGGGCGTCGGCGCACGCACCGGACTGCGCTGAGCCGGGGCCGGCGGCGCCTCAAACTGCACCTCCATTGCATTCTCCGCGCCCATCTCGGGGATGTGCGGCGGCACGACCAGCAGCAGCGCCAGCAGCAGCACGGCGTGCAGGCCGAACGAGATCGCGCCGTTGCGGCGCATTGGACTCATGGCGTCAGGCCGGCAGCGGCACGGCCGCCTAGCCGCGCCCCTGGCGGCGGCTGCCCGCAGGCACAGGGACGGAGGCGGCCGGCGAGGGGCGCGCCCCAGCCGGGGCCGCCGCGGGCGAGGCGGCGGCCGGCGGCGAGGACGGCGTGGCCGGGCCGCCAGTCTGCTCCGCCAGCAGCGCCACCTTGGTGAAGCCGCCCTGGTTCACGGTGGACATCACCTCCATGATGCGGCCGTAGGTGATCCCCTTGTCGCCGCGCACGAAAATCCGGCGGTCCGTCTTGTTGTCGGTCGCCGTCTGCAGCCGCGCGACCAGGTCCGGCAACGCGGCCTCGGTCTCGCCAACGTAGATCTTGCCCTCGGCGTTGATCGAAACCGTCACCGGCTCGCTGTCCTGCGCCAGCGGCGCGGCGCTGGCCTTCGGTAGATCGACGTTCACGCCCGAGGTCATCAGCGGCGCCGCTACCATGAACACGATCAGCAGCACCAGCATGACATCGACCATCGGCGTCACGTTGATCTCCGCCAGCGGGCGGTAGCGCCGACGGCTGCGGCCGTAATCCCCAAGCTGTCCCGCCATGGCCTAGGCCCTCTCCTCGGACTGCCGCGACAGGATGCCGGCGAACTCGCTGCCGAACCCCTCCATGCGGGAGGCGAACCGCGCCAGGTCCGTGCTGATCTTGTTGTAGGCCAGCACCGCGGGGATCGCCGCCACCAGGCCGATGGCGGTGGCGAACAGCGCCTCCGCAATGCCCGGCGCCACCACCGACAGGTTGGTGTTGCGGCTGGTCGCAATGGCCGAGAAGCTGCGCATGATGCCCCACACGGTTCCAAACAGCCCGATGAACGGCGCCGTGGACCCGACCGACGCGAGGAAGACCATCCACCGCTCCATCCGGTCCATCTCGCGCTGGATGGTGACGGCGACGGTGCGGTCCACCCGCTCGCGCACGCCGCCGCGGCTCACGTCGGCCCCGGCCACCTTGGTGCTGCGCCGCCACTCGCCCATCGCGGCGCCGAACACCGCAGCGACGGGGTGGACGGGACGGGCGCCCTCGGCGTCATACAGCTCGTCGAGGCTGCCGCCGGACCAGAAGCGGTCCTCGAACTGGGTTGCGGCGCGGTTGACCCGGCGCAGCGTCGCGGTCTTCTCGAACACGATGGCCCACACCCATACGCTGGCCGCCAGCAGCAGCAGCATGACGGTCTTCACCACTAGGTCCGCCTGCAGGAACAGCGTCAGCAGCGAGAGGTCGCCCCCCGCCACCGTGTTTGTCGCGTCACCACCCAAAGCCCGAACTCCTACCCAAGCGCGTCCCGCCAGCGATCCGGGATGCGGGCCGGGCGGCCATCGGCCCGGCGCACGCAGGCCAGCTTGACCAGCAGGGACGCGATCACCTCGTCCCGCACCAGGAATGCCTGTCGCGCCTCTACGGTCGCAGCGCCCAGCACCCATGGACCCGTTTGGACGACGAGTTCGTCATCCAGGCGGGCGGGCCGCAGATAATCCATTTCGGCGCGGCGCACCACGAAGATCAGGCCGAAGCCGTCCACCAACTCAGAATGCGGCACCCCGGCCTGGCGCAAGGCTTCGGTGCGCGCCCGTTCGGCAAAGGCGAGGTAGCGGGCATGATAGACGACGCCGCCAGCGTCGGTGTCCTCATAGTAAACACGTAGAGTCAGGGAGTAGGTCATCTCTCCTCTCCCTTTCCCTCCGGGAGAGGGTCGGGGTGAGGGAGCGGGCAAGCACCGTTTTTCGCCGCGAAAGAGCGGGTGCTGCAACGCTCGGGGACCGCGCTGCAAGCCTCCCTCACCCCGGGCTTGGTCCGCGCTGCGGCCCAAGCCCGGAGGGAGAGGGAGAAGCAGGTCACTCCGCGTCGCCCAGCAAGTCGAACTGCGGTTGGACTCGGGGCGGCAGGATGCCGAGCTGGCGCCAGCCGGCCTCGCCCAGCATGCGGCCGCGGCTGGTGCGCAGGATCAAACCCTCCTGGATCAGATACGGTTCGATCACGTCCTCCAGCGTATCGCGCGCCTCGGCCAGCGCCGCCGCCAGGGTCTCGACCCCGACCGGACCGCCCGCGTGGTGCTCGGCGATGCGGCGCAGGTAGCGGCGGTCCATGGCGTCCAGGCCCAACCGGTCCACCTCCAGCCGGGTCAGCGCGGCGTCGGCGATCTCCTGCGTCACCGGGTCCTGCCCGGCCACCGCGGCGAAGTCCCGCACGCGGCGCAGCAGGCGGCCGGCGATGCGCGGGGTGCCGCGGGACCGGCGGGCGATCTCGGACGCACCCTCGGCAGTCAGGCGGAAGTTCAGCTTCTCCGCGCCGCGGGCGACGATCAGCTCCAACTCGGGGACGGTGTAGAAGATCAAGCGCAGCGGGATGCCGAAGCGGTCGCGCAGCGGAGTCGCCAGCAGCCCGGCCCGCGTGGTGGCGCCAACCAAGGTAAAGGCCGATAGGTCGATGCGAACGGAACGCGCTGCCGGGCCTTCGCCGATGATGAGGTCGAGCTGGAAGTCCTCCATTGCGGGATACAGCACCTCCTCGATGGCGGGCTGCAGGCGGTGGATCTCGTCGATGAACAGCACGTCGCGCGGCTGCAGGTTGGTGAGGATGGCGGCCAGGTCCCCCGCCCGCTGGATGACGGGGCCGCTGGTGGCGCGGAAACCGACCCCCAGTTCGCGGGCAACGATCTGCGCCAGGGTGGTCTTGCCCAGGCCGGGCGGGCCGTGCAGCAGGACGTGGTCCAGCGCCTCGCCCCGGCCGCGGGCGGCCTGGATGAAGATGCGCAGGTTCTCGCGGCTGGCCTTCTGGCCGATGAACTCCGCCAGGGTTTGGGGGCGCAGGCTGGCTTCGCCGGCGTCCTCGTCGATGCGGGTGGGCGTCAGGTCGCGATCGTCAGTCCGGTCGGCTTCGCTCATTTGATGGCCAGTTCCTGCAGGCTCTCACGGATGACCTGGCCGATGGCGGCCCCCTCCCCCAAGCGCTCCAGCACGCGCACCACGACGGGGTAGGCTTCGGCCCGGCGGTAGCCGAGGTTGGACAGGGCCGAGATAGCGTCGGCCTCCGGACCGACCGGCGGGGGCGCCACGGTCAGGCCGCTGCCGGTCGGCATGGCGCCGGCCTTGTCGCGCAACTCGCTGAGCAGCCGGATGGCCAGCTTGGCGCCGACGCCGGGCGCGCGGGTCAGGCTGCCCTTGTCCCCGGCGGCGATGGCATTGATCAGGTCCGCGGGCGACAGCGCCGATAGGATGTTGAGCGCCACCCGCGCGCCGACGCCCTGCACGGTCAGCAGCAGGCGGAACCACTCGCGCTCCGCCGACTCGCTGAAGCCGTACAGGACGATGGCGTCGTCGCGCACATGCGTCTCGATCAGCACGCGCTGCGCGGTGGATGCCGTCGCCAGGGCCGACAGGGTGCGAGTGCTGGCCTGGACCAGGTAGCCGACGCCGTTGACATCGACGATGCAGCGGTCGGCCTCGATGGCATCGACGCGGCCGTTCAGCAGCGCGATCACGCCATCACCGTGCCGGCCAGCACGCGCAGCCGGGTGCTGCGGTGGTGGGCGTGGCAGATAGCGACGGCCAGGGCGTCGGCGGCGTCGGCCCGGCGGATCGTGGCGCCGGGCAGCAGGCGGCGCACCATCAGGGCGACCTGCTCCTTGCTTGCGCCACCTGTGCCGACGACGGCTTGCTTGACGCCCATGGCGCCGTACTCCGCCACCAAGATGCCGGCCATCGCCGGGGCCAGCAGGGCGACGCCGCGGGCATAGCCCAGCTTCAGAGTCGCGGTGCCGTTGCGGTTGACGTAGGTTTCTTCGACGGCGGCCTCGTCCGGGCGGTGTTCTTGGAACAGCAGGGTCAGGGCGTTGTGCAGGAACTTGAGCCGGGTGGGTACGCTGTCGGCGTTGTCGGTCGCAATCACGCCGTCTGCGACATGGCGCAGGCGGTTGCCGTGCACGTCGATGACGCCCCAGCCGGTGAAGCGCAAGCCGGGGTCGATGCCCATGAGGCGGGCCATCTAGGGAGACGCAGCCGTAGGTGAGATGCCGCTTTCTGCTCCCTCTCCCTCCGGGAGAGGGCCGGGGTGAGGGAGCGGGCAAGCATGACCCTGTCCAGCATCAGGACCGTGCTGCCTTAGGCCATGCTCGGCGCTGCAAGCCTCCCTCGCCCCGGCCCTCTCCCGGAGGGAGAGGGGGAAGAGCGGCACGTTCACGCCGAGAGCGCCTGCAGCACGCCTTCGGGGATGTCGAAGTTGGCGTACACGTTCTGCACGTCCTCGCTGTCCTCCAAAGCATCGACCAGCTTGAGCAGGCTGGTTGCGCGCTCCTCGTCCAGGGTCACGCTGGTCGCCGGCCGCCAGTCCAGCTTGGCCGCGGCTGGGGCGCCGAACCGCGCCTCCAACGCATCGCGCACCGCAAAGAAGTCATCTGGGGCGCAGGTGATCTCGTGTCCGTCCGGGCCGCTCTCGGCATTGTCGGCGCCGGCCTCGATGGCGGCCTCCAGCATGGCGTCGGCGGTGGCGGCCTTTGCGGGATACTCGACCACGCCAACTCGGTGGAACATGAAGCTGACCGAGTTGGTCTCCCCCAACGCCCCGCCATGCTTGTTGAACGCGGCGCGCACCTCGGACGCCGTGCGGTTGCGGTTGTCGGTCAGCGCCTCGACGATCACCGCGACCCCGGCAGGGCCGTAGCCCTCATAACGGACCTCCACATAATCCTCCCCTCCTGCGGCGCCGGTGGCCTTCTTCACGGCGCGCTCGATGGTGTCGCGCGGCATGTTGGCCTCGCGGGCGGCGGCCATAGCGGCGCGCAGGCGCGGGTTGAACGCCGGGTCCGGCAGGCCCTGGCGGGCGCTGACGGTGATCTCGCGGATCAGCTTGGCGAAGTGCCGGGCGCGCTTGGCGTCTTGCGCGCCCTTGCGGTGCATGATGTTCTTGAATTGGCTGTGGCCAGCCATGGCAGCAGTCCCGTGATGAGGTGGCGACTTGTCTTAGCAGCGACCAGTCTGTCGGCGACTCGGGCAGACTAGCATTGCGGCATGGCCTGGGACAGCCGCCCGCCCTGCCGCACCGGCTCGACGCTGCGGGCCAGGCCGGTGGCGTCGTCCGTCACCACGAACACGCCGGACAGCGTGGCTGGCCCCTCGGCGGGGCCGAGCCGTTCCCCCGGCGTCTTGCGCCAGAAGCGGGCGGCGCTGCCCTCCTTGGTCATGCCGATCACGCTGTCGTAGTCGCCGCACATGCCGGAGTCGGACTGGTAGGCGGTGCCGCCGGGCAAGACCTGGTGGTCGCTGGTGGGGCAGTGGGTATGGGTGCCCACCACCAGCGACACCGAGCCGTCGAAGCTATGTCCATAGGCCATCTTCTCGCTCGTCGCCTCCGCATGGAAGTCGGCGACGACCGCGGCGACGCTGGCGCCCAGCTTGTAGCGCGACAGCAGTTCCGCGGTGCCGCGGAACGGGCAGTCCAGCGCGTCCATGAACAGCCGGCCCATGGCGTTCAGCACCAGCGCCTTACGGCCGTCCCGCAGATCGACCACCACCGACCCGGCTCCCGGCGTGCCCGGCGGGAAGTTCAACGGGCGCACCACCCGCGGCTGCTGCGCGATGTAGGGGATCAGCTCCTTGCGGTCCCAGGCGTGGTTGCCGAGCGTGATGGCGTCGGCGCCGGCCGCCAGGATGGCCTCGGCCATGTCGGGCGCCAGGCCGAAGCCGTGGCTGGCGTTCTCGCCGTTCACCACCACCAGGTCGGCGCGCAGGTCGGCGCGGAGCTTGGGCAGGCCGGCGGCTACGGCGTCGCGGCCGGAGCGGCCGACGACGTCGCCGAGGAACAGGATTCGCATCGTTGGGCTGCTTTCGATTGGAGGCCGGGGGTGGCGGACTTGGCGCAGGCCGCCCGGCCCCAGCTTGCGTGGGTGTGCCGCCCGGCTAAGCTGGGCGCAAGCCTAACCTGGGAGGGACCGGCATGACTGCGACGCTGAACGTGCAGTTTACGAACCCGGCCGATGCCGGTGCGTCGGCCGGGGCGGTTCAGGCCGTCGTGCAACAGGCTTTTGCCGAGTGGACCCGGCACTTCGACTATACGGTCGGCACCTACACCATCGACGTGTCGTTCCAGGCGCCGTCCCAGCCAGCGGACGCCTCCCTTCAGTATCCTTCTCCCCCGGTCTTTGAGGGATCCTACGTCGCAGCCAATGATGTGGTTGTCGGCAAGGTGGGCCCATATAAAACGCCGGTGTTTGGCCAGCGGCTCGGCCTTGCGCTGACGGGGCGCGGCGTCGGCCCGGCCGATCCGGGCACCCTCCACCTCAACCCCGGATACCTCGACGGGTCCCTGTCCCTCGCAAATGCGGTGGCGCCCATCGAGCGGGAACTGGGCCACCAGTTCGGCATCCGGTCCCTGGATGCCAATAATTTGACGAACTTCGGCGGCGGTTCAGCCGTGCAGATCAGCCGGCGTTTCTCGGTGTATGACAGCAGCGTCAAGTTCGTCGATTTTTCGCCCGACTTCCCGACGACGTTCAACGGCCCGAACGCCGAGGCTGTCTATGGCGGTCCGGTGCCGGTGCTCGGTGCAGACCCCAGCACCACCACGGTCGGCGGCGGACAGGCCGTGACGACGACCACCCAGGGGGCGGGCGCCGTGCAGCCGCTCGACGTCGCCCTGTTGCGCGACGCCGGGATGGCGGCGCTGACCGACCAGGATTTGGCGGAACACCAGGTGGCCCGGCTGTATGTCGCAGCATTCGGCCGCAATGCCGACAGCGCCGGGCTGATCCTGCAGTATGACGCCCTGCGAAGTGGCGAGTCGCTCGCACAGATCGCCGCCGGCCTCACGGCATCGGGTGAGTACGCCAACCGCTATGGCAATCTGTCCAACGCCGGCTTCGTCAACGCCCTGTATCAGAACGTCCTGGGCCGAGCCGGCGACGCCGCAGGCGTACAGAACTTCGTGGCCGTGCTGGATGCCGGCAACAGCCGGAGCGCGCTACTTGCAGGGTTCGCCGATAATGACGAGGCCCGGGGCACCCTGAACAGCAACCCTAACGTGACCTACGCCGCCACGGCCGAGGCGCAGGTGGCGCGGCTGTATGACACCGCATTCGGCCGGAGTGCCGACCCGGCAGGCTTCGACCTATTCGCCACCGCGATCATCAACGGCACGAGTCTGCAGCAGGCGGCGCTGTCCTTCTTGGCCTCGCCGGAGTTCAGCAACCGCTACGGCGCCGCGACGGCCAGTCAAGGGCTGGTCGATGGACTATATCAGAACACCCTGCACCGCGCGCCGGATGCGTCCGGGGAGGCGCTGTATGTCAACGCGTTGGCGTCGGGCCAGCTCAGCCGGGCGGGCCTGCTCGCCTCGTTCTCCGACAGCCAGGAGCACATCAATCTGATGGCCCAGGCTGCCGGGGCACGCAACAGCAGCGGCTTCAACACAGATCTGACGCCGCAGCTTGGCATCATCCCCGTCATCAGCAGCCCGGTCACGTCCTGAACATGGTCACGCCGCACTCCGTCGCCACGGCGTCGAGCGGCACGTCGTGCGGGCCGGCCGGCACCCGGTCCACTTGCTGCATCGCATAGGCGCAGCCGATCGCGCGCCGGCCCGGCAACGCCGCCAACGTGCGGTCGTAATAGCCGCCGCCATAGCCCAGCCGGTAGCCGTGGGGATCCCAGGCCAATAGCGGCACCAGCAGCATGTCGGGCACGTCCGGCTCCCCCGGCGGCGCAACCGTGCCGAAGCGGCCCGGCAGCATCGTGTCGCCGGGGCGCCAGCGGCGAAAGGTCAACGGCTGGCCGCGCGGCGGGGTGACAGGCAGCAGGATGGGATGGCCGCGGCTGGCTAGGGCGTGCAACAGGGGACGGATGTCGATTTCGGCCCCCATCGGCCAGAAGCCTGCAACGGACTGCCCTGAGACGGGCGGTAGCCGTTCCAAGACATGACTGGCCAGGCGGGCGCCAAAAGCGGGGTCGCAGGCAGCCGCACTGCGGGCGGCCAGCATGGCAGTGCGAAGGGTGCGCTTAGGGTCCAATGCGTCATATTGCCCGGGATGGGAGCCTGGAACATTCGGCCCTGGTCTCACGCCGGCGCCTCGCTTTTGAAGAAAGGGTGGAGCCGCCCTGGCCGTTGGCGTCTCACCCTCCCAAGGCCTGCTTGCGCAGGTGGGCGCCGGGTACCATGACCACGATCATGGCAGCGCCAGCTCCCGGGAGAGTGCTTATTGGCCCTGGGGGTGAATTACCTGACGAACCGGGCAGCTCCGATACCTATCTAGGGCCGCTCCATCGCCGCCGCAATCTCCTCCGCGCGGCTGGCCAGGCGCGCCAGCATGTCGTGGTCGATGGCCGGCTCAGCGGGGGACGGGGCCAGCAAGGCGCGTTCTCCCGTGTGGGCCTCGGCGAGGTCGAGCGTCAGGTCGTGCAACTCGTCCGCCATCAGCAGGGCGGCCAGCATCAGCAGGCGGGCCTCCCCGCTCTGACCGCCGAGCGACTTGATCCGGGCGATGCGCGACTCGACCTGCGCGGCCATTGCGCGGAGGTGTCCCTCCTGCCCGTCCTCGCAGCCGACCGTGTAAGCATAGCCATTGAGCTTCAGGCTGAGTTGCGCCATCGCCGCGCCTCCTTGTTCATCCAGTGTGTCATTCGTCCAGGGCTCCGCGCAGGTGCAGGATCAAGCTGTCCAGGCGTTGCAGCACGGCGGGATCGGTGGGAGCAGGGGTTGCAAACGGCGGCTCCATGGATCGGGCCTCCATCAGTTGGGCGATGCGGTCCAGCGCCGCTTGCAGGCGTTGGGCTGGGTCTTGGACACCGGGGTCCTCTGGCTGTCCGCTCATCCCGATTCTCTGCGCCGTTCCTGATTCCGTGTTGCAAATCTCGCCCGTAACCGTTTGAGGGTCAAGCTTGAGTCTGCCGCCAGCCATCCTGATTCACGGTCTGCCCCATGCGCGCCTGGCCCTGGCGCCGGGTCGTCCGGTCACGCTACTGTCAGCGGTCGGGGCGGCATCCTATGCCGGGTGCGGGTGGTGGCGCGCGCTGGTCGCGGCGGCACTGGCAGAGCATCCCGGCGTGGATGCGCCAGACGTGCTGGACTGCGGCGATGCGCCGGGGCGGGCGTTGGAGGCGCTCAGCCTGGGTTGCCGACGCCTGGTGCTGCGGCCCTGCCCGGCGTGGAACGGCGTCGCCGCCAGGGCCGCAACACAGGGAGCGCAACTGCTGGACAAGGCGCTCCCTGCCCTCGATCTGGCCAAGCCGGGTGCGGGCAGTCGATTGGCGGGGTGGCTCGGGTCGCCTTAGTCACCGTCAGGATCAAGAAGAATGCGGCTTCGTGGGTCCACAAGGGCGGCCCCTCGGAAGCGTCGGACACCTTCAAAACGCACAAGACCCGTCGCCGTTCACCCCGTCACCCACAGATTGCCCCACCGCTGGGCCAATCCCGGGGATTATGAAGCGGTTTCGAGCGCAAACCGGGCGATTGGTTTACGCCGGTGGCTCTTGTCGGGTTCCGGGGTGTTGGCTTGCAGGGAAGTGACTGGCGGCTCTGACAAACTTCTGATGCAATGAAAGCGGCGGGATGATCGACCGTGCGTTTTCCTTCGAGGAGCTCTGGCGTTC